>Ga0302320_10013771_pt1 | contig 16832 bp, 13 predicted proteins | sample Bog_T0_3_FD_202130 | JGI IMG/M metagenome (GOLD analysis project Ga0302320, IMG submission 202130) | Peat permafrost microbial communities from Stordalen Mire near Abisko, Sweden - Bog_T0_3 | ecosystem: Environmental > Terrestrial > Soil > Wetlands > Peat | place: Sweden: Abisko, Stordalen Mire... | reverse complement strand
CGATATCGACGGCAGGGTCGGACAGCGGCCCGAGCGCCGCGCGGATATCGGTCGGGTCGATGGTCGGCAGGTCGCCTTGCACATTGACGACGATGTCGACGTGCCGTGCTGGGTCGATCGCTTCGAGTGCCTCGCAAATTCGATCAGAGCCCGATAGGTGGTCGGCGCGGGTCATGACCGCGCGCCCACCCGACTTTTCCACCGCCGCCTGGATCGCCTCGGAATCGGTCGCCACCGCCGCCTCGCCGATCCCCGCGGCCTGCGCGCGGCGCAAAACTTGCACGATCATCGGCAGGCCCGCGATATCCAATAGCGGTTTGCCGGGCAGGCGGGTGGCGGCCATGCGGGCCGGAATGAGGATGATGGCGTTGGGCGTCGGCATGACGATCATCAAGACGAATGTACAGTGGGTTCTGGCGCTTATACGGGTTGCCAGAGCCGGGGCAAAACGGTTATCTGTCCGGCGCCGCCGGTCCCGCGCCCCTTCGGGAGTCTCGTAAGTCGATGAATTCCTTTGAACTCAATAAGATCCTCGGTGCCATCCTGGGCACCTGCCTGATCACGCTCTCCCTGAATATCGCCGCCGGCGCCATTTTCTCCCAGGAGAAACCCGCCAAGCCCGGCTATGCGATCGCGGTCAAGGAGGGCGCCGAGGGCGGCGCGCCCGCTGCCAAACCGGCCGAAGAGCCAATGGAGGCCATGATGGTTTCCGCTTCGGTCGAAAAGGGCCAAGCGATCGCCAAACAGTGCCAAGCCTGCCACACCTTCGAGAAGGGCGGCCCGAACAAGATCGGTCCCAACCTGTGGGGCATTGTCGGCAGTCCGCGCGGCGAAGACCGCGGCGGCTTCAATTTCTCCGCCGCCATGAAGGCCAAAGGCGGCACCTGGACCTTCGGAGAGCTTTACGCGTTCCTCGAAAACCCGCGTGGTTATATCCCGGGCACCGCTATGACCTTTGCCGGGCTATCGCGCGGCCAGCAGCGCGCCGACGTCATCGATTTCCTTAACACGCTCTCTGACAGCCCATTGCCGTTGCCGAAAGCAGCGGCAAACGCGCCAGCTCCCGCAGCCGGCGCTAAACCGGCCGAAGCGCCCAAAGCGGCGGCGCCGGCGGCGAAGAAGTAGCCAAAGCGGTACAAATTTGACGATGCGGCCGGGCCAATCCCGGCCGTTTTCGTTTTTTAAGCCCGCAATCGCGCCTGCGGCGGCAGGCCGCTGGTGGCGGACCGGAAAACCGACATAATCACCCGCGATTCCATCATGAATGTCTCGCGTGCCGGAGCCGATACGATGAAACTCACCAGACGGTCGCTCATCCGCGCTTCGGCGGCCGCGCTTGCCGCGCCGGCCTTGGGCGGGCTTGGTAGCTTGCCGTTCGCGGGCAGCGCCGCGGCGCAAGATAAAACGTGGAAGCACGGGCTCTCGCTGTTCGGCGAGTTGAAATATCCGGAAGGCTTCAAGAATTTTGAATACGTTAATCCGGCGGCGCCGCAGGGCGGCAGCGTGCGCCAGATCGCCTTCGGGACCTTTGACAACTTCAACACGGTGATTGCGGGCGTGAAGGGCAATCTCGCGCTCGGCACCGAACTCACCAACGAGACGCTCACCACGCCGGCGCTCGACGAAGTTTCGACCGAGTACGGGCTCTTGGCCGAAGCCGTCAGCCATCCGGACGATTTTTCCTCCGTCACCTACCGGCTGCGCGCCAATGCGCGCTGGCATGACGGCAAGCCGGTGACGCCGGACGATGTCATTTTCTCGTTCAAGGCCTTCAAGGAAAACAGCCCGCAACTCGGCGCCTATTATCGCCATGTCGTGAAAGCGGAAAAAACCGGCGAGCGCGAAGTCACCTTCACCTTCGACGGTCCGGGCAACCGCGAATTGCCGCAGATCGTCGGCCAGTTGCCGGTGTTGCCCAAGCATTGGTGGGAAGGCACCGACGCGTCCGGCAAAAAGCGCGACGTAACGGCGACCACGCTGGAGCCACCGCTTGGTTCGGGACCCTACCAGCTCAAGGAATTCCAACCCGGCCGCTCGATCGTCTATGAGAAAGCGGACAATTATTGGGGCAAGGACGTCAACGTCATCATCGGCACGCGCAATTTCCAGCAGCTCCGTTATGAATATTTTCGCGATTCCACCGTCGCGCTCGAGGCCTTCAAGGGCGACCAGGTTGACTGGCGCACCGAGAACAGCGCCAAGAACTGGGCGACCGCCTATGATTTTCCCGCCGTGCGCGACAAGAAAGTGGTGCTGGAAGAATTCCCGGTCCGCAATTTCGGCATCATGCAGGCCTTCGCCTTCAATATCCGGCGCGACAAGTTCAAGGACGCGCGCGTACGCCGCGCCTTCAATTTCGCGTTCGATTTCGAGGAAATGAACCGGACGATTTTCTTCAGTCAATACAAGCGTATCATCAGTTATTTCGAGGGCACCGAGCTGGCGTCTTCCGGGCTGCCGGAAGGCCAGGAACTGGAAATTCTGCAAACGGTAAAAGACAACGTGCCGGCGGACTTGTTCAGCAAGCCCTATACAAATCCGGTGGGCGGCAATCCGCAGGCGGTGCGCGACAATTTCCGCCAGGCGCTTGCGCTATTTCGCGAGGCCGGTTTTGAGATTCGCGACACGAAACTTGTGAACGCCAAGACTGGCGAGCCGTTGAGTGTCGAGTTCCTGGTGGACGATCCGGCGACCGAACGCTTTGTGTTGTTTTACAAGCCCTCGCTCGAGCGCATCGGCATCGCGGTCAATGCCCGCACGGTCGATTCCGCGCAATATGAAAACCGCTTGCGGCAGTGGGATTACGACATCATCGTCGCGTCCTGGGGTGAATCGTTGTCGCCGGGCAATGAGCAACGCGGCTTTTGGGGTTCGGCCGCCGCCGATCAGCCGGGTTCGCGAAATTATATCGGCATCAAGAATCCTGCCATCGATACGCTGATCGACCGCGTGATCTTCACCAAGGACCGCGCTGAGCTGGTCGCCGCCACCAAGGCGCTCGACCGCGTGTTGTTGTGGAATTTCTACGTGGTGCCGCAATGGACCTACGGCAAAGTCCGCACGGCGCGCTGGGATCGCTTCGGACGTCCGGAGAATATGCCGAAATACGGACTGGCGGCATTCCCGGCCGTTTGGTGGTGGGATGCCGACAAGGCGGCCAAGGCGCCGCAACGGTCTTGATTTCTTCACCTCCCCCTTGTGGGGAGGTCGGCTGGCGAAGCCAGACGGGTGGGGGTGGTTCTGAAAGGTACGAATGGCTAATCAACCTCAACTACCCCCCACCCCAACCCTCCCCCACAAGGGGGGAGGGAGCTACCTGACTCGCCGCGAGGCGCTCGTCATTGCTGCTGGAGCTTTGGTCACACCGGTTTGGCCCACCCACGCCCAAGACGCCGAACGGCACGGCATGTCGGCCTTCGGCGATCTGCTCTATCCGGCGGATTTTCCAAACTTCAGATACGTCAATACCAGCGCGCCCAAGGGCGGCGGCTATTCGGAGACAGTCGGCAGCCGCGCCTATAACGGGTCGTTTCTGACGTTTAATTCGCTCAACGCTTTCATCCTCAAGGGCGAGGGCGTGCTCGGCATGGACCTGACATTCGCGGCGCTGATGGTGCGCTCGGGCGACGAGCCGGACGCCATGTATGGGCTAGCCGCCAGTGGCGTTCGCATTTCCGATAACGGGCTGACCTATCAATTCGGCCTGCGCCCACAGGCGAAATTCCATGACGGCACGCCGCTCACCGCGCATGATGTCGCTTGGTCGCTTGCCACGCTCAAGGAGCAGGGCCATCCGATCATCACGCAATCGATGCGCGACTTCAAAAGCGCGCAGGCGATCGACGAGCGCACCGTCGTGGTGCGCTTTGCCGAAAAGCGCGCGCGCGACGTGCCTCTGTTCGTGGCGGGCCTGCCGATTTTCTCCAAGGCCTATTATGCCAAGCAGCCCTTCGACCAATCGACGCTGGAGACGCCGCTCGGCTGCGGGCCTTATAAAGTCGGGCGTTTCGAGGTCGGCCATTTCATCGAATTCGAGCGCGTCAAGGACTGGTGGGGCGCCGATCTGCCGGTGGCGCGCGGGCAGAATAATTTCGACACGGTGCGTTACGAATATTATCGCGACCGCGAAGTCGGCTTCGAAGGCTTTACCGCCAAGAATTATCTGTTCCGCGAGGAATTCACCTCGCGCACCTGGGCGACGCGCTACGATTTCCCCGCCTTCAAGGATGGCCGCGTCAAGCGCGACGTGATCCCCGACGATACGCCGTCTGGCGCGCAGGGCTGGTTCATCAATACGCGGCGCGAAAAATTCAAAGACCGGCGGCTGCGCGAGGCGCTGATCGACGCCTTCGATTTCGAATGGACCAACAAGAACATCATGTACGGGTCCTATGACCGCACGCAATCGGTGTTCGAGAATTCGCCGATGAAGGCCAAGGGCAGACCGGACGCGGCCGAATTGGCGCTGCTGGAGCCATTCCGCGGCAAGGTGCCCGACGAAGTGTTCGGCGAACCCTATGTGCCGCCGGTGACCGACGGCTCAGGCCAGGACCGGCGCTCGCTGCGCAAGGCGGCGCAATTGCTGAGCGACGCCGGCTTCGGGCTGCGCGACGGCAAGCGCGTGCTGCCCAATGGCGAGCCGGTCACCATCGAGTTCCTGCTCGACGAGCCGGGCTTGCAGCCGCATCATTTTCCCTACATCAAGAATCTCGCCACGCTCGGTATAGAGGCCAGCATGCGCCTCGTGGATCCGGTGCAATACCGCAAGCGCGTCGATGACTTCGATTACGACATTGTCGTCGACCGCTTCAGCTTTTCGGCAACGCCGGGCGACTCGCTGCGCACTTATTTCACGTCGCAGGCGGCCAGCATCAAAGGTTCGCAGAACCACGCCGGCATCGCCGACCCGGTGGTCGATGCGCTGGTCGATGTCATCATCGCCGCCAAGACGCGGGCGGAACTCACGACTGCCTGCCGGGCGCTCGACCGGGTCATCCGCTCCGGGCGGTATTGGATTCCGCACTGGTACAAAGCGTCGCACTGGATCGCCTATTGGGACGTATTCGGCCGCCCGGCTGTCAAACCGCGCTACGCGCGCGGCACCCCGGAGACCTGGTGGCACGACAAGGACAAGGCTTTGAGGCTGGAACAGAAGGGGTAGCACAGTGCGCTTTTTTCGTCATTCCGGGGCGCGCCGAAAGGCGCGAACCCGGAATCCAGAGATGTCGGCAATGTGTATCTGGATTCCGGGTTCGCGGGCTTTGCCCGCGCCCCGGAATGACATACTGAGAGCCCCAACCTGAGAGTCTCATGACCGCCTATATCATCCGCCGCTTGCTGTTCATTCTGCCGACCATGTTCGGCATCATGCTGGTGGCCTTCGCCGTGGTGCAGTTCGCGCCCGGCGGTCCGGTCGAGCAGGTGATCGCCAAGCTGTCGGGTTCGGACACCGGCGCGACCTCGCGCATTTCCGGCTCGCCGAGCGGCGACTTCGGCAGCCGCGGGCTGGCGCAGGGCGGCTCGGGCATTGACGCCGTGAGTTCCAAATACCGCGGCGCGCAGGGGCTCGATCCTGAATTCATCAAGAAACTGGAAAAGCAATTCGGCTTCGACAAGCCGGCGCCGGAACGCTTCGCGCTGATGCTGTGGAACTACGCGCGCTTCGATTTCGGCAAAAGCTATTTCCGCGATGTCAGCGTGCTGCAATTGATCAAGGAAAAGCTGCCGGTCTCGATGTCGCTCGGCATTACCATGACGCTGCTCACCTACCTGATATCGATTCCGCTCGGCATCAAGAAAGCGGTGGACGACGGAACCCGTTTCGACACCTGGTCGTCGAGCGTGATCATCATCGGCTATGCGATCCCCGGCTTTCTGTTCGCGATTTTGCTGATCATATTGTTCGCCGGCGGATCGTTTTTCGACATATTTCCGCTGCGCGGATTGTTCTCGGATAATTGGGCCCAGCTTACCTGGTGGCAAAAGATCCCAGATTTTGCCTGGCACATGGTACTGCCGGTCCTATCGATGGGGCTTTCGGCCTTCGCCACCATGACGCTCTTGACCAAGAACTCGTTTCTCGAGGAAATCCGCAAGCAATATGTGCTCACCGCGCGCGCCAAAGGCTGCGGGCGCAATCAGGTGCTCTACGGCCACGTGTTCCGCAACGCCATGCTGATCGTGATCGCCGGCTTTCCGTCCGCCTTCGTGCATGCCTTTTTCACCGGCTCGCTGCTGATCGAGACGATTTTTTCGCTCGACGGCCTCGGCCTGCTCGGTTTCGAAAGCGTGCTTAACCGCGATTACCCGGTGGTGTTTGCCACGCTGTATATTTTCTCGCTGATCGGCGTCGTGGTAAACCTGATTTCCGATCTCACTTACACCTGGATCGATCCGCGCATCGACTTCGAGACGCGGGAGGTTTGAGGTGGACGCGCGCGCCGGCATCAAATCGCCCGATATGACGGCTGTCGGCGTCGGCGGTTTGCAAGTGCCGCCGTCGCGCCACAGGATTGTCATCTCGCCGCTTAACAAGCGGCGCTGGGAAAGCTTCAAGGCCAACCGGCGCGGCTATTGGTCGTTGTGGATTTTCCTGGCGATGTTTTTCATTTCGCTGTTTGCGGAATTCATCGCCAATGACAAGCCGATCTTCATTCACGTCAACGGCAAGTCGTTCTTTCCGGCGGTGATGACTTATCCCGACACGGATTTCGGCGATGCCAAGGATCCCAATCTGTTCGGTACCGCCGCCGATTATCGCGACGACTATCTGATGGGCTTGATCAAGAAAGAAGGAGGGACAGTGATCTGGCCGCTGGTGCGTTTTTCCTACAACACGCAAGTGAGCAAGCCGCCGTCGCCGTTTCCGTCCAAGCCGACCTGGCTGCTCAATACGAAAGATTGCGCCTTCGCCATCAAGAATAATTTTGCCCATTGCGGCGATCTCGAACCCAATTGGCTTGGTACCGACGATGGCGGACGCGACGTGTTGGCGCGGTTGATTTACGGCTTTCGTATTTCGGTGCTGTTTGGCTTGGCGCTGACCATCGTGTCCTCGGTGATCGGCGTGGCGGCCGGAGCGGTGCAGGGCTATTTCGGCGGCTGGATCGATTTGCTGTTCCAGCGCTTCATCGAAATATGGACCTCGATCCCGTCGCTTTATCTGTTACTGATCATCTCGTCGGTGCTGGTGCCGGGATTTTTTGTTTTGCTCGGCATATTGCTGTTGTTCTCCTGGGTGTCGCTGGTGGGATTGGTGCGCGCTGAATTTCTGCGCGGGCGCAACTTCGAATATATCATGGCGGCGCGCGCGCTCGGCGTGTCGAACGGCACCATCATATTCCGCCATCTCCTGCCCAATGCCATGGTCGCGACCATGACGTTCCTGCCGTTCATTTTATCGTCGTCGGTGATGACGCTGACCGCGCTCGACTTTCTCGGCTTCGGTCTGCCTCCCGGTTCGCCCTCGCTCGGCGAGTTGCTCAGCCAGGGCAAAGCCAATGTGCAAGCGCCGTGGCTCGGCCTCACTGGATTTTTCTCGATCGCGATCATGCTGTCGCTGCTGATCTTCGTCGGCGAGGCGGTGCGCGACGCTTTCGATCCAAGAAAGACATTTAGATGAGCGCGCCGCTTCTCAGCGTGAAGGATCTTTCGGTCGCCTTCGGCATCGGCAAGCGCGAGATGCTGGCGGTCGACCGCGTGTCATTCGACATCGCCAAGGGCGAGACGGTCGCGCTGGTCGGCGAAAGCGGTTCCGGCAAATCGGTGACCGCGCTCTCGGTGATGAAGCTGCTGCCCTATCCGGCGGCGCATCATCCGTCGGGCTCGGTGAGTTTCCAGGGCCGCGAATTGCTCACCATGCCGGAGAAAGAAATCCGCAAGGTGCGCGGCAACGACATCACCATCATCTTCCAGGAGCCGATGACCTCGCTCAACCCGCTGCACACGATCGAAAAGCAGATCGCAGAGATACTGTCTTTGCATCAAGGACTTACGGGTAGGGCGGCGAGGGTGCGGATTGTCGAATTGCTGACCCAGGTCGGCATTCCCGATCCAGCCAGCCGGCTCGCGAGCTATCCGCATCAGCTTTCCGGCGGCCAGCGCCAGCGCGTCATGATCGCGATGGCCTTGGCGAATGAGCCCGACCTGCTGATCGCCGACGAGCCGACCACCGCGCTCGACGTGACCGTGCAGGCGCAGATTCTCAAGCTGTTGAAGGACACACAAACGCGGCTCGGCATGTCGATGCTGTTCATTACCCATGACCTCGGCATCGTGCGCAAACTCGCCGACCGGGTCTGCGTGATGCAACATGGAAAAATCGTCGAGCATGGCGCGGTCGAGCGCGTGTTCACCGCGCCAGAGCATCCCTACACCAAGGCGCTGCTGGCGGCGGAGCCCAAGCCCGATCCGGCGCCGCCCCGGCCGGACGCGCCGGTGGTGATCTCGACCAAGGATTTGAAAGTCTGGTTCCCGATCAAGCGCGGCGTGCTGCGCAAGGTGGTCGGCCATATCAAAGCGGTGGACGGCATCAGCATGGAACTGCGCAAGGGCGAGACGCTCGGCGTGGTCGGCGAGAGCGGCTCGGGCAAAACCACGCTCGGCCTGGCGATTCTGCGTTTGATTTCGTCCGACGGGCCAGTCGTGTTCATGGGCGACCAGATCCAGGGCCTCAAGTTCAAGCAGATGCGGCCGTACCGGCGCGACATGCAGATCGTGTTCCAGGACCCTTACGGCTCGCTGTCGCCGCGCATGTCGGTGTCCGATATCATCGAGGAAGGCCTGTGGGTGCATCACCCGAATATGCCGGCCGAGGAACGCGAAAGTCAGGTCATGGCGGCGCTCAACGATGTCGGGCTCGATACCACGACGCGTTTTCGCTATCCGCACGAATTTTCCGGCGGGCAGCGTCAGCGCATCGCGCTTGCCCGTGCGCTGGTGCTGGGGCCGACCTTCATCTTGCTCGACGAGCCGACCAGCGCGCTCGACATGTTGATCCAGTCGCAAATGGTCGATCTGCTGCGCGACCTGCAGAAGAAACGCGATCTGACTTATATGTTCATCTCGCATGATTTGCGCGTGGTCGCCGCGCTGGCGAGCAGGCTTCTGGTATTACGTAACGGCAAGATGGTGGAAGAAGGCGCGGCCAGCGATCTGTTCAAGAATCCCAAAAGTGGCTACACCCGCGCGCTGTTTGCCGCGGCCTTCAATCTGGAAAGCGCGCCGGAAGGCGTGGTGGCGCAATGAATCGTTATTGGAACCGTATTTTTTGCGCGGTCGTTCTCGGTTTTTGTCTTCTCGCCGGCGGGGCGCAGGCCGCGCAGTTTGGCAACGCCCAACACGCCATCAAGGATGACGACGGCGATACGGTTGCGAATTTCGATCTAAGCGCGGATTTATTGGCGCGGCTTGCCAAGCTGCCGGCGCAAGTTCCGGTCGGCAATCCGCAGGGCGACGTGACCTTGCTGCAATTTTACGATCTCAACTGCCCCTATTGCCGGCTGGCAGCGGCCGACGTCGATACGCTCTTGAAAGACGACAACAAGCTCAAGCTGGTTTTCGTGCCTTATCCGGTACTGTCGGTGCAATCGGTGCAGGGCGCCTTGATCGAGATGGGCGCGGCGAAAATGCTGACGCCGGAACAATATCTAGAATTCCACCGCCGCATTTACGCCAGCCGCGGCGTCATCGACGGCCCGAAAGTGCTGGCGGTGGCGGCGGGCATGGGGCTCGATACGAACAAGCTTGCCGGCCTGTCGAACACCGAAACCATGCTCAATTTGTTGCGCGCCAATGCCGATTTCGGCACCACCGCGAATCTGGCGGCCACGCCGGCTTATGTCATCGGCGGCGTCGCCATTCTGGGCCACCCCGGGCTAAAACCCTTGCAGGCCGTGGTCCGGTCCATGCGAAGCTGCGGCAACGTGGTGTGTTGAGCGGGCGCGCGGGGATTTTTACGGGGGCAACAGCATGGACCCATTCGATTTTACCGGCCGTTCGGTCTTCGTCGCCGGCGGCACCAGCGGAATTAATCTCGGCATTGCGCGCGGTTTTGCCGCGCACGGCGCCAATGCGGCGGTGGCGAGCCGCTCGGCCGACAAAGTGGATGCGGCGGTCAAGGAGCTTTCAAGTTTGGGTGGCAAAGCGATGGGCCGCGCAGCCGATGTGCGCGATGCCCCGGCCATCGCGGCGGCGCTGGCGGCGGCTCACGAAAAGTTCGGCGACATCGACGTGCTGGTGTCGGGCGCGGCGGGCAATTTTCCGGCCGCCGTTCTCGCCATGTCGCCCAACGCGTTCAAAGCGGTAGTCGATATCGATCTGCTCGGCACCTTCAATGTGATGCGCGCCGCGCACCAATATCTGCGCAAGCCGGGCGCTGTCGTCGTCAACATATCCGCGCCGCAATCGGTGCACCCGACCATGATGCAGGCCCATGTCTGCGCCGCCAAGGCCGGCGTCGATATGCTGACGCGCTGCCTCTGCCTTGAATGGGGCGCCGACGGCATCCGCGTCAATTCGGTAATTCCGGGGCCGATTGGCGACACCGAAGGCATGGCGCGCCTGTCGCCAACAGCAGAGGCGCTTGAGACGGTGAAGAAATCGGTGCCGCTCGGGCGCTTCGGTACGAAAGACGAGATCGCCAATATGGTGATGTTCCTGGCCTCGCCGCTTGCGTCTTACGTCAGCGGTGCCATCGTCCCAGTGGACGGCGGCTGGATCGCCGCCGGTGCGCGCGGCTTTAGCCTCACCGAACTTGAACAGCGTAAAGTTTAAAGACGCTTTACGCGAGTGACTTCCGAACCCGCCGCCTTGATGCGGGCGATGGCCTGCGAGGTTGGCTCAATTGCCACCATCATGTGATGCGCATTGGCATGGATAATCGTTTCGCTGTCGCCTGCGATGGCGACATGGCCCTTCCAGAAGATCAGATCGCCGCGCTGCAAGTCGGCGAGCGGCGAAAGTTTACCGAGCGCCGTTTCCTGATCCTTGCTATCGCGCGGGCAGGCGATTCCGGCGGACTGTAGCGCGATTTGCACCAGGCCCGAACAATCGATGCCGAGCGAGGTCTTGCCGCCCCATAGATAAGGCGCGCCGAGCAAAATTTCGGCGACGGCGACGAAATCCGCATGTTTGGTTGCGATTGGTGAAAGGTGGACGAGTGGGAAATGCCAGCCGAAGGCATTGATGGCGAAACGCTCATCCTGTCTCTCGATGGCGAGCAGGGCGCCCATCGGCAACGCGATCATCGGCGGCAATTTTATGTTGGCGCCGGGAAATCCGAACGTGCGCGGTGCGCTCACCCGGTGCGTCGGCGCAGGACCGGTAATCCCCAAAGCATTGGCCGACAGATAGCCGACATAGCCGTCAGTCTCGAGTTGCCCGCGGGCCCAGCCTTCATCGCTGGTTTCGTAAACCGTGACGCGCTCGCCGAACAGCGCCTGCGTGTCGAGCACAGCCTCATGCGCCGGTTCGCGCCGCAGATCGGCGATCGGATCGATGATCTGGTGGCTCATTTCCCGTAACGCTTCGCTAGCATCGCGTAGAGCGCGCGGGCGGTCTGGCATTCGGCGCCTTCCGGACGGCCGGGCTTGGCGCTGGCATTCCAGGCAAAAAGATCGAGATGCAGCCAGGATTTGGCGGCGATGAACTTGCGCAGGAATAGCGCGGCGGTAATGGCGCCGCCCTGGCCGCCGGTGCTGACATTGTTGGTATCGGCGATTTTAGAATCCAGCATGGGCTCGTAAGGCCGCCACAGCGGCAGCCGCCAGAGCGGGTCGCTCTCGGCAGCGCCCGCGCTTGCCAGTTCGGTGGCGAGTGCATCGTCATCGGTAAACAGCGCCGGCAGCTCCGGACCCAGCGCGACGCGGGCCGCACCCGTCAGCGTCGCGAAGTCGGCGACCAGCGCCGGGCTTTCTTCGTCCGCGAGCGCCAGCGCGTCTGCCAGCACAAGCCGGCCTTCCGCGTCGGTATTGCCGATCTCGACCGTGATGCCCTTGCGCGATTTATAAATGTCGCGCGGGCGAAAGCTCGCGCCGGATATGGAATTCTCCACCGCCGGGATCAGCACGCGCAGGCGTACTTTCAATTTGCGCGCCATAATCATATGCGCGAGGCCAAGCGCGGTCGCGGCACCGCCCATGTCCTTTTTCATATTGAGCATGCCGGTGTCGTTTTTGATGTCTAGGCCGCCGGTGTCAAAGCACACGCCCTTACCGACCAGCGTGATCTTGGGGTCACTGTCCTTGCCCCAGGTGATGTCGATCAGCCGAGGCGCGCGCGGCGAACCCTTGCCGACCGCCTCGATCAAAGGGAATTCCTGGGCCAGCGCATTGCCGCGTGTCACGTCGAATCCGGCACCATGCTGTTCGGCGAGCGCACGGGCGGCGGCTTCCAATTCGTCAGGGCCCATGTCGTTGGACGGCGTATTGATGAGATCGCGGGTAAGGGTGACGCCTTGCGCGATGCGGTTGAGGTCTTCGCTATCGACGCCGTCGGGAACCACGAGCCGCACATTGCGCGGCTCGGTCTTGCGGTAGCGGCCAAATTGATAGGCGCCCAACGCAAAGGCCAGCGCGGCCAGGCGCGGATCGCGCGGCGCATTGGCAAAGCGGTAGGTACCCGGCGGCAGCACATTAGCCAGCTGCCCGGGACGGAACGGGTCGAACAGCGCGTCGTCCGCCGCCTCGATGCCGAACAGCACGCCCGCCAGCTTGCCGTCGGCCGCCGGCATGATCAGATGCCGGCCAGGCTTGGGTTCGAAGCCGGTGGCGCGCACAAAGGCCTGCTCCCCGTCGTCGATATTGGCGATCGTCTGCTCAAAACTGGTGGCGTTGACGAACAGGATCGGAACGGCCGGCGTCTCGCTGGCAGGGGCGAAAATGGGATGGTTCATGGCGTGATTCTAGACCCGAATGAGCATGCGCGAGCATAGCCAGTTTACAAGTTAACCTCTCGTTAGGGTTAACGTTTTATTGCTCGGACATGCCGCTGGAACGCCAGCCACCGGAATCCCATAGGCTTAAAATTGCGCTTTAAAGCCGACCGAGCCGCCTGCCTGCTTGCTTCGGCCGCTGTAGCGGCCGTGCTGGGCCTGTCGCTGGCCGGCTGCAAGACCATGGGCGACGATACTACCGGCTCCATCGCCGCCACCAATGCGCCGCACAGCGATGCCGAATGGCGCCAACAACTCGACGTCTGGGGCAAACGCTATCGCGAAGACAACGGCGACGCCGAAGCCGCGCTCAATTACTCCCGCGCACTGCGTGCGACCGAACAGCGCGCCCAGGCGGTCGCGGTGCTCGAGCAGGCCTCGATCCGTAATCCGCGCGACATGGCGTTGCTTGGCGCCTATGGCCGCGCGCTGGCTGAGGCCGGTGACCTCAATCAGGCGCTCGACGTGCTCGGCCGAGCACATACGCCGGATAACCCCGATTGGCGCATCCTCAACGCGCAGGGTGCTGTGCTCGATCAGTTGGGCCGGCATGCCGAAGCGCAGAGCCATTATTCGTCAGCGCTCAAGATCGTGCCCAATGAATCCTCCGTGCTGTCCAATCTTGGCTTGTCTTACGCACTGATGAAGGACCTTAAGAGTGCCGAAGCCATGCTGCGGCGGGCAGGCGCGCAGCCAAATGCCGACCCGAAGGTGCGGCAGAACCTCGCTTTGGTCGTCGGTCTGCAAGGACGCTTCGCCGACGCCGAGATGATCGCGCGCGCAGGCCTGCCGGAGGCCGAAGCCGCCGCCAATGTCAATTATTTGCGCCAGATGCTCGCGCAGCAGAACGAGTGGAAGAAAATGGGCCAGCAGCCCAATTTGCCCAAGCCCGACGCCGGCACGTAACGCTTGAGGCCTCAGAAACTATGTAGCGCCATGACCTTAATGGCGGCGGGCCCGAGAATGACCACGAACAGCACCGGCAGGAAGAATACGATCATCGGCACTGTGAGCTTGGGCGGCAGGCCGGCGGCTTTCTTCTCGGCCTCCGACATACGCATATCGCGGCTTTCTTGCGCCATGACGCGCAGCATTTGCGCCAGCGGCGTGCCGTAACGTTCCGCCTGCTGCAAGGCCATGCAAACCGATTTCACGCTTTCCAGGTCGGTGCGCTTGGCCAGGTTTTCGTAAGCCATGCGGCGGTCCGGCAAATAGGACAATTCGGCCGTGGTGAGCGTCAATTCCTCGGCCAGGGCGATCGACTGCGTGCCGACCTCTTCGCTGACCTTGCGGAATGCCGCTTCGATCGACATGCCGGATTCCACGCAGATCAGCAGCAGGTCGAGCGTGTCGGGAAATGCGCGTTTGATCGACAATTGGCGCTTCTGGATTTTGCTCTTGAGCAGCATATAAGGCAGATGCATGCCGATATAGGCGGAGGCGATGCAAATGCCGATTTTGATCGGGGTCGCCATCGCGTAATTGCCCAATACGAATATATAGATCGCCGTAGCAATAATGGCGATCACCGGCGTTACCATGCGGAAGAACAAATACGTGATATAGGGCGCCTGACCGCGGTAGCCGGCCTGCACGAGTTTGAGCCGCGCCTCTTCCTGACCGACCCATTTCGTCAGATTGAAACGGTCGACAATCGCCTTGATTGACTGTTTGGGCGATTGCCGCAGGTTGATTTTCTGCTTTTGATTGGCCATGCGCTCGCGTTCGCGCGCGCGAATCTTTTCGCGCTCGACGGCGACCGCTTTCATTCGCTGGCCAAGCGAATCGCCGAACGCGTAAGGCATTGCGATGGTCAAAATGGTGGCCGCCGCGGCGATGGCGGCAAACACCATCGTCATCGTTTGGACATTGAGCGAGTCGATCAAAAGTTGAATCATCGGTCCTGCTATAAACGATCAGCGTATTTTAGAAGTCGAAATTGATCATCTTCTTCATCACCATCACGCCCATGAACATCCAGATGGCGGACGCCGCCAGCATGAGGTTGCCCATCGGTTCGGTAAACAACAGCGAGATGTAGACCGGGCTGGTTATGTAAACCATCGTCATGACGCAAATAGGCAAAGCGCCGATGATGGAAGCCGATGCCTTGGCCTCCTGCGACATCGCCTGGATCTTGCCCTTCATTTTCTTGCGGTCACGCAGCACGCGCGAAAGATTGCCGAGCGTTTCCGACAAATTACCGCCGGCCTTTTGCTGGATCGAGATGACGATGCCGAAGAAGTTCGCCTCCTGCACCGGCATGCGCTCATACAGCTTGCCGCAGGCCTCACCGAGCGGAATGCCGATGGCTTGGGTCTCGATGACGGCACGAAATTCAGTCCGTAACGGCTCGGGCGCTTCGACCGTGATCATCTTCAGGCAATCGAGCAGCGGCAATCCGGCCTTGATGCCGCGCACAATAACGTCGACCGCGTCGGGAAACGCGTTGAGGAATTTGGCCTCGCGGCGTTTTTTGAGAAATCTCAGGATCCAGAACGGCAGTCCAAAGGCGCCGGCAAAGCCCAGGCCCGCGGCCGGCAGCAAGCCGCCGGCGGTCAGCAGCCCGACCAAAAACAACACGACCCCGATGCCGCCCGAAATCATAAAGAATTGCCGCTTCGACCAGCTCAGTCCGGCCTGCGCGATGCGCACCGTGAGCGGCACGCGTTTATTTTTTTTGTGACGTTCGTCGAATTCCTTGAGCGTGTTTTCGATTGCGTCGCGGCGGGATTTCGGCGCGCCGCGGGAAACGCGCGCCACCACCTCGGCCTTGGCGACGCTCGCCATGCGTTGCTCGGCTTTGCGCTGGCCCGACAGGATCGGATAAAGGAAAACATAGACCACGCCGCCGATGGCGAGCGAGGCCAGGAAAAATACCGCGATGGAATCCATGGCGTGCTTAGCCCCGCATGGCTTCGTTAGCCGCTTCCGCCGCGTCGAGCGCGGCCGCCAGCCGTTTTTCCTCGCCATAATAACGGGCGCGGTCCCAGAACCGCGGCCGGCCGATTCCGGTCGAGCGGTGGCGGCCGAGGATGTTGCCGTCGGCGTCCTCGCCGGTCATGTCGTAAATGAACAGGTCTTGGGTGATGATGACATCGCCTTCCATCCCCATCACTTCCGTGATGTGGGTGATTTTGCGCGAGCCGTCGCGCAGGCGCGCGGCCTGGATCACCACGTCGACCGATGCGCAAATCATTTCGCGAATGGTTCGGGACGGCAGCGAGAAACCGCCCATGGTGATCATCGATTCAAGACGCGAGAGACCTTCACGCGGATTGTTGGCGTGCAACGTGCCCATCGAGCCGTCATGGCCGGTGTTCATGGCTTGCAGCAGATCGAACGCTTCGGGTCCGCGGACTTCGCCGACGATGATTCGTTCCGGGCGCATACGCAGGCAGTTGCGCACCAAATCGCGCATGGTGATCGCGCCTTCGCCCTCGAGGTTGGGCGGGCGTGATTCCAGACGCACTACATGCGGCTGTTGCAACTGTAGTTCGGCGGCGTCTTCGCAGGTGATGATGCGCTCGTCGTCGTCGATGAACTGGGTGAGACAGTTGAGCAGCGTGGTCTTGCCGGAACCGGTGCCGCCGGAAACCAGAGTATTGACGCGCACGCGCCCGATGATCTCGAGGATCTCGGCGCCCTGCTCGGTAATGGTGCCGAATTTGACCAGCTGATCGAGCGTCAGCTTGTCCTTCTTGAACTTACGAATGGTAAGCGCGGGGCCGTCGATCGCCAACGGCGGCACGATGGCGTTGACGCGCGAACCATCCGGCAAGCGCGCATCGCAGATCGGCGAGCTTTCGTCGACGCGGCGGCCGATCTGGCTGACGATGCGCTGGCAGATGTTGAGAAGCTGCTGATTGTCACGGAACCGGATACTGGTCTTCTGGATTTT
>Ga0302320_10013770_pt1 | contig 16832 bp, 16 predicted proteins | sample Bog_T0_3_FD_202130 | JGI IMG/M metagenome (GOLD analysis project Ga0302320, IMG submission 202130) | Peat permafrost microbial communities from Stordalen Mire near Abisko, Sweden - Bog_T0_3 | ecosystem: Environmental > Terrestrial > Soil > Wetlands > Peat | place: Sweden: Abisko, Stordalen Mire... | reverse complement strand
TGCCCATGGTTGACTGGTAGCCAAGTCTTGAAGGCATTTCGCCCAGAAGGCCGGAGACTTCCATGCCGGCTTGAATAAAGCGAAAGATGTTGTCGACCAAGAGAAGAACGTCGCGATGCTCATCGTCCCGAAAATACTCGGCCATGGTCAGGGCCGCGGCACCAACACGAAACCTGCTGCCCGGCGGCTCGTTCATCTGGCCGTAGACCATCACCATGTTGTTCAAAACGCCGGCGTCTTTCATGCCGCGATAGAGCTCTTCGCCTTCACGGCAACGCTCGCCGATTCCACAAAAAATGCTCATACCCTGCTGATGGCCGATCATGTTGTGGATCATCTCGGTGAGAAGCACCGTTTTACCCACACCCGCGCCACCGAACAATCCAGCCTTGCCTCCGCGCTCCAGCGGCACGAGCACGTCGATCGCCTTGATGCCCGTCTCGAAGATCTCGGACTTTGTCGAACGTTCTGATAGCGGCGGAGGAGTCCGATGGATGGTCCGCCATTGGACGTTCTGCGGCGCCGGTTTGCGGTCGATGGCGGAGCCGAAAACGTCGAACATCCGCGACATGATTTCCTTGCCGACCGGCACCTCGAGCGGCTTGCCTGAATCTTCAACCTGCATTCCTCTGGCAAGTCCCTCCGTTGGCGTTAACGCGATGCCCCGGACCCGAGTAGCGTCAAGCTGGGCCATAACTTCGACGATGATCTTGCCTTCGGCCCCAGCGTGGAGAACGGAGAAGATTGGAGGCAGGTCGCGATCAAATCTCACATCAACAACGCCGCCGCGCACCGAGACGATCGACCCGAGATTGGGAGAATCCGCTTTGTCCTGAAGTCCGACTGCCACAGAAGCCTCAATTCAGGTCTCCCAACTCTGGCGAGGAAGCCTTTGATCGGTAAGAAGGTCATTTGTCGGGGAAACCTCCCGGAACATTGATGCCCCATTGATTGATCGACGGCACTAGACATTGGGACCCAGGACTCTGCCCGGACCTGAAGTTTCGTTGGATGTTGGGGTCCTTGATGTTTTCTATTTGGAAATGATCCGGTGACCCTGATCGTAATCCTGCTCCGTGCGCGAGGGCTTCTCCGCTGCCTTTTCGGCAACACGCTCAATGTGCTTCTGTGCTGTTGTATCCGAGGCCGTTTCGTCTTCGAGCTTTGTCACTTCTGGATTCTCAAATTGTTCCGCCATTGCTGATCGCTCCTGTGATCACGATGAACCGTATTCCGTTCAACTTCTGGTCAGTTTTGCTCCCTTGTTCGATATCGCAGGATCAATCGAGACTTGCCCTTCTAGGGGCGGAAGGAGTCGGAAGTTGGATGCCAGCCGCAAATGGTCAATCGGCACGTGCCTACCCCCCCAAAAAACAGAAATAGAGTGTGCTTGAGTTGAGCATGGCGCTGCCGAACATCCCTTGCACTCACGATATTAACTTGGCCTTTGCTGCTATGCTCACTACCACCATTCCGTGGAGCTGTCTGAAGGAGTCTTTACTCTGGTTTCTGGCTTTGCTGAGTGAAGAAGCAAGAGGGGACACGGCACGAGCTTAATGACTTTCTCGGCAATCGACCCAAACACGAGTGGTTGCCAGCCGGACATACCGTGAGTCGAGATCACGACGAAGTCGATATGCTCGCGCTCTGCCACATCCATGATGCACCCCGCTACGTCATTTGCGGCCTCGACGCTGGTGCCTGCCTTTAACCCCCGGTTCGTGAGAACCGCTTGCGCCTTCGCCAGATGTTGCTCGGCACGCGTCTTCGCCTCCTGTTGAAACTGCACCTGAGGAGCAATATATTCGGAGGTGAAGGTCGTGAAGAGCGGGATGACATTTACCAGGAAGAGCTCGGCGTGGAAGTGTAAAGCCAGGTCAGCCGCCGTCTCTAACGCCTCTTGAGACGATGGACTGAAGTCGATAGGCAACAAAATCTTTGTCGGAATTGACTTCAAAGCAGGGCGTTCAGACATCACAATCTCCTTGCTGGAACAAAGTCGCGGCTCAGCAACCTTTGTTCTCTCCAGTGAATGCAAAGACTGTCCTCTGTTGGACAGTTCCAGTCCAATGCGTCTGATGTTCTTCTTTTTCCGGCACAGTGAACCCCTGCACCGAGATATCGGACTCTCTGATGAGCAATTATGACCTGCATTCTCGAGCTGGCCTGTTCGATACTCGCCCCGCAATGCGAGAGAATTTGGCTGGCTTTGAATAGGCATCCCGTCGACAGACAATAACGCAAAAACTGCCTCTGTCCGCGTTCACCAGCACTTGGTCGCGCAGCCCATCGTGAGTGAAAGAAGAGGAGTTATGAGAGTCCTGATCGCAATTGACGATTCAACGTTTTCTGAAAACGTGATTCGTGCTGTCAAAACCTGGATCCGGCATGAAAATACCGAGGTTCTGGTCTTACATGTGCTGCAGCCAGTTGAGCCAGTGCCTCCGCCAGAGATGGCCCAGGATTATGCTCCCGAGTTGGAAAGTGAGATGCAGCCAGCTCGTGCATTGGTCGAGCGGATTGCGGGCGAACTGCGAAGATCTGGATTCACGGCACAATCCGAAGTACGGATTGGAGACGTAACGGAGACCGTTCTCGACAGAGCAGCCGAATGGCATGCCGACCTTATTGCGGTCGGTTCGCACGGGCACAGGAGCATCCACGATCTCCTACTGGGCAGCGTGGCGGAGTCGGTCGCTCGTCGAGCCGGATGCTCCGTGACTGTCGTTCGCCCACCGCTCAGCAATTGAAGAACGCCCAGGCACGGCACGCAAGATGCATGAGCAATAAGAAGCAGATCTGCAAGTTTGCGGATGAAATGCTGGTCTCGCACATGACTTGGATCCGCAAAGACCACGTGAATGTGCTGAGTGGATGCTTGCGATCCATTCATTTTCCCGTTCTACGCATGTTGCTGAGCTTGGCCGACAGCGTGATAACCGCCACTCAGACCAGAACAGATGCGGGATGCGACTCAGAACCTCAGTATAACGATCGATCGAAGGCGGATTGAACATGACGGAAGGCATTACATCACTCATTGAAAGCGGGGCATGGAAGGCCCTTGAGGCCCATGCCGCGACCAACCGCACTCTTCAACTAAGAGATCTCTTCGCTCAGGATCCAACACGAGGGGAACGCCTTAAAGTTGATGCCGCAGGCATTTACTTCGATTATTCAAAGAACCGCATCACAAACGAAACAGTCAGACTGCTCTTGCAACTTGCTGAGGAGTCTGGCTTGCGTTCGCGCATTGACGCAATGTTTCGAGGAGAAAAGATTAACGTCACCGAGAAGCGTTCGGTTCTGCATGTGGCCTTGCGCGCTCCAATCGAAGACCAGATTCTCGCCGATGGAGTTGACGTTGTGCCATTGGTACATGCCGTCTTGGACAAGATGGCCGTCTTCTCGAACAGCGTGCGCAGCGGAGAGTGGAAGGGCTACAAAGGAAAGCCGATCCGCAATGTCATCAACATCGGCATTGGCGGGTCCGATCTTGGCCCAGTCATGGCGTACGAAGCTCTACGCCATTATTCCCAGCGCGATCTGAATTTCCGGTTTGTTTCGAACGTTGACGGTACCGACATCGCCGAGGCGACGCGCGACCTGAACGCCGAGGAGACGCTTTTTATCATCTCGTCAAAGACCTTTACGACTCTTGAGACGATGACCAACGCGCACACGGCACGTGTCTGGGCGCTTGAAACGCTAAAGCACTCAGCAGCGATAGCCAGACATTTCGTCGCCGTTTCAACCAATGCCGCAGAGGTCGAAAAGTTCGGCATCGACACGGCCAACATGTTCGGGTTCTGGGATTGGGTGGGTGGACGGTACTCAATGGACTCGGCGATCGGACTCTCAACTATGATCGCGATCGGCCCGGACAATTTCCGCGAACTACTCGCCGGCTTTCACGAGATCGACGTCCATTTTCGCACTGCCCCTTTTGAGCGCAATCTCCCCGTTCTGATGGCGCTGCTGGCAATTTACAACAACAACTTTCTCGGAGCGCAAAGCGTCGCAGTCCTGCCCTATGAACAGTATCTGAAGAGATTCCCAGCCTATCTGCAGCAGTTGACGATGGAGAGCAACGGCAAGCACGTCACACTGGATGGGACGGAAGTCGAATATCAGACCGGGCCGATCTATTGGGGAGAGCCAGGTACGAACGGCCAACACTCCTCTTATCAACTGATCCACCAGGGAACCAGGCTTATCCCCTGCGACTTCATCGCGTTTATCCAGCCGTTGAACCGAATCGGCCGCCATCACGACATTCTTCTAGCCAATGTCTTTGCTCAGGCCGAGGCACTGGCATTTGGCAAGACGACGCAGGAAGTCGAGGCAGACGGCACACCTGCTTGGCTCGCGCCTCACCGCACCTTCGAGGGTAACCGGCCGTCAAACACGATCCTGCTTGAGAAGTTGACTCCCGCGGCGTTGGGGAAGCTTGTCGCGCTATACGAGCACAGCGTTTTTACCCAGGGCACGATCTGGGGGATCGATTCATTCGACCAGTGGGGCGTCGAGCTAGGGAAGGTTCTGGCTCAGCGCATCATCCCTGAACTCGAGAACAAGACAGGGCTCAATTTGCAGCACGATAGCTCAACCAATACCCTTATCCGGCGCTACCGGAGACTTGAGAAATCTTCATGAAGGCTACGTCACCTCTCTTGGGCATGAGGGTAGGGATTGTCTTCTAGCCTGGAAATTCGGTGAGAGCAGATTAAGCTGGTCAATTCGACTCATGGGCATACGGTGATAATGTCCAAAACCGTACAGATAGACGCAGCCGCTCATGGAATTCTAGATGTGTCTGCGCATGAAAATCCGCTGGAGAGCGGAGTGCCCACTCAGTTCCGACTGGCGAGCATGTTCCCGCGAAACGGGACCTTCAGACGAGAGAAGCCAACTTAACGTACAAGGAGTTTTCATGACGACGACAAAGAAATGCGAACACCCAGCTTGCAACTGTACGGCAGCACCCGGAAAGAATCACTGCAGCGATACATGCGCCGATGCGAAGAAGACACCCGAGAAGACACCCGAACTGACCTGCCAATGCAAGCACCCGGAGTGCAACGAGGTTGGCCTCAAGATGTAGCGTGCGGTGACTCCTGACTCAACTGTGAGTCTCGAATCTCTGCGCGAAGTTTCATCCGTCTGAAAAAAGTCAAGGGCAAAACACTCCATGACATCCTCTGCGACACTTTCGCCGACGATTGCACCGCCCGCACTAGATGAGCTGTGCATTAACACGCTCCGCTTCCTGGCCGTCGACATGGTGCAGAAGGCCAACTCAGGCCATCCCGGTTTGCCCATGGGTTCGGCATCCATGGCGTACACTCTCTGGGATCGATCGCTCAAGTTCAACCCGCACGATCCCGACTGGCCGGATAGGGACCGATTCGTCTTATCAGCCGGACACGGGTGTGCGCTGCTGTATGCATTGCTCCATGTAACAGGGTTCGACCTGCCAATGGAGGAACTCAAACGGTTTCGCCAATGGGGCAGCCGTACGCCTGGGCATCCGGAATACGGAAAGACTCCAGGAGTCGAGGCGACCACAGGACCTTTGGGCCAAGGCTTCACCAACGGGGTCGGCATGGCCATTGCCGAGGTTGCGCTCGCAACGCGATTCAACCGTCCGGGCCACAGAATCGTGGACCACTACACATACGTCCTCGTCAGCGATGGTGATCTAGAGGAGGGTATTTCTTCCGAGGCTGGTTCTGACGCGGGGCACCAGCATCTGGGCAAACTCATCGTTATTTATGCCGACAACCACATCACCATCGAAGGCAGTACGGAGCTCACGTTCACCGAAGATCGTTTGGAGCGGTTCGACGCTCTCGGCTGGCACGTGCAGAGAGTAGAGCGGAGCAATGACGTCGGAATGGTCGCACTCGCACTCGAAAAGGCCCGTGAAGAAACCAGACGGCCGTCCTTGATTGCCGTTCGCACTCACATCGGTTTCGGGAGTCCCCACAAGCAGGACACCGCCGCAGCCCACGGAGAGGCACTCGGCGTAGAAGAGGTCCGCCTGACCAAAGAGGGGATGGGTTGGCCGGTAGAGCCTTCTTTCCATGTTCCCGAGGAGGCGCTGGAACATTTCCGGAAAGCGGTCGCGCGCGGAGCCTCCGCCCAGTCTGATTGGGAGTCGCGTTTCAAAGCTTTTGCACTGGAGTTCCCTGACTTGGCGGCGGAGTTTCATCGAGTGATCGACAGGCGCCTACCTACGAATTGGGATGCAGACCTGCCGGCATTCAGTGCGGCGGACGGTATGATGGCGACTCGCGTCGCATCGGGAAAGACGATTGCGGTTCTTGGCTCTCGCTTGCCGGAGATGATGGGAGGCTCGGCAGATCTTAACCCAAGCACCCATACCAATCGAGAAGGCGCAGGAGAATTCGAGCCGGATAACTGGGGCGGACACAACATGCACTTCGGCATTCGAGAACATGCCATGGGCGCCATCCTGAATGGAATGGCATTGCATCGCGGCCTCATTCCTTACGGTGGTACGTTCCTGGTATTCAGCGATTACATGCGTCCTCCTATGCGGCTGGCGGCCATGAACGCATTGCCGGTCATCTATATCTTCACTCACGACAGCATTGGCATGGGTGAAGACGGCCCGACTCACCAACCGGTAGAGCAACTCATCGGATTGCGATCGATCCCCGGCATGGTCGTCCTGCGACCGGCGGATGCCAACGAGACAGTAGCGGCATGGCGAGTTGCGATTGGCCGGAAGCAAGGGCCCGTTGCATTGGTGCTCACGCGACAGGGCCTTCCAGTGCTTGATATGAATTCCTATCCAGCCATTCCCGCTGGAGTTCCAATGGGCGGTTATATCCTCGCAGAATCTCCGACGACTGGAACTCCCGACATCGTCCTTATTGCCACCGGATCGGAAGTGCATCTGGCACTCGATGCCCGTAACCGGCTGTTGAAAGAGGGGGTTCATGCGCGAGTGGTAAGCATGCCAAGCACAAACCTGTTCGCGTCGCAATCGGACGATTACCGAGAAAAGACATTGCCAGCTGATGTTCCGCTCTTGGTGATTGAGGCCGGTTCTCCTGTGGGATGGCAGTCCTTTGTTGGCCCTAAGGTCGCCGTGATTGGGATTGACACCTTCGGCTCATCGGCTCCCGGAGCGGTCGTGATGGAGCACTACGGCTTCACTGTGGAGAACGTCTGCAGACAGGCTCATCATGTGCTTGACCAGCTCAAAGAGAAAGCGTCATGCGCGTAGGAATCGCATCGGACCACGGAGGCTTCGCTCTGAAAGAGCAAATTGCTGTCCTGCTGCGCGGTGCTGCCTATGAGGTCGTAGACTTCGGTGCGGATCAACCGAGACCCGGAGACGATTACCCGGATTACGTTATCCCACTGGCCAGGGCCGTAGCCGCGGGCACCGTTGATCGGGGAGTGGCGCTTTGCGGCAGCGGCGTCGGCGCATCCATCTGCGCCAACAAAGTTGCCGGCGTGCGCGCAGGGCTGATCCATGACGTGTTCTCCGCCCACCAGGGTGTTGAGGACGACGATATGAACGTCTTTTCGCTCGGCGGACAGGTGATCGGGCCAGCGCTGGCTTGGGAGTTGATCGAGACGTTTCTGAAGGCACGCTTCAGCGGCGCCGAGCGGCATCAACGCAGAGTCGACAAAGTGAAAGCGCTCGAAATGCATGAGGTGGCGTATCGACAGTAATCATTGAATTGACCGCATTCTGGTGCGAATGAGGAGCGGCAGGCAGTTGCGGTTTGCTGGAATCGACCTTCACAAGACCACGAAGGCAAGAATCAGATGCGTCCGGTATCGGTCGGGAATTGGTACTTGCAAAACACGCGATGGAGGATGTTCCATGATCGAGATTCAGAAGAACTTTCCCGACAATGTAATAGCGCTCTCCTGCACGGGACAGGTCACAAAAGAGGATTACGAAGGGATTCTTGTCCCTGCCATTCACGAAGCGCTTAAGCGGCACGACAAGATCCGGCTTCTCTACAAGACCTCCGCGGATTTCACCGGCTACGATCCAGGCGCCATCTGGGAGGACCTGAAGATTGGGGTAGAACATCCTCTACGCACTGGGAGCGCGTCGCGGTGGTCACGGACGTGGACTGGATCGTGCAAATGGTGAGGATATTTAGTTTCCTCATGCCCTGCCCGGTGAAGTTGTTTCCGTCTTCGGAGTTTGTAAAGGTGCAAACCTGGATCATTGCCTCCAGTTGAGTTTTGAAAGACGCAAACAGCATTTTTTGTGAAAAGTGTTGAAAGAGGAATGAAATGAATGCAACCGCACAGAAACTGCACGGAATTGGCCAGAGCATATGGCTCGATAACATCACACACCGTCTGCTCGCAAGCGGTACGCTGCTGAGCTATATTCGAGAGCTATCGGTTACGGGACTCACTTCGAATCCAACTATCTTCGATCACGCCATCAAGAACAGCAACGACTACGACGATGTCATCCGACGGAAACTGGATGAAGGCAAGTCCGGCGAAGATCTGTTCTTCGAGTTAGCGCTCGAGGACCTAAGGCAGGCCGCAGATCTCTTCCTACCTGTCTTCGACCGCAGCGATGGCGTGGATGGCTGGGTTTCCCTGGAGGTTTCACCCATGCTGGCCCGCAACACGGCTGGCACCCTTGCCGCGGCCAACGCCCTCCACAACCGCGCGGAACGGCCTAATCTCTTCATCAAGATTCCCGGTACCAGCGAGGGCCTTCCAGCCATTGAGGAAGCGATCTTCCGAGGTGTGCCCGTCAATGTAACTCTTCTGTTCTCCGGCGCGCAATATGTAGCGGCAGCCGAAGCCTACTTGCGTGGAATTGAACGGCGCATCGCCGCCGGACTGAATCCCGATGTCGGCTCCGTCGCCTCACTTTTCGTCAGCCGTTGGGACGTTGCAGTCGCAGAGAAGGTGCCTGGATCCTTGCGTAACCGGCTTGGGATCGCGATTGCCAGAGATGCTTATGAGAAGTACCGCACGCTGCTTGATTCGCCACGGTCACAGAGCATCTTGAACGGAGGAGCTCGACCCCAGCGCCTTCTCTGGGCCAGCACTGGAACCAAGGACCCCAAAGCTTCGAAGATTCTGTATGTTCAGTCCCTCGCCTTGCCTTCCACTATCAACACGATGCCTGAGGCTACCTTGAAAGCCCTTGCCGCTCATGAAGAATTCGGCGAAGCCTTGCACGAGGATAACGACAAGTTACTCGCGGAATTTGCAAAGGCTGGTATTGACACAAATGCCGTCGCCGCCCAATTGCTCGAAGAAGGCATCGCTTCGTTCGCCAAATCATGGAACGATCTATTGGATTGCATTGCATCGAAGAGCGAAGCGCTCAAGGCAGCAGTTGCCTGAGCATGGATCAGTATTGTGAAGCCTGTTCTTTCTCTGCGTGGTATTTGCAGACTGACCGCGACAACTCAATGAAAGAAGCAAACATAAAGGAGATGTGATGTTAATCAAAGCAAAGGCATTGAAAGGCTACTCACTCAAGAGTCTCGATGGAGACATAGGGTCTGCCAGCGAGTTCTTCTTCGACGACCAGTATTGGGCGATTCGTTACCTTGTCGCAAATACAGCAACCTGGCTTCGCGGCAGGAAGGTATTGATCTCGCCTTACTCACTGGACGGTGTCAACACTGTTGAAGAGAAGGTGTTCGTTCTGTTAAACAGGAAGCAGATCGAAGAGAGTCCGTCCATAGATATGGACGAGCCGGTTTCCCGTCAGTATGAAAACTTATACAACGGATACTATGGCTTTCCCAACTATTGGGGTGGTTCGTACATGTGGGGAGGCAATCCGCACATTGAGCGGGATCGCAGCAGATGGGGCCTGGCCACCTCGGAGGCAATGGGATGGGATCGCCATCTTCGCAGCACACGGGAGGTAACGGGCTACAATCTCCTTGCGCTCGACGGTGAGATCGGCCATGTCGATGACTTCATCATCGATGACGAAACCTGGGCGATTCGTTACCTTGTTGTAGCGACAAAGAACTGGTGGCCTGGGAAGAAGGTTCTGATTTCACCGAAGTGGATCGGGAGCGTGAGTTGGGACGCCGCGGAAGTTGTGATCGGACTGACTCGTGAGACCATCAAAGCTGCACCCGAATACACCGACGAGTCTCTGCTTACGCGGGATTACGAAACAGGCTTGTACTGGTATTACGACCGTGAAGGGTACTGGGTCGACGAACTGGCCACTGTGTGAGTGCAATTCGACAAGCTGCTACAGCAGCTTTGTGTTGAATGAGTGCTCCGAAGAAAGATAAGCCACAGATCCCGTTCGCGCGCGGTCTGTGGCTCATCGTGCTTTGCCCTCGACATGCCTGACCGAAGAGCAATTGAGCCGGACAGGTGCGTTTCAGTTTTCCTCTTTCTTAGAAGCCGCCTCAACCAAGCAGCAGACCAATGCTGTTGGTTACGGCGCCTTCCAATGCGCCGACAATAGTCACTTCAAGGCCGGAAGAGTACCTAAATATGCCTATCTGAATTCGAGGGTTACCGGGCCTGTTCCGCGCTTAGTCCAGAAACACCAGCGGTCGTTTGCTTGTTGAGCCGGTCTTAATTCTTCGGAGTAGCTCCATTCGTCACCACCATTCCGTCGAGGTGCCTGAAGGACTTTTCACGCCGGATTCAGGCTTGGCGGAGCGGAGAAGCAGGAGCGGGCATTGCACGAGCTTCACGACCTTTTCGGCGATCGAGCCGAAGATCAGCGGATGCCAACCGGAGATTCCGTGCGTAGAGATCACAACCAGGTCGATATGCTCGTGATCCACCACTTCCATGATGTTTCCGGCTATATCGTTGCCGACTTCGACGGTCGAAGTTGCTTTGACTCCTCTCGACGTTAGAACCGCAAGACACTTCGACAAATGCTGCTCCGCGCGAGCCCTTGCCTCCTTCAGGAACGCCTCCTCCGGAACAAAGTCGGGCAAAGTCGTGACCGGGAATAATGGAATAACGTTCACCAGATGAAGTTCGGCATGAAAGTGCTGAGCGAGGTCGGCTGCCATTTCCAAAGCGGCCTGGGAGGATGGACTGAAGTCAATGGGTAACAGTATCTTTGTCGGGATGGATGGGAAAGGATGTAATTCGGGCATGACGGCTTCCTCGATGAATCGCAAGAGCAACTTCATGCTCATTCTCCCTTGTCGCGAAAGCAAAGACTGTGCTCTATTGAGCACTTAATGCTCGACTTGCGCGCGGCATCCCGGGCCGAGCGTCGCCTTCCGCTTCATGTACCCAATTGCTCAGAAGCCCGCAATGCAAGAGTGAAAAGCTGAGGATGGAAGCGATTTTAAGTTATGCAGTGGGGAACCAATATCCCCGTATAGGACCTCGACTGCCTGCGGACAAGCAGTATTTGTTGTTGCAACCGTGTCCGTCGCGCAGCATCTTGAAAGAGCCCAAGTCAACGCTGGAAAATGGAGAACACAATGATCACGACAAATTCTGTAGTTGCAATCTATGACACCCACGAGCAGGCTGAACACGCGATCAAAGAATTGCAAGAGGGGGGCGTCGATATGAAGAGCCTTTCGATAGCGGCGAGAAACACCCACACCGATGAACATGTCGTCGGCTACTACAATGCCGGTGACCGCATGAAGTATTGGGGCAAAGTGGGAGCGTTCTGGGGTGGGTTCTGGGGACTTCTCTTTGGATCCGCTGCATTCGCCATACCGGGTCTGGGACCGATTCTGGTGGCTGGACCACTCGTTGCATGGATTGTTGCGGGGCTTGAAGGCGCGGCCGTAGTTGGAGGGGTGAGTGCTGTCGGAGCAGGCCTCGTAAGTATCGGGATTCCCAAAGACAGCGTTCTCAAGTACGAGGTCGCGTTGAAAACCGACAAGTTCATGCTGGTTGTTCATGGCACACCTGACGCCGTTGCCAAGGCCAAAGACATTATCGAGGGAACCGAGCACAGTTATTACGCCGTCCATGGCGAGGCAGTTTTCGCCTGATCGTCGACAACCGCGAGCGGGATAATCCCAGGTAAGGCTTTGGGCCATTCCGCTCGTAATGTGCCGAAAGAGGCTGTCCGTATTGAGACAGAGCGGTTAGCTCCACGTGTTGAATCTTGCCACAATCCCCACTTACGTGCCGCGCACCTGCTGCTTTGCATCGCTGCAAGGCTGGGGGCCAATGTGTTTGATCCAAGTCGATCCGCGAGTTCTGCTGGAGGCGTTTATGGCCTTACACGAGTTTGGCGTCTAGGTCCACAACAAAACATGTCGAACCTGAGAGTCTCGTCGCGAAGACGCGGTTCCGATCATTGACACAGATTCGGTTACCAGCATCAATTGTGTCAAGGTCGGCGGCATCTTCCATCCGCCTAAGATAACTTAACCAGCATTTTACTGTTCATCGAGGACTCACTCCATGCCTTCATTGTTAGATCCGATTCAGATTGGCGAAATCACCCTGCCAAATCGTGTGATTATGTCTCCCCTGACTCGCTTGCGTGGCACGCCTGACCACATTCCGACGCAGATCATGATCGAATACTACACACAGCGCGCTACTGCCGGCCTGATCATCTCCGAGGGCATTCCGGTTGTGCCGCGAGGCGTTGGCTACGCTAATGTTCCTGGCATTTGGTCGCCGCAGCAAACCGAGGCCTGGATGCTGGTGACTGAGTCTGTGCACCGAGCAGGTGGCCGAATCTTGGCTCAGTTATGGCATGTAGGCCGCATATCAGATCCGTGCTTTCTGGAGGGCAAAATGCCGGTTGCTCCCAGCGCCATCGCGCCTGCCGGCCATGTGAGCTTGGTACGCCCCATCACTGGGTATGTAACGCCACGCGCCCTGAATAAGTCAGAGATCCCGGGCATCGTCGAGGGATTCCGCACTGGGGCGGAGAACGCTAAGATAGCTGGATTTGACGGTGTGGAGATACACGGGGCCAACGGCTACTTGATCGACCAGTTTCTTCAGGACGGTTCCAATCATCGCACGGATGAATACGGTGGAACGATCGAGAACCGCGCTCGGCTCATGCTTGAAGTCGCTGACGCGGCGATCTCCGTTTTGGGGGCCAAGCGAGTGGGTATGCATCTGGCGCCACGCGGCGACAGCCACGACATGCATGATTCAAACCCTTCAGCCACCTTTGGCTACGTGGCGCATGAACTAGGCAAACGCGAACTTGCCTTTTTGTGCGCCCGCGAGTACTTCGGTCCGGATAGGCTGGGTCCTCAACTCAAGAAGCAGTTCGGCGGAGTCTACATCGCAAATGAAAAATATACTCAGGCGCTCGCTAACCAGGTTATCCAGGGTGGCGAAGCGGACGCTGTAGCCTTTGGCCAACTCTTTATTGCCAACCCCGATCTGGCTGTGCGCTTTGCGAACAATGCGCCGCTCAATACTCCAGACCCCGCCACTTACTTCACGCCTGGGCCACACGGCTACACCGACTATCCTGCTCTGGCCGCATCAGAGGAATCAATGGCTCTCTCTAGCAAATGAGTAGGGCGGTCTTGCGGCCTGGCAAGGGGCTGCAACATCAGGGGGGCTTCATGAATGAAATTGTACGCTTGTTGCAAGCCCATCATAGCAGCCGCAGTTATAAGAGTGACGCCATTCCTGTCGAGATTCTTGATGCCATCATTGAGTCAGCGCACCATGCTCCCACATCCATCAACAGCCAGCAGATCTCACTTGTCGTTGTACGCGATGCTGCCAGCCGCGCTCGGATCGCAGAAATCGCCGGTGGCCAGCCATGGATCGCACAAGCTCCAGTGTTTATTGCGGTTGTCGCTGACTTCTATAAAACAGGCCTTGGCGTCGAGAAGGCCGGCGCCCACCAGGTGTTCCAACGCAGTCTGGAGGCGATTGTTTCCGCAGTAAGCGACGCCGGAATTGCAATGGCGACACTCATGACCGCGGCGCGCGCCTTCGGTCTCGGCATCGTCCCCATCGGCGGAATTCGCCGCGATCCGCAGGGGATGATCGATCTGCTTGGGTTACCATCGAATACTTTCCCCGTAGCCGGAGTCGTCCTCGGCTACGTCGCCGAAGAGGCTCAGCAAAAGCCGCGCATGCCGATTGAGAGCTTTCGCCACGAGGAAAAGTATCACCCAGAAGCGCTGGAGCCGGCTATTCATGCTTATGACCTGACACTCAAGGAGTATTGGCTGAAGATTGGGCGCGGGGATGGACTCACGTGGTCGGCCAGCATGGCGCAGCACTACAGCACGTTTTCCCGTCGGATCAAGTCTATCGCTCAAAAGCAAGGCTTCACGATCGAGATGTGACTCAATGAGTGAACACAGCGATAATCGACACTTTAGCGCTATCCGTGGAGAACAATGCCCCCGTCCAGTTCGATATGGTGATACCCGGTCCTCGCCTGCGGGCCGCAGTTGTCGTTGTCCATCCGGATGACGAGACAGACTGGTGTGATGGCTATGCTCTCGTCGATCCCAAGCAGACTCTTATCGTCTTCGACAAGGACCGGCGCCGTATCGCTCAGCGTCTGGGAATTCACTTGGGCCTGCTCCACTCCCTGTTCCGGTCTGGATTTCTGTGTCCCACTCATATACCCACTGATGCGTCCTTTTGATAAAAGGGCAACAAGGGTATCATCCTTGACAACGCCAGGGAGTTCGGTCAATTGAGGACAGTACTAATGCAGGTTCCTCATTTTGAATAAGGTAATTGCCAAAGCATGGGAATTGATCGCGAGTATTCTGGCTGCTCGCTTCATCGGCGACGCACAAAAACGCTGGGCGGGCAAAGCGCAAATTTTGGAAATCCTACAGCTCCGTGGATGCATCTGACATCTGAGTTGAACGGGCGCTTCCGCTCTCAAGCGAAAAGGAGACTACATGGAATTGGGCATGATCGGACTAGGCCGAATGGGGACCAACATGGTGCGGCGCCTTCTGCGGGCTGGCCACCAATGCGTCGTCTATGATCTTCATTCGGAAGCCGTGCAGGCACTCGTCAAAGAGGGCGCACTTGGGGCGAATTCGCTTGAAGATTTTGCGAGCAAACTGAAGGTGCCCCGCACGGTCTGGATGATGGTCCCGGCCGCAGTGGTCGATTCGACGCTCGATACTCTCATTCCGTTCCTCAAAGCCGACGACGTGATCATCGATGGCGGTAACTCGTATTACCACGATGACATCCGCCGCGCGACCGAGCAAAAGCCGAAAGGCATTCACTATGTGGACGCCGGCACCAGTGGTGGAGTCTGGGGGTCGGAGCGAGGATACTGCCTGATGATCGGCGGCGATGATGCCGTCGTCCAGCGCATTGACCCCATCTTTTCTGCTCTTGCTCCAAACATCGATTCCGCACCGCGCACGCCCGGCCGAGAGAAAGTAGGCGGAACAGCCGAACACGGCTATCTACACTGCGGTCCCAGTGGTGCGGGCCATTTCGTCAAGATGGTCCACAACGGCATTGAATATGGCATGATGGCCGCTTATGCGGAGGGGCTGAATATCCTGCGCCATGCCAACGTCGGCAAGCAGCAGCGCACCGCGGATGCAGAGACAACGCCATTGCGCCACCCCGAGCACTACCTATATGACCTGAATATTGCGGACATTGCGGAGGTCTGGCGTCGTGGCAGCGTCATCTCTTCGTGGCTTCTGGACCTGGCTGCTATCTCTCTCCTTGATAGCCCGGACCTGACAAAGTTCGCAGGCCGCGTATCGGATTCGGGGGAAGGGCGCTGGACAATCGTCGCGGCCATCGACGAGTCGGTTCCTGCGCCCGTCCTCAGCGCTGCGCTCTACGAACGCTTCAGTTCGCGCGGCGAAGACGACTTCGCCGAAAAGGTGTTGTCGGCCCTTCGTTATCAGTTCGGCGGTCATGACGAAAAGGCCGCTGCCGACAAGGCAGGCGCGTGATGCCCAAATCTCACTCAGATGCGCTGGTGATCTTCGGTGTAACGGGCGATCTGGCCCACAAGATGATCTTCCCAGCACTTTATGCAATGGTAAAGCGGGACGCACTCAAAGTTCCGGTTATCGGCGTCGCCTTTCCAAAGTGGAATGTTGCGCGTTTGCACAAGCGTGTGACGGACAGCATCGAACGCGCGGGCGGAGTCGATAACAAACGCGCGCTTCAACATCTTCTCTCCTTACTCAAGTATGTGAGCGGGGATTACCAAGACAGCAACACCTTCGCAGCGATCAAAGAGGCGCTCGGCAACGCACGGCGTCCGGCGCACTATCTTGCTATTCCGCCTTCGCTTTTCGAAACGGTGATTCGAGGGCTTGGCGCCGCGAAGTTGGCCGAGCGTGCGCGTGTCATTGTCGAAAAGCCCTTCGGACGCGACCTGACCTCCGCAAGAGAGCTCAACCGGGTCGCGCATACAGTCTTTCCTGAAGACTCAATCTTCCGCATCGATCACTTTCTCGGAAAAGAAGCTATCATGAATATCCTCTATTTCCGCTTTGCCAATTCGTTCTTGGAGCCGATCTGGAACCGCAATTACGTGGCTAGCGTCCAAATAACCTTATCCGAGGATTTCGGCGTGGGGAAGCGTGGCGCGTTTTACGAAACCGCCGGCTGCTTGCGCGACGTGATACAAAACCACCTCTTCCAAGTTGTCGCACTCCTTGCCATGGAGCCACCTGCGGACAGGGACTTCGGAGCCGTGCATAACGAGAAGGCCAAGGTTTTCAAGGCCATGCGCCCATTAAAGCCCGATGACTTGGTACGCGGTCAGTATGCCGGCTACCGCCTGGAGACTGATGTGGCGAAGCGCTCCGACGTTGAGACCTTCTGCGCACTTCAGCTCTTCATCGATTCTTGGCGCTGGGATGGAGTACCGTGGTATCTGCGCTCCGGCA
>Ga0302320_10013769_pt1 | contig 16833 bp, 14 predicted proteins | sample Bog_T0_3_FD_202130 | JGI IMG/M metagenome (GOLD analysis project Ga0302320, IMG submission 202130) | Peat permafrost microbial communities from Stordalen Mire near Abisko, Sweden - Bog_T0_3 | ecosystem: Environmental > Terrestrial > Soil > Wetlands > Peat | place: Sweden: Abisko, Stordalen Mire... | reverse complement strand
TCGTGGGAAGGATGATCGAGCAACATCGTCGTCTCCAGGTTGAGTGGTTTCAGCAACCTCAGTCTGACCTCAGACTTGATCGCTATCCACTCCCCATGGAATCTTCGCTTCGCTCGCAATGACGAGGTGCCTAGAGCTGCCCGAGCAGCGTATCGCCGCCGGAGACCTCGACCTTGCCGGGGGCGGGCTCGAGGTTGAACTTCTTGACCACGCCGTCGTCGACCAGCATCGAGTAGCGCTTGGAGCGGATGCCGAGCCCGTTGCCGGAGGCGTCCAGTTCCAGGCCGATCGCCTTGGTGAATTCGGCGTTGCCGTCGGCGAGGAAGATGGCCTCGTCGCGCTGGTCGGTGTCGCGCTTCCAGGCGTTCATGACGAAGGCGTCGTTGACCGAGACGATCGCAATGGTGTTCACGCCCTTGTCCTTGATGGCGTAGGCGTTGAGGAAAATGCTCGGCAGGTGCATCTTGTGGCAGGTGCCGGTGTAGGCGCCGGGCACCGCGAACAGCGCGACCTTCTTGCCCTTGAAGATGTCGTCGGTGGTCTTGACCTGCGGCCCTTCCGCCGTCATCACGCGAAATTTGGCCTCGGGCAGCTTGTCGCCAACTTGGATGGTCATCGTCAATTCTCCTTCAGTGTTCCGAATGTTCTTAAACCGGACCGGCCGCCGGCACAATATTGCGGCCTGCGGAAACGGCAATGGCCCGGCGCGTTCATTATTTCGGCATCGCCCGGACGGCCTTCGGGCTCAGGCGGCCGCCTTGTTCTCGTCGCGCAATTCGCGGCGCAGGATCTTGCCCACATTGGTCTTCGGCAGCGTGGTGCGAAACTCGATCTGCTTCGGGACCTTGTAGTTGGTCAGTTGGGTGCCGCAGAACTTGATGATGTCTTCGGCGGTGACGTTCGGGTTTTTCTTGACGATGAAGGCCTTGACGGCCTCGCCGGAGTGGGCGTCGGCAACGCCGATCACGGCACATTCCAGCACGCCGGGATGGCTCGCGATCACTTCCTCGACTTCGTTGGGATAGACGTTGAAGCCCGATACCAGGATCATGTCCTTCTTGCGGTCGACGATCTTGGTATAGCCGTCCGGCGTCATCACGCCGATATCGCCGGTACGGAAATAACCGTCGGCGGTCATCACCTTGGCGGTCTCGTCGGGCCGGTTCCAGTAGCCGGCCATCACCTGCGGGCCCTTGGCGCAGATTTCGCCGGGCTGGCCGAGCGGCACCTCGGCGCCGTCGTCGTCGCGGATCGAAATGAAGGTCGATGGCACGGGAAGGCCGATCGAGCCGGAGAAGCGGTCGGTATCGGCGGGGTTGCAGGTCAGCGTCGGCGAGGTTTCCGACAGCCCGTAACCCTCCGACAGCGGGCAGCCGGTGGTCTTCAGCCAGGCTTCCGCGACCGCCTTCTGGGTGGCCATGCCGCCGCCGAACGAGGTCTTCAGCTTGGAGAAATCGACCTTGTCGAACCCCGGCGAATGCAGCAGGCCGTTATAGAGCGTGTTGACCGCCGGAAAACTGTTGATCTGGTACTTCATCAGGTCCTTGATGAAGCCTTGCATGTCGCGCGGGTTGGGAATCAGGAGATTGACGCCGCCGGCGCGCATCGCCAGCAGGAAACACGCCGTCAGCGCGAAGATATGATAGAGCGGCAGCGCGCAGACGATGAACAGCTGGTCGACATGCGGCGGCTTCTTCAGCGCCGGCTGCAGCCAGGCGTCGTTCTGCAGCACGTTGGCCAGAATGTTGCGGTGAAGCAGCGTCGCGCCCTTGGAGATGCCGGTGGTGCCGCCGGTATATTGCAGGAAGGCGACGTCATCGGGCGCGATGGCGGGCTTGGTGAATTTCATGCCGCGGCCGGCCGCCAGCGCGTCGTTGAAGGCGACCGCGCCCGGGATCGCGTAGGCCGGCACCATTTTCTTGACCCGCCGTACCACCAGGTTGACCAGCACGCCCTTGAGCCCGAGCAGATCGCCCATGCTGGCAACGATGACATGCTTGACCGCGGTCCTGGCGAGCACCTGCTGCACCGTGATCGCGAAATTCTCCAGCACGATGATCGCCTCGGCGCCGGAATCCGTGAGCTGGTGTTCGAGCTCGCGCGGGGTGTAGAGCGGATTGACGTTGACCACCGCGTAGCCGGCGCGCAGCACGGCCGCGGTCGACACCGGATGCTGCAGCACGTTCGGCATCATCAGCGCGATCCGGGCGCCCTTCGGCAGGCCCATGCCCTGCAAATAGGCGGCGAGCGTCAGCGACAACTGGTCGAGATCGCGATAGCTGATCGACTTGTCCATGCAGATGAACGCCTTGCGGTCGCTGAATTTCGCAAAGCTTTCCTCCAACAGCTCGACCAGCGAGGAGTACTGGGTCGCGTCGATATCGGCGGGCACGCCGGCCGGATACTGCTTGAGCCAGATGCGCTCCATGGAATTTCCCCTCTGGTTTGCGGCTCGCCTGCTGCCGGCTTTTGGCGGCGCGGCGGCTTGTTTTGGGGAGTATTGAGCGATGCGACGGCCCAACGCAAGCGGCGCGGGCGAGCCGGTTTTAGGTCGATTGGAAGCGCCGGCAGGACCGATCGAACCCGGTTCTCAACTGTGCGGCGCGGCGGTGGTCTTCTGATCGGAGGGCGCGGCCTCGCTGGTGGTGCTCTTGGGCGCGGGCTTCGGCTTGTCGGCGTCCTTCGGCTTGGCCGCGGCCTTGGGCTTTGCGGCAGGCTTGTCGGCCGTGGCTGCCGGCTTGTCGGCAGGTTTTGGCGCGGCATCCGGTTTGCTGTTCGCGTGCTTGATGGCGGCCGGCTTGGCGGCAGGTTTCGGTTCGGCTGTGGCATCCTTGCCGGCGTCCTTCGGCTCGGCAGCGGCATCCGGCTTTTTGGCCGCGACCCGCGATTTCTTGCCGCGCCGCGGCGTCGCCTGCTTTTCGGAATCCGTCGACACAGCCGCGATCAGGGCCGCGCCGACTTTCTTCGGGCCGGTATAGACGACCATGGGCTCCGCCGCTGCCGGTCCTCCCGCCAGCAGTTCCGACGGTTTTACCATCGGCGGCTGCAAGGCCGCGGTGAAAAACGCGAACGGGGTGGCTTCGCCCGCGCCCGAACCGTTGGCATTGCTGCCGATGGATTCCTCGTCCTCGTCGCTGGCGGGCTTGTGGCGCTTGCCGCCGCACATCTCGTCGCGCAGATTCGGCGGCGAGGCGTCGATCGGCGGCAGATTATCGACGGTGCCAAGCGAGGGACGCAACCACGACAGCGGTCTGTTGGCAAAACCGCGCTCGAGCAGCTGCGCTGCTCGCACCGCGCGCATATGGCCGGATGTGGAGCCGAGCACTACCGCGATCAGCCGCTTGCCATCGCGGGTGGCCGACCCCACCAGATTGTAGCCGGAGGCGCAGATGAACCCGGTCTTGAATCCGTCGGCGCCGGGATAGCGTCCGATCAGATGGTTGAAATTGTTGGTGACCTTGCGGCCGAACCGGATCGCCGGAATGTGATAGAAATATTCGTATTCCGGCAGGTCGTGGATGATGGCGCGGGCGAGGATCGCCAGATCGCGCGCCGACGTGATCTGACCATCCGCCGGCAGGCCGTTCGGATTGACGTAGCTCGTCTGCGTCATGCCGAGCCGCTGCGCGGCCTCGTTCATTTGTGCGGAGAACCCGTCGATCGATCCGCCGACACCTTCGGCCAGCACCACGGCCATGTCGTTGGCCGACTTGACCAGCATCATCGCCAGCGCATTTTCGATGGTGACCTGGGTGCCCGGCCGCAAGCCCATCTTGGACGGCGATTGCGAAGCTGCGACCGGCGATACGGTAACAAGCGTATCGAGCGAAAGCCTGCCGTCCTTGACCGCCTTGAGCGTGACATAGGCCGTCATCATCTTGGTGACGGAGGCGGGATACCAGGGATTGGTCGCGTTCTGGGCCTCTAGCACCCGTCCGGTATCGGCTTCGACCAGCAGCAACGCTTCGGCTTGCGCCATAAGCGGCGCGGCGATGGCCAGCGCTGCGAGGAGAAGGATACGGTTCAACGATGACTTGCGATGCAGCGGCTGAAGAAAATGCACTATCCGATTCCGGTCCTTTGAGACCCGCCTTCGAAGAGGAGGTCCTGGTGTGACGTTCGGGTTTCAAGCGTGTCCGGCGCCGTCGGTTACGGCGGCTGCAAACCTATACCGGCTTGCCAGTCCAGAACAGAGGCTGGCTGATTAAATCGTGGACGAAATGGGCTGAATTTCGGCGCGCCTTAAATCTTGACAGCGGCGTTGCCCGGCGCACGAACGCTCACCCGCGCCTGCTCCTGAACCATGAACTGGGCCCTTGCGAGTTCCGCAAAGCGGCCACCTTTCGCCACCAGTTCATCGAACGTTCCGCTCTCGATCACGTGACCGCCGTCGAACACCAGAATCCGGGTGGCATTGCGAATGGTCGAGAGCCGGTGCGCGATCACAAACGTGGTGCGGCCCCTCATCACCTCGTCGAGTGCGGCATTGACCTTGGCCTCGGTGACGGCATCAAGCGCGCTGGTCGCCTCGTCGAGGATCAGAATCGGCGGATCCTTCAGCAGCGCACGCGCGATCGACAGCCGTTGCCGCTCGCCGCCGGACAACATGCGGCCGCGCTCGCCGACATTGGTTTCGAAGCCGTGCTCGCCGCGCTCGATGAATTCCAGCGCCTGGGCGCGGCCGGCGGCGATCCGCATTTCCTCTTCGGTAGCGTCCGGTTTGCCGACGCGCAGATTGTCGGCGATCGAACGATTGAAAAGCAGTGCTTCCTGGAACACCACGCCGATATTCCGCCGCAGTGCCGTCAGCGTCAGGCCGCGAACATCCATGCCGTCGATCCTGATGAAGCCCGACTGCGGATCGAACGCGCGATGCAATAGCGCGATCGCGGTCGATTTGCCGGCGCCGGTCGGGCCAACCAGCGCGATGGTCTGGCCAGGCAGTGCAACAAAGGACAGATCCTCGACCGCGGGCCGCTTGCCGTCATACGAAAACGAGACGTCGTTGAATTCGACCAGCCCCGACAGCCGCCCGGTATCGATCGCATCCGGCCGGTCGTGCACCGCGGGCACGGCATCCAGCACGTTGAAGAATTCGGCCAGCCGTGGCGCTTCCATGAACACGATGTTGATGAAACTGACGACCTGTTCGAGCTTCTGGATCAGCATGGTGGCGAAACTCACGAACATCACGATCTCGCCGACGCTGGTGAGGCCCTGCTCATGCAGCGCGATGCCGACCGTGAAGATCGCCAGCACGGTGATGGTGGTCGACGCCCTGGTGATGACGGTGACCAGCGCCCACCACGACAGTACCGGCATCTGTACCGCCAACAGCTTGTCGGCGACGAAACGCAGTCCCTGCACCTCGGCGTCGATGCGCACGAAGCTCTGCACCAGCGCGACGTTGCCGAGCGCGTCGGAGGCGCGCGCGGAAAGGTCGCTGTAATGCCCCTCGACCTCGCTTTGCATGCCGTAGGTCTTGCGCACCACCAGCGTGGTCAGCACCGTGAACACCACGCACAGGGCGAACAGCAGGATCGCCAGCCGCCAGTTGATGTACAGGGACAGCGGCAGCAGCACGACCAGCGACATGATGGCGGCGAAATGCTCGCGGAAAAAACCAAGCCACAGCCGCCACAGCGAATCGGTGCCGTTCAGCATCACCTTCATCAGCCGGCCGGAATGGGTTCCGGTGTGGAAGGTCAGCGGCAGCTGCATGATGTGCTCGAAATAATTCGTCAGCACCACCTGGCGCTGACGGTGCGCCAGCCGGTCGGCGTGCAGCGCGACCGCCGCGCTGCATGCGATGGTGAAGAGGCCGAACCCGGCCCAGGCCGCCAGCAGCGGCCAGGGCGATCCGGGCGAAGCGCCGGAGAGGACATCGACGATGCGGCCGAACAGTACCGGTTCGGCGAATTGCACGCCGGCCAACAGCAGGTTGGCGCCGGCCAGGATCCAGCCCAGCCGTGCCTCTTTGCCGAGCAGCTGAAGGACGCGCGTATAGATGCGGAGCAGGGACATGCCTTGGGAGCTCGGGGTCGGCGGGACGGACGATCGCCGAGGGCATTCTAATCAGGGATCGCGGTCGGGATACAGCCGTTCGCTCAATTTTCCGCCTGGCCGATCGCGCGGGCGGCGAGCGGCGGCAGGAAACCGTCGTCGAAAATATCCGCCGCGGAGGGCCGTTTCTGGAACTTGAAATCCTCCGCGATCTGGTCGATCGAGCGCTCGAGGCGGGCGCGATCGACGCCGCCGATTCCGTTGCGCTTCACCTCGCCGGTGAGGATGTTGTCGCTGATCACGGTGCGCAACCGTTCCAGCTCCAGCTCCGGCGATCCGCCATCCATCTGGCTGGCGACTTCGTCCGCCGCGCGGGCGGGGTCCCTGATGGTGAGATGCGTTGCGGCAATCACCGCGCGCAGAAAGCCCTTCACCGCGTCGGGCCGCGTTGCCGCGAATGCCGGGTTAACGATCACCGCGAACCCGTAGGCCTCGCAGCCATAGTCGGCGTATTGCAGCACCGCGAGGTCGCCAGCCGGAACGCCACGATCCCTCAAATTGACCGCCGACAGGTAGGAAAACCCGGCCACGGCGTCGACCTGACCCGCCGACAGCATCGGCTCGCGCACGGCAGCGCTGATCAGGTTCTGCGTCACCGTTGCGGCCTTGATCCCGTTCTGCCGCGCCAGCGCCGGCCATAGCCGGATCGAGAGATCGCTGTCGGCGACGCCGAGGGTTTTGCCTTCGATATCGGACAGCGCACGGATGCCGCGGCTCTTGCGGGCAACGATGGCGTAGGGCGATTTGTTGAACAGCACGAAAACCGCCTTGACGGGCGGCGCACCTGGATCGCCGCGAAAGCGGATCAGTTCGTTGATGTCGATCAGCGCGAGATCGCTGGCCCCGGTGGCGACGCGCGCGATCGCCTCCGGCGATCCGTTGGCGATATTGGTGGTGACCGCCAGCCCCTCCGAGGTGAACAAGCCGCGGGTCGACGCCAGCACGACCGGGGCCGCCCCGGCGTTGAGCGGACGATCGAGCGAAAACCCGATCGCGACCGGTTGCCTGGTGTCGTCGGCCGCCCGGCTCACTCCCGCACCGGGACAGCCGAATCCGAGCAGGCCCGTCAACGAAGCCAGGATACAACGGAGGACAATGGTCGGACTTGCACGCATTGGGCTTACATCTTTGGATCCGGGCGGCAGTTATCGCTCGGGGTGTGTCTGTTTCATGACACCTGAAAACGCCGGAAATGCCCGCGATATTCATGCTGTCGGATAAAATTTGAGCGGGCCGGTGGGCGTCATGATTCGGCTGGCCGATGGCGAACGCTTTCCATCGCCATCCGCCGGCAGGCTGCCGCCGCCGCTTCCCGAACCGCTCGATCCACGGTTTTTCCAGGGCCGGGACAGCCGTTAACACGCTGGCTACGGCTTTGGACTAGCTTGAAGGGATGAGTGATTCGCTCGAGCGGCTTTATCTGGCGGTGATCGCGGCCAAGGATCTCGATCCGGCCATTTCGCGAACCGCACGGCTGTTCCAGCGCGGCCCGGCCAAGATGGCCAAGAAGCTGGCCGAAGAAGCCATCGAGGTCGTGATCGACGCCGTCAACCGCAATACCCAGGCGGTGGTCCGCGAGAGCGCCGATCTACTCTACAACCTCACGGTCCTGTGGGCGTCGGCGGGCGTACGGCCCGAAGACGTGTGGCGTGAAATGGAGCGGCGCGAACATCTGCTCGGGATTGCCGAGAAGATGCCGAAATCCGCCGCCAAAATGCCCAAGGCGACCGCACCTCCGGCCGTTCGGCGGCGAATTGTCGCGCTCGAGAGCCGAACCCTGCGCAAGCGCCATTAGCCTGTTCTGATTCCCCGGTTCCCGGCATGGACAAACCCGCCTGATGGTGGTTCATCGCGCCATGCTGAGACGAATTTACGACTGGTGCATCGACGCCGCGCACAAGCCCTACGCGCTGTGGGTCATGGGAGCGGTGGCGTTCGCGGAAAGCTCGTTTTTTCCGGTGCCGCCCGACGTGATGCTGATCCCGATGTCGCTGGCGCGGCCGGAGCGGGCCTGGCTTTACGCCTCGATCTGCACCGCGTCGTCGGTGGTTGGCGGCATGCTCGGCTATGCGATCGGCGCGCTGCTCTATGATTCGATCGGACACTGGCTGATCGAATTCTATGGATATGGCGACAAGGTCGAGGCGTTCCGCGCGGGCTATGCCGAATACGGCGCGTGGATCATCCTTTTGAAGGGCCTGACGCCGATCCCCTACAAGCTCGTGACCATTACTTCGGGATTCGCCAACTACAACATCTGGCTGTTTGTCGTGTTGTCGGTCATTGCACGCGGTGGCCGCTTCTTCGCCGTGGCGATCCTGCTCAATCGTTACGGCGAATGGATCCGGGTCAGGGTTGAGAAACATCTCGGCCTGTGGGTGGCGCTGGGAGCCGGCGCCCTGTTGCTTGGCTTCATCATCGCGTTCCGAATGTTCTGAATGCCCGGCCGTGAAGCGCTTTGTGGTTTTGCGGCGTCGGGGTTACGCTGGATATCATGCTTGATCGAGCCCGCCATCGCCTTGCACAGTCCGGGACCTATGTCGCGGCGATACTGGTGCTGATGGCCGGCGCGGGCGCGGGCTGGCCGCAAGGAGCCTCGCCTCCCCCCGCTCTCGGTGTCCAGGAGCCGGCCCAGCAACCCGCACCCGAGCGGCCCGCGCCACCACCCGCGGCGCCGGCTCAGGAAGAGAACCCCGGCCTGCTCAACGAAATGGGCAAGCTTTTTGAAAAATCGCTGTCGATCCTGCCGCCGATCAAGAGCCCGAGCGAGACCATCGACGATTTGAACGCCCGCGCGAAGGATGCAGGCGATACGTTGTCGCGTCTGGCCAAGCCGTCTTCCATGGCAACCGGGCGAATCATGTGCCCGGCGCCGGCGAACGGTGCGCCGGACTGCAAGGCCGCTGCCGACGGGCTATGCCAGACCAAGGGTTTCAAGGAGGGCAAAAGCCTCAACACCGATGCCACCGAAAAATGCTCACCCAGGGTGTACCTGCCGGGCCACAAGCGCGAGCCGGGCGACTGCCGCAACGAATATTTTGTCACGCGTGCGCTGTGTCAGTAGCGCTGCGGTGCCAGGCGCGGTTTGCCTACATCGTATGATGTTTGGCATCTTCAGACCGATTCCTCGCGCCGTCAGCCGAAACTGCAAAAAGAGGTCCTCGTCGAATGTCCATGCCTGCCTTGTTCAAGGGCCGTCTGTCGATTCCAGTGATCGGGGCGCCGCTGTTCATCATTTCCGTCCCCGATCTGGTGATCGCGCAGTGCAAGGCGGGCATCGTCGGATCGTTTCCGGCGCTCAATGCCCGTCCGCCTGAGCTGCTCGACGAGTGGCTGATGCGGATCAACCAGGAACTTGCCGCGCACGACAGGGCGCATCCCGAGGCGCCCTCGGCGCCGTTCGCGGTCAACCAGATCGTGCACCGGTCGAACAACCGGCTCGAGCAGGACCTCGCGCTTTGTGAAAAGCACAAGGTGCCCATCATCATCACCTCGCTCGGCGCGCGGGAGGAACTCAATCAGGCCGCGCATCGATGGGGCGGCATGGTTTTTCACGACGTGATCAACCAGAGATTCGCGCACAAGGCGGTCGAGAAGGGCGCCGACGGCCTGATCCTGGTCGCCGCCGGCGCCGGCGGCCACGCCGGCGAAATCTCGCCGTTCGCCTTCGTGGCGGAGACGAGGCAGTGGTTCGATGGGCCGATCGCACTGTCGGGGGCGATCGGCAACGGTCGCGCCATCCGCGCGGCGCGGATGTTGGGCGCCGACTTCGCCTATATCGGCTCCGCCTTCATCGCCACCACCGAGGCCAACGCCGTGGAGGGCTACAAGAACATGATCACGGCCTCGACCGCCGAAGACATCGTCTATTCCAACCTGTTCACCGGCGTGCATGGCAATTACCTGAGGCCGTCGATCGTCGCGGCCGGCATGGATCCCGACAATCTTCCGGAGTCGGATGCCTCGAAAATGAGTTTCGGCACCGACGCCTCGGGCGAGCGGGCCAAGCCGAAGGCCTGGAAGGAGATCTGGGGCTGCGGCCAGGGCATCGGCAGCGTCGCCAGGATCCTGTCCGCCGCCGAATTGGTAGCGCGGTTGAAACGCGAATACGACGAAGCCGTCGATCCGCCGCTGTGATGGACGCCATCTATCGCGTCGACGGCCATCGCGTCGTCACCAGTCCCCACGCCGCAGGTCCCTGGGATATCGGCATGCAGCACGGTTCGGCGCCGGCAGCCCTGGTGGTGTGGGCAGCCGAGGCGATCCTGACGCGGGAGCCGATGCAGATCGCGCGCATGACCATCGATCTGATGCGCCCGGTGCCGGTGGCGCCGCTGACGCTCGAGACCGAGGTGCTGCGCGAGGGCCGCAAGATCCAGCTTTGCGCCGTCAGGCTGCGCGCCGACGACGTCCTCGTGGCCAGCGCGACCGTGCTCAAGGTCAGGACAGCGGTGCTGAAATTGCCGCCGGGTATCGGGGATCCGCCGGTCGAACTGCCCGGCCCCGATCAGTCGCGTGATGAACAACCGGGGTTTTCCGTAAGCCCCTTTGTCTCGGGCATCTCGATGCGCGCCGCCCGCGGACAGTTCGGCGTGCCCGGTCCGGGCGCGATCTGGTACCGGGTTGACCGGCCGATTGTCGAAGGATTCCCGGTTACGCAGGCCATGCGGGCCGTGGTCGCCGCCGATTTCTGCAATGGCACCTCCGCGGTGCTGGATTTTCAGCAATGGACCTTCATCAATGCCGACCTCACCGTCAGCTTTGCGCGGCAGCCGGTCGGCAACTGGATTTTGCTCGATGCGGAATCCTCGATCGGGCCCGACGGCGTGGGCCTTGCCATGGCGCGGCTCGCCGACGAACGAGGATATTTCGGCCGCGCCGTCCAAAGTCTCGTGATCGAGAGGCGATAGCCCGGGCGCGCTTGCGCGCAAAAATAGTTCCGTCTCCCCGGGAACCGGTTGGCGCCGCTAGCTTTATCCCCCGTTGAGGGGGTCGCATGGGCTCATTGGAAAACCGCGCCGGCAAGGCGAGATCAGGCATCTGGGGACTCGATAACATTTTGTCGGGTGGATTCTCCCGTGGCCACGTTTTTCTGGTGGAGGGCGAGCCGGGCACCGGCAAGACCACGGTGGCGCTGCAATTCCTGCTCGAAGGCGCCAAGGCCGGGGAGAAAGGTCTCTACATCACCCTGTCCGAGACCGAGCGCGAGCTGCGCGACGGCGCTGTCTCCCATGGCTGGATTCTGGATGACCAGCTTGAAGTGTTCGAGTTGCTGCCGCCGGAGAGCCTGCTCGATTCGGAGCAGCAGCAAAGCCTGCTCTATTCCTCCGATCTGGAACTCGGCGAAACCACCAAGCAGATCTTCGAAGCGGTCGACCGTGCCCGGCCGGACCGGGTGGTGCTCGACAGCCTGTCTGAAATCAGGCTGCTGGCCCAAAGCTCGCTACGCTACCGGCGGCAGATTCTGGCGATCAAACATTATTTCGCGAAATTCAACACCACCGTGATGCTGCTCGATGACCTGACCGCCGACGTCGCCGACAAGACCGTGCACAGCGTCGCCCATGGCGTGATCCGGCTCGAAGAACTGGCGCCGGCCTACGGCGCCGAGCGGCGGCGGGTCCGCGTCATCAAATACCGCGGCGTGAAATTCCGCGGCGGCTATCATGATTCCACCATCACTACCGGCGGCCTCAACGTGTTTCCCCGGCTGGTGGCGTCGGAATATCGCAGCAATTTCGTACGCGAAACGCTGTCGAGCGGCATCGGCGAACTCGACCGCTTGCTGGGCGGCGGCGTTGAGACTGGCTCCAGTACGCTTATTCTCGGCCCCGCCGGCACCGGCAAATCGCTGGCTGCGATCGTGTTCGTTGTTGCCGCCATCAGTCGGGGCGAGAAGGCGGCGCTGTTCGTGTTCGACGAAGAACTCGGTCTGTTGTTTTCGCGCATGAAGGGCCTCGGCATCGATCTCGAGGAGATGCAGCGCAGCGGCAGTCTTTTCATCGAGCAGGTCGATGCCGCCGAGCTGTCGCCCGGCGAATTCGCCCATTTGGTCCGCAAACGGGTCGATGAGGATCGCATCAAGACCGTGGTGATCGATAGCCTCAACGGCTACCAGGCGGCAATGCCCGAGGAAAATTCGCTGATCCTGCACATGCACGAACTGCTGCAATACCTCAACCGCCGGGGTGCCGCGACGTTCATGACGGTGGCGCAACACGGACTGGTCGGCGACATGAAGGCGCCGGTGGATGTCACCTATCTCGCCGATACCGTAGTGCTGCTGCGTTATTTCGAGGCGCTGGGCACCGTAAGGCGCGCGATTTCGATCATCAAGAAACGCACCGGCATGCATGAATCGACGATTCGCGAATATCGTATCGATAACCGCGGGCTCACCATCGGCGAACCGCTCGACGGCTTCCAGGGAATTTTGCGGGGGGTTCCAGTCTATCTCGGCGAGCGCCAGCCTCTGCTGCCGGAGCAGATGGCGTGAGACCGGGAGCATCGTCCGAGCGCGCCGTCATCCTGGCTCCGACGGGACGCGACGCCTCGGTGGCGGCGGCGCTGATCCGGGAAGCGGGTTTCTACGCCAATATCTGCAGCGACCTCCCGGCGCTGATGCACGAAGTCGAGGGCGGCGCCGGGCTTGCGGTGATTGCCGACGAGGCGATCAAAACCGCCGATCTGCGCGGCCTGATGCACTGGCTGAACGACCAGCCGTCGTGGTCGGACTTTCCGATCGTGCTGCTGACGCATCAGGGCGGCGGTCCCGAACGCAATCCGGACGCGGTCCGGCTCGGACAGGTGCTGGGCAATGTCACTTTCATCGAGCGTCCGTTTCATCCCACCACCTTGGTCAGCGTGGTCGCCTCCGCGGTGCGGGGCCGGCGCCGCCAGTACCAGACCCGGGCTATCCTGGAGGATCTCACCGAAAGCGAAAGCCTGCTGCAGACCGCGCTGAGCGCCGGCCATCTCGGCGCGCTGGAATTGCATCTGCCGGAACTCGAGCTCGAAGCCTCCGACACCTGCCGGGCATTTTACGGACGCAAGCCGGGCGAGCGGTTTTCCTATCAGGATTTGCTGGCGGCGATTCATCCCGACGACCGCGCGCGGCGGCTTGACGTGCTGGACCGGACCATCAAGTCCGGCACGGACTACAGCATCGAATATCGCAATATCTGGCCGGACGGATCGCAGCATTGGGTCGACATCCGCGCCCGCGCGGTGCGCCGGCCGGACGGCAGCATCAAATCGCTGGTCGGCGTTTCCTCCGACATCACCGCGCGCAAGACCGCCGAGATCGAGCGCGAAAACCTGCTGGCGCAGCTCGCCGCCGAACGCACGGCGCTGGCGGAACTGACCGCGACGCTGGAACAGCGCGTCGAGCAGCGTACCGCCGATCTGATGAAGGAAGTCGCCGCCCGCGAAAAGGCGCAGGAACAATTGCGCCAGGCGCAGAAGATGGAAACCATCGGCCAGCTCACCGGCGGCGTCGCGCACGACTTCAACAATCTCTTGATGGCGGTGATGGGCAATCTCGACCTGTTGCGCAAACGCATTCCCGACGATCCGCGCCTGCACCGGCTGATCGACGGCGCGCTGCAGGGCGCCGAGCGCGGGGCGTCGCTGACGCAGCGTTTGCTGGCGTTCGCACGGCAGCAGGATTTGCGGGCGGTGCCGATGGATCTGCGCGCCCTGATCCACGGCATGATCGATCTGCTGGAGCGCTCGCTCGGACCGCGGGTCGGCCTGCGGCTGGATATTCCCGAAACCTTGCCTCCGGCCCGCATCGACGCCAATCAGCTCGAACTCGCCGTGCTCAATCTCGTGATCAACGCGCGCGACGCCATGCCCGACGGTGGTTCGATCGCCATCAGGGTTGCCGAATGGCAGGCCAACGGCGATTCGGGGCTGAAATCCGGCCGCTACCTGAAACTATCGGTCGTCGATACCGGCGTCGGCATGACAACGGACATTTTGAAGCGGGCAATCGAGCCGTTCTTCTCGTCGAAGCCGCTCGGCAAGGGTACCGGCCTTGGGCTGTCGATGGTGCACGGCCTTGCCGTGCAGCTTGGCGGGGCCCTGCAGCCCTCCAGCGCGGTTGGAAAAGGCACTACCGCGACGCTGCTGCTGCCGGTGGCGACATCGGCGCCCGAAGTCGAGGGCCCGACGCAGCGGCTGCAGAAGGTCAACCGCTCGGCGGTCATTCTGTTTGTCGACGACGATCCCTTGATTGCGATGTCGACCACCGAAATGCTGGAGGATCTCGGTCACCACGTCATCGGCGCCAATTCCGGCTTGCACGCGCTCGATATCCTCAGAAGCGAGCAGCCGCTCGACCTCATGATGACCGATCATGTGATGCCGGGCATGACCGGTATCGAACTGGCGGCGGCATCGCGCGAGGTGCGTCCATCGCTGCCGATCCTGCTGGCCACCGGCTATGCCGAACTGCCCGAGGGCGCGCAGCTCGATCTGCCGCGGCTGGCAAAACCGTATCACCAGGAGCAGTTGCGCGACCGGCTCGATCAATTGCTGGGGTAGATCTCGGACCTTTCGCCCGCCGCGGCGCGCGCGATCGACATCGCCGAGGGATCGTTCGCGAAGAAGTACCGATCCCGCCAGCGATCCGCTTCCCAATCGCCGGCTTCCGGCCTTAACCTGCCGTTAACCATCCCCCGACCATCATATCCGAGGGCCTTCCGCTGCCGCGGCGGGCCGCGCCCAGCACTGTCGTTGAAGGGATGCGTCATGGATTTTGAGACCTTGTTTGCAAAAACCCCCGCAACCCTCGACGAGATCAGGGCCCGGGTCGGCTACGCGCTCGAACGGCATCCGCTGTGCCGCAGCGTGCAATTCGATATCGTTGCCATGCCCCGCACCAGCAAAGGCAACTGGACCATCAGCCTGCGCTCGGTGGCCCCGGACGCGCTCTGGGAGGCGTCCGATATCGTCGCCGACATCCAGGAAGCCTACGATCTCTCTGTCGCCGCCTGATTTTGGTTCCAACAGCGGCGGCGCCGCAGCAGCGGCACGGTTAAGCCTTAATTAATGCCCAGTTTTCGGCGATGTGACGCTCGACCGATCCGGAGAACCGCTTGACGAGAGCCTTTACGATCATCGCGCTGACCTGTTTGCTCGTCGTCGGCGCCGCCGCAGCCAGCATTCTGGGCCGCGACAGCGTCCCGGCAGCCCGGGCCTATACGGCCGCGGTGGCCGTGCCAAGCCCGGTTTCCAACCGGCAAGCCAAGCAGGACCGGCTGGCGGTCGTCACCTATGCGCTGGCATCGTTGGAACCGGCCTCGATCCCAGCCTCACCCCCGGGCTTGAGCGAGCCGCTGCGGCAGGCCTTTGCGTCGGGCAGCGCCGCCGACCTTGAGGCGCCGAAAGCAGCAGCGCCGATCGCGACGGCGCCGATGCCCCCGAAACCCAAGCTTGCCGCCAAACCGCCGCTGCAAAAATCCTACGCGCTGCTCAGCGACGCCCAGATCGCCGGCATCAAGGAGCGCCTGCGGCTTTCCTCCGACCAGGAATATTACTGGCCCGCGGTGGAAAACGCGCTGCGCGCGGTGGCCCGCAGGATTCACGCGACCCGGCAGGTCGATCCGAACGCGACCGGCATACCGATCGATCCCGATGCCGCGGAAGTCCAGCAGCTGAAATCGGCCGCGATGCCGCTGCTGTTTCAGTTGCGCGAGGATCAGAAGCAGGAAGTCCGCACCCTGGCCCGGCTGATCGGTCTCGAAAAGGTGGCGTCGCAGATCTGAGCGAGCCGTCCGCAACATCGGTGCGGCCATTCACCGACGTTTTTCCTTCGACTCTCGCAAGGCGATCGGTAATTCTGGCTGGCTTCCCGCCGCGATCGGTGCCGCAGCCTTGAAGCCGCGACCTTGGAAAAAGCATGAGCGAGATCTCCGACAGCGCGAAGGCATGGCAGGTCGCGCTGGCGCTGGCTGCTTTCATGATGATCAATTTCATCGACAAGATCGTGCTCGGCCTTGTTGCCGTGCCGATGATGGATGAATTGGGGCTCACGCCGCAGGAATTCGGCGCGGTCGGTAGCAGCTTCTTCTGGCTGTTCGCGATCGGCGGGGTCGGCGGCGGCTTTCTGGCCAACCGTTTCGAGACCAAATGGCTGGTCTTGTGCATGATGCTGGTGTGGTCGATCTGCCAGTTGCCGATTGCCTGTTCGGCCTCGGTCGGCGCCATCATCGTTTGCCGCCTCGCGCTCGGCTTTGGCGAAGGACCGGCATGGCCGGTGGCGGTTCACGCACTCTACAAGTGGTTTCCCGACCACAAGCGCAATCTGCCGATTGCGATCCTGGCCCAGGGTTCCGGTGTGGGACTGATCTTCGCGGGCTTTCTGATTCCGGCGATCACCGAACGTTGGGGCTGGCGCGCCAATTTCGTGGTTCTGGCGCTCGCCGGTTTCGCCTGGGCCGGCCTGTGGGCGTATCTCGCCGAGGAAGGAAGGCTGGAACACGGTCCGCAGGCGGCGTCCCCGCTCGCCACGGCACCGGCGGTCTCCTATTCGCGGCTGCTGCTGGATCGCAGCGTGCTCGGTTGCATCATTACCCACTTTGTCGGCTACTGGAGTCTCGCGCTGGGGCTGACCTGGCTGCCCGCGTATTTTCAGCGCGGTCTCGGATACGACGGAATCGAATCCGGACGCATTTACTCCGCCGTGATCGTGCTGACGATTCCGTTGGGTATCGCGCTCGCCTGGTGGTCGCAGGTTTTGCTCAAAAAGGGTGTGTCGTCGAAAAC
>Ga0302320_10013768_pt1 | contig 16834 bp, 11 predicted proteins | sample Bog_T0_3_FD_202130 | JGI IMG/M metagenome (GOLD analysis project Ga0302320, IMG submission 202130) | Peat permafrost microbial communities from Stordalen Mire near Abisko, Sweden - Bog_T0_3 | ecosystem: Environmental > Terrestrial > Soil > Wetlands > Peat | place: Sweden: Abisko, Stordalen Mire... | reverse complement strand
ACAGAGCTGACATTGCAGACTGGCAGCGGGATTGCGCTGCAACACGTTATACCGATAACAGGAGAAATATCATGGGTCTTCGGGAAGATTATCAGGCGTTGATCGAAAAGCAATTGAATGAGTTCAGGGCGCAAACCGAGCGTTTCAAATCCAATGCCGCGCAAGTCGAGGCGCACGCCAAGGTCCAGTTTGAGAAAAACCTCGAGGCGCTGCGCGCCACACAGGCGCAAGCATGGGAGAACTTCCACAAGTTGAAAACCGCCAATGAGGGCGCCTGGGAGCAAATGAAGGCTCACATGGACAAAGTCGGAGATGAGGTCAGGAGTGCCGTCGATCGCATGAGAACGAATTTCAAGCAATGAATCGATGGCTGTCGCCGGTCTAGATCCGGGTCCCTGCAGGAACGCACATCCGTAGTATCCACGACGTCAGTGTGGAAGGAGGGGGCGTAAGCTGGCGCCTACGTTACAGCCAATCCACCGAAGCGGCTCACCGGGGGCTTCCAGAATTAACCCCGAACCCGCAGGAGACCAGATATGACTGCCAAGAGTGCCGCGTTGCCCCGTGAGACGGTCACCGCAACGGCTGCGGGTTCCATGAATCAAAGCGCCTCGTTCGCGGCGCACCTGAAGTCCCTTGAGCGTAGGATTCCGCTGCGCGGCCGGTATGAGAATTTCATCGGTGGCCACTGGGTCGCACCCGCCAAGGGCGCCTACTTTGACAACGTGTCTCCCACCACCGGGCAGGTCATCTGCCAGATCGCCCGGTCTCAGGCCGAGGATGTGGAGATGGCGATCGATGCCGCGCACGCGGCCGCGGACAAGTGGGGGCGCACGTCTGTGGCCGATCGGGCCCGGATACTCAATCGCGTTGCCGACCGCATGGAGGAGTATTTGCCATTCCTCGCCGCAGTGGAAACCTATGACAATGGCAAACCGATCCGTGAGACGAATCTTGCGGATATGCCGCTGGCCGTCGATCACTTTCGCTATTTTGCCAGCTGTGTACGAGCGCAGGAAGGATCGCTCGGCGAACTCGACGAGGACACGGTGGCCTATCATTTTCACGAGCCGCTCGGGGTTGTCGGGCAGATCATTCCCTGGAATTTCCCGATTCTGATGGCCGTCTGGAAATTGGCGCCGGCGCTGGCCGCCGGCAATTGCGTGGTACTCAAGCCCGCCGAGCAGACACCGCTGTGCATCATGGTGTTGATGGAACTCATCCAGGATCTGCTGCCACCGGGCGTGCTCAATGTCGTAAACGGTTTCGGTCTCGAGGCTGGCAAGCCGCTGGCTTCCAGTTCGAGGATTGCGAAGATCGCTTTTACCGGCGAAACCACCACCGGCCGGCTGATCATGCAATACGCCTCGCAAAACATCATTCCGGTGACGCTGGAACTCGGTGGCAAGTCGCCGAATATCTTTCTCGCGGATGTGCTCAGGGAAGATGACGACTTCGTCGACAAGGCGTTAGAGGGCTTTGCGATGTTCGCGTTAAACCAGGGCGAGGTGTGTACCTGCCCCTCACGGGCACTTGTGCAGCGCACGATCTACGAGCGCTTCATGGAAAGGGCCGTCAAGCGGGTGGAGAGCATTCGCCAGGGTGATCCGTTTGAAATGAGCACCCAGATCGGCGCGCAGGCCTCCAACGACCAATTCGAGAAGATTCTTTCTTATATCGACATTGGCAAGAAAGAAGGTGCAAAGGTCCTGACCGGCGGTGGCGCCAACAAATTGGCCGGCGAACTGGCCGGCGGTTATTACATCAAGCCCACGGTGTTGGAAGGGCACAACAAAATGCGCGTCTTCCAGGAGGAGATCTTCGGCCCCGTAGTGTCTGTCACCACTTTCGATACTCCCGAGCAGGCGTTGGAGATCGCGAATGACACGCTGTATGGCTTAGGGGCGGGCGTATGGACACGCGATCTGAACCTGGCCTATCGCTTTGGCCGGGGTATCAAAGCCGGACGGGTGTGGACCAATTGCTATCACGCCTATCCGGCGCACGCGGCGTTTGGCGGCTACAAGAAGTCGGGCATTGGCCGTGAGACGCACAAGATGATGCTGGATCATTACCAGCAGACCAAGAACATGCTGGTCAGCTACAGTCCGAAGGCACTGGGCTTCTTTTAGGGTGACCGGGGCGTGGCGGGAGGCGAAACTTACATTTGGCCAGGATTGCTTCAGTGACTTCGGCTCGCGTGACCGCTACCACCGCGGCTCGCTCGCTGATCCGGCAGCTGAAGAAGGACCATGGTCCTATCATGTTCCATCTGTCAGGAGGCTGCTGTGACGGCAGCGCGCCGATGTGTTTTCAGGTCGGAGAATTTCAGTTGGGCGACGTGGATGAGAAGGTGGGCGAGATCGTCGGCTGTGAGTTTTGGATGGACCGGGAACAACTGCGTCGCTGGTCCCACACGCGCTGGACGGTGGATGTCGTACCGGGGCGCGGCGCCAGTTTTTCGCTCGAGGCACCATTGAATCTGCGCTTTCTGATTCGATCTTCGTTGTGCGAATCGGCCACGGGGGTCGCAGCACCAGGGGAGGTAAAGGAGCACTGAAGCGCCTGGCCAGACAGACCGGGGGGTCAATGTGACGAAATGCATTGTTTGCAGCGCGCGCCGCGTTGATCCACCAGCCGTTGACAATTCAAATCAAGTGACGCCATGAACCAGAAAATCCATCCAGTTCCCGAGAGTTTTGCCAGCACTGCGCGAATACACCGCGCCGAGTATCAGCACATGTATGCTCAGTCCGTCCAAGATCCAGAGCGCTTTTGGTCCGGCATCGGGCAGCGCATCGACTGGATTGAGAATTTCTCAAAGGTCAAAGACACGAGTTTTGCGGCAACGGATTGCCACGTCCGCTGGTTCTACGACGGTAAGCTCAATGTCTCCAGTAATTGCCTGGATCGTCACCTGGAGACCCGCGGTGATAAAACCGCGCTGATCTGGGAGAGCGACGACCCGGAACGCTCCGAGCACATCAGCTATAGGCAGCTCTACGAACGCGTCTGCCAGTGCGCGAACGCATTGACATCCTTGGGCGTAACCAAGGGCGATCGGGTCACCATCTATTTGCCGATGATTCCAGAAATTGCCATTGCGATGCTCGCCTGTGCACGGATCGGAGCAATTCACTCGGTCGTGTTCGGCGGCTTCTCATCCGAGGCGCTGGGCAGCCGCATCGCGGATTGCGATTCATCGGTGGTCATCACCGCCGATGAGGGAATTCGCGGTGGCAAGCGTGTTGCACTGAAGGTCCATGTCGATGGGGCGCTGAGCATAAAAGGGACCGAGTGCGTCAAGCACGTACTGGTCGTGCGGCGCACCGGAGCGCGTGTTCCCATGTACGCTCCGCGCGATCAGTGGTACGACGACGTAGTGCTGCAGCAGCCAAAGCACTGTCTGGCCGCGACCATGGACGCCGAGGATCCGCTCTTCATTTTGTACACTTCCGGATCGACCGGTCAGCCCAAGGGCGTGCTGCATACCAGTGGTGGTTATCTGGTATACGCGGCGTTCACACATCAGACCATTTTTGACCTTCGCGAGGAGGACATCTTCTGGGCGACGGCAGACATAGGTTGGGTGACCGGGCACAGCTATATTGTCTACGGGCCGCTGGCAAATGGTGCGACCAGCGTCATGTTCGAGGGAGTACCCAATTACCCCGATACCGGCCGATTTTGGGAGATCGTCGATAAGCACAAGATAACGATTTTGTATTCGTCACCCACCGCAATTCGCTCGCTCATGCGTGAGGGCGAAGCGCCTGTAAAAGCCTGGTCGCGCCAAAGTCTGCGGCTGCTGGGATCAGTAGGTGAACCGATCAATCCGGAAGCATGGGAGTGGTATCACCGTGTCGTGGGCGACGGCCGCTGTCCGATCGTCGACACCTGGTGGCAGACGGAAACCGGCGGGATATTGATCAGCCCGTTGCCGGGCGCGATCGACCTCAAGCCCGGTTCGGCCACCGTGCCTTTTTTTGGCGTGCAACCGGCCATCGTTGACGGCGACGGCCGGATTCTGGAGGGCGCCTGCGAGGGCAATCTGGTATTGCTCGACAGCTGGCCGGGACAAATGCGTACGGTATATGGCGAGCATCAACGCTTCATCGATACATACTTCAAGACCTTTCCCGGCATGTACTTTACCGGCGATGGCGCGCGTCGGGACGCGGACGGTTACTACTGGATCACGGGCCGGGTCGACGATGTACTCAATGTGGCCGGTCATCGCCTGGGCACCGCGGAAATTGAAAGTGCGCTGGTGGCTCATCCTCAGGTGGCGGAGGCCGCCGCAGTGGGTTTTCCACACGACATCAAAGGACAAGGCATTTACGTCTATGTCACATTGATTGCGGGAGCCGAGCCGAGCGAACCGCTACGCAGCGAGTTGCGTGCCTGGGTGCGGGCGGAGATCAGCCCGATTGCGACACCCGATGTCATTCAATGGGCCCCGGGCCTTCCGAAAACGCGCTCCGGCAAAATCATGCGGCGAATTCTTCGTAAGATCGCCGCCAATGAATACGATCAGCTTGGGGACATTTCAACGCTGGCCGATCCTGGCGTAGTCGAGCAACTGATCAATGAGCGCACGCGCCGGTAGCGGCGCACTCAAGGCTGGGCCGAGACCTACTGCATGTGCTGGCCGCCGTTGATGGCGATATTTGCGCCGGTCACAAAGGCAGCCTCGTCACTGGCCAGGTAAGCCACGAGTCCGGCCACTTCTTCGGGTTTGCCGAGCCGTCCCATCGGTATCTGCGGGATAATTTTGGAGTCGAGTACGTCCTTCGGGATTGCCGTGACCATTTTCGTACCGATATAGCCAGGTGAGATGGTGTTGACGGTAACGCCCTTGCGAGCCACCTCCAGGGCGAGGGCCTTGGAGAAGCCGTGCATTCCGGCTTTAGCGGCCGAATAGTTGGTTTGCCCGAAGGCGCCCTTCTGGCCATTGACCGATGAGATGTTGATAATCCGGCCCCAGCCGCGTTCCACCATGCCATCGCAGACTTGTTTGGTCATGTTGAAGCACGAATCGAGATTGGCGTGCATCACTGAGTCCCAATTGATCTTGTCCATCTTTTTGAAGGTCATATCACGGGTGATGCCGGCGTTATTCACCAGCACGTCCACCGGCCCGATCTCGCCTGCAATCTTGCGGACGCAGGCCTGGCAGGAGTCCCAGTCGGCGACGTCGCAGGTATAGGCGTGAAAGTCAAACCCCTGTAGCTTCATCGCCTGCAGCCACGCCTGCGTCCTGGTGTTGCCCGGCGAGCAGGTCGTGGCGACGGTGTAGCCGAGCGCTGCCAATTTGAAGCAGATCGCCTCACCCAGCCCGCCCATGCCACCGGTGACCAGTGCAATTCTCTTTTTGGAATCCATAGCGCTCACTTCCTGAGTACGGTTGGTGTGGGTGGTTCGATAGCTGCCTGGGAGACCTAGCGTTCAATTGCAAGAGCTACGCCCATGCCGCCGCCAATGCATAAACTGGCCAGGCCCTTCTTCGCGTCGCGACGAATCATCTCGTGAATCAATGTTACAAGGATCCTGCAGCCAGAAGCACCGATGGGATGACCGATGGCAATCGCGCCCCCATTGACGTTGATCTTCGACGTATCCCACCCCATTTGGCGATTAACGGCAATCGCCTGCGCGGCGAAGGCCTCGTTGATTTCCATCAGATCGAGTTCCTGATGTGTCCAGCCTGCCTTCTTGAGGCATAGCTGGCTAGCCGATACCGGTCCCATACCCATGATCTTTGGGTCGACGCCTGCAGAGGAATAGGCCTTGATCCGGGCGAGCGGCTTCAGGCCCAGCTCATCGGCCTTATGCGCCGACATCATCATGACCGCGGCCGCGCCATCATTGAGACCTGAAGCATTTCCGGCCGTAACCGTACCGTCCTTGCTGAAAGCGGGTTTGAGTTCGGCCAGCGCCTCGACGGTGGTGCCTCGACGGATATACTCATCGGCGTCAAAGAACGTGCTTCCCTTTCTGGTGACAATTTCTATGGCCGCAATCTCGGCCTTGAATCGACCCGCCTCTTGCGCGGCTTCAGCTTTTTGTTGCGACGCAGCCGCAAACTCATCTTGGTCGCGACGGGAAATATCGTATTTCTTGGCCACGTTTTCGGCCGTCGTACCCATATGATAGTTATTGTAGGCATCCCAGAGCCCATCGACGATCATGCTATCGACGAGTTTGGCATCGCCCATGCGGAAGCCATCTCGAGACCCCGGCAGCAGGTGAGGCGATGCGCTCATGTTCTCCTGACCGCCGGCTATGATGATCTCGGCATCGCCGCACTTAATGGCCTGAGCGGCAAGATGCGTGGCTTTCAGGCCGCTGCCACAAACCTTCCCGATCGTCATCGCCGGTACCGTATCCGGCACGCCAGCGCGGATCATCGCCTGGCGGGCTCCATTCTGGCCGATCCCCGCCGTCAGCACCTGTCCCATGATGACTTCAGATATCAGAGCGGGATCAAGGCCGGAACGGGTGACCAGCGCCTTGATGATTTGCGCACCCAGATCGGAGGCGGGGACCTTTGCAATTGAGCCGTTGAATTTGCCCACCGCGGTCCGCAGTGCAGCGGTAATTACCACGTCGATCATAATCGTCTTTCTCCGCCCAGATGACTGTTGCAATGTGATGACCCGCCATTCTATGCGGGCGTCCGAGTCTGCTGCATTGCTGAAACTACCTATGTCATCTCCGGGGCGGTCGGGAGACATTAATCTTCGCTGAAGGCAGTCGATGGATGTAAAGCCGCGTGAGGGCGTCGTCCTTATCTCCGGTTGAAGCGTCGCCAGTCGCCTCTCAAGCGATCTAATTCCGTCCTTGCGCCATCGCGGACACCGGGTCCCATACGAGTCACTATTGGAGTTGCCAGGCTGCTATGGAATTTCCTGTCGGAAATATCAGCAGATCTTCGCCTGCCGCCGGTCCTGAGGGCGGCATCGGGCCGCCAGTTTCGCTATCCGGGCTGATGGGAGTCGTGGATACCCCTATCCAGATCTGAGAGCCGGTTCCGACATCGAGTCCATAGACGTTGCCGCTGCTTGAGCCAACGAACACCGTGTTGTTCACGACGACCGGTGCGGTCACCAGATGACCATCGCCGCTGAAGGTCCAGGTTTGCACCTGGTCGCTGACACGTGTCGATGATAACGTGCCCGCATTGAGCGCGCTGACGGCAGTTTGCGTCACCGCCGGGGCGAGCGCTGAAGCCAGCTGTCCTTCGACGGCCCCTGTCTCGGCGTTAAAGAGATTGAGCGATCCGGAAGAACGTCCGAATAGGGTGCCGTCTTTGACGACCGACGTCGCCTTCGAACAGATCGCCAAACACAGCTCACTTCAAATCTGGGACCCTTGAATGGCGAGGGGTCTTGATGCCATTGAGCAGTTGCATTGCCGGGCGGAGGGGACGCCGGCGCGTGTATCTAGCTTTCCCGTGCCAACGCGCGCTGAATCGCTTCTTCGCGCGCGTCATTGACCACCAGCAACACACTGTCGGAATCTGCCAGCGTCTCATCGCGTGCGAATAGTCCGGTGAGCTGCCTGTCTGCCGTCAACTCGCCTCGCTCGTAGACATCCCACATCTCGCGCGCGAACTCGGTCGCGAGCAATTCGGGGGCAAAGCGGGCGAGGGTGCCGCGAATGTTGTTGACGTCGCGCTCGAGCATGGCCAGCGCGCCGTTATTGCCGGCTGCATTCACCACCTGGGGCAGGTCGATGATGACCGGACCGTCCGAGTCCACCAGCACATTGAACTCGGACAGATCACCATGGATGAGACCAATGTCCAGCATGCGCACGATCTGCCGGATCAGAAACTCGTGATACTCACGCGCCTTTTCAGGTGACAGATCGATTTCGCCCAACCGCGGCGCCGGTTGCCCGTCGGAATCGGTCACCAGTTCCATCAACAGCACGTCGTTGAAATACCCGTAAGGTTTCGGCACACGGACGCCGGCGGCCTGCAGGCGATACAGCGCGTCGACCTCCGCGTTCTTCCAGGCCGCTTCCTGTTCGCCGCGACCGAAGCGAGTGTTCTTGTTCACGGCGCGGGTCTGCCGGCTCCCGCGCAACTTGCGGCCTTCCTGGTATTGGGCACGGCGCTGAAAGCTTCGCTGCCGCATATCGCGATACACCTTGGCACAACGAGTCTGTGTGCCGCTGCGTACGAGGTAAACGGTGGCTTCCTTGCCGCTCTTGAGTGCGCGGATGACCTCGTCGATGACGCCATCGTCGATCAGGGGCTGTAGGGCAGTGGGGGTCTTCAATAAAAGAGGTCCGTGACGAGCGCGCAGCGTATAGCGCGGAGCACTTTAACATACAAACTTAGCCTATTGATTTAATAGGGGTAGTTGGACTCACACGCTTAAATATGCGGCGCCGGTTCGGCGCCGGCGAGTGCCGCACCCGGCCTCTTTGTCACTAAACGTCGTGACGGAGGTCTTCATGGCTGCATTGCGGTCCGAATATGGCAGGCTATGGCCTTCGCTGGTTAGTCCAGGGGAAGCACGTGCGACGAACCGTCAAGTACATGTTGATCCTCGCAGCCGTACTTGTGTGTCTGATTGTTCTGCTCCTCGCATGGTCGTTCTACGCTGACCAGCAACGTTTCGGCGCCGCAAGAAACTATTGCGAACGCGCCTGCATCCAGGACTCCGGAGGTCTCGATCAATGTCGCGAGATTTGCGTTCCTCACCCGGACCGCTATCCATGAGCGAACGGCCGGTGACCCATACCGTCCGCTGCGGATTCGCCGGCGTGAGACGTCATGCATCCAAATAGCGACCAAGCAGTGGCCTAGAGCCGGCGTGGCCCCGACCGGGTGTTGTCGAGCGAGCTCCAATCCTCCGGCGTACTATCCGCAGGGCTCTTACCTCACCACCCACCGGAACGCCCAAACCAGAATGCCCCGTTTCGCAGCCAATCTAACGACGCTATTCACCGAGCTACCCTTCCTTCAGCGCTTCGGTGCTGCGGCGGCGGCAGGCTTTCAGGCGGTTGAAATGCAGATTCCATTTTTAGAGAGTGCGGCACTGCTCGCTGAGCAGTTGCAGCTGCATCAACTGCAAGTGGTACTTTTCAATTCTCCGCTCGGCACGCGCCCCGGCGACCGAGGCGTCGCTGCGCTCCCGGGACGCGAGGAGGATTTCTGGCGCACCTTCGAGACAGCGCTCGACTATGCGCGTGTGCTGAAGTGCCCGCGCATCCGCGTTGTCTGCGGCCATGTCGGCGCGATGAATCGCGACGACATGGAAGCGGTCTTGATCGCCAATCTCAAACGAGCTGCGCCGCATGCGGCCGAGCGCGGCGTCTGCCTGTTACTTGAGCCGCTGAACCCTCAGGACGTCCCCGGCTATTTGCTCGCAAACACGGACTGCGCGCTCAGTATCATCGATCGCATCGATCACTCCAACGTCCGACTGCAGCTCGATCTCTATCATTGCTACATGAGCCAGGGCGATCTCAGCGGCCACGCCACGCGTCTATTCGGCCGCTATGATCATGTGCAATTCTCCAACGCCCCGGGAAGACATGAACCGGGCGCCGGGGAAATTCACTATCCGCACCTCTTCGCATTGCTCGATCGCCTCGGATACGACGGCTGGGTTGGATGCGAATACTTTCCTCTCTCCACTACGCTCGAATCACTGGCATGGGCACGCGAGTGGGGTATTGGTTCGCCGCCAACGATGGCGGCTCGACGGGGCTGAGCACTGTGCGGATGAGCTGCCACGTTGATCGGCGGCATCCCATAGGCTGTATTGTAGCGTTACGGAAGTCGTACACTCCCCTCGTGTTGGCCACCCACGTCAGCTACTGACCGCCCTTCATGGCATATGATCTCATCATTCGAGGCGGGACCGTCTACGACGGCTCTGGTGCTGCACCGAGGCAGGGCGATATTGCTATTGCCGATGCACGCATCGTCGAAGTCGGTGCGGTGCATAGTCCGGCTGTGGTTGAAATCGATGCCCTCGGTCTTGCCGTGGCTCCGGGTTTCATCGATATTCATAGCCATTCCGACTATACGCTGCTGGTGGACCCGCGCGCCGCGAGCGCCATCGCCCAAGGCGTTACCACTGAGGTGATCGGCAATTGCGGATTTGGTTGTGCACCGCTCGGCGACCCCAGGCTTGCGGCGGGCGCGATCTACGGTTTTGACTCCAGCGTGCCGCTCAATTGGAGCAGCGTCGGTGAGTACCTCGGGAAGCTCGAGGCCGCAGCCCCGGCGGTCAATGTCATGACACTGGTGCCGAATGGACAACTGCGCCTGGGCTGCGTCGGGCTTGCCGATCGGCCGGCGAGCGATGCCGAGATTGCGCAAATGCGATCGAGGCTGCGCGATGGGCTGGCCGAGGGAGCGATTGGTTTCTCGGTCGGGCTCGAGTACCCGGCGGAAATCGGCTGCGCCCAGGCTGAGCTCCTAGCGCTGGCGCGCGAGACGGCCACGGCGGGTGGTCTCTTCGCGACGCACACGCGCAACCGCGCCGAAGGCGCCCCGGCAGCGGTCGAGGAGGTCATCCACATCGCGCGCACCGCAGACGTGCGGCTGCAGGTCAGTCATCTGATGCCCCGATCAGGCGATGAGGAGTGTCGACGCTGTCTGGAGCTGGTCGAGGCGGCAAGTGATGCCGGCCAGGCGATTGCATTCGATATGCACACGCGCCTATACGGCACAACCATGCTCAGCACGTTATTGCCCCCCTGGTCCCTGCAGGCAGGCCCCGCGGGGCTGCGCCAACATCTGGCGGACCCCGCGGCGCGCGCGCGCATCAAAGACTTCAACAGCCTGATTGCGAGCCTGCGCAATTGGGAGCAGGTTCAGCTGCTCGATATCCCCGGCCGGTCGGATGTCTCACGCCTGACACTGGCAGAAATCGGCCGCCGTCGCGGTCGCCATCCGCACGACTGCGCGCTCGATATCCTCGCCGATGAGGCTGATTCGCTGCATCGTCCCATGGTGATCTTGCATGCCTACAGTGAGTACTCGCAGCGCCTGGCATTTGCGCATCCGCTCTGCACGCCGGCCTCCGATGCCACCACGCTGGCGCCCGATGGTCCACTTGGCGGCAGCGTGTTTCATGGTGCCTATTCGTGGGCCGCCTGGTTTTGGCGTCGGTTGGTGCGGGATTGGAAGCTATTGCGCCCGGAGGAGGCCGTCAACCGGCTGACCGCTGCACCGGCAGCGGTTCTTGGGCTCGCCGATCGTGGCGTCCTCAAGGTGGGCGCTTATGCAGATATCGCTGTGTTCGATCCTGATGAGTTTGGCGATCAAGCCACCACCTTCGAGCCCAATCAGCTCGCCAGTGGCATGCGTCACGTGCTCGTCAATGGCGTGCCGACGCTGCACGGGGGTCTGCGCACTCAGCGCTTTGCCGGCCGAGTGCTGCGGCGCCGGGCCGGCGGCGCGGTCCTCTCCTGAGACAACTACCCGCGTCCGATAAATGGCATCTTGGTGGCAAGTATAGTCAGGGACTGTACATTGGCGTCGAGTGGCAGGGAGGCCATGTACACGACCGTCTCCGCTTCAATCAAGCGGTCACACGCGCAGCTTCGATCACCTGCGCGACCTGTGCGGTGACCTGCTCGAGCGCGCCGGCCTCATAGAGGGATACCCGGACCTGATAGACATCGCGCTGGAACGCCTCGGGTAGAGGCAGGTAGTTCTTGGCGCCGTCAGACGCCATCAGCACGGCCACGGCCGCGTCCGGAAACTGCTGTCGCAGCGCAATCTGGAACTGCGTGTACGGTTCGGCCGGCGTCGCAACCAGGAACGACTCCCCCAGGCGCCAGACGGTACAGGACAAGTCCCCTTCCTTGCCATCGCCCACGAGTTTGCGCCGATCGAGCGCTCGCTCCAGGCGCTCGATCTCCACTCGATCGCGGCTCTGCGCAAGTCGCTGTTCGAGTTCGTCACGCTCTGGCATTTCCCGTATGGGTAGTCGCGACGTGATGCGCTCGGCTGACAGCTGCGTGCTGATGCTGTCTTTGGGCCGAAGACGCCAGATGCCGAGCGGGGTCCCGGATTCCTCGATTCCCTGATATACGAGCTGTTGGCCGGGAGGGAACATCGCCGTCAGCGTTGAGAGCGCTGCGTAGCCGAGCTCGCGCCCATTTTGGTCGGCGGCCTCAACATCCGACTCGTAGCTACGCCGAGGGGTGACATCCCCTGCGGCCCCCTGAAAGAAAACGCAGACTGCGCCCCCGGTCTGTTGTTCCACGACTTCGCGCATGGCGCCGATGTAGTCCGGCGAGAGCAGACGATTGCCGCCACCGAGAGAGACCGGGTGGCAGGCGTAGTTGACGATCGTTGCCTGCACCGTACCATCAGGGGCCGCAATGCGCCCAACCAGCACGGTGTGGTCCGCTTCTACCGCCAGATTGAGACCGCAGATGTCCCGACCACTAGCGGGATCAACGGCATCGCGATTGAATGCCAGGCCACAACGGCCGTAAGCCCATGTGAGGATGGCATCGCGCGCGCATGCCCGGGCTTCGTCGATGAGGCTGCAGCAACGGGTCGGAATCGATGACAGATACGGCGCTATCAGGTCCCCGCCTGGCCGGTCCATTTGCCGTCGCAGGTAGAACGGTGTCCCGTGCGAGTGCGAGGGGTGCAGGATGAGCTGATGAGGCTTGAGGCGGCGCTCCTGGAGAATGGCCGCGCGGATCCGATCGGCTTCGTCCTGCCAGAAAATCATGACGTCGAGCGTTATCAGTATCAGTTCGTCGCCGCCGTGGATGTCTTGAAACGTGAGGCAGGTGGCCAGCAGCGGGCGATGAACGCCCTCCGCCTGATCGTGCCTGGCGCTGCCCCAGGTGCGGGAATAGATACCGATCGGCGGGGTGACCTCAGCCCTGGCGACGCCTATGCGGCCGCGAAACTCCGGGTGCCGCAATCGAGTACTGGTTTGATCAGCCATCGTACCTCTCCGCTTGCGCCGCGCGGGCCGTGCCGGCTGCTGGCGCATGTTTTTGCTGCCGACAGGCCAGCGTCGCTGCCACATTGATACGCATCGTAGCGCGGTCTATAACCACGCCGTAGAGTTCTCGCGCTTTCTCGATCGAGACTTTCTCATTGAGCACATCTCGCATTACGGCTGCGGTGTCGCGCTCGTGCGGGTCGCCCCAGCCGCCGCCCCCCGCCTGCGTGTGGCGCAGCACGTCGCCGGGTTGAAGGGTGGTCGTGACCTTGGTTTCGAGGATGCGCTCGTGCACAGTCCCCGGATTCACGATCAGGCTCGATGCGCCACCCTTGCCGCCGCCTGCCAGGCCGTAGGGAGGGAAATCGCGGCGGTCAGTCCTGGCACTCAAGCTCGCCGGGCAATCCCCGAGATAGACCCATTCACGCGTCACTCCCAGACCGCCTCTGTACTTCCCAGCTCCTCCCGAATCATTTTCCAGCGAGTACCGGTTGAGACGGATCGGATAGTCAAGCTCCATCAGCTCCGTTGGAATATTTGAAATCACCGAGCCGGGGTTCGTTAGTCCGTCGTTACCGTCCTTACTCGGTCTTGCGCCCCAGGTACCGCATACCATGTCGAACATGATGAAGCGCTCCGACCCGCCCGGCTTGCTACCCCCGATGATCACGAGCGAATTGCCTCCTTCGCCAGCAGCCGGCACCCTGTCCGGCAGCGCTTGAGCCAGAGCCCCCAATAATGCGTCCGCCAGTCGAAAACCGACGATACCTCGCATGCCTGAAGCCGCTGGCATCCTTGGATTGACGATAAGACCTTCTGCTGCGATGACATTCAGCGGTCGCAGTAATCCGGAAGTGTTAGGGATGTCTCCTCGCATGACACTACGCACAGCGTAAGCACAGCACGACACGGTATATGCCCAGGGGCTGTTGATTCCGCCTCGGACCTGCGGCGAGGTGCCTTCGAAGTCTATTGCGACCGAGTCGTCGGCAATCGTCAGCTTGACTGACAACGGTATCGGGTCCGGATCGACGCCGTCATTGTCGAGGTAGTCAGTAAAGTGGTAGTCCCCGTTAGGCCACGCACGGATTTCGGCTCTGGCCAAACGTTCGGTGTAGTTCAGCAATTCGTCAAAGTACGTCTCCAGGGTCGGTACGCTGTATTGCTCGGCCAGCTCTATGAGCCCCCTGGCGCCCGTGCGGCACGCCGCAAGATTGGAGCGAATATCCCCCAAAGTCATGATGGGAATCCGGATGTTCTTTTCAATTATGCCGAACAGGGCTTCGCTGGGGACGCCCCGCTCATAGAGTTTCAGCGGCGGAATCCTCAGGCCGTCATGAAATATCTCCGTGTTGTCACAGGCTACGCTGCCCGGTACGCGACCTCCCAAGTCGAGATGATGTGAAACCACCGCAGAGAAGCCGATCAACTGCGATTTATGAAACACCGGCTCGAACAGAAACACATCTGGAATATGAATTCCCCCTTCGAAAGGGTCGTTGATTATAAAGATATCGCCGGGGTGAATATTGTCACGGTACTTGCGCAGCGTCGCCTCGAGGGCAAACGGTATGCCGCCGAGTTGGAAAGGTATGGTCAGTCCTTGAGCAACTGTATTGCCGTGTCGATCACACAGCCCGGTGGAAAAGTCCATGCAGTCCCGCACGACGGTCGAATAGGCCGTACGGATAATAGTGTTAGCCATTTCATCGGCGACACTACTGAGAAAGTTGCGAATCAGGCCCAGCGTTATTGGATCAACAGAACCTCGTTGCGCAGAACTCATGATACGCCTTGAATATTGATGCGGATGTTATTCAGGGAATCCAATCTCGCTGTGCAGTGCGGTGGAATGACAGTTGTGGAATCGTACTCGTCGATCAGCAGCGGCCCATGGGCGGCATTCGCCGATAGATCGCCCCGACCAATGACGGGTGTTTCGATCCAACCGTAGGCGGCGCCAAAATATGCGGTACGGCTGCCACTGCGAGAGGCGACGCTTGCCGACTTACGGGCTCCCAAGCCCTCACGTCCACCTGCTACCTCACCAATAACTCTCAAGTTCGTCAGCGCGTAGGCCTCACCGTCGTCGCCGTGATGCCCGTATGTGCGCTTATGCTCCGCTGCAAAGGCGCGCTCGATTGCCCGCACGGCCTCTGCGTCGAGTTGACCACCTTGCACCGGCACCGTGAGCTCGAAGGACTGACCCGCATAACGCACGTCGGCGAACCGCGTAACTCTGATCTCCTGTTCGGAAAACCCTTCGCGCCTGAGCAGGTCCGTGACTTCGGTTTGGAGCGTGCCATAGGCGACATTCAGCGCCTCCAGGCTTAGCTCGCGAGTCTGATGGAAGAATGTCGCAACGGTGTGATGTTCGACCTTGGCTGACAGTAATCCCATGGCGCTGAATAGTCCGGGGTTGGCGGGTACGATAACTTCCTTCATTCCCAGGGAACGGGCCAGCTGGCAGCCGTGGACGGGACCGTTGCCCCCGAAAGCCAGCAGCGAAAACTTTCGTACATCCCGTCCCCTTTCGGTCGACACACTTCGCACCGCGCGCATCATGTTCGAATTCGCGAGCAGATGGATGCCATAGGCGGCATCTTCGACACTCATGTTAAATTGCCGTGCGACCAATGTTCGGATGGCTTCCTGAGCGGCGGCGCGATTGACCATCAAGCCGCCGCCGGCAAGGCCCGCTGGATTGATGTATCCCAGAACCAGGTTGGCGTCCGTGGTGGTGACTCGTGTTCCGCCGAGGCCATAGCAGACCGGTCCGGGTGATGCTCCGGCACTCATCGGCCCGATTTGCATGGCGCCGCCCGCATCCAACCAGACTACGCTGCCACCGCCAGCACCCACCTCAGCGATATCGATGGCGGGCACCCGGATGAGATGACCGCCGCCCTTGATCAGTCGGCTGATTGCGGAAAGGGAGGAGCCCACCTCGTATTCGGAGGCACTGCTCATTTGACCATTTTCAATAATGGAGGCCTTTGCCGTGGTCCCTCCCATGTCAAATGTGATCATGTCCGGCACATTTTCCGCGACGGCCACGGCGTGCGCCGCGATTACGCCCGCCGCGGGACCGGACTCGATCATATAGGCCGGTCGAGTCGAGCACGCCCCAGCCGTCATCATGCCGCCATTGGATTGCATGATCATCAGCGGCGCTGCTATGTCGATGGTGCTTAGCGACCTCGCCAGCCCGTCGATGTAGCGCTTAACCAAAGGGAGTACGTAAGCATTGACGACCACCGTTGCAGTGCGTTCGTATTCCTTCACTTCCCGCAGAATCTCGCTCGAGATTGAAATCGCCACTCCCGGCAGTGCCTCGGCTAGCGCGTTTGCGACCATGCGCTCGTGCGCCGGATTGGCATATGAATTCAGCAGACATACGGCTATCGATTCGACCTTTTCAGTGGTCAGTCGTTCGATGACAGCCTTGAGCTCTGCCTGGTCCAGAGCCACAGCCACTTGTCCCTTGGCATCGATACGCTCGGTGACCTCAAAGCGCAGGTGCCTTTCGATCAGATCCGGGGGTTTGTCCCAATTCCAGTTATACATTTCGGGCATCCGCATGCGCCGAAGCTCGAGCACATCGCGGAATCCCCGCGTCGTGATCAATGCGGTCCTTGCGCCGATGTGCTGAAGTATGGCGTTGGTGGCCACAGTGGTGGCGTGCAACACCTCACGGACGGATCGGCCAGTGCAATGTCGGCCTTCGAACAGGACCGGCAAATCCTCGGCAATGGCGCGGCTATAGTCATCCACGGTGGATGGCACTTTCCTGATCGAGACTTCGCCGTCGTCCGCGATGGCGACGATGTCGGTAAAGGTTCCGCCGACATCAATGCCGATTCTCATAGGCAATACCCGCTGGTGCCTCT
>Ga0302320_10013764_pt1 | contig 16836 bp, 16 predicted proteins | sample Bog_T0_3_FD_202130 | JGI IMG/M metagenome (GOLD analysis project Ga0302320, IMG submission 202130) | Peat permafrost microbial communities from Stordalen Mire near Abisko, Sweden - Bog_T0_3 | ecosystem: Environmental > Terrestrial > Soil > Wetlands > Peat | place: Sweden: Abisko, Stordalen Mire... | reverse complement strand
GCCCACAACCGTTGCCCCGCAACGAGAAACCCCTGTTCAAACCAGTGTGGTCACCCACATCTATGCCGGAAGACCCATGAAGTAGACCTTTGCGATCTCTACGGAACGGTACTTGTGGGCGTACAACGACCACGGGTTGTAGACCATCCACCAGCCCTGCCCGTTATGGAAAAGGGACTCCTCGCCGGGGCCGGCGCCTTGGGAGTTCGACGTGAGCCAAGGGTGAGCAGCGATCTGGCGGCATGGGCCGAGCGGGCCTTTACACTTGGCCACCCCGATCGAGTATCCGGGTGTGTTGAACCACGACCCTGAGTAGAAGAGCCAGTAGGTGTGATCGGCATAGACCATGTCGGGCGCCTCGACGAGCCCGCCGTTCCAGATGTGTCGGCTCCCGCTCATCAGCAGACGCCGCTTGCCTACAAAGTGCTCGCCGTTTTTGGAGAGCTCCTGAGCCCATAGATGGGTCGGGGGATAGCTCGGGTTCGCGTTGTCATCGGACTTCCAATCAAGATAGAGCCCGTGATCGGGCGCGACGAATGTCCGAGGGTCGATCGCACCATGGTGGTTGAACTGGCAGACGAGCGGTGGGCCCGGCACCGGGGTGAACGGACCGGCGGGACCGCCTGCCGTGGCCACGCCTATGCACTGGGCGCGTTGCGAGAACCCGCTTTCGGCAGCCTCGAAGTATAAGGACTTCTCTGCCCACGCATTGAAGTACATCACGTACCGCCCGTCGATGAAGCGGACATCGGGAGCCCATGTGAATCCCGTCTCCGCCCACGACGGCACGGATTTGAGGGCCGCAACGGTCCTGTTCCAACGAAACAGAGTCGGTCCCTTGCTGGTTGTCAGCGACACTGGGGGCGTGGCGAAGCCGGTCTGGCTGGAGTACAGGTAGTACCGGCCGCGCACTTCGAGAACAGCAGGGTCCGGCAGGTTCCGGTCCAGTATCAGGGAGCCCGGGGCCGAGATTTTCGCGTGAGGCGGAAGACGCTGCAGTGTTGCCCGCAGGTCGAAAACGTGTCCGAATGGGTGCTCTTGAGTCGCTGTAGTTAGTCTCAGCGGCTCTTGTCTCGCCCGGCCAAATTCACTAACGAGCGCGAAGACGAGACCAGCTACTAAGGCGAGCACCACCGCTGCTATGGCAGGAAACATCCGCCAGCTTCGCGTGCTGGGCGGGCGTACTCGCGAGAACGTGGACTTCCCCATCATCGCGTCGATGATGCTACGTGGAAGTGGAGACCGAAAGCGGCAGAAGTACCACCGGTGGATATGAAAGACGCGACTCCAAGGCTCCGGGAGTCGTTACGTGGCCGAGTGATAGTGAACGGGTCTCGGATATCAAAGCAAATACCGACAGGGAGTCTTAGCAATGGCGGATCGAATCGATCGGCTACGGGAGGCGGTCAGGTAACCACTGCGCCTCGACTACCGCCCTTTGTAAGGCTTCCAGTCCGAGGACTGGATCGGTTCGTGCACCTGCGCCAACAACACAGATCGGAGTGAAGCCGCCGAGGGACTCAGCTTGGTCGACCTGCCCGGTGTGGGGAAGATCTCCCTCAAGGAGCTTGTCGAGACTTTGCCTGAAGAATGGCGGGGAGCGTTTCGCTGAAGGCTTCGGACCCATCGCTGGCGTTCTCGGCAAACTGTTTTCGCCGCATGGGCCGGTCCCTTGTCATACCGATAACTGTGACGGCCGGCGTGCACGGCCAAAAGCGTGCGCGGCGCGTTTATCTCACAGACGGTTGCAGGAGATAGTGGGCCGACGGGCTCGAACGTGCTGTGGAGTTCGCCGCGGCCGCTAAGCGACGGTTGTCAATCTTGGGCTCACCACAAAGGGTGCCTTTGCCGCCTGGGCGTGGTGGGTCGCCGCGGCGCGAGGTGTCCGAGGCAGTAGTTGGACTCGCCCGTGGCAACAGGATCCGCTTGGACTCTTCCTCGTTGACGGTGAGAACGCGGGCGTCGGCCCTTTCACAGTGAAAGGCTCGGCCTGAGAGACAAGCTGGCAGCGGCGAACCGGTCGCCAAGCTCGTTGTCCTCCAGGTCGAGCACGGCAGTGAGGGCCGCCGCCCATCCGTGACAAAACAGGTGCCATCCATCGTGGACGGCGAGTGGATAACGGAGCGCCTCGTGACGGGCGTGCTCGAGGAACGGCAGATCTCCACGGTAATTCAGCTCCCAGACGACAGATTCCGGCGGGAAACGGGTCTTGTCCGATATCGGAGACCCAGGACGGTCCTTACCCATCCCAGTGGCGTTCACGATCAGAGAGCCGGGTCGAGCAGAGGCAACGAGATCATCCCAAGGTCCCTTGCCGACGTGGCCAAAAAGCTCCTGGCCTGTAAGTGCGGCAAGTCGCGCGACGGCATCACGGTCGGGGTCGGCGCAGACGAAATGGACGTGTTCACGGGTCGTCATCAAATGGTGAGCCAGGGCTAGTGCCGTACCGCCGGCGCCCAGGCAGACAACATCTCCGACAGTCCGGGGCCAGATGCGATCGGCAACGCGTCCAACCGAGACGGGGTCGCGCGCCCAGCCGAAGAGACCCTCATCGGTCCGCCTGATCGCATTGACCTCTCCACATTCGAGTGCGAGGGGATCAAGCATTCGAAAGTACGACCGGCCGGCCCGGAACATCTTGACCTTGTGACCCGTGACGACAGCTCCTGTTGCCTTGATGTCGTTGCGGAGCCTCTCGAGGAACCGGATGTAGGCGTCGTCGTCAGCATCGAGCCCGATGTCGACGCCGCGCACAGTGCAGGGCACGCCGAGCAGGCTCTGCCAGAGCGGCATCGCCTTGTGAATCAGAGAAGCACCCGTCGTGACGCCGACGAAGAGGACATCAGCCACCACTAGAAGCTATGCCTCGAAAAGCCGCGTCTTGGTCAAACCGTCGGACTTGAGGGCGGCGTGCCGAGCTAACGGCTCCCCGTCAGCGCCCGGTTGCAGCACCTGGGGCGGCAAAGCACCTCACGCAGCGACTCGCGCCGCTTGAACGCGCCACGAGGAAGTCTGCGCCAGGCCGGGTGCGAAACGAGGTCCTGGAACAGTCCCGGTACGGTCAAAGGTTCGTTCCGGGCGCCGCTCAATGGAATGTCTAACGTGGTTTGATAATGGGATCAGCGTGAGCATGGGGGGATAAATGACCACACTCAAGAACCGGCCCACAACAGCACTTCTCGTCGTCGACGTGCAAAACGGTGTCGTCAAGGATGCTCACGCGCGCGACGCCGTCGTCGCGAACGTCGGCAGCCTTGTAGAAAAGGCGCGGCGGCAAGGGGTCCCCGTGGTCTGGGTCCAGCACTTTGACGAGGAGCTTGAAAAGGGGAGCGATGACTGGCGGATCGTCCCCGAGCTCACTCCGGGTGACACTGAGCCACTCGTCGAGAAGAGCTACGGGGACTCCTTCGAGGGCACCAACCTTGAAGCCGTGCTATCGAGCCTAAGTGTAGGGCGACTCGTTGTCGTCGGCGCGCAGACCGATGCGTGCATCCGCTCGACGCTTCACGGCGCGTTCGTCAGGGGGTATGACGCGACTCTTGTCAGTGACGCCCACACGACAGACGACCACACCGAATGGGGGGCGCCGCCACCGGACCAGATCATCGCGCACACCAACCTCTACTGGAAATACCAGACGGCCCCTGGGCGGACGGCTGGGACAGTCGAGACCGAAAACGTTGACTTCGACGGGGCGTCCTGATCACCGGGCGACCCCTCGGTCTGAGCTAAATCTGCTTTGGTCCCGGACCGACTACTTCACAGGTAGCCGTTGCGAAGAAACCGCAGGTTTCGTTGACAGACAGTTGAGAGAGGCCCATACTGTCAGTTGGTTGCCGTTCAGTATTGTGAACGACGACCGATGTTGCGATTCATAAGGATCGTCGCGCCGGCGTGGTGCGCCGGCCGGATCGGACTGATGGCCGTGGCTACTAATGAGTATCCGGCGTGATCTCGGAACGTGCGCAGGGTTCGAGCGAGCGTAATAGCTCTCACTCCCGTCGCACGACCTCTCAGCACTTAGCCCCAAAGGGCAGTGTAGATCTCCACGTCGAAGGTCTTCACAAAAGAAACTTGGTGCCGTCGATAAGCCGGGCAGCGGCTGTGTTCGACGCCATCATGGCTAATCATGGAGAGGCGTTGAGCCTCGCCGAGCTTGCCCGTCAGCTCCAAATCCCCAAGTCTTCACTGGCCAACATTTGTGGCGGGCTTGTCAACGAGCGCCTTTTGCAGCGGGCGGGGAACTCCTACCGGCTGGGCCCGAAGCTGGCTCAACTCGGAGCCGTCTTCCTCTTCAGTGTCGACCTCGTGCGCGAATTCCAGGAAGCCTGCATATCCCATGAGCCACCCATCGGCCAGACGACCACGCTGGCGGTCCTTGGCGACCATGGAGACACGATCTATCTCTCCCGACACGATCCTGTTCGTCCGGCCAGCCTCATCTTCGACGTCGGCGTCCAGCAACCGGCCCACTGCACATCCTCGGGTAAGGCGATGCTGGCCTGCCTCCCAGAGCAGGACTTCTCTAGGTGGAGCGAAGACCGACGAGAGCTCGCGCGCCCGACACGCCACAGCCTTGGCACTGTCGCGGCGCTGCGGAATGAATTGGAGAAAATCAAGTCCTTGGGGGTCGCGGTTGACGCGGAGGAGAGTCACGAGGGTGTCTTCTGCGTCGGGACGGCCTTGGCGAACCCCAGCGATCCCTCCGACGTTCTTGGCCTCAGTTTCCTGGTGCTCTCTCAGCAGGCGACAAGCGATGTCGTGGAACAGCTGAGCACCGAGATCACGCGCCTTGCGGAGGAGCTCTCCGCAAGTCTCGGGGGCGGATACGTCACGCTGTCGCAGCTCATGGGCAATAAGGCGGACGAAGGCGACGGTCCGACAAAAGATCCCCGGTCCGGCTGCGCCCGGCATTCTGAGGCTCCCCAAAGGTCATCGGTCCGTTCATGAACCTCCTGCAATATTTGCGCGAGACGCGACTGGTTCCTGTCGCTGTCATCGGCACAGCGGTGGACGCGGTACCTCTCGCACGGTCACTGCTTGAGGCTGGGCTGGCCTGTATCGAGATCACTCTCCGAACAGAGGCCGCCGTGGATGCCATCGGGGCGATCACCGCAGAGCTTCCCGAGATGCTCGTAGGGGCAGGGACCGTGCGCAGTGTCGAACAGACAGACGAAGCGGTGACGGCCGGGGCGAAGTTTCTCGTCGCCCCGGGTCTGAACGAGAGAGTAATCCGGCACTCGGCGGAGCTCGATGTCCCCATCTTGCCTGGGGTTTGCACCCCAACTGAGGTTGAGCAGGCGTTGAGCATGAATGTGAGCCTGCTGAAGTTCTTTCCCGCCGAGGCTGCGGGAGGAGTGGGCTATCTGAGTGCCCTCGCCGCGCCGTTTCCTGACGTGCAGTTCCTGCCCACTGGCGGAATCGGGCCCGACAACCTTTCTTCCTACCTCAGTTTGCCGAATGTCGTGGCCTGCGGGGGGAGCTGGATGGTTGCGCCGTCATTGATCTCCGCCGGTGACTTCGACTCCGTGACGCGCCTCACGAGCGAGGCGCTTTGCATTGCGGCAGCGGCCAAGCGGGTCGCGACGTGAGCCGGTTTCATGCGCGGGAGGCTGCAGCGGGCCTTTGGGATCTTGTCGCCCTCGGCGAAGTCATGTTGCGGCTGGACCCGGGTGACGAGCGGATCACCACCACGCGGAGCTTCAGGGTGTGGGAAGGCGGAGGCGAGTACAACGTCGCCCGCGGATTACGCCGGTGTTTCGGTCTTCGTACCGCCGTCGTGACTGCGCTCGCCGACAACCCGGTTGGCCGTCTCATCGAAGATCTGATTCTCCAGGGGGGCGTCGACACCAGGTTCATCAGGTGGGAGCCGTACGACGGAGTGGGCCGTTCGGTGCGCAACGGCCTTAACTTCACCGAGCGCGGGTTCGGCGTGCGGGGCGCGGTCGGCTGTTCGGACCGCGGGCACACCGCGGCATCCCAGCTGAAGCCGGGAGACGTCGACTGGGATGCCATTTTTGAGAACACCCGCTGGTTTCATTGCGGTGGCATATTCGCGGGGTTGTCGCCAACGACTGCCGACGTCGTTGGCGAGGCCATCACAGCGGCGCGGCGCCATGGCACCGTGATCTCTTATGACCTCAACTACCGCGCCTCTTTGTGGAAGAACATGGGCGGACAACAAGAGGCACAGGCCGTCAACCGGAGGCTGGTATCAGATGTCGACGTCCTCATAGGCAATGAGGAGGACTTCGGCGCGGCGCTCGGTTTCGAGGTCGAAGGAGTCGACGCGAACTTTGCTCGGCTCGACCCGGAGAGCTTCGCCAAGATGATCACGGAAGTGACTTACTCGTATCCGAACGTATCTCTTGTCGCGACCACGCTGCGCAGCGTCCAAAGCGCGTCCCGCAATGACTGGGGAGCCCTTTGCTGGGCGGACGGTGAGCTGTACAGGGCGACCGAGCGTGCTGGGCTGGAGGTTTTCGACCGAGTGGGAGGCGGCGACTCTTTTGCATCCGGCCTGATCTTCGGCCTACTTTCGGCTGCCGATGTGCAGACATCGATCGAGTACGCAGTAGCCCACGGAGCCCTGGCGATGACGACGCCGGGCGACACCTCAATGGCTACAGCAGCTGAGGTCATCGCCCTCGCCAGTGGCGCCTCTGCGCGGATTAAGCGCTGAGCCATGGCCGAGAGCGGACGCACCTCGTTGTTTGATGGGCTTTCGGACCTTTTGGAGCGAGAAGAGAACCGAGTGGACCTCCGTTGAGGATTCGCTCAATTGAGATCGCCGGCCTTCGGGGCGCGACGCCGAAAGGTGGTTGGACTGTTGAGCTTGCTCCGAACGACGTCGTGCACACCCTGATTGCCGTGCTGTTCTGCGCCGGAGTGGACCCGGCCGCGTCCCATTGAGATCGCTACGTAGGTGATGTGAGATGAGCTACTTCTACACCGCTGAGGAAAAGGAGAGGCTATGGACTATATGACGCCTGCGGGCGGCGCTGGTGCTTCGAACGGTGGCGGGAGCGGTGGGTTACTAGACCTGGACGCGCCTCCGAGCACCGAGAGCTACCAGGCGGGCAAGCTAGAACAGCGCGGCATCGAGCTGATACCTGAGTCCGACCGAAAGATGCACCCGTCAGGTTTGTTCTGGATGTGGGCTGGGGCTCTCTGGAACGTCGAGTTCCTCGTCTACGGAGCCCTCATCGTCTCGTTCGGTCTTTCCTTCTGGCAAGCGGTCTGGGCGATTCTCATCGGCAACCTCTTCTACGCCGTTCTGGGAATAGCGAGTCTCTGGGGACCTGCGACCGGTACTACCGCTTTCATGGTGAGCAGGGCTCCCTTCGGGCGAAACGGCAACCGCGCTCCCTCGCTCTTCAACTGGATCACCCAGGTGGGCTTCGAGATCGAGGGCCTGGTCATCATCGTGCTCATCATCGAGGCGATGTTCAGCCACGAAGGAACAACGCTCGGCACTGCAGCGAAGGTCATTGTGATCATCGCGGCGGTCGCGGTGCAGTTCATAGCTCCCTTCCTTGGGCACGCGACGATTACCAAGGTCCTGCGCTACCTGTCCTATGTATTCATCGTCGTATTCATCGTGATGGCGATCCTCGTCATCCCGCACGCCCACATCAGCACCCTGCACCAGCACACCTCGTGGTGGCTTTGGACAACGGCCCTGGTACTCATCGTTTCGGCGGGTGGGCTCGGCTGGACCGAGAACGCTGCTGACTACTCCCGCTACCTTCCGCAAAGCACGCCCAAGACAAGGACCTTCTGGGCGGCCACGCTAGGAGGCGCTATCCCGTCCATCCTCCTCGAGCTCCTCGGGGCGGCTGCCTACCTGGTGAGCCCGAAGGTCACAGCAGCTGCTGCGGTACCGGCGGCTTTCGCCAGCTGGTTCTTCTGGCCATTTTTGATCCTGGCGCTCCCGCAGCTGTTTGCCATCAACTCCATCGACATGTACTCCTCCGGGGTCACACTGCAGGCGATCGGGCTCCCGCTGAAACGCTGGGGCTGCGTGCTCGTCGACACCGTCATCTCCGGCGGAGTGACTGCCCTCGTGATCTTCAAGGGCAACTTCTATACGGACCTGTCGGGTTTCCTCGACTACATCGTGATTTGGTTGGGACCCTGGTTCGGGATTCTCCTTGTCGACTACCTGTTGCGTCGTGGCAAGTACGACATCGTGTCGTTGGCCGAAAAACGTGGCGGGCTTTACTGGCGCGAGGGTGGCTTCAACTGGAAGGCGCTGGTAGCTCTGGCGGCAGGAATGTTCGGAGCCATGATGTGGATCGACGCCGCGTTCTATGTGCCGGCATACACAGGCCCGCTCTCCAACTGGACACATGGCGCGGACTTCAGCTGGCTATTCGGCATGATCATCGGCGGCGTCGTCTACGGGATCCTGTCGATATCGAGCGTCCGGCAAGAGACCGTTGCGAGCTCACCCGAGATCAAGATGCCTGTTTCGTAGGTCTAGGAATGCCACGACGGCATCCCGGCGCAAGCGGCCACCTGTACGACCGCCTTCGACGGGATGCCGTCGGCACTCTCATACTCGTTAGCCTGTTCGACCAGTGCACGACCCCCAGGCCAGGGGGGCGGGCCGGGGTCGTGCACATACGGCTAGGTCCTCTTTGTTGCGACGACGCCGTACACGATGGCCTGAGCATCTCGTGTAATCACGACGGAGTTGATGACCATCCTGCCTGTTGCCCGCTTCGGGGCCTTAGCCGTTGCTGCGAGTTGGCCACTTGAGGTGACCATCAACCTCGCACCTACCGCAAGCCCTTGCCCAATCGACGACCGAGATACTGCTCACAGGGACTTGGTCCTCCTAAGGGGCACCGGATATCCGAAAGCTCAGGTCCGGCACAGGCCGGCGCCAGGAGTCGAGACCTGTCAGCAGTTGTTTGCAATCTATTCGGCCTTCTACGGAGAACCTGATCCCGAGACGTTCTATCAAGAGATGATCGAGAACAAAAGGCTCCTTGTCCAGATCCAGCTCGAGCGTGCCTACGAGATCATCGCAACAGGCGGTCGCAGGCCGCAGACCGATTCCGGGGACGCGGCGGCCAAATAAGCGTCGTCAGCCGACCAGTACCGCGTCCCCGGGCACTTCAGGCGTCTCTCGTCATCATCCGCCAGGCCCCGAGAGCGGTCCAGCCCACGAGCCAGGCCAAGATGACGCAGACCGCCACCAAAGTCGTTTCCGGCACTAGCTGAGACGCGTGCGCAGCGCCCGGCCCTCCTCCTCCCCCGCCAAAAGGCAAGGGCAGCACAGACGGTTCTAAATGGGCCGTGGCAAGGCCGACTATTGCTCGTTGCAGGTTCACGATGTGGGCTATGTGGGCCGTGGAAAGTATTGGCGTCAGGATGATCTCGAGCACGAACATTATGATCACCGAGATCGTTCTCTGACCGATGAGCGATGCCAGTCCGAGGCCGACAATGAGCCCGATGGCCGCTTCGAGCTCGAGCCAGAGGCCTGTCTCGACCATGAGCGAGTTCGACGGGTACAGGAAAAGGTCGGTGTAACCCGAGTAGTCCTGTTTTGCGATCAAAAGCACCTGAGCTTTGATGATGGCGGGTGAAGGGTGAGTAACGCTTTGGGGCGCACCGCTGCTTATGGCACCACTGCCCTTCTTTATGATGACGCCGCTGCCGCCAATACTGCCGTTGGCCCCGCTGATGAACCCGTTGGGGCCACAGGGAACGGCGATGGCGATGTTCCCGTTGTAAGGAAGGTCGCAGATGACATCGCCGGGGTGGTCCGTCGCCCAGGTCTCGAAGCCGGCGAGTGAGAGGTGAGCAGGGATGTTCACGCCGTCGTAGTTGATCTTGGTCGGTGCCGCGGCGACACACACCGTGCAGACGATGGCGAAGCCGATTGCCACCAAGGGCACGACAATGGCGAGCCCCGCGGGGATTCGGGCAAGGTAGAGAGCCAAACGGGATCGACCCGTCACCACTAGGTGGCGGAACATTCCCTCGGTGAGGTCGGTCGATCCCGCGGTGCACCCCAACGTCGCGGCAACGATGAAGCCGAAGACATACATCACCCCGGCGGCAAGATTCGAGTAGATCTCATAGCCGCCAGCCGGGCCATAGGACTTCGGTGCGACCGCGTGGGAGATGAGGCGCACGAGGAGAAAGACGCTTGGCAGCCCGATGTTCACCAAGATGAGAGCGATCATGAGGCCGCGACGCCGTCGCAGCTCCATGAACCTGGTGGAGATCATGTGGCCAGTCGGGATCCAGGACCCACGGTGGTCGGGACGCGAGCCGGCCGGCATCGAGATCGCAGGAGTGGCCAGAGCGAGGGAGCCTTCGGGGGGCAAAGAAGTCATTCCGTCGCCCCCAGTCTGCTCGTGACCTGCAAGAACCACGATTCCAAGGACGCCTGGATCTGCTGGAGCCGGTACACGGCAATCCCACCTTCCACGAGAACGCGGTTTACCTCGGCGATTACGTCGCGGGAGGTTCCCGCAGGAAGAGCGATGCCCAGGCCGAGAGTGCCGAGTTCGATGTGAGCTCCGATCGAGGTGCTTTCGAGGAGGGCTTTTGCCTGCTCGGGCTCTGAGCATTCGACCTGGAGATCGAGCGCTGCACCCGACAACAATTCTGAGATGGGGCCCTGGCGGATGATGTGGCCCCGGTCGACGATGGCCACCGCGTCACAGGTCCGCTCGACCTCGTCGAGGAGATGCGAGGAGAGCACGACCGTCCGGCCTTCGGCCACCAAGGAAAGGATCATGTCGCGCATCTCGTGCATCCCGGCGGGGTCGAGCCCATTCATGGGCTCGTCGAGGATCAACAATTGCGGGTCGCCGATCAAACAGGCGGCAACTCCGAGGCGTTGACGCATGCCCATCGAGTACTTCGCCACCTTGTCATCTGCGCGACCGGCCATGCCGACACGCTCGAGGGAGGACCCGATGCGGTTCCAGGCCTCGTGCTCGCGGGCCGCGGCGAGTATCTGTAGGTTCTGCCTCCCGGTCAGATGGCGATGGAAGCGAGGTTCGTCGACGATGGCACCGACTCGGGCCAGAGCCTTGTCCCGCTGACGCGGGACCGGGTACCCGAGGAGGGACATCGTGCCGGCATCGGCGTGGGTGAGCCCGAGAAGAACACGGATGAGGGTTGTCTTGCCTGCCCCGTTCGGCCCTAGATAGCCGAAAGCGCACCCTCGGGGAACAAGGAGTTCGACGTCGTTCACGGCGACGTTGTCCCCGAAGCGCTTGGTAAGGCCATGGGTCTCCACGGCCCACGGACTTTCGGCGTTCTTCGGTCCCGGGCTGCGGGTCATGGTTGCCGTGCTCATACGCCGTGCTCTCCGTTCGGTTGTCTCATATTGTCTAGCCCTTCCCCACCCGTTCGGGACCGCACGCTGCGAAGTCGTTCGGGTGCCTCGCCTTGTCGACAAGCCCGTTCTGCTTCTCGTTTACCTCCTGCGCCCCGCAGGTTGCGACCCGCCCGGCGGGTCGGGTCACGAATCGAGGAAACGAAGTACGGCCAGGACGCGGCGGTGGTCGGACTGGGACGCGGGAAGGTCGAACTTCGTGAAGATGCTGGCCACGTGCTTTTCGACGGTCCCTTCCGAGATCACAAGCTCGTTGGCAATCGCCACGTTTGAGCGCCCTTCTGCCATCAACGAGAGCACGTCTTTCTCCCGGGCGCTAAGCACCGAGATCGTCCCAAGTCGGCGAGAAGCGCCAAGAAGCTGGGTGACGACCTCCGGGTCGAGGGCCGTCCCTCCAGAGGCGACCCGGGTAAGGGCGTCGACGAATTCGCTGACGTCGGCGACCCGGTCCTTCAAGAGGTAACCGATCCCGGCAGCCCCCTCGGCCAGCAGCTCTGCCGCGTAACGGGTTTCGATGTACTGGGAGAAGAGCAATATGCCGAGGTCCGGATGCGTTCGCCGCAGAGCGATGGCGGCACGCAGTCCCTCGTCGGTGAACGTGGGCGGCATGCGAATGTCGATGATGGCGACGTCGGGGCAGTCGTGCTCGACGGAGTCTTTCAGGGCTTCAGGCTCGCTCACGGCGTTAGTGACGGCAAAACCACGGTCGACGAGTAGCTGGCTCAAGCCGTCTCGCAAGATGGCAGAGTCCTCGGCGATAACGACCCGTATCGGTGAGGTCATCAGGCGTGCAGGGGCAGGTCCACGGTGACCACTGTCGGCCCGTGGGGAGGAGAGACGATCTCGAGGTGACCGTCGACGGCGCTGACCCTGTCGGTGAGCCCGACCAGCCCGCTCGATGACGACCCGAGCTTTGAGAGCTGAGCCCCACCGATGCCGTCGTCGCGCACCACCAGGCGTAGCCACCGTCCGTGCTGAGTGCAAGAGATGGTGGCCCAGGAGGCATGTGCGTGCTGAGCCACGTTCGCGAGGAGCTCTGCCAGACAGAAGTAGGCGATGGTCTCGATGGCCGGAGTCGGCCGCTCTTCGACAGAGAAGGAAAGCTCCGTCGGCATGGTGCTGCGTGCTGCCAAGGTCGCGAGAGCTCCCTCGAGGCCGACGTCGAGCGCAGGCGGATGGATTCCCCGCGCCAGGTCCCGCAGCTCGACGATGGCTTCCTTGGCTCCGCGATGGGCATCGTTCACAAGCTGGGAGACTTGCGCGAGGTCGAGATGTGCTGGGTCGGCCAGCTTCTCCTTTGCGAGGCCAAGTCGCATAGCCAAGGTGACGAGCTGGGCCTGGGTGCCGTCATGCAGGTCGCGTTCGATGCGGCGCAGCACCGCGGCCGAGGCGTCGACCGTTTGGGCACGGGCGTGCTCGAGTGACCGAGTCCGTACGGCGACGACGTCGGGGCCGAGAAGCCCTCGCATCAGCTGGCGGTCCGCTAAGACTATGAGGCGAACGGCCCAGGGTGCGGCAAAGAACAAGAGCACGCCCGTTAGGAAGATGGCAAGCCCGTGGATCCAGCCGGGGCTCCCGATGGAGAGGTATCCGGGCGGGAACAGGCCCCGTGCCAGACCGAACTCCTTTGGCTGATACCCGCCCCCCAACGGGGTGATGAGGCATGTGAAGGCGTCGAACCAGATGCTGATGGCAGTAAGGACCCCGACGACGGCCAATGGGACCTTCACCGCCAGATAGGCGGCGGCCCGCCAGGCCGGGCGATCCTTGAGCACCGACTGGAGCCACCCGAGAAAGCCGGGGCGGGGCAGGAACGGATCGGGCTCGTCGATCTGCTCTTCGATGAGCCCTCGTGCCAGACGTCGCTGGAAACCGCCGATCCCTCGCGCGCCGCGCAAAGAGAGGCCGACGATGGCCAGCCCGAAGAAGGTGATGGCGAGGACAGCGCCCGCTGCCATGGTGATGATCACAAAGGCCAGGCAAACTCCGGCGAGAGCTGACCCGAGCACCAGGTAGCAAAGCTCTGACCAAGTCCGCTTTGTGAAAGGCGTCCGAAAAACCTGGTGGGCGATCGCCTTGAACCTGGCCTCGAGCTCGTCTGAGACCACGATCATCATCTTGCTGGGCCGAACGCGAATGGGTGCACGAATCTCATGGCTCTCTCTAGATGGCACATTGTTCCCGACAAGGCGGGCTGATGTTCCAAAGGTAAAGATTCTTGACGTCCGTGAACAGAGTGCTAGCGGGGTTTTTGCCCGTGGGGGCTATCCCCCAGAGCCTTGGCGACATGGCTCAACGCCCTGCAACTGAGCCCGCCGACCAGTGCCTCAAGGCCCACTGCATGCAGTTCGGGGCTGACTTCTATAAAAGGCGCGGTTCTCGCACGCAGTGGGTCAGGTGCTCCAGGCGCCGTTAGCCGGGAGCACCTCCAGCTGGGGAACCTCGACACCGGTGGGGGTGCCGTTCGCCCGCAAGGTACCCATCGTCGTGATCGTGGCCACAAGAACCGCGAGGCCGAGCCACTGCGAACCCGAGAGCTCAGCACCGAAGGCCAGATAATCGAGCACGAGGGCGGTTAGGGGGAAGGCCAGCTCGCCGAGCGTGGCCGCTGATGCAGGGGTTGCCCGAAGGCCTCGGTAGTAGATGAGAAGGCTGAACAACCCTGGGACCAGAGCCAACAGGACGAGAGCGAGCAGGCCCTTGGCGCTCACGTGGGCATAAGCAGACCCGTCGCCCGTCACCCCGAGAGCGATCAGGGCGGCGACGAGTCCTGTCGCCAGACGTAGAGCGGTCAGCTCAGTGAAGGGGAGCTTGGCCCCAAGCCGGCGCCCGAGCACCGTCCCGAAGCCCCATAGCCCGGCCGCGGTCACCGACAAGAGCGCAGGCGCCCATCCGTCCACGCCGCCTAGGGAAAAGGGATGGGGAAAGGCGATGAAATAGGCACCGGCAAGACCGCCGAGCAGATACAGGCCGTAGCGGCGCTGCAGGCGCTCACCGAGGATGACTCGGGCGCCTGCCAGGGCAAAGAGCGGTTGGAGCTGTTGGAGCAGCACGGGGGTGTTGGGTCGGTCGTAGGTGAAGGCCAGGGTGAACAAGAGTGTCGCCAGCGCCGAAGAACCGCAGCCGAGCACAGCGAGGGCCACCCAGTCCCGGGTGTTGAAGACCGCTCGTGCTCGACGCAACCCCTTCCACACCAATGGTGCTAGCAACAGAGCCGGCAGGGCCTGTTCGAAGGTGACGATTGCTGCTGCCGGCATGTCCAGGGCGAGCTTTTGACGAAAGAGCGGATCGGTCCCCCACATTGCCGCCCCGAGGGCGACGAGGGCGAAGCTTCCACTTGTCGTGCTCCGCCACAACCCAGCTGGGTTGGCGGTCCCTGCTCCGGTGTCAGCGCTTCTGCTCATCTGATGATCCGTGCATCCGCCGACACTCCGGACTCACAGGTCCTTGCGACGACTATTTGGACTTTCAATATTGCCTTGCGCGTCGGATCGCCACTTGGCAGTCCCGATCGGAACAAGCTGCCCTCCCGGCTCACTCGGTGATAGTTCGTGTAGCTGTCGTCTGAAGTCGTGCCCGACTCGTCGCTGAGTGGGGCCGGTGAGAAAGGGTAGCCCACGTCCACACCCGCCCTCTCATAATCGCCTCTTGCACCTCGCTGACTGTTCGCCGTAGCCGTCGGCATCGGTCCCCGAGACGGTGTGCGTGTTTGAAGCCAGCGAACTGGCCGCGCCCTTTGCTCCGGCGGGCTAACCGGCACGAAGGAGGACTCCGCCGGTCTGGTCTCGGCATAACTGCCGGTCCGCCTGTTTGCAGTCACCTTGAGCTGGCCGCTGTGCTCAGCGCTGCTGGCGGCGTTTGCCGAGATGGGGCTCGCCTGGATGCAAGCAGCTCACCGTGCCTCCATCAGCGGTGGGTAATCAATCAATTGTCGGCGGAACGTCGGTTGCGGTCACGACTCTCACCACTGGTCGATATTTGGACATCTTGCACAAGAGGGCGAAATCACCAACCACACCAGAACAACTCCTGGTCTCGAAGGCTGTCTCAGTAACCGTTGCTCGAGCACGCTATCGAGAAAGATGCATTCAAGTTTGAGTCACGCGACCAGCACGAAGTAATGCTGGCGCCTTCGGCCCGCAGCGATGCGGATAGCGCATCTCTCGGTTTCAAGCCCCACGCAGTCGCAGTGGCTCGGTTCGTGCGGCTCGTATAGCGGCTCTGAGGTGCACCACGACATCTCGCAAGCTCTCGGCGTTACCGAGATGGCCCGGGAAAGCGATCATCAGCGGACCGTCTCCATTCCGGTCATGCCACAGAGAACTCACGCCAGGAAGTATGGGCCCAACGACCTCTGCGCGTTGCAGACCGAGAACCTTGGTGATGATGTCGGAAGAGGTGGCGCCTCCCTTGCCGATTATCCAGGAAAGACGGTTCGAGCTCACAATCCGTGTGGCGATGGTTGTGATCGCCTCTGCGACCCTGGCGGGTTCGCGCTGGTTGCTCAATGAGGATTGGGCGTTCTCAGACCTGCTCGTCTGGAGGAGGACATCGCTGCTGTGAATGGCGCGGGCGACGACCAGCGCCACGCGGTCAAGCTCTTTTTGTCCGCCAGACGGATCGAGGATCCGCGCAACGTCCAGCTCAATCAGCTCCATGTCGCCGAGTTGTAGTGTCGCGGCCGCTTGGACCGTGGTCAAAGGATTTGGCGACCCGACGATCACTAGGCCGTAAGGGTTACGTGAGGTCTCACAAAGGTTCTTCAAGGCCTCGTCGGAGATTGGCAGCGCCCTCGGCAGTCCTCCTCGGGCGCGCGCCATCGTCGGTCCGGAACGGAGCAACACGACCGAACCGCTGGACTCTGCGAGCTGGACGCCGGCGGCTCCGATCTCGACGTCTCTAATCGATACGGCGTCGAGAGCGACCGGACGGGATGGTCCGGCTGCGGCAATCCGCTCGGCAACCACCGCGGCTCCGCCTGAGCGAATCGTCTCCAGGTCGACGACGACCACGTCCTTGGCTCGCCAACGCCGCTGGGAGCTCTCTTCCATCCACTCGCTGAGACGAGAGGAACAATCGCCCAAGGTCGCGTCCTTTGAGAAGGCGCTCACGCCTCCTTGGCCGAGCACGCCCGAGGCTCGCACGAGCTCCACGCCGCCAAAGGTGACACGCCCCGCCTCCGGGAAGGCTGGGCAGAGCACGACGGTTGCTGGTTGACCTCGAGCAGCAAAGATCTCCGAATCGAGGGCCTCGATCTCGGCAAGAAGGTGGCCTCGCAAGCTCGAGTCGCTCAAGCTCACCAAGCTCAGCCGGAACCCAAGCCGGCTTGCCGCGCGGAAGCAGTTCCGGGCGACGCGCCTGTTGGTCATCGCCGCGGCGTGGGTGCTCAGTGCGCGGGAGTTCGTGAGCACGAATACTGTCGGATCTGCCTGTTCCAGCCCCCACGTGAGGTCGCTGACCGTCCACGA
>Ga0302320_10013763_pt1 | contig 16836 bp, 16 predicted proteins | sample Bog_T0_3_FD_202130 | JGI IMG/M metagenome (GOLD analysis project Ga0302320, IMG submission 202130) | Peat permafrost microbial communities from Stordalen Mire near Abisko, Sweden - Bog_T0_3 | ecosystem: Environmental > Terrestrial > Soil > Wetlands > Peat | place: Sweden: Abisko, Stordalen Mire... | reverse complement strand
ATGTGGACTCTATCTCTATCCTGAGCAGAGCGGCGTCTTCTACGTCCATACCAAAGCCGCGATTGCCGACTATGGTCTGTCCACCCAGACCGTCTACATGGGATCGATCAACTATGACACCGAATCCATGACAAAGGACCGCGAGCTTGGCATCTACATATCCGATCCGGCCAGCGTTCTGCTACTCTACAACACCATGACCGCCGACTACGCGGGAAACGGAGTTACTTACTGAGCTTGGCGGAAGGACCAGTGCTTTGCTCGGGAATTAGTTCTTCCGCTCCACCAGGTAGCGGGCGACGGCTTTGAGGCCATCTGCGCGGCTGCCGTAGGGCGCGAGGGCGGCGAAGGCCTCTTGAATCAGGCGGGCGGCGTCGCGCTGGCTCTGCTCGATGCCGTAGACAGCGGGCCAGGTGGCCTTCTCCGTGGCCTGATCCTTGCCCGCCGTCTTGCCCAGGTGGGCCGAGTCCACGGTCATGTCCAGCACATCATCCACAATTTGAAAGGCCAGGCCGGCCTTGCGGCCAAAGGTATCCAGGCGGGCGACATCCTCCGCCGTGGCTCCGCCATAAACGCCGCCGGCCACCACGCTCACCCGAATCAGCGCGCCGGTCTTGGCGCGGTGAATGGCATCCACCAGCTCCTGCGTGGGCTTCTGATGTTCGCTTTCAATGTCGAGCACCTGGCCGCCGATCATGCCCTCCACGGTGCCCACGGCGTTGGCGACGAGGCCGATAATCTGCACCGTTGCCGCGCGCGGCGCGTCCAGCCCGGCCAGCAGCTCGAAGGCGCGGGTTTGCAGCGCGTCGCCGGCCAGAATAGCGATGGCCTCGCCGAAGACGACGTGGCAGGTGGGTTTGCCGCGGCGCAGCGCGTCGTTGTCCAGCGCCGGCAGGTCGTCGTGGATCAGCGAGTAGGTGTGCAGCATCTCCAGCGCCGCGCCCAGCCGCGCAATGCCCGCGGGCAGCTCGCCGGCGATGGTAACTGCGGCCTGATAGGCCAGCACCGGGCGCAAACGCTTGCCGCCGGCAAAGGTGGAGTGGCGCATCGCGCCATGAATCGAGGCCGGCACTGTCGCAGCGCTGGGAAGCAGCTCCTCCAGCGCCCGGTTGGTCAGCTCCGCGCCTTCGCGCAACAGGGTTTTCACATCGGCGGACATTGCTCTCATCATAAACGAAAGCGGCGCTGTACAGGCAGACGCCCGCCGCTACTTTGCCGCCGTCAGTTTTACCAGCGAACTCTGCTGCACGCGCGCGCCGGCTGGCGGTTGTTGCGCCGTCACCGCGCCCGGCTTCACGGGCAGCCTGGGCAATGCCTCCCCGCTGCCCATCGGCCCTATCGGCACATACACAAAATATGCCGTTGACTGGACTCCCACGCGCGCCAGCTCCGCCTGCGCTGTCACCACCGGCAGGCCGATCAGGTCGGGCATCACAAAGCCGTCGGGCGCAGCGTCGTCAGCCGCGGCCACCAGCAGATTGATGCTGGGCTGCGCAATGCCCTGGGCGCGCGCCGGCGGGTCCTGTGCCAGCACCGTTCCCTCGGCCGCCTTGCCCCAGGGCAGCCGCGCCGTCACTCCCACCTCCAGCCCCACGCGCCTTAGTTGCAGCGCCGCCACGCGCTCGTCCAAGCCCACGGTCTGCGGCACCTCCACCTTTTGCGGCCCCAGGCTCTCGGCCACGCGCACCCGCCACTCGCGGCGAACCACCGTTCCCGGCTCCGGCGACTGCGAAAGAATGTGCCCGGCGGCCACGTCGGCTGAGTAGTAGCGGTTGTCCACGTCCAGGTCCAGCCCCAGCCCGGAGGTCTGGCTGCGCGCCTCGGCCACGGTCATGCCTTTGAGCGCGGGCACCTGCACCTCCGCCCCGTGAATGGCGAAGTGCATGGTGGCGACGGCCGCCAGCAGCGCCACGGCCACTAGCAGCATCACCAGCGACGCCACCTGGAAGAAGTTGAGTACGGGACGGGTTCTCATGGGTTGGGCCCTCTCACCGCAAGTTATCCGTCACCGGCTCGGGGTGAATCGTCACACGGTCCACCTCCGGGCACTCCAGCTTGAAGCGGGCTTCGAGCGCGGTGATTGCCCCATGCACACTCCGCATCGAAAGATCATCCGGCAAGGTGCAGTGGCAGGTAACATGGATATGATCGCCCGTGCGGCCCACCTTGATCTCATGCACGTCTATAATCTCGGCGATCGGCGCGGCCGCCGCTTGCATCGCCTCTTCAATGCGGCGATTCTCCTCGACCATCTCCTCCGGCTGCTCGATGGTGGCCGGCTCGCTCTCAATGTGAGTTAGAATGCCGTCAATCTCCGGCGCCTCGCGCAGAATTTCGGCTTCCAGCGTGCAGACAAAGTCGTGCGCGGCGAGTAGCGAGAGCGCCTCGTCCAGCTCCAGGTGCTGCTCTACGCGCAGCTTTCCCTGGTGCGACTGCACACTCAGCTCATGTACGCTGACGTTGTTGCGCGCGGCCACGGCTCTCACACGGTCGAAGATGCTCTCGGCCCGCGCCTGGCGGGGCACCGTGTGGATCACCACGTCGGCCTCCGGCAGAGTACGATGGACGGCGTCGGTGGCCGCGCGCACCAGCTCGCCGGTGTGCTCAAAGGTGAAGCGCCGCGGCAGCGCCAGCGTCAGATCGGCAAAGTAGTTGGCTCCCGCGCGCCGCACCCGCGCCTGCTCCACGCCCAGCACGCCGGGAACCCGCGTCACGTTCTCGATCAGCCGCAGCCGCGTCTCGGCGGGAATTTCATCCAGCAGTACGCTGACCGCCTCGCGGCCCAGCCGCAGCGTCAGGCGTAAAATCAGCAGCGAAACTACCACCGCCGCCAGCGGATCGGCGTAGTGCAGAATGGCGATGCCGAAGTGCACGCCCGCCCAACTGGCGCCCAGCCCGCACAGCACCGCCAGCGACGACCAGATATCCGAGGCAAAGTGAAAGGCGTCGGTGGCCAGCGCCGACGAGCCAGTCCTCTGGGCCACGTCGCGCAGCCGCCGCGAGCGCCAATAGTCCACGCCGATGGAGCAGAAGACCACCGCGACCGGCCAGCCCAGATTTTGCAGCTCCCGCGCCGGGTGAAGAATGCGCTGAACCGCCTCCCAGATAATCCACGCGCTGGAGGCGGCCATCAGCAGAACCTCGCCAAACGAGGAGAAGTTCTCGAATTTTCCGTGGCCGTAGGTGTGGTCCTCGTCGGCCGGCCGGTCGCTCACCTGCACAGAAAAGAAGGTGAGCGCCGAGCCAACCAGGTCCAGCCCGGAGTGAGCCGCATCCGACAACACGCCCAGCGAGCCGGAGAGCAAGCCCGTGGCCAGCTTCAGCAACGTCATCGCCGCCGCGGCGATCATCGAGTGCAGCGCCACCCGCCGCTTCTCGGCGGAGTTGTCAGCGACCTGTGCAATGGAGAGAGTCATCGTCTTCTCAGGATATGAAACAGCAGCGCCGGCCTCCTGGCCGACTGTAGCGTGGACCTCCCGGTCCGCGCTTGTTTCTTTCTAGGCTACAGCATTTTCAGTAATTCGGCTGGTTGTCTCAAATGCTCCGTGCCCCATCCATAAATGTCATCCTGAGCGAGCGCAGCGAGTCGAAGGACCCGCGTCTTGGAATCTTCTTTGCGAAATGGGTGGGAAACCACAAATCTCAACCGGAACAATTCGAAGACACAAAATTATTCATTCATCCGCGCCGCGCCGTGTACAGTCCCGCTATCCCAAAGGTGTAGGGTTGCCATGCGCATTGCTCGTAGCCGGCGACCCGCATCAGTGCGAGCATCTCCGCCGGGGCAGGGAAGTTGCCCACCGACGCCGGCAGATAGTTGTAGGCTCCTGCCTTGCCGCACACCGCCCGCCCTATGGCAGGCAGCACCCGCCGGAAGTAGACCGCATAGGCCTTGCCCACCAAGCCTCCCGGCTCGCTGAACTCCAGAATTCCTAACTGCCCGCCGGGTTTGAGCACACGATGAAACTCGCGCAAGCCGGCCTCGTAGTTGGCGAGATTCCTGAAGCCAAAGGCCGACACAATCAAATCGAGCGAGGCGGATTCGAGCGGCAGATGCAGCGCGTCGGCTTCGATAGTGACCGCGCCCGGCTTGCGCTCTGCAAACTTCTTTGCGGCGCGCTCCAGCATGGCGCGAGAAAAATCCGCCGCAACAATCGGCCGCGCGCCGCGTGGACGTAGCTTCAATAAAGCCATCGTCATATCGCCCGTACCGCAACAGATGTCGAGAATCGCTGCATCGGGATCGGCGAGCGTCGTCTTGAAACGCCGCGCCGCCCGCCGCCACCACAGCCGGTCCACATTAGCCGAGAGCAGGTGGTTCAGCAGGTCATAGCGCGGCGCAATTGAGTCGAAGATCTCCCGCACAGCCTCAGCCGCGCTGGCTTCGTCGGTCGCTCCGGGCGGCTTGGCGCCGGTCACCGGCATCAGGAACACATCTCCCCGCTCTGCCCCAGCATATAACTCACCGCCGCCTCCAACTCCGCAGCCGTCACGTCCTCCACCACGCCCGCGTCGCCGATGCCTACCGGCAGCACGAAGCGCCGCACTCCGCCCACATTCTTCTTATCGCCGCCTGTAGCCGCTACAACCTTGCTCGCCCGCAGCTTCAACGCCGGCAACGGCCCATACAAATGAATCAAATTCTCCAGTCGCTCAAACTGGCCCCGCGAGATCGTCCCCCGCTCACGCGCCAGGTGAAGCGCGGCCACCATTCCCCAGCCCACCGCCTCGCCGTGCAGCAGCAGTTTGTAGTGCGTGGCTTGCTCCAGTGCGTGGCCCACTGTGTGGCCAAAGTTCAGTATCATGCGCACACCGCTCTCGCGCTCGTCCCGGTTCACCACTTCGGCCTTCATGCGAATCGTCGCGGCGATCACCTTTTCCAGGGCCTTGCTCTCGCGCCGCAGCACCTCCCGCGAGTGCTCTTCCATGAAGCGCACCAGCGCCCGGTCGCGAATAATTCCAGCCTTGATGCTTTCCATCAGACCGGCGCGCAGCTCGCGCTCGGGCAGCGTGGCCAGCAAATCAATGTCGGCAAAGACAGCGCGCGGCTGATAGAACGCGCCCACAAGATTCTTGCCCTCGGGCAGATTCACGCCCGTCTTGCCGCCGACGGATGAATCCACTTGCGCCAGCAGCGTCGTCGGCACCTGAATATACGGAATCCCGCGCATATAAATCGAGGCCAGAAACCCGCCCACATCGCCCACGATTCCGCCGCCAAAGGCAATCAGTAGGCTGCCGCGATCTCCGCCCGCCCGCGCCATCTGCCGCGCCAGCTCTTCCACACTTTTGAGCGTCTTGTGTTCTTCGCCGGGGGCTAGAAACAGCGCAATCGGCGGCTCGGCGAAGGAGCGTAGAAAGCTCTCGTGCCACAGCGCCCAGATCGGCGCCGAAGTCAGCACAAAAACCCGCCGCGGCAGTTTGCCGTGAACGCGCTCGATGCGCGGGCTGAGTGACGCGATCAGCCCGCTGCCCGCCATCACGTTGTATTTGGCCGTTGGTGTCTCTACGCGTATCGTCTGCACAGTACTTTTATCCTAATCCACTCCTCGGCCGAGGTGCGGAATTGGTGCCTGTTGCGAGCGTCTCGGCAGTTAACTAATCCCTGATCCCTAATCCCTGTTCCCTGGCTTTAGTTGAACAAGTCCTTCATCTTATCCAGCAGGCCTGGCGAGGTGGGTTTGTTTTCTACGGAGAGCGACTTGGCCAGCTCGCTGACCAGCTCGCGCTGATTGCGCGTGAGTTTGCGGGGAATCTCGACCACCACCTTCACGATCAAGTCGCCCTTGCCCTTCTCGTTGAGGAATGGGACGCCCCGGCCGCGCACCCGCAACTCCCTGCCGCTCTGCGTGCCTTCGGGTATCTTCAGGCTCACCGGGCCGTCGATGCCGGCAATTTCGATCTCGTCGCCCAGCGCGGCCTGGGGAAAGCTGATGGGGATGGCGCAGCGCAGGTTGTGGCCGTCCCGCTCAAAAAGCTCGTGCGCGCGGATGGAAAGCACCACGTAAAGGTCGCCCTTTGCGCCACCATTGCGGCCAGCATCGCCCTCGCCGGAGTAGCGAATGCGGGTTCCGTTCTCCACGCCGGGCGGTACCTTGACATTGAGCTTGATCTCTTTGGTCACGCGGGTCTCGGCGCGGCAGTTGGGGCATGGGTCGCCGATGACCTGGCCCGCGCCACGACAGGCGGGGCAATCGCGCGCCACCGAGAAGAAGCCCTGCTGATAGCGAATCTGCCCCCGTCCCTGGCATTGGGCGCAGGTCGTGGGTCCGCGGCCGGAGGCGCTGCCGCGGCCGCCGCAGGCTTCGCACGTCTCCAGGCGGCGAATCTTCACCTCGATCTCGGTGCCGAAGAGCACGGCCTCGAAGTCGACGGTCAGATCAAAGCGCAGGTCGTCGCCGCGCTGCTGCCGGTTGGCGCGGCGCGTGCTGCCGCCCACGGAAAACATCTCCCCGAAGAGGTCGCCGAAGAGGTCGCCAATATCGACGCCGCCGGCAAAGGGCGAGCCGCTGAAGCCTTGCCCGCCCAATCCCGCATGGCCGTAGCGGTCATAGGCGGCGCGCTTGTCGGCGTCGCTTAACACCTGGTAGGCCTCACTGGCCTGCTTGAAGCGCTCCTCCGCGGCGTGGTCGCCGGGGTTGCGGTCAGGATGATGCTGGAGCGCCAGCCTGCGGTAGGCGCTCTTCAATTCCTGGTCACTGGCCTCGCGGCTAACTCCCAGAACCTCGTAATAGTCTGCTTTGCTCACTCTTGTATGGACGCTCATTCGCTCTTCTGTTTCGGGTTGGAGGCGACGCGCACCAGCGCCGGCCGCAGCATGCGCTCGCGCAGCTTATAGCCGCGGCGAATCTCCTCGGCGACGTGCTGGTCAGGCAGGTCGGCGCGCTCAACCGATCCCATCGCCTCGTGGACGCGGGGATCGAACTCCTCGCCCAGGGCGGGAATCGCCGTCACCTGCAACTGGCGCAGAACATCCTCCAACTGCTTGATAATCAACTCGACGCCGGAGCGCAACTGCTCCACCGAGCCGGCCGACTTCAGCGCCAGTTCAAAGTGGTCCAGCACCGGTAAAAATTTTTCCACCACATTGCCAACGGCGTAGTCGCGGTTGGTAATGCGCTCGCGCTCGCTGCGCTTGCGGGCGTTCTCAAACTCGGCCTGCAGGCGGGCCAGCCGGTCCAGCAGTTGGTCGCGCTCGGCCTTGAGCAGGTCAAACTCAGCCCGGCTTATGGGTTGATCCTCAGCCGCCTGCTGCTCCTGCCCTGGCGCGGGCTTGGCAACAACGGCGTCTTCGCTCTGTGCTGCCGCTGCTGCCGCCGCCTCCGGCGACAAGGTCAATTCCGTTTCCTGTTCTGCCATCTTTCGATCTCTTCTCCTAAAATCTCTATCTCTTCCATGATACGGTCTCTGGCATTCGCGGCGTCTCATTTGCCTAAGGCGAGCAACGCTGCCCCCGTTCAGGGAGTTTTCACATTGCTCCGGGACCGGCAGAGACCTCCAGCAGACGCTCGGAGAGACGCGCAATGTAGCGCACCGCCTGGATCATCTCCTGATATTGGATGCGAGTGGGCGCGATAACGGCGACAGTGCCCAAATTTGCGCCGCTCAGGCTGGCCGGAGCGGCGATCAGCACCAGATTTTGCATCGCCTGCGAGGCCTCGGTCTCTCCCGCCAGATCCGGGCCGACCACCACGCGCACCTCCTGCTGGCGGCCGTCCACGTAGGCGGTCAGCAGCTCCACCAGCCGCTGCTTGGCCTCCAGAGCCAGCAACATCTGACGCAGCCGCTCCCGGTCCACCTCGGCGGCAATCAGGTTGGCCATTCCGTCTACGAAAAGCGCCGGGCCAGCCTCGCCGCCGGCCAGCGCGCCCTTGCGGCAAAGCTCCTCTACAGAGGAGAGCATCTGGTGATAGGCGGCCTGCTCCAACTCAAAGCGCCGCGTGACCTCAGCGCGGATGCGCTCGATGAGCCAGCCGCGAAAGTTCTCGTTCAGGTAGCGCGCGGCGGTCTCCAGCTCCGTGTGGGTCAGCTCGTGGTCCAGCGCCAGCACGCGATCCTGCACCACTCCAGACTGCGTAACCAGCACGGCCAGCACACGCCCCGCCGAGAGCCGCGAAAAATGGATATGCTCCAGCACCTGCGTCTCCGTGGAGCCGGCCAGCGCCACGCCCAGGCCGCTCGATAGCAGCGCCAGCACGTGCGAGGTGCGCTCCAGGTAATCGTTGCTGCTGGTCACGCCGCTGAAGCTCTCTTCGATCTGCCCGCGCCGGGCCTCGCTGAGCGGCAGCGCTCCCAGGCCGGAGGATTGCTCGCCTGCTGCCGTGCGGCCCGACTGGGTGAGCTGCTCCACGTAGTAGCGGAAGGCCGCGGCCGTCGGCGCCCGGCCGGCCGAGGTGTGCGGCTGCTCCAGCAGGCCGGCCTCGCCCAGCGTGGCCATCACGTTGCGAATCGTGGCCGAACTCAAGCCCTCCCGATGACCAAAAAAATTCGCCACCGACTGCGAGGCCACCGGCTCGCCGGTAGCAATATATAGCTCGATGATGGCTGTAAGCACCAGCCGCTCCCGCGGACTGACGCGCGCATCGGACATCTTTCCCCGCTCTTCGTTGAGGCTCTCCAGCGATTTCTCCGCCGCCTATGCCGACCGGATGAAACCAATCAACCCTTGATATTTCTATCGTTTATGGGTGATGGATCGCCGCGTTCCCCAGCTTGATTCTAGGGAGCATCGATGGCTGCTGTCAACACGCGAGCAGGGCAGACCCAGCGCGCACTCTCCCGCCGGTTTTCCCCCGTCAGGCTCTTGGCGAGCCTAAAGTGCGTGGCGGCGGAAGATTTCGTCCTTGTCGCGGGCGCAGCAGTGGGTGCACTCCACACAGCAGATGAGTAGCAGGGCCACGCCAGCCGTAACCAGTGCAGCCAGAGCGTTGCCGTCGTCCGCGAACCAATGGAGAAGGCCTTGCATAGTCGAATTCCACATGATTAGACTCCAAAAAGCTGAGGCGGATTATACACTTCTGCGAGTTTTTTGCTTCGCGAGGCGATTTTTCACCCCACAAAAATTTGATCGGCGAAATGAATGAATTCATTTTGGTACTTTCGTCTTGCTTTTAGGCGAAGATAGAGCGAATATATAGACACCATGTCCGCCGCCTCCAATCCGTTGCCCTCCTCGGCTCCCTCCATTCTCGAAGAGCGGCAGGAGCCGGTGCGCGCGGCAAGCAGCGTTCCGCTTCTCAACTGGCTCTTCGTCGATATGAACTCCTACTTCGCCTCGGTGGAGCAGGACGCCCGGCCTGAGCTGCGCGGCCGCACGGTCGCCATTGTGCCCATGATGGCCGACTCAACTTGCTGCATCGCCGCCAGTTACGAGGCCAAGGCCTATGGCGTCAAGACCGGAACCCTGGTGGGCGACGCCAAGCAAATGTGCCCAGGCCTGGTGCTGGTCGAGGCGCGCCACGAAATTTATGTCGAGTACCATCACCGCATTGTCGAGGCTGTCGAAAGCTGCCTGCCGGTAACGGCCGTGCTCTCCATCGACGAGATGGCCTGCCGCCTGCTGGGCCGCGAACGGCCGCTGCTGGCCGCCCTCGAGCTGGGCCGCCAGGTGAAGGCGCGCATCCGCGAGCGCGTCGGCCCCATGATTCGCAGCAGTGTCGGTCTGGCTACCAATCGCTATTTGGCCAAGATTGCCAGCGACATGGAGAAGCCCGACGGCCTGGTGGCGCTGCCCCTCGATATTCTGCCGGAGGCGCTCAGCCAGCTCGCGCTGCGCGACCTGCCCGGCGTCGGCCCGCGCATGGAGAAGCGCCTCAACGCCAAGGGCATCCGCACCATGGACGAGCTGCTGGCGCTCAACTGCGAGCAGGCCGGCGCGTTGTGGGACTCAGTGTGGGGCGAGCGGCTTTGGCACTGGCTCCACGGCGAGGACTTCGACATGGACGAGCCGGCGCACCTGAAGTCGCTCAGCCACCAGCACGTGCTCGCTCCCGAAATGCGCAATCCGGAGAAGGCCTGGGCGGTGGCGCACAAGCTGCTGCACAAGGCTGCGATGCGGCTGCGCGCGGGCGATTTGTGGGCCGGCAGCATCGGCCTCGCCATCGGCTTCGCCACGCCGCGCGGCGAAAAAATGCTGCCGACCAGCAGCTACGGCGTTCCCACGCGGGGATGGAAGAGCGAACTGCGGCTGAGCGAGTGCCAGGATGATCTGACCCTGATCTCGGCGCTGCGTCGTCTATGGGAATCCCGCCCCTCCGGCCATGACTTCGACCGGCCCTATTTTGTCGGTGTCCATCTGAATGGCCTGGTCCCCGGCCATCTGCATACGCTCAACCTCTTTGACGGCTCTGAAGGAGCGGAGAACCGCAAGCGCCTGCAAGCGGCCATGGACGCGCTGAACTCGAAGTACGGCCTCAGCACGCTGGCCCCGGCCACCATGCTCGCCGCCTTCAAGGCCGCCCCCACGCGCATTGCCTTCCACACCATCCCGGAGATGTTTTAGGGCATTTTGCCTTTTGGTATAGAGTGGATCTTCTACTTGGCTCAAGGTTACCGGTCGCTGAAAGAACAAGTAGCGCCGAAAGAAGAGGTAGCGCTTAAAGTGAAGGTAGCGCTTAAAGTGAAGGTAGCGCTTAAAGTGAAGGTAGCGCTTAAAGTGAAGGTAGCGCCGGCCTCCTGGCCGGCTGTCGCGTGGACCTCCCGGTCCACGCCGCACTCTACGCAAACAGAAAAAGCTTTAGGCTCTCTCATCGCCGCCGTATAACTGCCCCAGGGAAGATCATCCCCCATCGCTGAACGCCGGATTGGGGAAGCACAATCTTGGCTTGCATAACGCCATAATTGTAGGTACACTATTGTAGTGCAAGGAATCCGTTTCGAATGGGACGAGGCGAAGAACCTCGCACGACCCGGCCCCGGAGGGGCAAGCGATAATAGCCCAGGATGGAGCGAAGCGGAATCCTGGGTATGCTTCACAATTTGCTCCAAGCCCCGTAGGGGCGGCACGAACGGGAACGCGCAAAGAGAGTCAACTCTATGAAGCCGAGAATAGTTAGCTACACATTGGACACGCTGCCTCCGATGACGAAAGAGCGGATGGCCAGGCTGGAAGCGCTGGCGGCGCGGCCCGATAGCGAGATCGACTTGAGCGACGCCCCCGAAATGACCGATGAGGAGTGGAAGAATGCCGAACGCGGGCACTTCTATCGCCCGGTGAAGCGGCAGGTCACGGCGCGCCTGGATGCGGATGTGTTGGCGTGGCTCAAGTCGCAGGGCAAAGGCTACCAGTCGCGCATCAATGCGATTTTGCGGCGGGAGATGCTGACGGCGCTGCGGGCTGCGGCAGCGAAATGATCTGATATTGCGGCACTCCCAGGTTCCAGAATCGGGACCTGGGGCACCCGGCTCATGGATCTCCTTTTAGACATATCTTACTTTCTTGCGGACGATCCCTGCGATCGAGACAAGCCCTATGCCCAACAAGCCCAGAGTGCTCGGTTCAGGAACTTCAGGAACTTCGGTGCCGATTGTCTGAATACCGGATGCAGCAGAGAATGCATACTGACTGTCGCCATTGATGCCCCACGTTCCATATGTATCAGCATACGCAAAGCAGTTAGTCCAGCTTGTGATGCAGAATTCTCCCTGTCCCGCGGCGCCACCGAAGCTCCATGAGCCAGCGTCGCCCACGCCATAGTTGAATAGCAGGCTGGTTGGCGTGGCGGTCAGATCATCGTTGGCTCCCGACCCGTTGTAGACGCCGTAGGCTACCGTGGAGTTGGACGTTATTAGAGTCGTTGAGTTGGTGCCGTAGTCCGTCAGCGTGAGGTTCCACGAGACGATGTTGGAAGGGTTCAGCACACCTTGTGTGCCGTCGGTTGTGATCGTGCCAATCGCAGTGCCAGAAGAACCGAAGGCAAGGTTGACAGCATAAGTAACGTCATCCGCCTTGGACACCGACACCGCTAGAGCTAGAAACAGTAGCATCTTTAAAAAGTATTTCACTCAGACCTCCGTGGTCCTTTTGCTCTGTTCTCGAATAAGAACAGACACCGCAACCTTTGTCAATGGCGGATTCAACAACGAAGTTCAACGGCAATTCCGGTGGGCGCGTGGCCCAGATCTCAATCACCCCAAAACTGATCGGGTGCCCCAGGTCCGGACTTCCGGACCTGGGATGCTGACCACTGATCACTGTTCTCTGACCACTGCTCAGTCGATCTTGATCTTGCGCAGGAGGCGGAAGTCGGAGAGCATCTTGCCGGTGCCGAGGACGACCGAGGCCAGCGGATCGTCGGCAACGGAGACGGGCAAGCCGGTCTCTTCGCGGATGCGCTTATCCAAATTTTTGATGAGCGCGCCGCCGCCGGTCAGCACGATGCCGCGGTCGCTGATGTCGGCCGACAGCTCGGGTGGGGTGCGCTCCAGGGCCACGCGGATGGCGTTCATGATGACGGCGATGCACTCGCCCAGCGCCTCGCGAATCTCGCTGTCGTCCACGGTGATGGTCTTGGGTACGCCCTCAATCAGGTTGCGCCCCTTGATCTCCATGGTCAGCGGCTTGTCCAGCGGGAAGGCCGAGCCGATCTCGATCTTGATGTGTTCGGCGGTGCGCTCGCCGATCAGCAGATTGTATTTGCGCTTGAGGTAGTTGGTGATGGCCTCGTCCATCTGGTTGCCGGCCATGCGCACGGAGCGCGAGTAGACGATGCCGGAGAGCGAAATGACCGCGATATCCGTAGTGCCGCCGCCGATGTCGACGACCATGTTGCCGCCCGGCTCGGTGATGGGCAGGCCGGCGCCGATGGCCGCCACCATGGCCTGTTCGACGAGGTACACTTCGCTGGCCTTGGCGCGGTAGGCCGAATCTTCGACGGCGCGCTTTTCCACCTGCGTAATCTCCGAAGGCACGCCGATGACTATGCGCGGATGCACCAGCATCTTGCGGTTGTGCGCCTTCTGGATGAAGTAATTCAACATCTTTTCGGTGACTTTGAAGTCGGCGATGACGCCGTCCTTCATGGGCTTGATGGCCACGATGTTGCCGGGGGTGCGGCCCAGCATCTCCTTGGCCTCTTTGCCCACGGCTTCCACCTCGCCGGTGTTCTTGTTAATGGCTACAATGGAAGGCTCGTTGACAACGATGCCCTTGCCGGCCGCGAAGACCAGCGTGTTGGCGGTGCCCAGATCAATGGCCAGATCGCTGGAAAACATGGAGAAGAGCGAGCGAAGGCCGTGCGACCGCGAGGAGCGCGAAGGATAACCATTAGATGACATGAAATGACCGATTCTACCTCAATGTCTATTGTACGGCCTTTTGCGCACGCAAGCACACAAGCAGAGCGCGCGCGCCGATTCCTCGCATCCCAGAGCGTCTGGGAGCCGCTCTTCGCCTTCAGCGCGTTTGGCCGGAAGATCGGCTGCCGGCTTCACGGCTCGACTCGGAGGCGTCCCCTGTACTCCGCTTTTTGCCACGCGATTTGCGCATTTGCTCCTTTTGGCAGTAGGAACAGCGCCAAGGATAGTAGCCGAGCAGAGGAGCCAGCCATTTGCGCAGAAAGCCTTGCCGCGTGATCCGGCGCATGCGATGGCTATGACACTTTATACATTCCATGTAAGTTAACTCCGATAGATGCAAATTGAGAGGGCAACACTTCAATATATATGCAAATCGGGCGGAAAGTATTGAGTGGAAGAAATATTTCTCCTCTCGATAGGTTCAGATGGTAATGAACGTCTCGCATTATGGTGAAAACTGTTCTGCAATGGAAACCCGTTTCGACCGGCATGCTTGACTCACCCCTTGCTGCTCTGCTTTACTTCTATCAACGTCATGCGAACTTCCGCCGCCATCGCTAGCGATTTTCCGGTCCAGCGCGTCGCCGCGGTCATTCCGACTATTCGAATGCGCAGCTCCATAAAGGGCGCGGGATAAGAGGCCTGACGAAGCAGAGAGCGGTAATCATCACACAGGCCATCACCCGCAAGCGCGGTTGATGGCTTTTTCATTGGGAGCCAGTTTTCTTCGCAGAATTCAAGGAGGCGCATTTTGGAATCCGTAACCCTCAACAGCATTCAGGCGGCGCGCGCGCGCATTGTTGACGCCATCTACCTTTCGCCCTGCCAGCTCTCCTGCGACCTCTCGGAGTTGACCGGCCTGACTCTGCACCTGAAGCTGGAAAACCTGCAACGCACAGGCTCCTTCAAGGAGCGGGGGGCGCTGAACAAGCTGCTCACCCTCAGCGCGGCCGAGCGGGAGGGCGGCGTGGTAACGGCAAGCGCCGGCAATCACGCCCAGGGAGTCGCCTTCCACGCTTCGGCCTTGGGCATTCGCGCGCAGATTGTGATGCCGCTGGCCACGCCGCAGATCAAGGTGGCGGCCACGCGCGGCTTCGGCGCCGAGGTCGTCCTCCACGGAGCCAATTACGATGAATCCTGCGCGGAGGCGCTGCGCCTGTGCAAGGCTGAGAATCGCACATTCATTCATCCCTTTGACGACGTGGAGATTATCAGTGGCCAAGGCTCCATCGGCCTGGAGTTGCTGGAACAGGTTCCCGACCTGGAGGCTGTGGTGGTGCCTATCGGCGGCGGCGGGCTGATCGGCGGCATCGGCTGCGCGCTCAAGGAAACCAACCCCAAAATTCGCGTCATCGGCGTGGAGACGGAAAAGCAGCCTTCGATGCTGCGCGCCCGCGAGGCCGGCTCTCCGGTAACGATCAACGCCGAGGCTACCATCGCCGACGGCATCGCCGTGCGCCGCGCCGGCGACCTCACGCTGCCGCTGGTCTCCCGCTACGTGGACGAGATTGTCACCGTGGACGACGAGGAGATTGCCAGCGCCATCCTCATTCTGCTGGAGAAGGAAAAGACGCTGGCCGAGGGCGCGGGCGCGGCGGCGCTGGCGGCGCTGCTGCAATCCAAGACCAATCTGCGCAATCGCCGCACCGTGGTCCTGGTCTCCGGCGGCAATATCGACGTGACGCTATTGGCCAAGATCATCGAGCGCGGCCTGGTCAAGGACGGCCGCCTGCTGCGCATCCGCGTTCACCTGCAGGACCGCCCCGGCGCGCTGCTGGCGCTGATTCAGATTCTGGCCCGCGAGCGCGCCAACATCGTCGAGATCCTCCACAATCGCGCCTACTACGGCGTCAGCCTGGGACAAACGGTGATCGACGTAACCCTGGAAACCCGCGGCGCAAGCCACATCGCGGCCATCAGCCACGCCCTGCACGAGGCCGGCTTCGGCTTTGCGCGCATCCAGTAGAGTATTGTGCCTGCCGGTATAGAGTGGATCTCTTGATTGGTTCAAGGTTGCCGGGCGCAGAAAGAACAGGTAGCGCCGAAAGAAAAGGTAGCGCCGAAAGAAAAGGTAGCGCCGAAAGAAAAGGTAGCGCCGGCCTCCTGGCCGGCTGTCGCGTGGACCTCCCGGTCCACGCCGCACTGAGCGAGCAAAAAAATGGTCCGAAGCCGAGGCCCCGGACCATTTTTTAATGCTGAAACACTGCTTACTCCGCGGCGGCTTCCACGGCCTTGGTGGTGGCGACGGTCCAGTCGGGCGCGCCCACCTTGAAGCGCGCAAAGCGGCGCACGGTGATGTTCTCGCCCAGCTTGCCCACCTTGGTGGCGATCAGCTCCTTGATGCTGATGGTCTGGTCCTTGATGAAGGGCTGCTCGATGAGGCAGACCTCCTCGTAGAACTTGGCCATCTTGCCCTCGACGATCTTCTCGATCACCGCGGGCGGCTTGCCGGTGGCGTTGGCCTGGGCGCGATAAATCTCCTTCTCGCGCTCAAGATCCCCCGCGGTCACGTCTTCGCTGCGCACATAGCGCGGATCGCTGGCCGCGATGTGCATGGCCACGTCCTTCATCAGCTCCGAGAAATCCTCGGTGCGGGCCACAAAGTCGCTCTCGCAGTTCAGTTCCAGCAGCACACCGATCTTGCCGCCGGCGTGGATGTAGGTCCCCACAGCGCCCTCGTTGGTCGAGCGGGCGGCCTTCTTCTGCGCCGAGGCCATGCCCCGCTTGCGCAGCACCACAAAGGCCTCCTCGATATTTCCCTTGGTCTCCTGCAAAGCCTTCAGACAGTCGCCCATCGGCGCGCCGGACTTCTCGCGCAACTCTTTTACTTGCTTGGCATCAATTTTTTCGCTCACTGTGTTCTCTCTCTCATAATTTGAAGTACGCCGCCGCAGGCGGCAAACGAAAAGCGTGGCGCAACTCTGGCGGCCACGCTTCTCAGTATGCACACATCCATGTGCAGGAATGATTACAGAGCAGCCGCAGCCGCTTCGGCCTCGTCCAGCGAAAGAACCGCCGCGGGCGCCTTGCGAATGCCGCCGCCCAGGACCGCTTCCAGGTCCACTTCCTCGACCTCCGCAGGTGCTTCTTCAGCGGCAATACTCTCGGCCTCGGCAGGCAACTCCTCCTGGAAGGCCTTGTCGCCCACCAGATTCACGCCCTCGGAGGCCGAATCGGCGATCTTCGAGGTGAAGAGGCGAATGGCGCGCAGCGCATCGTCGTTGCCGGGAATCACGTAATCGACCACCGTCGGGTCGCAGTTGGTGTCCACCACCGCAACCACGGGAATGCCCAGCTTGCGGGCCTCCTTCACGGCAATCGCTTCGTTGTTCGAGTCCACAATGAACAGCGCGTCGGGCAGCCGCTTCATCGTCTTGATGCCGGCCAGGTTCGCTTGCAGGTGCTTGCGCTCCCGCTCCAGGCGGATCACTTCCTTTTTGGTCAGCAGCTCGTAGCGGCCATCGGTGGCCATCTCGTCGATCTCCTGAAGGCGCTTCACCGACTTCTGCACCGTCACCCAGTTAGTAAGCAGGCCACCCA
>Ga0302320_10013757_pt1 | contig 16840 bp, 15 predicted proteins | sample Bog_T0_3_FD_202130 | JGI IMG/M metagenome (GOLD analysis project Ga0302320, IMG submission 202130) | Peat permafrost microbial communities from Stordalen Mire near Abisko, Sweden - Bog_T0_3 | ecosystem: Environmental > Terrestrial > Soil > Wetlands > Peat | place: Sweden: Abisko, Stordalen Mire... | reverse complement strand
GTCGCGGCCGGATTGTTCCGACATGTGATGCGGTGCAAGGGCCGCCATGCCCTCGACCTGTTGGGCCGCGGGAGCCTCGGCGACGATCGCACGGTGATTCGGGCGGCGCTGCTGGCGACTTGCCCCAACCTGACTCAGGCCGCGGTCTTGCTGATCGAACGCGCCATCGGCTCGACTCTCGGTTCCGGCGCCGTGACCGTGCTGGCCATCGGTCGGACCATCGCGCCATTGGTGGGGGCGGTGCCGGCTGCGGTGGGCAACGCCGGATTCCTCGACGCCCTCAGCAAGCGTCCGAGCAAACCTCACGAGGTTTGCCCACAGAACGCCGGCCTAAGCAAACCTCTTGAGGTTTGCGCACACAGAGATCCCAAGCAGGCTTGCTTGGCGCCCGCCGTGGCCGACCCTACCGCGTCTTCGCGCCTGATCCTGTATGCGAGCCTGCTGACGGCGATTCCCATCGCGGTGATCATGTTCGGCGAAACCTCCACCGTCATGACCCTGTTCTTCCAGCGCGGTCGCTTCGGACCCGAAGACACCCTCCTGGTCAGCCAGGTTGCCCTGGCGTTTGGTGTCGGCTGGCTGCACTTCGTGTTGGGCGGTTCGCTTCAGCGGGTCTGTCAACTGGTGCGCCTGGACGGCGCCTACGCCCTGTTGTGTCTGACCGGGCTCGTGGTCTATGGGCCGACCGCCCTGACGCTCACCGCCTGGCTCGGTCTGCCCGGCCTGGCCCTCAGCTACGGTATGACGATGACCCTGATTGCCGTTGCCGCCGCCGCCCTCGCCGCGGGCCGGCTGGGTTGGTGCCTGCTCCGGCTGCCTTATGGCCGCCTGGCGCTGATCGCCGTCATCGGCACGCTGGTGCTGGTCGCGGTCCGGCCGGAACTGGCGCTACTGCCGGGTACCCTGTGCCGGCTGGCCGCGGCCGGAATCCTGAGCGTGCTGACGGTGGTTGCGACCGCCTGGCTCGTCGATTTGCCGGGGGTACGGCCGGCCTGGCGGCGCCTGGCCGAACGGAGCGCCTGAACCAAACGGAGCGCTTACCGATGTGCGGCATCGCCGGTTATATCCGACCCTCGCCTGAAGCGGCGCGGCCCGATCTGGACCGTATGGTCGAAACCCTCTCCCATCGCGGTCCCGACGGCTCCGGAGTCTACACCGCCGACGGCGTGGGACTTGGCCATCGTCGGCTGGCGGTGCTCGACCTGACCAGCGCCGGACACCAGCCCATGGCCTCGGCCGACGGGCGGCTGGTGGTGACGTATAATGGCGAGATCTACAATTACCTGGAGTTGCGGGCCGAACTGGAAGCCGGCGGTGCGGTGTTTCGCAGCCACACCGATACCGAGGTCATCCTGGCCGGCTATCGGGCCTGGGGCGATGCCTGCGTGCGCCGCTTCAATGGTATGTGGGCCTTTGCCCTGTGGGATGACGAGCGGCGGCGGCTGTTTTGTGCCCGGGACCGCTTTGGGGCGAAGCCCTTCGTCTATGGCTTGGGACCGGGCCGGCTGTTCGTGTTTGCCTCGGAACCCAAGGCCGTTCTTGCGGCCCTGCCCGAGGCGCGCCGGCCCGATTTCACCACGCTGAAGGCGTTCCTGGTTCACGGCCGGATGATGGGCGGCACACGCACCTTTTATACCGGTCTGCGCCAGCTTCCGGCCGCTCATACCCTGGTGGTGGATCAGGCGGGTCTGACTCTGGCGCGGTACTGGCAATACCCGGCCATCGAGTCTGGGGCGGATCACGGCTCCGAAGCCCGGCGCGACGAGGCGTTTCTGGCGCTGTTGCTCGACGCCGTGCGGTTGCGCAACCGAAGCGACGTGGAGGTCGGGACCACGGTGAGCGGCGGCCTCGACTCCTCGGTAATCGCCGCCGCCTTCCGCCATCAGTTTCCGGACCTGCGCCACCGCAGCTATTCCGCCACCTTTCGGGGGGCCGGCTACGATGAAACGGCCTATCTCGAAGCGGTGGTGGACGCCTATCAACTGTCGCTGACCAAGGTGCCCCAGGACGGCACCGGCGTGGTGGAGAGTCTGGCCCGGCTGGTTCACCATCTCGATTCCCCGGCCATTTCCCCGGCGGTGGTGCCCATGCACCGGGTGATGACCGCGGCCCGCGCCGACGGCATCAAGGTCCTGTTCGATGGCCAGGGTGCCGACGAGCTGTTGGGGGGCTACGATAGCCATTTTCAGCCGCGTGCCCTGCACGGTCTGGCGCGGGCGGCCCTGGCGGCCCCGGATCCCGCCCGACTGAGGGCGCTGGCGCAAGGCCTGATGGGGCTGTCCCGGCGTGATCTGGCGCCGCTGGCGCGCTATCTGCTGCCCGCTCTTCACGGCCCTTACCGGCGCCTGCTCGGGATCGATTCGGCGCTGACTCCGGAGCTGCGGGCGGTGGCCTCCGACCCGGACGAACAACCGTCCCGGCTCTACACCGATCCTCTCGCTCACGCCCTGCACCAGGCCCACGCCTACGCCATTCTGCCCGGACTTCTGCATTACGGCGACGCCGTCAGCATGGCGTCGTCGGTGGAATGCCGGCTGCCGTTCCTCGATTATCGGCTGGTGGAGTTCTGCTTCCGCCTGCCCGCGTCGGACAAGATCGGCCCGGACGGCACCAAGGCGATTCTGCGTCGGGCAAGTCAAGGATTGCTGATCGACAAGGTCCGCTGTCGACGCTGGAAGAACGGTTTCAACACTCCCATCCGGGACTGGCTACTGGCGGATCCGCAGCTTCCGGCCCTGCTGGGAGAAGAGGCGGTGCGGCGCCACCGGGTGTTTCGGCCGGAAGCGTTGTGTGGCCGGGCCGGTCTTGCCCGGTTGACGACCCTGCCGCAGACGCACTTGCTGCGTTGGGTTTCCACTTTGCTGTGGTTAGCGGTGTGCATCGGCTGACATCGGCTTTGCCGCCCATTAGACTATCCAAACAGGCCAGCAGTGGCTTAGGCTCATAAACGTCACCACATTTCCACGGGAGCGATCGGTCATGGCCAAGGGCGAACAAAAGGGAAATCGTGAGGCAAAGAAGCCGAAGAAGGAGAAGCCGAAGACCGTTGCGGCGGCCCCGTCGCAAAAGGGCTCTCCACCGGCAAAGACAAAGTAAAAATAACGGCATCGGCTGTCTCGCGCGAGTTCCGGCGGCAGAGCGACCGCAAGGCCAAATTCAATGGCCTTCGGAGTGTCGTGGCTGACCGCCGGTCTCGGTCGCCTGAAATCTGGTGGCGGGCGGTGTTTAAGACCGACGAGCGTAAATAGATAACCCATCAAGGGGGCTTTGCCCCCTTAGACCTCCACCAGGACCGTGACGGCCCTGGACCCGCATGACGTCATGGGTCAGTAACTTTTGGGATTGAAACCATGAGTTCCCAACTCGCCCTCCTGGGCGGCCCCCCCCTGCGCACCGAGCCATTCCGGGTCGAACCCATGATCGACGAGACGGAAGAACAGCTCGTGCTTCAGGCGATCCGTGAGCGCAACTTTTCGCGCTACATCGGGATCGCCGTCGATCGCGACACCTTGCGCATGACCAGCGCCGAGGCCGATGCGCTGACCGATTACTGGCATTTCCTCGGCGGTCCCAACGTCCGGGCCTTTGCCGCGGCGTTTGCCGCCCGATTCGATGTCCCCTATGCCATCCCCGTGACCTCGGCGACCGCGGGCTTGGGGATTGCCCTAGCCGCAGCCGGGGTAGGGCCGGGCGACGAGGTAATCCTGCCGGCCCTGTCGTTCTCGGCCACCGGCAACGCCGTGTTGCTGTTCAACTCGATCCCGGTTTTCGTGGATGTCGACCCGCAGACCTTCTGCATCGACCCGGCGGCCATCGAAGCCGCGATTTCGCCCCGGACCAAGGCCATTCTGCCGGTGCATCTGACCGGCAACATCGCCGACATGGACCGGGTGCTTGAGATCGCCCGGCGCCACGGGCTCAAGGTCATTGAGGACGCCTGCCAGGCCATCGGCGGGTCGTGGCGCAACCGGTTCACCGGGACGCTGGGCGATGCCGGGGTATTCAGCTTCCAGCAGTCCAAGAATATCATGACCGGCGAAGGCGGCATGATCGTGACCCGCGACCCCGAGATCGCCGCACGCTGCCGGCTGATCGTCAATCACGGGGAACTGGTGTTCGGCGACGACGCCACCGACGAGGAGTTGGCCAATGTGGTCGGCTTCAATTACCGGATGCCGGAATTGTGCGCGGCGCTGGGGCGGGCGCAACTGGTCAAGCTGGATCGCGTCAACGCGTGGCGAACCCGGAACGCCGAGACCCTACGCCGGGAATTGGCGGGGATTCCCGGGATCGTGCTGCCCCCCAGTCAGCGGGCGGAAGGCGGGCCAGCCCGGGATGTCCCGCATTTCTTCGTTGCCCTGTGGGACGCCGAGGCCGCCGGCATGCCCCGTAGCCTCTTCGTGGCGGCGTTGCGGGCCGAAGGCATCCCGGTGGGGACCGGCTATTCCCGCCCCATGTACGCGGCACCGACCTTCCTCAAGCGGATTGCCTATGGCGCCGGGGGCTATCCGTGGATAACGCCCGGGTTCACCTCGCCGGTCACGTATTTTAAGGGCATGTGCCCGATCTCCGAGGCCTTGTTGGATGACCGGTTCCTGTGGCTCTACCACATCGCCTATTCCTCCACCGAGGACGATATGCGGGACGTGGCGGCGGTGGTCCGTAAAGTCATGGCCGGGCGCGACTCCTTGATTGCGGCGATGCCGAGCCTGGCCGATAAGCTCGGGGGCCATTCCTCGGGACGAATCGGGGTGGCGCTGCAACACCTGAAGAAAGGCTGACCGGCCCCATGCGCGCTCTTGGAATCATCATGGCTCGCGGCGGCTCCAAACGGCTGCCGCGCAAGAACACCAAACTGTTGAACGGCGTTCCGCTGGTCGCCTATGTCGTCCGCACTGCACTTGCGTCCCGCCTGGATCGGGTGATCGTGACCACCGACGATGATGAAATCGCCGCCATCGCCCGCGCCGCCGGAGCCGATGTTCCGTTCATGCGACCGGAGCATCTGGCCGCCGACTACGCCTCGGACGAAGACATTCTGACCCACGCGCTTGATTTTTGCCGGGATGAGGAAGGGCGTGACTACGATATCATTGTGAAATTGCATCCGACTACGCCGTTTTCCTTGCCGGATCACATCGATGTCTGCGTCGATACGATCAAGACTAGCGACGCCAATTGCTGTTTTACCGTCCGTGAGGTGAGCGAACCACCCCAGTGGATGTTTGTGCTGGACGAGAAGGGACAGGCGCGAACCTTACTGGGCAACCGTATGGACGGCGACGCGGAGCACACCCAATTGCTCAAGAAGCCGCTGTTTCCGACCGGGGCCGCCTACGCCATTCGCGTAACGGCCTTTCGGAGCCAGCATCAGGTTTTTGCCGAACCCTTGCGCGTGACGGTGATGGACAGCCTGCGCGCCATCGATATCGACGACGAGATTGATTTTCTCGTGGCCGAGCAGGTGGGGCGCAGGCTGAATGGGTGAATCAAGGGGGCTTTGCCCCCCTTTAACCCCCCACCAGGACCATGATGGTCCTGGACCTGCATGACGGAATGGGTTCCAAGGGGTCACCCCTTGGTGGGGTCCAGGGGCAAAGCCCCTGGTGGGGGTCCGGGGGCAAAGCCCCCCTGGCCGTTACCGATGAAAGTTCCTTGCCCATGATCACGCACCTCCTGGTTTCCGCAGAAACCAGCCTTCATGAGGTTCTGAACAAGATTAATGGCAATGGCCTTGGCATTGCCATCGTCATCGACGACGATAAACGGCTCGCGGGTATGGTTACCGACGGCGACGTGCGCCGCGGTTTGCTCGAAGGAGCAACGCTGGGTGATTCTGTCTCTGGAATCATGACCCGAGAGTGCGTCTCCCTACCGGTTTCCGCCGATCGCGTTACCATCATGAACTGTCTTGATGATCCGCGGATAGCACTCATTCCTCTTCTTGATGACGATCGACGGCCAGTCGATTTTGCGTCCTTGCGGCGTCTTCATAGTATTCCGGTCGCCGAACCGAACCTCGCGGGAAACGAGCTTGATTATGTCACCGCTTGTCTGCGTGACAATTGGATTTCTTCCCAAGGTCCCTTCGTTCGCCGCTTTGAAAGCGAATTTGCCCGTTATCTCGGCGTGCCCCAGGCCTTATCCACCTGCAACGGGACCGCGGCCCTTCATCTGGCGCTGACCGCCCTTGGGATCGGCCCGGGGGACGAAGTAATCGTGCCCGACCTAACCTTCGCCGCCTCAATCAATGCCATCCTTTATTGCGGGGCCACGCCAGTTCTGGTCGATGTCGATCGTCTGACCTGGAACATCGACCCCGATGAGGCGCGCCTGGCCATTTCGCCCCGCACCCGAGCCATCATGGTCGTTCACCTGTACGGTCAGGCCGCCGAGATGGGGGCCTTGGCCGAGTTGGCCCGCACCCATGGATTATCGCTGATCGAGGATGCGGCGGAGGCTCTGGGCGCAACCTACCAGGGACAACCGATTGGCACCTTCGGGGATGCGGCGGCGTTCAGCTTCTTCGGCAATAAGCTGATCACCACCGGAGAAGGTGGCATGCTAGTGATGCGCGACCCGGAGGCTGCGGCCCGCGCCCGGATTCTGCGCGATCATGGGATGGCGCCCGAGCGGCGCTATTGGCACAACATGATTGGCTATAATTATCGGCTGACCAATCTTCAAGCGGCCATCGGGGTCGCTCAGTTGGAGCGGATTGACCAGTTCATCGCTCGTAAACTGGAGCTTGCGGCCCACTATAGTCGGCATCTCTCGGAGATTCCCGAACTGGTCTTGCCGGTCACCCGGGCCGGATCACGGAATGTTTACTGGATTTATTCGGTTATCGTTGACGGTGACAAATTTCCGGTTACGCGAGAGCTGTTAATGGACAAATTACGGCTAGTTGGAATAGAGACCCGCTTTTTATTTTATCCCTTACATCATATGCCGTGCTACACGCGCTACGGTGCCGGACGACAGTTTCCCAATACCGAGTGGCTGTCAAAAAGCGGCATCAGCCTGCCATCATCTGTCAATATCACCGTTAACGAAGTCAATTATATCTGTAAGGAGATCCATCGGGCCTTAATTGCACCATAAATGTTCTCTCTCCTCGCTGTTTGGCACGGGGAATAAGAGTGTCCGTCGTTGATACCGGTGAATCTTTTTGGGTTCTAACCAGAAAACTCCGGACCGCGGGCGTCCCGCCCGCTCCTGGTGCGGGCAGGATGCCCGCGGTCCTCTGGCACAGTTTCATGCAGGGCGGGCGGGACGCCCGCGGTCCATGCTGTGTCCAACCTGATGAGACAACGCGTTAAATCTGCTTATGCAATCCCATGCGCTCAAGACCCCGACGAATACCGTCCTTGGGGTCACCTTTCAGGCGTCGCCATTCCGCTTCATACTGATCAAGGCGGCGAAAATCTCCGGCAATCATCAATTCGCGCAAGCCATAAAGCTCCACCGCATTAAAATTCTCACTGATGATTGCGGTTACGTTGGTCGCATCGCCCAGTTCTTTTAGAAACAAATCCATGTTGCCATCATATTGCTCCATGATCCGATCCCGGTAAATATGGAACCACTCGGATCCGGGATAGGGCGTGGCAATATGCGGCTTGGTGATGATGCCCAGTTTTTCCCAGGCTCTCATCGTGTCTCTCAAGCTGTCGAAATCTTCGGTGGGAAATCCCATCATCTGGTTTGGGATGGGCCGGATTCCGGCCTGCATGGTCCAGTGATACGAGCGGATATTGTTATCGGGTGTGGCGCCCTTGCCCACCGTCTTCAGGATTTGCGGCGAGAACGATTCCCAACCATAGTCAAGATAGGTGCATCCCGCCTGGTACATCCGGTGCAAAATACCCGGCTGACACAGCGAGGCGTGACTGGTGCCACCCCAATAGACTCCGGCACCGTGAGTCGGCGGCGCGTCCGGGGCGGCGCGATCGGGCGGTTGCAGGCCTTCGGCGATCCAGAGATCGCATAACTCCTTCAGCCAGGTGCGTTTGGAATAGACATCCATGGTCATCAAGTTTTCGTCGAGGAACGAAACAAAATCGACCTGGAACCGATCGACCATGTATTTGACCATGTCCACGATGTAGCGCGGACTGTGATAGCGAATGGCTCGGGTATGATTACCCGGCCGGTCGAACAATACCTCTAAATTTCCGGACGGATCACTGCCATAGGTCATGTCCCCGGCAAGACCGAGATGGAAACAAAATCGGCAAATTAACGAGCAGCCATAACTGGTGTTGATATCTAGTCGTCGGGTTGACTTGAAGCTTTCTTCGGACAGAACGATGGATGAATTTGGGAAATAGACCTCTTCCAACGGGAAATAGTGCCAGGCCGGATAAGGCAGGACGTCGAGATCGGGAATCAACGGTCGCATCGGGGCCAACCGGCCCTCGCCGGTGTCGTCGCGATAAATCGTGCCCTTGATGGTCGAAAAATCGCGATCTCCGCGATCGATCGCCGACAGCACTTCGGATAGCGTCTCGAACGCCTCGCCCACCACGCCCACGTCAATTTGTGGGATCAGCGCCATGATGTCGCCCGGCATGCTGGTCAGGAAGCCGCCACCGGCCACCGTAACCGCTTGCGGTGCAAACGCCTTGGCCACCGCGAAAACTTTCTTAAGATTGGTATAAGCGGTGGTGATCCCCCCCGCCGCGATCACATCCCAGGAGTCGGCCTGAACAATCTCCGTCAACACCTGATCGTCGACCCGCCAGGCATTGTTATCGAACACTTGAACGGCGTGCCCCTCACGCTCGGCGATGGCGACCAGCAGGGCCATGCCATAGGGCACGTGACGGGGGAGATCATCGGCTCTGACGACGGGATTGATGAACAGGACTTTAGCCATTGGACTTTCTTCGCTAACTAGTCAGGCCAAAAGCCGGTGGCCTTCCGGACCGTAACCGGGTGGCGTTTGACTTGGATGACCATGCCTGGGGCCGGTGTTAACGCGACCGGCTCGGGGGACGAGAGTTCAAAGTTTCCGCGGAAGAAGCCTTCGGCGGTCACGGACTTGGCCGTTGACTCCCGGCAAGAGCCGTCGGCGTTCGGACCCCGGGGTTTCAACATCGGGTCGCCGCAAGAAAATCTTCGAAGGACGTGAATTTGATGCTATCGCCGAACAGGATGCCGCCGCCGGTGCAGTTATAGGTCTGAACACCGTCTTCATTGGCCCATTCCGCCATCTGAAGAAAGGCGTCCCGATACCAGACAAAGGTCGGCTCGCTAAAAAAGGTTCGATTGACGTAGGGATTGTGGATATGAATAAACACCTCATCCAATCGGTCTTCGCCAACCAGATCGATCAGTTCATAGTACTTTTGCGTTTCGCGGTAGGTGGTATCGTCGTAATATCCGAGATCCATGCCCAGGATGCCGATTTTCTTCTTCTTTAAGACGGCATGAGCAAAAACCCAACACGCGGTTCCGACATTGCCGCCGGCATTAAGGCACGGAAGACGATTGAGTTCATACAAGCGCCGGGTCAGGCCGTCACCGATATCGGTGTCGTCGTACATCGGATTCCACCAATAGGCGTCCATTTTGCTTTCCATTACCCGACGGATGACGGTGTGTGAGGCGCAACTGGCGACCGCAATTTTCATCTGCGGTCCATGGCCATCCACCAGCGATAATAGTTCTCGATTGAACTCTATTTCTTTTTCTCGAAAAATCGGGTCAAAGTCCTGACGGGCAAAGTAATCATCGACATCCAAGTCGGTTTTGGAGAGATCAGGGTCCCCGAACCAACGCACAATCCGCTTCGGATGCGGATCGAGGGTGACGGTGAGATGGGGCACGATGCCATTGCGCAGACACCAGGCCATTGAGGATTCGGTGGCAACCAAGATGCCCTTGAACCCGGACTCCTTGATCAGACGCGCGGTATCGAACCGATGCAGACTGGGGCCGGCTGCGATAACCAGCGCGCTGTCGCCATCCATCAATTCGGTGTCCTGGAGAGATCGGATCGACTTGCCTTCGCCAATGAAGGGATGATTGAGCTGTGCATTGTCGACCGCTTCCTTTGCGACTCTCCGCAAAGTCAGCTCCCCGAGACGTTCGGCAATTTTGGTGCAGAGATTGCTCTTCTCCGCGACGAACTCGGTCATCGGGAACTCCAGGCCAGACGAGTCAATGAGAGAGATCAGGATTTGCCGGCAAGTGCCGGGGCATCGCCATCCCAAACGAACTTTTTCCGGGCCACGAACGTGATGCTGCCGCCCAACCGCTGTAGGGCTTCTTCCTCAAAGCAATCGACGGTATCCTTACTTTTTATTTCAGCAGAAACATTGGTCCGGGGCTTAAAATTACCACGAAGAAGCTCACTCATAGGACTCTCCGATCCTGTACTGTTGACCAGTACCCAAAAACTCATGAGTCGATCGACACCGCAAATCGACTCGGAGACGTTACTCCCCGGGGGCGTCAACGTCAATCTGACCAATCGGTGCGGGAACGCCCGAGAACCAGAGGGTGATGGACCAACGTTGCCATCCGGCCGCCGCCTCGGTCAACGGCTCGACGTCGTGCTGCGCCTGGCCATGGGGGCGGAACAGCACGAAGCGGTTGGGAAGGGGATCGAGGCCTTGTGGGGGATGATCGGTGTGGTACTGCCGGAAGCGCCCACCGAACGAGGGGTGCCAACCCTCGCAAAGGTAAAAAAGGGCGCAAAGGCCGCGCGTCGGCAAGCAATCGTTATGCCGCGCAATAGCGTCCCCCGGGCGCATGATGCGCGGCAGCATCCGTGGCGCCCCCAGGTCCATCCCGACGAGTTGGCCGAGATAGGCAAGGCCGGCCGACGACTGGATGAAGTTCCGGAACAGCGCATAAGTGAGGGAGCCCGGGTTCATGCGGGCCTCGGGTCGCAGCCCGTCTAACCGCAATCCATGATCAAACCGCTCATCAGGAGCGGCTTGCTGCCATTCCTCGGCCGAGACCCGCCGCAACCGATCCTTCTTGCCGTCGGTGGTGAGTTCATAGATTTCCTTGAAATCGCCGTCCGAGGCAAACAGCGCGCGCAAGGCCAACACCCGTTGCGGCAACAGAAAATCGTCGAGCCAGACCGTCTGATGGGGACTCTGGGAGAACTGGACCGCGGCGTGACGGATCGCTTCAGCCGAGAGGTGCTGCGGAGAAATCCAGCGATCGGGGGTCTGGAGCGGCATCGTTCGTCTTTTCTCCCATCGATACCGATTTCACTCAGTTGGTCTTCTCGACCCAGGCGAGGAAGGTGCCAATGTTCAGCGCACTGTTCAGTAACGAGTTGTAGGTTAAACGCTGAGGTTGGGCGGCGGCCGCGTCGGCCGGCCAATGGGCAAGCAGATGATCCAGGCGCTCCAGATCGATCAGACGTCGCGCGGTGGGCGAGCGCCGCAAGCGCTCGATTTGAGCCGGCAACGAGGGGCGAACCTGGGTCAGGTGGGCGAACCATTCGGGATGCTGGGGTCCGCGTCGCGGGTTGTCCGTAACCGCCGGGGGCACGCCCGCCGCGCGCAGCAGGCGCCGGGCCAGGAAGCGGGTGGTTCCGTCCCGCAGGTACTGATCCTCCGGGATGGCCAGGCAAAACGTGATCAGACGGACATCGGTCAACGGTCCGGTGAAATTCAGACCGTGCAGGCTCCGTGTAGCACTCAGAATATCCGCCCGCCAGAAACACCGGTTGCGGATGATCTTATGGATGCGCACCTGGCGACTATTGCCGGGAAAGGTAAAGCCCGGATCGTTGCCCTGTTGGCGCAGACGCTCGGACACCTTGAACTCTTCCAAGATATCCGGGCGCACCGGCGAAAACGCCATCAGGTCGTCCGATCGATATCGGGCGCCGCGCCCGGGTCGGATGAGGTTCCGTTTGATGAGACCGGCCAATCGTCTGGGGTGGCCGCCGGAGCCGAGCACCAGTTCCCGGGCCAGACGGAGCCACTGGCCCTGGCGCGCCAGGGCTGGCAGGCTTAGCAATCCGTCCCAGGTGAGGGTGAGGTTGCCGAGTTGTCCGGTCAGGACCGAGCCGGCACCGAGTGCCACCGCGCGCCGGCTGACGCCTTCGAACCACGAGAAGTGGGCAGACCCGCGATATGGCGTGCCGCCGGCGGTGACCAGGGCCAGGGAATCCGGATTCCAATCGGTGTCGGGGGGTGGGGGGTGGAACTCGGCGCTGAGGCCGGGAAGGGCTCCGACCAGCGCTTCCACCAGGACGCGTTCGTCCGCGTAACCGCTCCGAGCCTGGAAGGCCGGGACGCTTGGGTCGGGGACCGCGGTCAACAGGGTGACGGGTTGACCTTGGGCCCGGGCACTGACCGCGACACAGACGCTGTCGAGGCCGCCGCTGGCCGAAATCGGAACCGGTCCCACGGCGCGCATCCGGTCCCGGACCGCCTGGTCCAACAGTTCCCGCGCGGCCTCGACGTAGGCGCGGTCGTCCTTCAACCGGATGCGATGCTCGGGATCGAAGCGATGACACGTCACCGTCCGGGATTGCTCCGGCGTCATAACCAGGCTGGTGCCGGGAACCACGCGCCTGATCTCGCGATAGAAGGTGGCGTCGGTATCGCCCACATTCAGGGTGAGGTAATCAACCACAAAATGTTCATCAATCGCCCGGGACACCTGCGGCAACGCCAGCAAACCGCGCAGCGTGGTCGAAAACAGGACAAGATCGCCCTGCTGGCAATAATAAACGGTGCGCATCCCCAAGGGATCGCCCGCCAGCATCAGCCGGCGCTCGCCGTCATGCCACGCCGCCAGGGAAAAATCGCCCAGCAACCGCCGGGGCGCCTCCTCGCCCCACCGTTCCACCGCCCGACAGGCCAGTAACCCATCGGGAAGGCCATCGGCATGGTCCAGGTCCAGCGCCCGGGCCAAGGAAGCGCGACCATCCAGGCGTCCGGCGAAACCAACCCAGCCCTGCCCGCCCCAGGCCGGCCAGGGCTGACGTTCCCCGAGATCCTCGGGCGTCACCACACGCTGCCGGTGCGCGATGGAACAACCGGATGTCCTGGATCGCGTACAGCGCCCCAAGCCAACCTCGTCGGGAGGAGAAGTCGAGGGAATCGACATTCCCTCACTATGACGAGCCAGAAACGCCGCTCCGGTGAATGCGCTCATATCGCCTCTTGGTAGACTCCTGAATCGTCGCTCACACGCCCCGCACGTTCAGGTCTTCGATCACGATGACGCCGTGGTTTTTGGCAATCTCCGTGAAGTGCGTTGCCTGCCGGTCGTTCGGGTCTGGCGCGATCTTGTGGGCGAGGATCACGCCGGTTCCTCCTGGGTGGCCGCTACAGCTTTCAACGCCCGGCTCTTGGCCGAGCGCCGGCCATACAATCGAGCGCAAAAACTGGTCAGCACGTCGATCATATCCTGAACCAGATCATCCTTCATCTCGCCAGCATCGACCACCACCAGCTTGCGTCCGGAAGCGGCCAAGGTCGCCTCAATATACTCCGAACCAAAGCGCGCCAGTCGGTCCCGATGCTCGACCACGATAATCTGCACATCTCGATCCGCCAGCAGCTTCATCAGCTTCGGCCGGTGGCCGTTCAGTCCGGAGCCAACTTCCGACACCGACTTGACCACAGCCATGCCCTGGCCGGTGGCGAAGGCCGTCAGACGCCCAAGTTGGCGCTCCAGGTCAGGCTTCTGATCTTCACTCGACACCCGCGCGTAGAGCGCCGCCGTTTCCGATGAACCAACCTCTGGTAGATGTACCAGGATCGTGCCGGACGGCAGTTGTGTATGAGGGACCGGCAGAGCGCCGGCTTTGAACCAGCGCCATGCCGTCTTGTACGTGATCCCCTGCCGTTTGGCCCATTCGGATAGCTTCATGCCAAGCGTATATCAGGCTATGATTGTCCATGAAAGGGTATAGTTTGATCATCAGCTAAGAGCCCTCTCAAAATCGCCCTCCTAAAATCGTTGACACGTTCCGTGGTTCCGAGGCCACCTCAATCGTCAAGACCCGTGTCTTACTGTCGGAGACTCACGTGATGACGGCAAATTTCATCGACCGGATTGGCGTGGACCGTCCGTGTTTCGTGATTGCCGAAGCCGGGGTCAATCACAATGGCGATCTGGCGCTCGCCCATCGCCTGATCGATCAGGCCCGAACCGCCGGGGCCGATGCGGTCAAGTTCCAGGCCTTCGTGACCGAAGAATTGGTGACCGCCGGGGCCGCCAAAGCCGGCTATCAGCAGGAAACAACCGGCAGCGGCGGACAGTTTGCCATGCTCAAGGCGCTGGAGTTGAGCGCGGACCAGCAGGCGGAACTTAAATCCCATTGCGAGACGATCGGAATTCTTTATCTTTGTACGCCTTATGACGGTCCCAGCATCGACCTGCTCGATCGTATCGGTGTGGCCGCCTACAAGGTCGCCTCCACCGATCTCGATAACCTGCCGTTTCTGAGAGCCCTCGCGACCAAGGGGCGACCGGTGATGCTGTCCACCGGCATGGCCACCTTGGGCGAAATCGAGGCCTCGGTCGCGGCGCTGACCGAAGGGCCGGTCTGTCCCTGGCTGGCCTTGCTTCAATGTACCTCCGAGTATCCGGCGCCGATGGTGGACTGCAATTTGCGGGTGATCGAAACCCTGCGTCGGGCGTTCGGACGGCCGGTCGGCTTTTCCGATCACACCGAAGGCGTGGGTGCCTCACCGTTGGCGGTCGCCATGGGCGCGTGCCTTATCGAAAAGCACTTCACGCTTGATCGAGCCTTGCCGGGTCCCGATCATCGCGCGTCCCTGGACCCGGCCGGCTTTGCCGGGTTGGTCCAGGCGGTGCGCTTAGCCGAGGCGGCGCTGGGCAACGGCGTGAAAAAGCCGGAACCCAGCGAGATTGCCAACAAGCCGCGCATGCGCAAAAGCCTGGTGGCCCGGCACGCCATCGCCGCCGGAAGCGTGCTGACCGCCGCCGACCTCACGTGCAAGCGGCCCGGCGACGGGTTGCCGCCCCTGTGGTTCGATCGGGCGGTGGGGCGTCGGACCACCTGCGCCCTGGAACCGGATCAGCAAATTGCCCTGAACACCATCGAGTGGGCGATACCTTGACTGGGGTCGGCTCCAGGGCGACCTCGGGCGCCAAACCGGTTATGAACGAAGCCCTGATGATCGTAGGGGCGGGGGGGCATGCTCGGAGCGTTGCCATTCTGGCCGCCTTGACGCCCGGCCTGACGGTGGTTGGGGTTGCCGACCGTACCGCCGCAACGCTGGGGGAGCGGATCGGATCGGCCCAAGTGGTCGCCACCTTTGCCGACATGCCGCGCTGGCGGAGCGACGGGATCGAGTTGGTGGCGCTGGCGGTGGGCGACAATGCCGAGCGCGAAGCCCTGTTCAACCAGGCGCTGGCCTGTGGCCTGCGGCCCGTCACCCTCATTCATCCCTCTGTGATCTGTGATCCCGAAGGCACCATCGGGGAGGGAACGGTCATTTGTGCCGGGGCGATCCTGGGTCCTCACGTGCGGCTCGGGCGCGGTGTGATCATCAATACCGGATCGATTCTCGACCACGAGTGCCAGGTCGATGATTTCGCCCAGATTGCCACCGGGAGCCGTCTTGCCGGCCGGGTTCGGGTGGGCGCGCGTGCCTTTCTGGGGATCGGCTGTGCGGTGATCGACAAGAAGCGGATCGGCATCGGCGCCGTGATCGGAGCCGGAGCGGTGGTGATTTCCGATATTCCCGATGGACGCACCGCGGTCGGCGTCCCGGCGCGGCTCAAGGACACGAAGGAAGATGGTCTTCGATGAGCCCTTATATTTCCACAGGCGCGTTCTGTTCCAGATATCTGCCGGAGATTGTCGAACAGGCGCGAACCAATGGCCTGTTCCGGCTCGAATTAAGCTCCGATGTCGCCTATGCGCCTGACAGTATCGATGTCGTCCGGCGTTGCCGAAACGACTTCGAGTTTCTCCTGCACAATTACTTTCCGGCCCCGGCGGACCCTTTCGTTCTGAACCTGGCCGCGGCCGATCCGGAAATGCTGGCGCGCAGTCGCGCCCATTGTCGGACCGCTCTCGAAGTCTCGGCCGAGGTGGGCGCCCCGGTCTTCGCCGCCCATGCCGGATTTGCCGTCCAGCCCAAGGTCAGCGAATTGGGGCAGCGATTGTCCGACAGCGCGGCGGTGCCGCGGCCGGTGGCCTATGCGATTTTTCGAGATAGCGTCGGTGACCTGATCGAGCATGGCCGGCGTCTCGGCGTTCGCTTTCTGGTCGAGAACAACGTGGTTACGACGAAAAATGCCCGTGATGGCACCAACCCGTTTTTGCTGCTAGCGGAACCCGCCGAAATCAAGCGCCTGGCCTCCGACATCGGCGATGGCTTCGGGATGCTCATGGATGTTGCCCACTTCAAGATTTCGGCACGCACCCTCGGTTTCGATCCGGTGGCTGGCTTAATCGACCTCACGCCGCTGATCGCAGCCTATCATCTGAGCGATAATGACGGCCTCAGCGATGATAATCTGCCATTTGACGGCGGGGCGTGGTTTTTGCCCTATTTGGATCACGGTTTGCCCATGACCATCGAAGTTTATCGGGTTGTGAAAGAGCAAATTCTCTCGTGCATCACGGCGCTTAAGACCGGTGAGCGTAAAGAATGACCCATAAGCCGTTCAGGGGGCTTTGCCCCCGATCCCCCACCAGGGGTTTTGCTCCTGGACCCCACCAAGGGGTGATCCCTTGGAACCCATTACATATGTAGGTCCAGGACCATCATGGTCCTGGTGGAGGGTCAAGGGGGCAAAGCCCCCTTGATGTGTTATTCTTTATGCCCGTTGGTATTAGTGGCCAATCCTCGCGTTTACCGTAACATGCTCGCCG
>Ga0302320_10013756_pt1 | contig 16843 bp, 10 predicted proteins | sample Bog_T0_3_FD_202130 | JGI IMG/M metagenome (GOLD analysis project Ga0302320, IMG submission 202130) | Peat permafrost microbial communities from Stordalen Mire near Abisko, Sweden - Bog_T0_3 | ecosystem: Environmental > Terrestrial > Soil > Wetlands > Peat | place: Sweden: Abisko, Stordalen Mire... | reverse complement strand
GGTAGGCGTAACGCCGGACGCGCAGAGGGTATGCGTATTCGAGTGCTTCAATCGGAGTGTTCAACGAGTTGGTCATGTGCGTCTGCACGCCGGAAATGCCGTCGATCCCTGGTCGCGCGCCCATACCGCCTGCCGCCGTCTCATAGTAGGTGAAAGGATCTCCGCTGCGCGGATCAACTCCCCCGATGGTCAGGTTGCTCATAGTGCCGGCGCTTGCGGCCGGAATCCGATCTGGGATCGCCTGGGCCAAAGCGCGAAGTAATACGTCCACGATGCGCTGCGATGTCTCGACGTTTCCTCCGGCGACCGCAGCAGGCGGCAAGGCGTCAACAATGCTGCCCGGCGACGTATCCAGGGTAAGCGGCCGTAGAATGCCCGCTGTCGCCGGCGCATCCTCCGCAAGCAAGCAGCGCAGAACATAGAAACAAGCCGACAAAGTAATCGCCCTAACCGCATTCACGCTTCCCGCAACCTGGCCGGAAGATCCCGCAAAGTCCACTTGGATATCGCCGGCCACAGGGTCAAGTCTCAGGCGAACGGCAATCCTCCGCGGAACGTCCGTCACGCCGTCGTCATCCATCCAGTCTTCCGCGCTGAACTCCCCTTCCGGCATGGATCGCAGTTGCGCCCGCACCAGCCGCTCGGAGTAATCAAGCAATTCCTCAACCAATGCATGCAGTCGCTGCTCTCCGAACTTCGCGACGACCTCGAGAATTCGTCGTTCCCCCACGCGGCAAGCGCCAATCTGCGATTGAAGATCGCCCTCGCGTTCCGTGGGTGTGCGGACATTCATCAGAATCAAGTCCAGAATCTCGCGATCGAGCTTGCCACCGCGCACAATCCGGACCGGTGGAATGCGTATGCCTTCCTGAAAAATCTCTTCGGCCGGTCCCATCGAACCCGCAAATCGTCCACCGACATCGGCGTGGTGAGCTCGATTGGAAACATAGAAGGCCGGTTTTAGTCGCTCAGGCAAAAAAACCGGAAGAACCATGGTGATGTCCGGCAGATGCGTTCCGCCTGCATACGGGTCGTTGAGAATGGCAATGTCCCAAGGCGCAAAGTCGATTGCCGCCACCGCAGCCTGCACCGACATGGGCATGGAGCCAAGGTGTACCGGCATGTGGTCGCCCATGGCGATCACTCTTGCCTGATCATCGAAAATGGCGCAAGAATAGTCGCGTCGTTCCTTGATGTTGGGAGAAAGCGCCGTCCTTCGCAGTGCCGCGCCCATCTCTTCGGCGATCGAATGCACAGCGCTTTGGAAGATTGCCAATTCAACAGGATCAACCGCCCGCGGCTTCATGCGCGCACCTCTCTTCCAATTGAAATGACGATATTTCCCAAATCATCCACCTCGGCCCTGTCACCAGGCGGCAGTGCCGTGGCTGCTGAATACTCGGTAATCATCGCCGGTCCTGAAATCGCATCGCCTGGAACAAGTCCATCGCGATGGTAGAGGCGTGCCTTCACAAACCGTCCGTCGAAGAACACATCCCGCGTTGCAAAACATGCGGCACTGCCATCTCCCGGCACAAGTTCTCGCCGCGTTGGTGCGTAGGGTTCACCCTCGGCAATCATGCGCATCCGCAGGTTGACAATCTCCACTGGACGGGCCTCATCGGAGAATCCGTACCTCAGCTTGTGAAGTTGGTGAAACGCCTCAATGGCGTCGTGCGGAGACCTCTCGTTCCAGCCCACATTCAGCTCATATCCCTGGCGCGCATAACGCAGATCCAGCGACCGCTGCGCCACTCCGTCAAGGCCTTCCGCGGCAAACTCCAGCCGGCCGCGTTTTTCCAACGCCGTGAAGTAATTTCGAAGGCTGACAATCTCGTTCCCCGGCAGCATCACTGTGCGCGAATAATCCCGCACAGTATCGGCAAGCAAAATCCCCACTGCGGAGAGGGCTCCCGGCACCGCGGGAATCAACACCTTGGGTACCCGCAGCGCCCTGGCCAGCGAGCAGGCATGCAACGGCCCACCCCCTCCGAATGCCACAAGCGTAAACTCCCGTGGGTCATGACCTCGCTCAATGGATATGACGCGAATCGCCTTCTCCATTTCCGACTCAACAACGCGCAGAATGCCCTCCGCAAACTCCTCCGCTGACTTCAGAGGGCCTTTCCGTTCCTCCATCAGTCGTTCGGTCCGCTCGCGGTCCAGTTGAACTCCTCCACCCAGGAAGCTGCTCGGGTCGAGCCTCCCCAACAGAAAATTCGCATCCGTAACCGTCGGTCGCTCTCCGCGCCCAAAACAGATCGGCCCCGGCTCCGCGCCTGCCGATTCCGGCCCCACACGCAACATTCCGCCGGCATCGAAGCGCGCAATCGATCCACCGCCCGCGCCGGCCGTATGAATGTCGAGCATAGGCACGCCAATGGGCACGCCGGCCACCACGGACTCGCGCGTAAGATGTGCGCCGCCCGCTCCCGCATCCGCCAGAAATACATCCGTAGACGTTCCGCCCATGTCGAACCCGATGATGCGGTCGTAACCGGCCAGTTGTGCCACCCGGCAAGCCCCAACAACGCCTCCCGCCGGTCCTGACAGCACTGTGCGCACCGGTTCCCGGGCAGCGGCACGTGCCGGAAGGATGCCTCCCGAGGACTGCATCACATCGACGCGTCCGCCCGCGTGCTCGGCGGCCACACGCTCTTCCAAACGATGGAGGTACTGTTCAATGCGAGGCGACAAGTATGCATTGACCACAGTCGTCGATGCCCGCTCATACTCTCGGAACTCAGGCAGGATCCGGTGCGATGCGGACACCGGGATTCCGAGCGTCTGCAATGCCGCCTCAACCCGCTTCTCCGTTTCAGGGTTTGCAAACGAGAAAAGCAACGAGATGGCCACAGCCTCCGCTCCACTCGCGGCCACCTTCTGGACCAACGCTGCCAGGTCATCCGCAGAAGGAGACAGGAGAATCTCCCCTTCCGCGCTAACTCGCTCCGGAACTCCGAAGCGTAGCTCTCTGGGCACCAGGCACACCGGCACTGGAGCGAACCAGTCGTAGAGCCGGCTTCGCGCCTGGCGACCGATAGCAATTGTGTCCTCAAAGCCTGCTGTCGTCACAAACGCCACGCGAGCCCCGGTCCGCTCCAGCATCGTGTTGGTTCCGACGGTGGTCCCATAGCGCACGTCGATCGCTAGACCTGCGCCAATCTGTTGCAGGCCGCTGAGCACTGCCTGCGAAGGATCGCTGGGCGTGGAAAACAGCTTCAGTACCTGGAGTTCACCGTTCGCCAGGAAAACGCAGTCCGTAAATGTTCCGCCGGTGTCGATCGCTACGCGCAATTGGGCCTTCCCTCTTTTGCCTGGAATTCCAAGTTACCAGGACGCTGAAAGAGTTCCTTGCACAACTGTACCAAGAAGATTCCTACGCGAAGATCTCCGCGTCCCGCAGCAAGGAACCGGCCCGATCCTTGTCGGAAACAATAACATCGCTCGGATCAATCGGCCACTGAATCGCAAGCTCCGGATCGTTCCAAACGATGGTTCGTTCGCCTGCGGGGGAATAATAGTCTGTCACTTTGTATGCAAAACCAACATCGTCGGTCAGTGCCAGAAATGCATGTCCAAAGCCTTCCGGAATCCATAGCATCTCGCCGGATTCCGCGGTCAGTTCAATGGCCGCATGCTTCCCAAATGTCGAAGAACTGCGCCGCAGATCCACTGCAACGTCGAGTACCGCGCCGTGAGTTATCCGTACCAGTTTCCCTTGCGGTTGAGTTATCTGATAATGGATTCCGCGCAGCACAGTCTTCTTCGAAAGCGAGTAGTTATCCTGCAGCCACACGCTGGGCAGGCCAGCTTCTTCCATCTTCCGCAAATTGAACGTTTCGCAGAAGGCTCCGCGAGAATCGCGAAAGAAGGTCGCCGTCAGCACCAGCACTCCGGGCAAGGATGTTTTTGTTATCTTCATAGGCTTCCGACCTTGGCGGAATGGTCCGGATCACGCAACAAGGCGAGCAGGTATTGCCCATATCCGCTCTTGATCACCGGCTGAGCAAGTGCTTCCAGTTGTTCCGCATCGATGAACCCCTGCCGGTACGCAATCTCCTCCGGGCAGGCAATGCTTAATCCCTGGCGGCGTTCGATCGTGTGCACAAACAGTCCGGCTTCCAGCAGAGAATCATGCGTCCCCGTATCCAGCCATGCCATGCCGCGGCTCATAATCTCCACGTTCAGCTTCCCTGCTTCCAGATACAATTTGTTGAGATCCGTGATCTCCAACTCCCCGCGTTTGGACGGCTTCAGCGATGCGGCCAGCCTGACCACTTCGCGGTCATAGAAATAGAGCCCCGTCACCGCATAGCGCGACTTGGGAACCTTTGGCTTCTCTTCCAGGCTGATAGCGCGCCCTGCCTTGTCGAACTCCACCACGCCGTACCGCTGCGGATCTTCCACCGGATAAGCGAACACAGTCGCGCCCTGTTCGAGTTTCGCAGCCGACTGCAGCTGGGAAGAGAATCCCTGCCCATAGAAAATGTTATCGCCCAGCACCAGCGCGCTCGGATCATCACGAATGAAATCCTTGCCGATGATGAATGCCTGCGCCAACCCGTCGGGACTGGGTTGCACGGCATAATCGATGTTGATTCCCCATCGCTCGCCGTCGCCAAGCAACTCTCGAAACCGCCCTGTATCCTGCGGCGTAGAAATGATAAGAATGTCGCGCAATCCGGCCAGCATCAGCGTGCTCAGCGGGTAGTAAATCATGGGCTTGTTATAAACCGGCAACAGCTGCTTCGATACCACGTGAGTTACCGGATAGAGGCGCGTACCGGAGCCGCCCGCAAGAATAATTCCCTTCATAGCGCGACTCGCTCCGTGTAGTTCTTGTTGATCCAATCCAGGTAAGCGCCCGTCCGAACATTTTCAATCCACGGCAAATGGTCGAGATACCAGCGAACAGTCTTGCGCAGCCCGGTCTCAAACTCCGCTGCGGGCTTCCATCCCAATTCGTCGGATATCTTAGTGGCATTGATCGCATAGCGCCGGTCGTGTCCGGGCCGATCTTTGACATAGGTAATCAAATCCCTGCGCGAACCACCCACTGCGCGAGGACGCATCTCGTCCACAAGATCGCAGATCGTTGTAACTACATCGATATTCGCGCGCTCGCTGTTACCGCCGATGTTATATGTCTCTCCAATCCGTCCATTCGCCAGCACAGCTCGTATCGCCGAGCAGTGGTCTTCTACAAAAAGCCAATCCCGCACGTTCATCCCATCGCCATAAACGGGCAGCGGCTTGTTCTCGAGTGCGTTGAGAACCATCAGCGGAATCAGCTTCTCCGGAAACTGAAACGGCCCATAGTTATTCGAGCAATTTGTTGTGAGAACCGGAAGGCCCCAGGTATGGTGGTAGGCCCTGACCAGGTGGTCCGAAGCCGCCTTTGACGCCGCATAGGGGCTGTTGGGCGCATACGCCGTTGTTTCCGAGAAAGCCGGATCATCGGGCCCCAAGGTTCCGTACACCTCGTCCGTAGATACATGTAAGAACCGAAACGCCCGCCGGTCCGATTCGGCCAGCCCCGACCAGTAAGCCTTTGTCTGTTCAAGCAGCACAAACGTGCCCTGAACATTGGTCTGTATGAATGCCTGCGGAGAAGCGATGGATCGATCCACATGGCTCTCCGCGGCAAAATGCACAATGGCTTTAGGCTGGTGCTCGCGCAATAACGAGCCAACAAATTCCGCATCGCAGATATCGCCCCGCACCAGCAGATGCCGCGCATCCCCCTCAAGCGTAAAAAGGTTCTCTGGATTGCCTGCATAACTCAACAGGTCCAGATTCACAACGGATCTTCCCGTAGCTTCCACCCAATTCAAAACAAAATTCGAGCCGATAAATCCTGCCCCGCCTGTGACGAGTATCGAATCGTGCATGCGCTCTCCGAGTCACCAGTATAGGACATGAGGTCCCAAAGTTCGCAGACGATTCCAGCGCCGTTATCCCGTTCCAAAAACAAGTAGTTGTCCGCTGGATTCCCCTGGTTCGTCTTGTGCAATTTAGCCCTGACCACAATGAAATCGAACTCTCCTCAGTCTCTTGCGCCCCATTTCACAGGCTCCGCCGCTAAAGGAAGTTCACCAGAGGAGACAAAATTTCGATATAGTAAAGATTCAGCTACGTCCCACGCGAGGCCAGACCTGCCCGGCAGGCCTATTCATTCAGGACCTTGAACGATTTCCGCACCGGAAGTCGCGACGTGTTTGTGTACCTCCGCTATCCAATGGAGTCTGCTACGAAAAAGTTCATTGAGAAGGTTGCCATGCATACATCGGATTATCCTCTCCGCACACCGAACCCGCAGGGGCTCTATCATCCACGGAATGAACATGATGCCTGCGGCATGGGGCTCGTCGCGAGCATTCGCGGCGACAAGAGCCACGAGATCATCCGCAAGGGCCTCGAGGTCCTCATCAACCTCACTCATCGCGGTGCGGCTGGCTGCGACCCGGAGACTGGCGATGGCGCCGGCATTCTGATTCAGATCCCCCATGTCTTCTTCGCCCGCGAATGCGGTGAGTTGGGAATCCGCCTGCCGGAGTCTGGTTGTTATGGCGTGGCCATGTGTTTTTTGCCGGTGGAAAAACACAACCGCCTGCAATGCGAAGGCGTGTTCGAGCGCATCGCGCAGGAAGAGGGTCTCAGCGTACTCGGCTGGCGTGACACACCCGTGAATGGCGATGCCATCGGCCGCGAAGCCCGCGCCTCGCAACCCTACATCGAGCAGCTATTCGTAGGCCGCCCCAAGGGCCTCGACGAGGAGGCCTTTGAGCGCCTGCTCTACCGGGTCCGCCGCCGCACTGAAAACGAAATTGCCGCATCGGAGATCGAAGACAAGGAAACCTTCTACATCCCTTCGTTTTCCTGTCGAACCATCATCTACAAGGGCCTGATGCTGGCCCCGCAGATTGAGAAATTCTATTTCGAACTCGCCAACCCGCTCGTCACCAGCGCGCTCTGCCTGGTTCACCAGCGCTTCTCCACCAACACTTTCCCCAGTTGGAAGCTGGCGCATCCGTACCGCTATGTGGCCCACAACGGCGAAATCAACACCATCCGCGGCAACGTCAGTTGGATGAATGCCCGCCAGTCAGTCCTGGCCAGCGACCTTCACGACGGGCAGATCGACAAGCTCTACCCCGTTATCACGCCCGATGGCAGTGACTCCGGCTCGCTCGACAATGCAGTCGAGTTCCTTTATCAGTCCGGCCGCTCGCTGCCGCACGTAATGGCCATGCTCATTCCCGAAGCCTGGTCCGGCAACCCGGACATGGATGAGGAAAAACGCGCCTTCTACGAGTACCACGCCTCGCTGATGGAGCCCTGGGACGGCCCAGCCGCCATCGCATTCACCGACGGCAAAGTTATCGGCGCTACACTTGACCGCAATGGCCTCAGGCCCGGCCGCTACATCGTTACGAAAGACGATTTAGTCGTTCTAGCATCCGAAGCCGGCGTGCTCGACGTACCTGCTGAAGACATCCGCAAAAAGGGCCGCCTTCAGCCCGGCCGCATGTTCCTTGTCGACACAGTGCAGAAGCGCATCATCTCCGACAAAGAGATCAAGAAACAGCTCGCCAGCCGTCAGCCCTACGCCGCATGGCTTAAGGAGCAGCAGGTCCTGATCGATCAACTGCCAGAGCCCTCGCGCGTCATCGCCTCCAATCCGGAGACGCTTCTGCGCCGCCAGCGTGCCTACGGTTACAGCGAAGAAGACCTGCGAATTCTGCTCGGGCCCATGGGCGCAAAAGGTGAGGAGCCTATCGGCTCAATGGGCACCGACGTGCCGCTGGCCTGCCTATCTGACCGTCCTCAGCCGTTGTTCAATTACTTCAAGCAACTCTTCGCACAGGTCACCAATCCGCCCATCGACCCAATCCGCGAAGAGCTGGTCATGTCGCTCATCAGCTACATCGGCACTGAGCGCAACATTCTCGACGAGGCGCCTGAGAACTGCCATACACTCAAGCTGCCCCATCCAATTCTCACGAATCGGGATCTCGAAAAGCTGCGCCGCATCTCTTCAGGCGATCTTCTCGCCACTACGCTGCCTGCGCTCTTCCGCGCTGCCGACGGCGAAAAAGGCCTCAAGCACGCACTCGACGATCTAAGCGCCCGTGCCGCCCATGCCGTACACTCCGGCTACACGCTGTTGATTCTCTCCGACCGCGGTGTCGATGCCACCTATGCGCCCATCCCCAGCCTTCTCGCCATGGCGGCCGTACACAATCGCCTTGTCCGCGAGAAAACCCGCACCCAGGTCGCGCTCATCATCGAGAGCGGTGAGCCGCGCGAAGTCATGCACTTCGCATTGCTGATCGGATACGGCGCCAGCGCCATCAATCCGTATCTTGCGATCGAAACGCTGCACGACCTGAAGCGTCGTGGCCTGCTGCCCGAAAAAATCACAGGCGAATACGCCGAGAAGAACTTCATCAAGGCCATCAACAAGGGTCTGCTGAAGACCTTCTCGAAGATGGGCATCAGCACCTTGCAGAGTTATCGCGGCGCGCAAGTCTTTGAAGCCGTCGGCCTCAACAAGTCGCTCGTTGATTCTTACTTCTCTAACACCGCCTCCCGCATTGAAGGCGTCGGCCTTGACGTGCTCGCACGTGAAGCCCAGCTCAAGCACGCTTACGCCTTCCAGCCACTCACCGATTCAGAAACCGACCTGATGGTCGGCGGCCACTATCAATATCGCGAAGGCGGCGAATATCATCTGCTCAATCCGCAGACCATTAGCAAACTGCAACACAGCGTGCGCCAAAACAACCCGGCCACTTTCCAGGAATACACTGATTTGCTCGACGAGCAGAACCGCAATCTCTGTACCCTGCGCGGCCTGCTCAAGCTTAAGTATTCTGACGAGCCAATTTCAATTGATGAAGTAGAGCCAGCCAAGGAAATCGTCAAGCGCTTTACGACCGGCGCCATGAGCTTCGGGTCTATTTCCAAAGAGGCGCACGAGACCCTCGCCATCGCCATGAACCGCATCGGCGGCATGTCCAACACCGGCGAGGGCGGCGAAGACGAAGAGCGTTTCAAGCGCGACGAAAATGGCGACCTGCGCCGCAGTGCCGTGAAGCAAGTAGCCAGCGGACGATTCGGCGTCACCACCAACTATCTGGTCAACGCCGACGAACTCCAGATCAAAATGGCGCAGGGCGCCAAGCCCGGTGAAGGCGGCCAACTGCCCGGCCACAAGGTCGATGAAATTATCGCCAAGACCCGCCATTCCATTCCCGGCGTCGGACTCATCTCGCCTCCGCCGCACCACGACATCTATTCCATCGAAGATCTCGCCCAGTTAATCTACGATCTGAAGAACGTCAACCCGCAGGCGCGCATCGCCGTCAAGCTGGTGTCTGAAGTCGGCGTCGGCACCGTTGCCGCAGGCGTCTCCAAAGCCCACGCCGATGTCGTGCTCATCTCCGGAGACACGGGCGGTACCGGCGCTTCGCCGCTCAGTTCCATCAAGCACGCCGGGCTTCCCTGGGAACTTGGCCTCGCCGAAACTCAACAAGTCCTCCTGCTCAACGACCTGCGCTCCCGAATCAAGGTGCAGACCGACGGCAAACTCCAGACCGGCCGCGACGTTGTCATCGCTGCCCTTCTCGGCGCCGAAGAATTCGGCTTCGCCACCACGCCGCTCATCGCCATGGGCTGCATCATGATGCGCAAATGCCACCTGAACACATGCTCGGTCGGCATCGCGACACAGGACCCCGTTCTGCGCGCCCGCTTCACCGGCCAGCCCGAGCACGTCATCAACTTCTTCTTCTTCCTCGCCGAGCAGGTTCGCCAGCACATGGCCAAGCTCGGCTTCCGCACTGTCGACGAAATGGTCGGCCGCGTAGACAGAATCGATGCCGCAGTCGCCGACCTGCATTGGAAGGCCAAGGGCATCGATCTCTCTTCCATCCTCTATACACCGACACTGCCCTCGCGCGTAGCCCGCCGCAAGATGCAGGCACAGGATCACGGTCTCGACCAGGCTCTCGATCACGCGCTGATCGCCAAGGCTGCTCCGGCACTCGAATCCAAGACGCCAGTTACCGGAACCTTCGCCATCCGCAACGTGCATCGCACCGTGGGCGCAATGCTGGGCGGCGATATCGCCCGTCGCTACGGCTCAGCGGGACTTCCGGACGGCACAATCCATTTCAAGTTCTCGGGCTCTGCCGGACAAAGCTTCGGCGCTTTCGTTCCCAACGGCGTCACGCTCGAACTCGAAGGCGATGCCAACGACTATGTCGGCAAAGGCCTCTCCGGCGGCCGCATCATCGCCTATCCGCCCAAGACCTCAAGCTTCCTGCCCGAAGAGAGCATCCTTGTAGGCAACGTTGTCCTTTACGGTGCCACTTCCGGCGAAGCATTCCTGAACGGCATCGCCGGCGAGCGATTTGCCGTGCGAAACTCCGGTGCTACGGCGGTTGTTGAAGGCGTGGGCGATCACGGCTGCGAATACATGACCAACGGCACCGTCATCGTTCTCGGCAGCACAGGGCGCAACTTCGCTGCCGGCATGAGCGGCGGCATCGCTTATGTCTACGACGATCAAGGCGACTTTGAAGCGAGGCGTTGCAACAAGGCCAGCGTCGATCTCGAGCCACTCGTCTTGGCCGCGGATGTAGATCGCGTCCGTGGTCTGCTCGAACGTCATCGCGATCTCACCGGCAGCCCGCGCGCAGCTTGGATTCTCGAGCACTGGGCCGACGCACAGCCGCGATTCATCAAAATATTCCCGCACGAATACAAGCGCGTTCTCGGATTCACTCACACCGAAGCGGTCTCTGGCGCGTCCCAAATTTCTCCCGTTATTTCGTCGCCCAGCGTGGCGGCCGCAGAGGTGCAGCATGGGTAAAGATACCGGCTTTCTAGAAATTCCACGCGAACAACCCCAACGCCGCAAGGTCGAAGACCGCGTCCGTGACTGGTTTGAAATCTATCAACCGTTCCCGGAGGAAAAGCAGCGCGACCAGGGCGCACGCTGCATGGATTGCGGAGTTCCTTTCTGCCATACCGGCTGTCCGGTCAACAACCTCATTCCCGATTGGAACGACCTTGTCTATCACGGCCGCTGGGAGGCAGCCATCCGCCGTCTCCACGCCACCAATAACTTCCCTGAGTTCACCGGCCGCATCTGCCCCGCTCCGTGCGAAGCCTCCTGTGTCCTGGGAATCGATCAGCCGCCCGTCTCCATCAAGCTCATCGAACGCTCAATCGTCGAGCGCGGCTGGGAGGAAGGCTGGATTCATCCCGAGCCTCCCGAGCACAACACCGGCAAGCGTGTTGCTGTAGTCGGCAGCGGTCCCGCCGGCTTGGCCGCCGCGCAGCAATTGCGCCGCGCCGGCCACTCTGTCACTGTGTACGAAAAGAACGACCGCATCGGCGGGCTCTTGCGCTACGGCATTCCCAATTTCAAGCTCGAAAAGTGGGTCCTCGATCGCCGCATCGAGCAGATGCGCGCTGAAGGCGTCACCTTCATCACTAACGCGCACGTAGGCGTCAATGTTCCTGCTGAAACCCTCACCGACCACTACGACGCCATCCTGTTAGCCGGCGGCGCTGAGCAGCCGCGCAACCTCAACATCCCCGGCCGCGAACTCAAAGGCATCCACTTTGCCATGGAGTTCCTGCCCCAGCAGAATCGCCGCTGCGAAGGCGACTCGGAAGATCAGTTCCTCTCCGATCCATCGCAGGCCATCACCGCTGCCGGCAAGCGCGTCGTCATCATTGGCGGCGGCGATACCGGCGCGGACTGCCTCGGCACCAGCCATCGTCAGGGCCCCATCAGCGTTCATCAGTTCGAAATCATGCCCAAGCCCCCGGAGTCGCGCGCCGCTTCCACTCCCTGGCCCCTCTGGCCGTTGCAACTGCGCACCGAGGGTGCGCATGAAGAAGGCGGCATCCGCGACTGGAGCATCAACAGCATCAAGTTCACGGGCGACGAAAACGGCAACGTCAAGCAGTTGCATCTTGTCCGCGTCGGGCCGCCGCCGAAATTCGAGCCCATCCCCGGCTCCGAGCATGTCATGGAAGTCGATCTGGTCCTCTTGGCTATGGGCTTCCTCGGCCCCGTGCGCGGCGGAATGATTGAGCAGCTAGGACTCGCTTTGGACAATCGTGGCAACGTAGCCGCCAATGCCGATTACATGACATCCGTCGACGGAATCTTCGCCGCCGGAGACATGCGCCGCGGTCAGTCCCTCGTGGTCTGGGCCATCTCCGAAGGCCGCAAAGCCGCTGCTGCCGTCGACAGATACCTCACCGCGCAGGAAGATGCCATTTCCATTCGCCAACGCGCGCTCGTATAAGTCCCCCACCGGCTTCGCCGAACCGCGATCGATGCAACTGCTCCGTGCACCGTTCTTGCGCTTTTTGCGCAAGGGCGGGAAAGCACAACCCTCAACACGATTCATCATCGAGGGGACGAATACAGTCCATCTCAACCCAGTCGCAGAGCATGTGGCCGGCCAGAATATGCACTTCCTGAATGCGAGCCGTATCCGTGGACTCGACGGACAAAACATGATCTGCAAGCTGAGCCATCTTACCGCCCCCCTTGCCGGTCAGGGCTACAGTGGTCAGGCCTTTCGAGCGGGCTGCTTCCAGCGCTGCAACTACGTTCCGGCTATTGCCGGATGTGGAAAGAGCCACCAGCAAATCGCCCGGTCTGCCGATCGCCTCAACCTGGCGCGAAAACACCGAATCGTATCCGAAGTCGTTCGCCACGCAAGTCAGAATCGAAGTGTCGGTGGTCAGGGAGATCGATGCCAGGCCGCGACGTTCACGGCGAAAGCGGCCGACAAGCTCGGCGGCAAGGTGTTGTGAGTCCGCTGCGCTGCCACCGTTGCCGCACCAGAGTATCTTGCCCCCGCCTCGCAATGCCGCTGTCAAAGCCAGCCCGATTTCCTGCAAAACCGATAGCTGGCTTTCCAACTGAGCGGCAACTTCCAGATGATCCCGAATGGCTTTTCCGAAAACGCTTTGGACATCGAAACTTTTGGGCATGTCTCCACCACTTTACCAGTCTCAGGCCGGACCTCCCGCCTAATCGCAGGCCCCTTTAAATCAATGCATCGTCGCTGAATAAAACAGCACCGCAGTGCATAATCGCTAGCGAATCAAACCGCGCAAAAAAAACGTGCCGCGCGCGGCCCCAGCATACACATGCAACCCGAGGGATACAAACCCATCGTTTGAAATTCAAGGCACACTCTGGAGAGAATCAGCCGATTTCCCTCGCTTGTCCAGCGCAAGACACAAGTTTCAGAAGTCCGAGTCGGATTTGCGAGATTTCCGTCGATAGTCGATATAAGTTATCTAGAATCAAGCAGATTGGTTGCCCCTCAGGGATTCGAACCCCGATATGCTGCTCCAGAGGCAGCTGTCCTACCATTGAACGAAGGGGCAACAAGCGCGGAAGCGAACCCGGAATGAGCCCGCATTGGCTTAACTTGCAGCCGGATTTGTTCGGGTCCGGACAGGACGCCTGGACCACAAACTACCTTGACCATCATAAGGGGATTCGGCCCCTCGGTCAAACCCAGCTACTCCAATCCAGGGGCATTCTCTACCTCCGTCATCCGCCCAAAGGTGCACTTATATCTTCCGGCACAATTCCCCCCAAGTGAAGATTTATCAAAACTTTAGGAATCCTCATGCAACATTCATCGGCAATTGTGGAAAATGGAACCCAGAGTCCCAGTCTCGCTGTGATATCTAGCTGTTGTAAAATCAGCTTTGACAATGGAGTTGGCCTTAAATCTCGCCTGGGCGTTGCTGGCTGCCGTCATGGTTTGCCTATGGTTGCGTTTTGTCCCACGCACTGGTGCCAACCGGCGATTGCAGTTCGTAGCCCTGGCCGTGCTTCTGCTGATCCTGTTCCCTGTAGTCTCGGTTTCTGACGACCTGCAGGCCGCACAGAACCCAGCTGAAGCCGATTGCCTTGTGCGCCGCGACCATGCGTGTTCAACTCCGCACTGCGTGCTTCCGCACGTTGCCGCAATGCCGCTCCCGATCTTCGCCGGCCTTTCCTTTGGCTTTCTGCACAGGTCGACTTCCGGCACGCCGCTTGTCCGGGTCGCCGACCACCCCGCACTGGCGCCTATCCAGAATCGCCCGCCGCCTGCCGCCTGACTCTTCGCCGTTTTCTATTACATCTTTCTCGTCTTCAACTCGAGTGTCCGCCGTGCAGACCACGGCGCGAAGGCTTTGTATGAAACACATCTTCCCTTTGTTCCCTGCCTGCGCAGTGGCATGTCTGCTCGCTCTGGCGCCGGTCAAAGTTTTCCCTCAGCAGGCCCTTACATGGGACCAGGTCAAGGCGAGATTTGAAGTCTCCAATCCCACGCTCCATGCGGATTCCCTGAGTGTGGACGAGATGAAGGCGCAGGAAATCACTGCTTATCTCCGCCCCAATCCGCAGTTCACCTTATCGGAAGACGGCACCCAGATCGTTCCTCACGACAGTGTCTGGACCCCACTGCGAGGCACGGACGTGCAGCCCAACTTCAGCTATCTGCACGAACGCGATCACAAGCGCGAACTCCGGTTGAAGAGCGCTCAAGAGGGCACCCAAATCGCCCAGTCGCAGCACGCCGACCTCGACCGGACCCTGCTGTTCACGCTGCGTTCCGCCTTCATCCAAACCCTCCAGGCCAAGACCGTGGTCAAGGTGGCGCAGGAAGATCTGGAATACTACGACCACATCATCCAGATCAGTCGCGATCGCTTCAACGCCGGCGACATTGCCCAGATCGACTTGGATCGCATCGAATTGTTGCGGGTTCAATATGAGTCAGAGATTCAGACCGCGCTGGTCAATCTCCGCACCTCCAAGATTCAGCTTCTGCAGTTGCTGAATGACCGAACCCCGGTTGAGCAATTTGACGTAAATGGGCAATTCGATTTTTCCGATAACCTGGTGCCGCTTGAGGATTTCCGCAAGATTGCACTCGACGAGCGGCCCGATCTCCGCGCCGCTATCCAGTCCCTCGAACAGGCGAGTACCAATCACAAGCTGGCCGAAGCCAACGGGTCCACTGACCCGACGTTTGGCGCCTGGTACACCTATAACTCGTCCAATAACAACCCCAACGGCATCGACACCCTTGGCCTCAGCGTCAGCATTCCTCTGCGCATCTTCGACAAAAACCAGGGCGAGAAGCAGCGCACGCAAATTGACATAGCCCGAAATCAGCAGTTGACTGACGCGGCACGCGCTCAGGTCTTCAGCGATGTTGATTCCGCCTATGCCCAGGTGGAGAGCAACATCGCGCTTCTGAAACCCTACAAGGCCAAGTACAACGATCAGGCCACGCGCGTTCGGGACACCGTGACCTACGCTTACCAGCACGGTGGCGCATCCCTCATGGACATGCTCAATGCGCAGAGTGACTACCGCACCGTGCAACTAGCCTATCTGCAACTGATCGGCACTTATCTAACCGCCGCCGGACAGCTGAATCTGTCTGTAGGACGCGAGGTAATCCAATGAATTCCTATCATCTCCTGAGACCCTTTTCCAGAGATTCACATGCCGGAACTCCACTTGCGTTGGGACTTATCGTGACCGTCAGTTTCTTTTCCGGTTGCAAAGCAAAAGACAACGGTGACGGCGCTCCCCCCCCGGCAAAAGTAGTTCAGGTTGCCGACATGAACCTCATCACGATCGACCAAAACGATGTGGCCAAATTTCCGCTCACATCAGCCGGTCAAATCGACTCCGCCTCCGAATTGACCGCCACTGGCACCGTTTTTCCCGACATCTCTCGCGAAGTCCCAGTGATCTCCCTGGCCAATGGCCGCGTGGTCGACATCAAGACGCGCCTGGACGATAACGTCAAGAAAGGTCAATTGCTTTTCAGGGTGCAAAGCGGCGATGTCTCCGCGGCCTACAACGCATATTTAAAAGCTGTAAACGACGAACAACTCGCGAATAAGGCAGACCTTCGCGCCGAAGATCTTTTGAAACATGGAGCCATCTCACAAGCCATGGTCGAGCAGGCCGACGATGCGGAGAAGAACGCCAAAGCCGATCTTACTGCCGCTGAAGAGCAGTTAAAAGTCCTGGGCGTGGACAAGAATCATCCCAGCCCCATCGTCGATGTCTTCGCTCCCATTTCAGGTGTAATCATCGGCCAGAACGTGACCAATGCAGCAGCCGCAGGTGTGACCCTGTCAGGGTCGGCCACAGCGTTCACCATCGCCGACCTCTCCACGGTCTGGATTCTCTGCGACGTCTATGAAAACGACATACCCAAGTTGAAACTTGGCCAGGAAGCACACTTCAAGCTGAACGCCTATCCGGATCGCCCACTTACTGGACACGTCAGCGACATCGGCCCGGTGCTTGATCCTCAACTCCGCACTGCCAAAGTGCGCATCGAAGTCGCCAACCCCGGCTTCCTCAAGCTTGGCATGTTCGGCACCGCTACCTTTACTGGCCGCACCAAGGAAACCCACGCCGTTGTCCCGGCCGATGCGGTTCTCCACCTCCACGATCGCGATTGGGTTTATCTGCCCGCTGGCGGCAACCAGTTCAAGCGCACCGAGGTCCACGCAGGAAAAATGCTCGATGGAAATCGGCAGGAAATTCTCTCCGGCCTCCAGCCCGGCCAACAAGTCGTTACCAATGCACTCCTGCTGGATTCCGCGGGGAATCAATAGATGATTCGCGCACTTGTCGATTTAGCGCTCAAGAATCGCTGGCTGGTGCTCGGCGGAGTAGTCGTCATCGCTGCCTGGGGTGTTCTGTCTTTCAAGGCATTGCCGATTGAGGCCTACCCTGACGTCGCCAACAACTATGTGCAGATCATCA
>Ga0302320_10013755_pt1 | contig 16844 bp, 16 predicted proteins | sample Bog_T0_3_FD_202130 | JGI IMG/M metagenome (GOLD analysis project Ga0302320, IMG submission 202130) | Peat permafrost microbial communities from Stordalen Mire near Abisko, Sweden - Bog_T0_3 | ecosystem: Environmental > Terrestrial > Soil > Wetlands > Peat | place: Sweden: Abisko, Stordalen Mire... | reverse complement strand
TGCTTTCACCGAACAAAGGAATCGAGAACGTTCTCAACGCTCTGCCCGAGATCGTGGCCGAATTTCCCAACGTAGTTTATATCGTGCTGGGAGCCACGCATCCGAACGAGATACGTAATCATGGCGAAGCCTACCGGCTCAGCCTGGAGATCCTGGCGCGAAAGAACAAGATCGAGAAGCACGTTATTTTTCACGATCAGTTTGTGGATCTGGAGAACCTGACGGAATTCATCGGCGCGGCGGATCTCTACATCACGCCCTATCTGCACGAAGCACAGATCACCTCCGGAACCCTGGCTTACACCTTTGGCGCGGGAAAGGCGGTGATTTCAACGCCCTACTGGCACGCGGCGGAATTGCTGGCCGACGACCGGGGCGTGCTGGTGCCGTTCGCCGACGCGGGCGCGATCGCCCGGGCGGCAATCGGCCTGCTGCGGGACGACAACCGGCGGAATTCCATGCGACGCAACGCCTACCGGATCGGGCGCGACATGATCTGGAGTTGCGCCGGCGCCCAGTACATGCGCTCTTTTGAGGCGTCGAGACGCGGCGGCGGGCCGCTGACCCGCAAGTTTCAGGTCAAAACGCTCGACCAGAAGCCCCGCGAATTGCCGAAGCTCAAACTGGGTCATCTTCGACGGATGACGGACTCAACCGGAGTCTTCCAGCACGCCGTTTTCGGCATTCCGAATTTCGCCGAGGGCTATTGTTCGGACGACGTCGCGCGCGCCTTTATTTTCGGCATGCAACTGGAGGAGACCGGGGAAAACCAGGATTTCGTGGAGGAACTGGTTACCACCTGCGCGGCGTTTCTTCACCACGCTTTCGATTTTGAGACGAAGCGGTTTCATAATCACATGAGTTTCGACCGGCACTGGCTGGACCCGCGGGGGTCGGAAGACTGCCAGGGAAGAGTATTGTGGGCGCTGGGCGTCGGCGTGGGCCAATCGCAATTCCCGAGCTTTCATATGATGGCCGGCCAGCTTTTCACACTGGGTCTGCCGGTAGTAAACGAATTCACGTCGCCCCGCGCATGGGCCTTTGCACTGATGGGCATAGACAGCTATCTGCACCGGCTCAGCGGCAACAGTCAGGTCAGCCAGATGCGCGAGGTGCTGGTCTCACGGCTTATGGGACTCTTCGAGCGTAACGTGCGGGCGGGCTGGTGCTGGTTTGAAGAGAGCCTGTCCTACGATAATGCGAAGCTGGCTCATGCGCTGATCCTGAGCGGGCGCGCGATGGGGCGCGAGGACGTGTATGAAACGGGACTGCGGGCGTTACGCTGGCTCAACGACGTGCAGATCTCCGAGAGAGGCCATTTCCGCCCGATCGGCAGCAACGGTTTCTATCAGCGGGACGGCGCGCGGGCGCAGTTCGACCAGCAGCCGATCGAGGCGCAAGCCATGGTTTCGGCGTGCCTCGAAGCGTATCGCACGACCGGCGACGTCTGGTGGTACGAGCAGGCGCAGCGGGCCTTCGACTGGTTTATCGGGTGGAACGATCTCGGGCTGGAATTGTACTCGCCGGAACACGGCGGATGCCGGGACGGGCTGCATGTGGATCGCGTGAATGGAAACCAGGGCGCGGAATCCACGCTGGCGTTTCTGCTGTCGCTGACGGAAATGCGTCAGGCCCAGGCTATGGTGCTGAGTTTTCAGGAGGCCGTAATGCATGAACCAATGGCACGAATGCCGACCGGGACCGATCACCTCAGTTCCGAACCGATCGGACCGGGAACGATCGGACGTGAAGTAATGGCAGTGAGCGCCTGATGGCGAACCCCGTTTTGATTCATCGCGATTCGCTGATCCTCAGACCGGATCAGTCGCGGGTGCTGCTGAGGTCGTTCGTACCTGGGGGAACGCAAAGAATAGCCGCCATCATTCAACGAGTGATGACGATGCCGGAAGACCTGGCAGAGGAGGTACTGCACAGGATCTCGGTTGAGTTTGGGAAGAGACATCAGCATACCTGCGAACTTTTTATGGAACGCTTCGAGCAGGTTCGCGGAGTGATTCCCGGCGAGACGGAGTTATCCCGGCACCGAAAGCTGTTGATCGGCGCGTGCTTCCTGGCCGAATACTCGCTGGAATCGGCGGCGCTCTTTAATCCTTCGATCGTGCCCCATCCCGATCAGACGGAACTTCCCGAAGGCGCACTGCGGGTTGTGCTGAGCCTGCGGGCAACGGGCGAAGGGCACATCTCGTCGATTACTTTCCGCACGGGCGTGATTCACGGCGATCTCCGGATCGAAATACTGAAGCCGAACGGATTCCTGACCGAACCCCGACAGGTTCCCAATCCCACCTATGAGAAGGCGCTGTTCGCGCACAAGCTGAAGGACGTCGGGTTGACCCGTGAGTTTACCCAGCGCGTAATGAGCAAACTGGGGGACCATTTCTCGCTGGAGGAACTGCGCATCGAGCTCAGGGCCGACGAGTTCCTGCTGCCGGACGGGATGACCCAGGCGGATCTGATGGCTCAGGCGGACCGGGATGAAGCCAAGCGCATCTGGATGGAGGCGCGATCTAACTACGAGGTGCAGTTTCAACCCGATCAGCAACTGTCCGAACGAGTATTGTTTCCCGCGACTCCCACGCAAAGCAATGGCATCGAGGATGCGCGTTTCGTTCACTTCCGGAACGACGACGGCAGCTATAAGTACTATGCGACGTTCACGGCCTACGATGGCAAAGCGATCCAACCACAGTTACTCGAAACGACCGACTTTCTGCGTTTCTGCTTCATCACGCTGAACGGCCCCGCAGTGGAAAACAAGGGGATGGCGTTATTTCCGCGGAAGATCAACGGCCTCTACGCGATGCTGTCGCGACAGGATGGCGAGAATATCTCGCTGATGTATTCCGATAACGTGCATTTCTGGAACGAGCGGAACGTGTTGCTCAAACCAAAGTTTCCGTGGGAGATCGTACAGATCGGCAATTGCGGATCGCCGATCGAGACGGACGCGGGATGGCTGGTGTTAAGTCACGGCGTGGGGCCGATGCGAAAGTACTGCATCGGAGCATTCCTGCTGGATCGGGAAGATCCGGGCAAGGTGATCGGCAGGCTCCGGGAGCCGCTCATCAAGCCGGACGAAGCGGAGAGAGAAGGCTATGTCCCGAACGTCGTATACACCTGCGGGTACATGCTACGGGGCAGCGAACTGATTATCCCTTACGGTCTGGCGGATCATTCCATCGGGTTCGCGACGGTGCAACTGCAGGAACTACTGAATGCAATGGAACCGGCGGATACTCCTGCGTAAGACTGGCAGTCCGTACCGGGCTTGGAAGATTGCGCAAACCGAAGGCGTCGGGCGAATATGTCACATACGACACCTGGTGGTCAGGGAAATCGCGACAAATTTGTGAAATTACACGAAATCGCGCCCGCCCCCGGTCATTTACTGGTACTATTAGACTTCACCGCCTTTCTGGCTTCCCTTCAGTATGAAGAGCGATTTCCGTTCTCCATACCGCCGGCCTCCTTGATCGACGGGGCAAGGAGAATTACGCAGTGAGCTCCACCGCCTCTCAATTACAGGCCAACGATTGGCTTCTCGAACATGGTCCGAGAGAACTCGAAGTTCTGTTCCGCACCATTGTGTTTCAGCCATCGACGCCGGTTCTGATTACCGATAACGACCGCAAGTCGCGCGAGGCCAGCAGTGGCGCCAGTAAGTTACTGGGTTTACCCCGGGAAGAGATTATCGGGCGTACCCTGGACGAACTTACGGAGCCGGAATCAAGACCGGGAATTTCGCAGAGCTGGAAAACGTTTCTCAAAGACGGACGGCCGGGCGGAATATTGAACATGGTGGGCACAGACGGCGCGCCCCGCGAAATGGAATACTCAGTCCGGAAGAATGTTTTGCCCGTTCGTCATGTGGTGACGCTGTACGAGAGGACCGACGACGTCGATAGCGACGAACCGGTTGACGATGAGACCGGGGAAACAAAACGCGCGGCGCGGGGCGGAGTTCCCAGCTGGGTGCAGGATTACGCGCTATGCCTGCTGGACGTGGAAGGAAACATCGTGGTGTGGTACGCCGGGGCAGAACGAATTCACGGCTACTCGAGCGAGGACGTAGTCGGCCGGTCCATTTCGATTTTCGATCCGGATAAGGGCGCTTCGGAAAATCTGCCGGAGCTTTTGAAACGCGTTGCGGCGGACGGGCATTATGCAACGGAAGGCTGGCGTCAGAGGAAGGATGGGACGCAGTTCTGGGCCAGCGCCATCCTGCTTGCGCTGCGTGACGAACAGGGAGAGTTGCGGGGATACGCCAAGGTGGTTAGAGACTTCAGCGACCGTCACGAGCGGGATGAAAAGCTGCGGCGAAACCGGGCGCGTCTGCGGCCGGCGACCGGGCGGCCAGCCATTGTGGGCATTGTCTCGGGCGAATTCGATCACATTCCGGAGGCCAACGACGCCTTTCTGGAGATGGCCGGATACAGCCGCGAAGATTTGCAGGCGGGCTTGCTGAACTGGCCCGATCTGACCCCGGCGGAGTTTCGCGAGATGGATGAACTGGCGCATGAAGAGGGTCTGCGTTTCGGGGCGTGCACGCCCTTTGAAAAGGAACTAATCCGGAAGGACGGCACACGGATCCCCGTTCAGATCGCCACGGCCGTGCTTAAGTTGTCACCGTTCCGCTGGATTACATTCGTTACGGATCTGCGGGAGCGGAACCGCATGGAGCAGGTCGACAACGAAGGCCCGACCGAGATCAAGCATAATTTCGAAGAAATTGTCGGTGACAGCGCGGTGATGAAGCGGGTGATGTCCCAGGTGGAAGTGGTGGCGCCGACGGATGCAACGGTGCTGGTGCTGGGCGAGACCGGGACAGGCAAAGAGCTGATTGCGCGGGCGATTCATCGAATCAGTCCGCGGCGCAATCTGCCGTTCATCAGTCTCAATTGCGCCGCGATCCCGACAGGGTTGCTCGAAAGCGAGCTGTTCGGGTACGAGCGCGGGGCCTTCACGGGCGCATTGTCACAGAAGATCGGGCGCTTTGAGATGGCGCACCGGGGGACTTTGTTTCTGGATGAAGTGGGCGACATTCCGCTGGATCTGCAGCCGAAGCTGCTACGTGCGCTGCAGGAGAAGTCGTTTGAACGGCTGGGTGGCACGAGGACGATCCCGATCGACGTTCGGCTGGTAGCGGCGACCAATCGCAATCTGACGCAGATGATGGGGGATAAGCTTTTCCGCAGCGATCTCTACTACCGGCTGAAGGTATTCCCCATCACGACGCCGCCTTTGCGGGACCACCCGGAGGACATTCCGGTGCTGGCCCGGCATTTCACGAAGAAGTATGCGGCGAAGATGAACCGTGTGATCGATAAGATTCCGACGGAGACGATGAAAGCGCTGGTTAGCTGGCAGTGGCCGGGCAATGTGCGGGAACTGGAGAACTTCATCGAGAGGTCTGTGATCCTTTCGCGCGGTCCCGGGTTGCGCGCTCCGGTGAACGAACTGGTTGTGGAACTCGCCGAAACCACGGGCGGGGCTACGCTGGAGGAAGTGGAGCGGGAATACATACTCAAGGTTTTCCGTGAGACCGGCGGAGTAGTGAGCGCGACCGCGACACGGCTGGGAGTTCCGCGGACTACTTTGAACGCGATGATGACCAAGCTGGGACTTTCGAGGGCGGATTTGTAAACCGGGAAAACCTCTGGCCGCGGATGAACACAGATACCACAGATAAAAAAACGGTTTGGCCAATGGCGTGCCTCTTAAGCAGCCATGAGACCTCTCTTAGTAACTATGGCGCTGCTGCTCGCGCTGATGGCCTGGATGGCACCGCCCCAGGTGGAAATCACGGGGGCGAGAGGGGTAGACCTCGATAACTCGACCGGGCCCGGTCAGTAACCGGATCGGGGAACCGCTCGCCCGACGCTAAACCGGTCTGTGCCGGTTGCGTCGGACTCGCTCCGCATTCCATTAGTCCTGGGCGTCGCGGTACTCAGGCGGAACGTCGTCTTCACGGAATTGCCGGGTGTGAACCTCCGCTACTTCTTCTCCGGAGGCATCCTCAACGCCGAGTATGGCTTCGGCCTCAAAGGCCTGGCCCTCTTCCAGCAGTTCTTCCACGCTTTCGGAATCGGCTTCCTCCCGCGTCGGGAGACCCTGAGTGTCGCCGCACTGGCCGGCGGAATCGGGTCCCCCTTCGCGCTTTCTGGTGGAGACTACTGCATGGGTACGGGTTAACTCGCTGTTCATAACTTTGCTTGAGGCACGTTCATTGCCAGGAGATGCGTAACTGTCCGGCTACAAGACGACGCTGATGGCGAGTCCGACACCAGGATGACGGCGATCGTAGAGATAGTAGCCATCGGAGTAGTCGATATAGACGTCGTCGGAGGAATACCAGTCGGGTTGCCATGAGTCTGGCCAGGGGTCAAGCAGCATGAACGAAAAACCGCCATAGGCAAAACGCGGGTAGCCCATGAACATCACCGGAAGCACGCCGATGCGGAAGAAATGAGAGCTGCCGAAATGCAATCCAAAGGTGGCCTGCGGGATATAGGCACCCCCATAGCCTCCACGCTGCCCCCAACCGCGATGGTCGGATTCCCAGTTCCGATCGCGTCCCTGCTGAAAGTTGGTGTGGGGCTGCCAGCCGCCACCCTGCTTCGCCCAACCGCGTTGTTGCTGCCAGGACTGGGCCTGCTGTGCGGTGCGTTGCGGTTGCGGGGCCTGAACGTTGGTCTGAGCCTGGCGCTGCGGCTGAGCCGCCTGGTTATGCGCAGCGGCGGGTTGCCCCGGTTGTGCACGCTGTGGCGCTTGCTGTGCCTGCGCACGCGCCGACTGAGCGTGCTGTTCCGTCTGCGGGGTCTGCGCTTTGCCCGGCTGCGCGTTTCGCTGAGCTTGTTGGGCCGGCGCCTTCGGCTGAGCAGCGCGTGATTGCGGAGCCGGATGTTGGGCGGTGGGAGCTTCGGACTTTTGGGCCTGGGCTTTGGGCGGCTGCGCCGGACGGGGCTGAGCCTGCGATTGAGCCGGGCGCGGCTGGGCAGGCGCCTGCTGTGGTTTCGCTGGCTGCGGTTGCGGCGCGCGCTGCTGGGGCTCGGCGCGCTGCGGCTGAGGCTCAGCGCGCTGCTGCGGTTGCTCCTTTTCTTCCTTCTGGCCGTATGCGGAGATTGTCGCCAGGAACAGTGCAGCGGCCGCGATCGTTGCTTTCGATAGCTTCATATGGTTAGTCCTTACTCAACCAATACAGGCACGTGTACGCCCAACATTCGTCGCAACAGATGACAGTCAACCCGGCAAACGCAGCAGGTCCGGAGCGCCGCCTCCCGGAACACACATACTGCTGGTAGAGCGACGCGCCGGGCGCTTCGGCAGGCAATAAGGCATCAACCTGACACAAGCCGACGAGTCCCGGCGCGAGGCCTGAGGTCGTGACCAGAGCATCGGCCCGTTGATCGTCACGGTGGGAAACGCAGTGGTGGTGGAGAGCGGATTCGTGGATGCGGCAGCGCGTGTCATTCTCATCTCGCCTGCTGCGCTCCAAGCCGGGGGCTGATTGGCAACAGGGACGATGCCGTTTCAGCAGGTAGCGACATACCCGTCGCGCACCACGGGCTGACACCGAGAGTCCGGAGCCCGCCTGCATGTCAAGGGCTGCCTGGTTCAGCACGCCAGGGCTCACCCGGCCGCAGGGGAACCCGGCTGGCAGCGTCCATGACGGAAGTAAGCGTCGCCGAGTTCTGCACAGGTCAGATGAATCGCGGCACCGTGATGGGGTAGCTCCGATGTCACAGGCGTTCACTGACGACGGGACGTCGGTGATTCCAGTCTACGCGAGCGCGACGTAGTTGCCGGTAAGCCCGAAATGGACCGGCGCGCACTGCACGAAAAGCGGTGCGGATGCCGAGATACCAAACAACAGCACGCCCAGCAGGAAGGCTCGGCAGAGCCCTTCGAGTACTCTGATTTGCAGATATCTCCCGGCCGTGCGAAATGCTTTATGGGATGCGCGAAATAACTTCATAGCCTTCACTTCCTTTCCTCATGCCGCAGAATCGAGCGGTCCGGTTTCGCGCGTGAAAGTAATTGCTGGCGCGACTCCGCGCCGGCAACAGAACAGTGGCAATAGAGCGTCCAACGGCTGCTCTGAAAGGAGGAACCTTTATGTAGGCCTGGCCGCCGTTTCTCGCAGAGGACGGACCTGGTGGGGATTGATTGACCGGGGAAAGTCATAGTGCCCAAATACGGTCAGTGCCACTCCGCCTTGCACCAGAGAACTTCAGAATGTGAAGCTTACCGTCACCCGCTCGATTAGAGAAGGCGACGCGAATCGGGCACCGGCGGAGGAACGGCCACTGACGTGCCAATTCGCATGTGCGTGTTCGATTTGGCCGCTTCCGCACGAAAGTTGAGCGATCACAGCCCGGTAAGCGGAAAAACCTGACTGCAAGACGAAAAGAAGGAACTCTTTATGAAAACGACTCTAAGATACAGTTTGTGCGTTGTGGCAATCGCCGCTTCAATGAGCAGCGCCGCAGTTGCGGCGGACCGGGAAGCAAAAGTTGCCGATAGGCTGGATGCTTCCGCGGAAACACTTACCGATATGATGATGGCCTCGGATCACGGCATACCGCGGGATCTGCTGGACAAAGCCAAATGCGTGGTGGTGATACCGGGAATGAAGAAAGTCGGGTTCATCTTCGGCGCCAAGTACGGCAGCGGCTTTGCAGTTTGCCGCCGCAATGGCGGCGTCGGCTGGAGCGCGCCGGCAGCCATGCGGGTTGAAGGTGGAAGCGTAGGGTTCCAGATTGGCGCATCGGAAACCGATATCGTGCTGCTCGTGATGAACGACGGCGGAATGCGGCACCTGTTGTCGGATAAATTCACCATCGGCGGCGAAGCAACGGCCGCGGCGGGCCCGCTGGGCCGGGATGCGGCCGCTCAAACGGACGCCATGATGAACGCTGAAATGTTATCGTACTCTCGGGCGCGTGGTTTGTTCGCCGGCATCTCCCTCGAAGGCGCGACCCTTCGCCCGGATGAAGATGCGAACCGTGAGATGTACGGTCATGGCGTGACGAACCGCGAAGCGCTTACGGGCGACATGAAGGCACCCCCGGTCGCAGCGAAGTTCGAACACTCCCTGAATCGCGACTCCGTTCGCCGCAACTAACGAGACATCAGGGCAGGACAGATTTCATGGGCCGCATTCGACACGGGTTCAGGGAGGCTGTCCTGCTTCTGCGGATTGCGATTCGAAACTGGCAACAGGACAAGGCGCCGAGAATGGGCGCGGCGCTTGCGTATTATATTGCGCTTTCGCTGGCGCCGGTCGTATCGGTGCTGCTCGCGATCGCGGGCCGGGTAGTGGCCGGCGGGCAAACGGCGATGAGCGAGTTCGTGCCACAGATCCGGAGTCTGGTGGGCTACGAAGGGACGCATGCGGTACGGGCGATGGTGGCACAATACCGCCATTCTCACGGCGGATTGGGAGCCACGATCCTGGGCCTGGCGACGGTGCTGGTGGCCGCTTCCGCAGTGGTGGGTGAACTTCGGGATGCGATGAACACGATCTGGAAGGTTCCCGCAAAACCGGAGCCGGATGACGCCGGAGGAATGGCGCAGCAGGCAAAGGAATGGATGTATTCGCTGGCACTGGTGGTGGCATGCGGCTTGCTTCTGGTGGCTTCGCTGATTCTGGATGCCTGGGTATTTGCCGCTGGAAAATTCCTGAATGCGAGCGACTGGATGCCCGGAAAGTTTGTGGAGACCGGAGACGCGGCGATTTCCTTCGCCGTGGTGGCCGCCCTATTCGCGTTCGTGTTCAAAGTGCTGCCGCGGGTTCGACTGCGCTGGAGCGATGTCGCCGGAGGGGCCGTTGGGACGGCGCTGCTGTTTGTAGCGGGAAAGGTTCTGCTGGGTTTTTATCTCGGCAAAGCGGGTATTGGCAATGCTTATGGGGCGGCGGGTTCGCTGGTCGTTGTTCTGGTGTGGGTTTACTATTCCGCTCAGGTTCTGTTTCTGGGCGCCGAGTTCACACGCGCTTATGCGGAGCGATTCGGCTCGATGGCGGAGAAAGGGCATTCACACGCAATCCTCGTGTGATGCCGGGCGCACCAATTAACGGTCCTGAGCATTTTGTTAAATGAAATAACAAAGGAGTTTAAGAGATGCTTTGGACTATTGCAGTCGTATTGCTCGTATTGTGGGCTCTGGGAATGGCTACCGCCTATACGGCAGGCGGACTGATTCACATTTTGTTGGTACTGGCCGTAGTAGCCGTCCTGATTCGCGTGATTCAGGGTCGCCGGATCGTATAGGCCGCTCCGCGCGAACTGGCCCTCGACGTGCTGTTCGAGAGCACAACGTAACGCTCCCGGTCGGTCGTCTCAATGTAAGAAGTGAGCGGCCGGCCGTTCCTTTTTCGAAGGTCAATTTCCGACAATCGACGCCAGTGACAATTTCCTCCCCCACTCTTTCACGACGGACCGGACCAGGCCTGCTGACCGCCGGCGTTCGGCTCACCCTGCTGCTGTTTCTTTCCGCCCCCAGTTTCTTCGGCTATTCCGTACTCACTCACGAAGCAATTGTGGACACGTTGTGGGACGATCCCATCAAGTCAATCCTGCTGCAGCGATTCCCCGACGCTACCGCCGAAGATCTGGAACAAGCACACGCCTATGCGTATGGAGGCTGCATCATTCAGGACATGGGGTACTATCCGTTCAGCAACAAGCTCTTCAGCGATCTGGCTCATTATGTCCGCAGCGGGGATTTCGTCATGGCCCTGATTCGGGAGTCGGAGGATTTGAACGAATACGCCTTCGCCCTCGGCGCGCTGGCGCACTACGCAGCAGACGTCAGCGGGCATGGAATCGCCGTGAATGTCGCGGTGCCGCTGCTCTACCCCGATCTCCGCACGCGATTTGGCAAAACAGTGACTTACTGGGACGCCCCCCTTGCACATCTCCGGACTGAGTTCGGCTTCGACGTGCTCCAGGTTGCACAAGGCCGTTATGCTCCGGACCGGTATCGGGCCTTCATCGGCTTCAAGATTGCGAAACCAGTGCTGGAGCGGGCGTTCGAAGATACTTACGGACTGAAGCTCAAGGACCTGTTCGGCGATCATCTGGATCTTGCGTTGGGGTCGTTCCGGTATACCACGAGTTCCATTATTCCCGGGATGACGCATCTGGCATGGCAGCTCAGGAAAGAGACAATCGTCAAAGAGATTCCAGGGATCACCAAGAAGAGGTTCCTCTTCAATCTTTCACGAGCGACGTATGAGAAAGACTGGGGATCGGAGTATCAAAGACCTGGTTTCCGCGCCCGCTTGCTGACGTTCCTGCTGCGCCTGGTGCCGAAATCGGGTCCCTTTAAAGGCCTGGCATTTCGCGCGCCGACTCCAGAAGTGGAGAAACTGTTCATGACCAGCTTCAACCGCACGGTGGACCAATATCGTGGCATGTTGTTAAATGAGAGTACCGATCAGCTGGAGTTGCCGAACGAGAACATCGATACCGGTGCCCTCACCGTAGCAGGTAAGTATGCCGGCGCCGATCAGGCTTACGACAAACTACTCAATAAACTCGCGGATCGCCACTTCGCCGGCATTTCAGATGGGCTACGAGGCGATCTGTTGAGGTATTACGCGGTTCGGCAGCCTCCGGTCGCACCGCCGCCGTCGAAAAAAGCCGCGAAGCAATGGGCCAGGGCCCGCGCGGAATGGGCGGTTGTGATCCGGCAGATTGAAGAGCTTCGGCAATATCAGGGTGAATTGCAGGCGACGAAATGAATATTGGGCGGAGGATCGGTATCCTGGCCGCGATGGCCACCATCTCGGTGCGTTCTATTCGGGGACAGCACCCGCGAGGACGCTCCACGGGAACGCTGGAACAAATCGTAGCGGACCAGAAGCGGATATGGATGGCGCCGGTGGCGGTGATTCGCGGGGACGGATGGAGGCCGGCGCTTGGCGTCGTGGGCGCGACCGGAATCCTCATCGCATTCGACCCCACGCTTGCGCCCCTGCTCCAACGGCCGGCGTTCCAGGAGGCACGACCCGTCGCGGAATTTAATCGGGTGCTCAGTGGACGGCACACCGCCCTTGCACTCAACGCTTTCACATGGCTCTTTCAGATCGCCGGACGGCTGGGAGCGGGGCCCTACCTCACAGAAACAGGATTACTTGCAGGGGAAGCGGCGGCCAACGCCGAGATTGTGGCCATGGCGATGAAACATCTCGATCTGCGCATGCGTCCGAGCGAAGTTGGGCCGAATGGCGACTTCTCGCGTACGTGGCTGCGTACGAAAAATCGCAGTTGGGATGGCTCGGGCTGCTTCCCGTCCGGTCATACCGCTGCGGCATTTGCCATCGCTACGGTATTTGCGGAACGGTATCGCGGCAATAAGTGGATTTCCGCTATGGCGTTCGGACTCGCAGGACTTCTGGGAGTCTCGCGATTGACGACGCGGGCGCATTTCCCATCCGACGTTCTGTTTGGCGCAGCGCTCGGTTGTTCTGTAAGCCACTATGTCGTGCTGCGGCGTTGACCATCGGGGGTCAACATGACCTCGTGCGGTTAGCGAAAGCGACTCTCCGGGCGCTGCCTGTGCATCGGTGAGCCATCCTGGGCAAAGGAACACAGCGTTTCCCTTCGATGGCCACCCAACTGCTTTGAACAAACCGTTGCAGCAACCGAAGAAAACCAAAATGAACAAAACGTTAATTGCATTATTTATCGGGTGCGGATTATTGACCGCGCAAACATCCGGACCGGCATATCGCGTTTCCACGACTGCACGGACCGTGAAGGCGATCAGTTATCAACATCGGAGTGGCGAGACGAAGATCGACTTCGCCGGCACCGCCAACACGCCTGGCGCGCATGGTACCGCCAAGGTGGAAGGCAAGAAAGGATATATCGCGATCGACGCAGAGTTCCGCGACTTACCGGATGCCACGCAGTTTGGAGCGGAATATCTGACTTATGTGCTCTGGGCCGTTACACCGGATGGCCGCACTTCAAATCTGGGTGAGATCCTCCGCAGCGGCGGCAGCGGCAAACTCGACGTGACTACCGAACTGCAGGTATTCGGGCTGATCGTCACGGCCGAGCCATATTTCGCGGTAACTCGCCCGAGCGATGTGGTGGTACTCGAAAACGAAGTTCGGCGCGATACCAATGGCGGTGTGGAACCGATCGACGCCAAATATGAGCTATTCCAGCGCGGCCAGTATCTGCATCTCGTGAACGTCCTGGATCTGCAGCTGAATCGCAAGGTGCCGCTGGAGCTTTATGAGGCCCGCAACGCGGTGCAGATTGCGCGCACAAGCGGGGCCGATCAGTTCGCGGGGGATACCTTTCAAAAGGCCGAAGCCGAGTTAAAGCAGGCGGATGGTTATCAAAGAAATAATGCAGGGTCAAAGCCGGTGACGATGGCGGCCCGGGAAGCGGTCCAAACCGCAGAGGACGCGCGAGCCATCGCAGTGAAGCGCCAGGACGATAACCTTCTGGCCGATGCGGCGCAGGCGAGCGTCAATCGGGAACTGGCGGCCACGCAGGGCCAGGCCGCAGCGCGCGCCGAGACGGAACGAGTCACGCGCGATGCGGCGGCGGCTCAGGCTGCGGCCCAGTCGGCAGCTCAGGCGGCTCAGGCGAATTCGAATGCGGAAGCGGATCGCATGAAACGCAACATGGAAGCACAGACCCTGGCGTCGCAAACGGAGGCAGCCCGGTTAAAGCAGGTAAACGACGACAAGGCGCTGATCGCCCGGGATGAAGCGGCAAGCCTGAAGGCGGACAACGATTCGCAACGCCTCGCGGCTCGGGCGGAACTGGATCGCGTGGGCAGCGAGAAGGATCGCCTTGAGCGGGAGAAGGTTGCACTCAGGGCTCAGTTGCTGTTCCAGTTCAACGCGATCCTGCAAACCCGCGATACGGCCAGAGGGCTGATCATAAACATGTCGGACGTACTCTTCGACACCGGAAAATTCTCACTGCGCCCGGATGCGCGGGAGAAACTCGCGCGGATCGCAGGAATTGTGGAGGGTCATCCCGGCCTGAAGCTGGCGGTGGAGGGATACACCGACAGTGTGGGCACGGACGAATTTAATCAGACTCTTTCGGAGAAGCGCGGGGGAGCGGTACGGGACGATCTGATCCAGCAGGGCATGGGCGCGGATTCGGTCACCTCGGCAGGCTTTGGCAAGACTCAGCCGGTAGCGTCAAACGACACTTCGGCCGGGCGCCAACAGAATCGGCGAGTGGAGATCGTGATTTCCGGCGATGTTATCGGAACAGAGATCGGCGTACCGCTCGCGGCGAAGTAATTTTGGGTTATCGGAGGACGGAGGAACGAGCCCGGCATTTAATGCCGGGCTCGTGTCATTTGTGAAAGGACACGTCATGACGAACGCGAAACTGCCCGCTGTTGTGTTCCAGGAAGGTGACGAAGTTGTGTTGGCGCTGGGAGGAAACCAGTGCACACTGGGAACCTTTGTGGGACTCAGAAAGGATCCGAAATGGGCGGATATAAGGGAGCGGAATGGCGTGTTGAAACGCCATCCACTGGAATGGCTGGCACGCGCTCCCGAAGCCAGTGTGTGAAGCGTCACCAGACGCCGTATATCTGCCCGTACTTCGGTAAACTTCGGCCCTTGCCGTGCATTACTCAGGGCGGATGGACCGCGCAGCGGAACGATATCCCAAGGAGCAGTACAATGACCGAGAACAATTCAGTAGTAGCCGTCTATGACACGCACGACGGCGCGGAAGCGGCCATAAAAGAACTACAGCATGCGGGGGTCGATATGAGCACTTTGTCGATCATCGGCAAGGATACGCACACCGACGAGCAGGTAGTCGGCTATTACAACAATGGCGACCGGATGAAGTTTTGGGGCAAAACGGGCGCGATGTGGGGGGGCTTTTGGGGCCTGCTTTTCGGATCCGCTTTCTTTGCGATTCCCGGCATCGGCCCGGTGCTGGTGGCGGGGCCGGTAGTTGCGTGGATCGTGGGAGCGCTCGAAGGTGCGGCGGTGGTGGGAGGGGTAAGCGCCATCGGAGCGGGACTTTACGGAATGGGCATCCCGAAGGACAGTGTCGTGAACTACGAAACGGCGCTGAAAACAGACAAATATCTGCTGCTGGTGAACGGAACTGCGGGCGATGTGGAAAAGGCCCGCGACATTATCGAGAACACACGGCCTGCAAACGTTGCGCTTCACGCCAACGAGCTTGCGGTCGCAGCGGCACGTTAAGCGGGTTTGACGCCGGCCACTGCCGGACACGAAAGATTGCAGCAATCGATGGAATGAAAGCCCGGGAGGGCAAAAACATGTTAATGAATTCTACGTACCTGAAGGGGCTTACCATTCGGGCATTAGATGGCGAACTGGGAACGGTCGACCAGTTTTACTTTGACGATGTGACGTGGGCAATCCGGTACCTCACGGTAGAGACCGGCGGCTGGATGGGCGGTCGACCCGTGTTGATTTCGCCGTATTCGATTACGCACGTCGACTGGCAGGCGCGACGTCTGGACGTCGCCCTGACCAAAGAACAGGTGGAGAACAGTCCGGACATCAATACACACCAACCGGTGTCCCGGCAACATGAAGCCGAGTACCTGGGTTACTACGGGTATCCGTACTACTGGGGCGGACCCAATCTTTGGGGTCCGGCATTCTATCCTGCAGGGTCGGAGATTCTGGCCACGGGCTCGGCGGAAGCACGGGCGGAGCGCGCGCGCAAAGAATCCGCAGACTCGCACCTGCGGAGTAACGATGGCGTGAAGGGCTACTTCATCGAAGCTACCGACGGCGAGATTGGCCATCTGGACGGTTTCATCGTGGATGACGAAGCATGGTCGATCCGCTATATCGAGGTGGCCACGCGCAACTGGTGGCCGGGAAAGAAAGTTCTGGTGTCGCCGGCGTGGATCGAAAAGGTCAGCTGGTCGAATTCCAAAGTTTACGTCGGCCTTTCGCGCGACGTGATTCAGAGTGGCCCGGAATACAACGAAACGACGCCAATTAACCGGGAATACGAGAATCAGCTTTATTTCCACTATGGCCTGCCGCCCTACTGGCTGAACGAAGCCGAACGTCAGGCTGTTTTCTCAATGAGTCCCGTGTAGGTTTTGCGGGTAGACGAAGATTCGCCGTTGCGCCTCTAAACGTATTCGGATCCCCCGGCTGCTTCGACATGTAACAGCGGCGAATCGCTACCAAACAGCGACTACAGAACGGAGAGTTTGGCCGTGGGCGTGCACCATACCGGCCATGACCCTGACAGAACCAGAAGTTGTTATCGCGAAAGCCGCAGAGGCGACGATGAAAGCCCTTGTTTATCGCGGCCCCGGTAAACCTGCCTGGGAATCGCACGCACGCCCCGCGATTCAACGTCCGGGAGACGCCATCGTGCGCATTACTGCCACGACGATTTGCGGGTCGGACCTTCATATTCTTAAGGGAGACGTACCCACGGTTACAGAAGGGCGAATTCTGGGGCATGAAGGGATTGGCATCGTCGAGGAACTCGGAGCGGGGGTCTCGGAATTTCGTAAGGGCGACAAGGTTGTGATCTCGTGTATCACCGCATGCGGCAAGTGCGACTTCTGCCGCGAGCAGATGTATTCGCACTGCCGGAACGGGGGCTGGATTCTGGGCAACACAATCGACGGTACCCAGGCGGAGTATGTTCGCGTTCCGTACGCCGATACCGGTCTCTACCCGCTTCCCGCCGAAACCAGCGACGAAGCGGCCGTCATGCTCAGCGATATTCTGCCCACGGGCTTCGAGTGTGGCGTTCTGAAAGGACAGGTCAAGCCAGGCGACACCGTCGCTATCGTGGGCGCCGGGCCTGTGG
>Ga0302320_10013754_pt1 | contig 16847 bp, 16 predicted proteins | sample Bog_T0_3_FD_202130 | JGI IMG/M metagenome (GOLD analysis project Ga0302320, IMG submission 202130) | Peat permafrost microbial communities from Stordalen Mire near Abisko, Sweden - Bog_T0_3 | ecosystem: Environmental > Terrestrial > Soil > Wetlands > Peat | place: Sweden: Abisko, Stordalen Mire... | reverse complement strand
TTAGTACCGCGACCACGTGATTGTGTAATCCTTCCCATGAATTTGGGTGCCCCCGGTCCCGCTTTTGGGACCGGGGAAACCACAAATCTACGCCGTCAGTCTATTAGTACCGCGACCACGTGATTGTGTAATCCTTCCCATGAATTTGGGTGCCCCCGGTCCCGCTTTTGGGACCGGGGAAACCACAAATCTACGCCGTCAGTCTACTAGTTGGGAAAAAGATGGATATTGCTTAAAGCGACACGCCGCGCTTCCAGGGGATGAAATCGTTTTGGCCGAGCTGCTCGGCTTTGGTGGAGCGCAGGCCGCTGGCTACTTCAATGGAGAGCTCTAGCAATTTTTCCGCGCAGGCGGGGATTGTCTCTTCGCCGGTGACGATGGGACCGGCGTCGAAGTCAATGATGTCAGCCATGCGCTGGGCGAGCGTGGAGTTGGTGGAGATTTTGACGACGGGGGCGATGGGGTTGCCGGTGGGCGTGCCGAGGCCGGTGGTGAACAGGACCAGATTTGCGCCGGCGCCGACCTGCGCGGTGACGCACTCGACATCGTTGCCGGGGGTGCATTGCAGGTTGAGGCCGGGCGTGGTGGCGTACTGGGGGAAATCTAAAACGTCGCGGACGGGGGAGACGCCGCCTTTGCGAGCTGCACCGGCGGACTTGATGGCGTCAGTGGTGAGGCCGTCGGCGATGTTGCCGGGGGAGGGGTTGGCCTCAAAGCCGGAGTGCACCGCGCGGGCGCGGGCCTGGTAGGTCTGCATGAGATGGAAGAACTTTTGCGCGAGCTCGTCTGTGGTGCAGCGGTTGATGAGCTCCTGCTCCACGCCGTGGAGTTCGGGGAACTCGGAGAGCAACGTTGTGCCGCCTGCGCCGACGAGGAGGTCGGAAAGGTAGCCGACGGCAGGATTGGCGGAGATGCCGCTGAAGCCGTCAGAGCCTCCGCACTTGAGTCCGACGGTGAGGGCGGAGAGCGGGGCGGGGCGGCGGGTGATGCGGTCGGCATCGGCGAGCGCGGCGAAGGTCTGGTCAAGGGCTGCGGTCATGAGAGTGGATTCAAGGCCGGAGTTTTGCTGATCGAAGAGGAGGACGGGCTTGGTGAGTTGCGGGTCGCGGGCGCGGAGTTCGTCGAGGAGGAGGTAGGATTGCGCATTCTGGCAGCCGAGGCTCAGGACAGTTGCGCCGGCGACGTTGGGGTGATGGATGTAACCGGCGAGGAGGCCGCAGAGGGCCTGCGCGTCCTGCCGCGTGCCGCCGCAGCCGCCTTCGTGGGTGAGGAAGCGGATGCCGTCGATGTTGGGGAAGACGCGCTCGGGGTTGCGGGGCGCATCTTTGGCCGAGACGACTTGAGACCAGGCATCGCTTTGGCCGCCGATCTTTTGTTGTTGGACGAGGCGGCGGACGTGCTGGCGCCAGGGCGACTGTTTGCCGTAGCCGAGTTCTTCGTCCATTGCTTCTTTGAGACGTTCGATGTTGCGGTTTTCGCAGAAGACGAGGGGCAGGACGAGCCAGTAGTTGCGCGTGCCGACTTGGCCGTCGGCGCGATGGTAGCCCATGAAGGTGCGTGCGGCCCATGCGGAGGCGTCGGGCGTGGGGAACTGGGCAGGATTGCGTTCAGCGGTGTAAGCGCCGGCGCGATGGCGAACGTTGCGCGGGGTGAGCAGGGCGCCGCGGGGTATGGGTTCGACGGCTTCACCGACGACCATCCCGTAGAGATAAACCGTGTCGCCGGGTTGGAGATCGACGAGGGCGAGCTTGTGCTTGGCGGGAACGGCCTGAGTAACAGGGCAGGATTGCGCGCCGAAGTGAGCGACGTCGCCGGGGGCGAGGTTGGCGAGGGCTACGAGGAGATTGTCGCGTGGGTCGAGCTGGAGAACGGTTTGCGCCATGGGGCTCTCTTGTTTAGTGGGCAACGGGAATGGTGCTGGAAGCAAGGATACAACCGCCGCCCACCACCTGCGGTGGGGCCATCTGCCTTCGGCGGGGAACTGAGAGCGGCACGGAGAACTTTGCAACGGAGATTGCCGCGATGATTTACATTGGCGGCGTGGAGTTTTTCGGTTTGCGGCTCGTGGTTGGTGAAACGAGCGAGCGAAGGAGCGGTGATGAAGCGACGGATTGAATTGCGGCCCGGGGTTGTGTTGGGGTTGGTGGTGTTGCCGGTGGTTCTGGTGGGGAGCGTTGCGCAGGCGCAGCAGGCGGCGCAGGTGACGGTGCATTGGGATAAGACGACGGTGGTTTCGCAGACGGCGCCTACGCTTCAGGTAGTGGTGAATCCGCCGCTGCGGCCGGGCGAGGCGCTGGGCGCGGCGGCCTACAAGGCGGTGAAGGAGTTGGGCGCGGATTATGTGCGCTATGTGCCATGGCTGCCTTATCCGCGTCTGGGGGTGGCGGAGCTGGAGCCGCCGACGGCAGAGAAGACGAGCTGGGACTTCAGCGTGATCGATCCGATGACAAAGGATTTTATGGCTGCCACCGAGGGCCACTCGACGGTGATGAACTTCAGCACCATTCCGACGTGGCTTTTCAAGACGGAGAAGCCGGCGGCGTATCCGGCCGACCCGAACCAGGTGACGTGGGATTACACGCAGGGGACGGAGCTGCGCGACCCGACGGGCAAGGAGCTGGGCGACTATTACGCGCGGCTGGTGAGCTGGTATGTGAATGGCGGGTTCACGGATGAGAACGGGAAGCGGCACGAGTCGGGCTACCACTACAAGTTTCCCGTGTGGGAGGTGCTGAACGAGGTGGACTTTGAGCACTCGATGACGCCGGAGCAGTATACGGAGCGGTACGACGCGATCGTGAGCGCGATCCACAAGGTTTCTCCGGAGACGAAGTTTGTGGCGATGGCGCTGGCCGCGCCGAGCAGCAATCCCAAGTTCTTTGAGTACTTTCTGAATCCGGCCCATCACCAGGCGGGAATTCCGCTGGACTTTATCTCGTATCACTTCTACGCGAGCCCAACGCCAACGCAGACCATAGAAGACTGGCAGTACACCTTCTTTGACCAGGCCGATGGTTTCTTCAACACGGTTCGTTATGTGGAGAACATCCGCAAGCGGCTTTCACCGAAGACCAAGACGGACACAGACGAGCTGGGGGTGATTCTGCCCACGGACAATACTCCGGCGGACAAGGTTGCGCCTCCGGCCGCTTATTGGAACCTGGCGGGCGCGTTGTACGGGTATCTCTTCATCGAACTCTCGCGGCAGCAGATTGACGTCGCGGGGGAGTCACAACTGATTGGGTATCCGACACAGTTTCCCAGCGTGAGCATGATGGACTATGAGAAGAATCTGCCCAATGCGCGGTTCTGGGTGTTGAAACTGCTCAAGGACAGTTTCCATCCCGGGGACAAGCTGGTGGAGAGCTCAGTCAATTCCGGAGACGTGGCGGCGCAGGGGTTTGTTACGGCCGCCGGGCGGAAGCTGCTGCTGGTGAACAAGCGCAACCGCAGTATCGATGTGACGCTGCCGGATGCGGAGAAGGCGGCGGCGCTGACGGTAGACGGGCAAACCGGCGATGGGCCGGCGCGCGGCGTGAATCCGGCGGATGGAAAACTGAAGCTTGAACCTTTTGCGGTGACGGTGGTGAGCTGGTGATGACGATGGCGAAGAGTGAGGCATCTGAAGGGCTGAAGCGGTATGCGTTTATGCTGCGGCTGCGGCCGGGCGTGGAAGCGGCGTATGAGGAGGCGCACCGGGCAGTGTGGCCGGAGATGCTGGCGCTGCTGAAGAGCGTGGGCATCAGCGAGTATTCGATCTATCGCAGGGATGAGTTGCTGATTCTCACCCTGCGGGCGGCGGACTTTGAGAAGACGTGGAGCCAGTTGGATAACCACCCGGTGAACCTGCGCTGGCAGGAGGCGATGGCGCCGTTGTTTGCGCCGCACGAGGGATTGCGGCCCGGCGAGCGGTTCCCGATGATGGAAGAGGTTTTCTATCTGCCTTAATACTACAGTTGTAGATCGGAAAATCCGGAGGGAGCAGGGGGTTTCAACCCCCTGAAAGAGGGCGAAATTCAGGGGCCTTTAGGCCCGGGTCTTTGACCCCCTCTCCCGAAAAGCAGCAAATACAACTGTAGTATTAAGCCGGTCTGGGCGCGAGCGCGGCCTTGAGGCTGAAGGCCGCGAGCGCCAGGGCGGTGAGGCCCTGGACGATTGGCCGAGGGTCAAGGAGATTGCCAAGGAGCACGGCAAAGACGCCTGCGCCGATGGCCCAGGCCAGGCTGCTGACAAGGGCGATGAGGGCAAGGGAGCGATCGCCTGGGCGCTCGACGCGGAGCAGGTTGACGGCGGCAACAAGCAGCGCCAACTCAGTTCCGTTGAGCGCCCAGAACATGGTCATCGGCTCGTGCTTGTAGCCGAGGTAAGAGCCGACGCCGTGGAGCAGGCCGCCGAGGACGAGAATCCAGGCACAGACGCGATCGACGATCTTCATTGCAGGGCTTTCTCCGAGGGTTGAGATTTAAAGGTGCGCGTAGTGGATAAAGAGGCCGGCTAATGCTCCGCCGAGGAAATCGCCGATGAGGGGGATGGGGGCATAGCGCCAGTTCGAGCCGCCTTTGCCGGGGATGGGCAGGATCCAGTGCATGAAGCGCGGGCCCAGATCGCGGGCGGGGTTGATTGCATATCCAGTCGTCCCGCCGAGTGAGAGCCCTATGCCCCAGACCAGGCTGCCTACGAGCCAGGGGCCGAGGCCGCCGGCGGGTCCGGTGGCTGAGACGCCATGAGAGCCGATGGCGACGGCGACGACGACGAGCAGGGCCGTGCCCAGGGCTTCACTGAAGATGTTGAAGAGCGGGCTGTAGACCGCGGCGTTGGTGCAGAAGATGCCGAGCTTGGCTGCGGGATCAGTGGAGAGCTTCCAATGGGGGCCGTAGTGCAGCGTGACCAGCGCTGCGCCGCCCATGGCGCCGAGAAACTGCGCGGACCACATGGAGAGCAGGAACGAGTAGTTGCCGGTGTTGACGGCGATGGCCAGGGTGATGGCGGGGTTGAGGTTGGCGCCGGGGCTGCCGAAGGCCTGCGCGACCAGCACGCCGCAGAGCACGCCGAGGGCCCAGCCGGTGGTGATGACCATCCAGCCGGAATCGGCCGCGTAGGATTTGCGCAGGGTGACGCCGGCATTGACGCCGTTGCCCAGGAGCACCAGAACCAGGGTGCCCAGGAACTCTCCAAACCAGACAGAATGCATTTCGATTCCTTTTGTGCCGAGCCGCCATGCGTTGGAGGCGATGGCAGAGTGCGAGCGATTGGGGAAATTCTGGAACCCATGCATTTTGCACTGGCGAGGGTACGTTCGCCAAGAGGATTCGCAGGGGGAGGGGGTTGGGCAACCGGGGAGGGCTGGAGTTAACATGATTGGGATGGCATTCCCGATCAAAATTTGCGCGGTTTGCGGCGAGGAGTTCGAGCTGAAGCCGGACAAGCCGGGCTTTGCGAATCGCTGCCCGGCATGCAGCGAGCCGGAGGCGGTTGAGCCGCCGAAGCAGAAGCGGGTGCTGAGCGCCGAGGAACGCAAGGCAGAGAAAGAAGCCGATGCGGCGCGGCGCAAGGCGATTCGCGATCTGCTCTACCGCAAGGAGAACTAGGTCCTTCGCGGGTCCTGCGCGGACGGCGAGCGTTCGAAGGAGTTGTGCCAGGGAGGCTCTGCGAAGGCCCTCTCTTGCGATCCGGCATTCCCCCGGGGGCTAAGGCCCCAGGTTCTCTTGTTTGGCCAACCTGTGGCGCGTCTAACAGCCTGTGGTAAAAGTCGGGTTTTGAAAGGGCACGGCTTTAGACGTGCCACAAATAGCTGAAAATAGACGACGGGCTTTAGTGTCTGCGTGAGAACTGGATTCTAGGGCTGACTTGCTGACTTGCTACGCCCGCCGCGGCGGGCGCTAACTTGCTGCTTTTCAATAAAACCGTCTTCCGCCCAACCTCCACCGTTTCGTTCGGCGGCGATGAAACCCAGGCTCTCACGCAGACTCTTTAGCCCCTGAGGGATGTTTTTCGCCCGATCCGGACTTTCACCACGGCCTGCTAAAGCCGCGCCCTTTCAAAGCGTCAACCTCATCGGAGGTTCCTTAAGAGACTTGTGCCAGGCTAGGGCTTGGTGGGTGAGTCTGCGGCGGGCACTGTCTGCGCATACATTGGCCAATGGGTGAGCAGCTCGTTTACGACTGCGTGGCCAACCGTGTAGGCGGCTTCAAGCGAAGGCAGATACGCGCCGAACTTGCTGACGCGCTGGGCGGCCAGGCTCTCGGCGGCGCTCATGCCGCGGGCTTGGCGGTCGTAGTTGCTCACCGTGCGCAGCACCATGACCCGCGAAAAGTCGATGCGGCCGGCGGCGGCGAGAGACTGTAACGATTGGAGTGTCCCAGTGTCTTCCATGGCGGTGGTTGCGAACTGGGCCTTGCCGGCGGTGAAGTAGGGGACCCACTGGGCGGCCCAGGCGTCATAGAATTTGCCGTGCCAGTAGGTCGAAGAAGACAACTCGTCACCCATGGTGACGAAGGGGGGGCGGTTGGCGGCTGCTCCGTCGAAGTTGGAGCGGATCTCTTTGAGGCGGTCGGAGTCGGCGAGCGGGGTAGAGCGGGTGAGGTTGAAGGCCCATGCGGCGAGGGTTGGGTTGAGAGCGTAGGCCTGGCCGTCGAGCGGGGCGACGGGCTGCTGAAAGGGCTGGGTCTTGCGCAGGGGAACGTAGCCGGTGGACCAGCCGGGCGGGGTTTCGCGGGAGTCGATCTCGTAGCCGAGGTCGCCATCGACGACGTAGCGGGCCCAGACGGCCGAGCCGAGAGAGGCGCGGTCGGGGCTGGCCCCGGCGATGCCGGCGATGAGGAAGTAGGCGTGGGTGAGGTCAAAGCGTGGGTCGAGGCCGAGGGCCATGAGGGTGGCGGCGGCGTGGGCTGTTCCCTGGCCGGTGAGGATGGCCATCTCGCCGGCGGCGTTCATGCGCGCGGGATGGTAGGCGGCGGGGAGGGGGAAGATCTGGTCGAGGTGGTCGCGCTCGACCCAATACTGAAGTTCGCCGGGGGCGTCACCGGTGTCTGCGCCGATCTCGAACATGGCGACGACGACGACCTTGACGCGGATGGGGCGCGGTTTGGCGGCGCCTGACGCAGCGAGCGTGAACAGCACGAGGAATGCGATGAAGAGGCGGACGCGGGGCATCATTGATTTTGATGGTAGCTGAGGAGCAGGGGTTAGGGATTAGGGGTTAGGAGAGCCTGCTGTGAGCGGTTGGGTTATAGGATAGAGAAAACCCGGAGGAGACGGACGTGCGGAGAGTGATGAAGATTTGGATGGCGGCGGTGATGGCGGCCGCGTTGGCATTGACGGCTGTGGCGCAGCAACCGGCATCGACGAAGACCAGAGTGATCGGGTTCATGACGGACTTTGATGTGCGGGACGATGCGGTGGGGATCTGCAAGGCGGTGATGGTAGGGATTGCGCCGGATGTGCGGATCATCGATATCACGCACCAGTCGGAGCCGTTCAATATCCGCATGGGAGCGCGGTTTCTTTCGGGGTCGGCGCCGTATTTTCCAAAGGACGCGGTGTTTGTGGTGGTGATCGATCCGGGGGTGGGGTCGACACGGAAGGCGATCATTGCGCGGTCGAAGGTGGGGCAGATTTTCGTGTTGCCGGATAACGGGCTGCTGACGCTGGTGGAGGACCGCGACGGGATTGTGGAGGCGCACGAGATTACCAATCCGGCGTGGATGATTGGTTCAGGGATTTCGTCGACGTTTCACGGGCGGGATATTTTCTCGCCGGCCGGGGCGCATGCGGCGCGCGGGGAGGACATTGCGCAGGCGGGGCCGGCGCTGGACCTGACGAAGCTGGTGCGCATTGAGATCAAGGATGCGACGCTGGATCAGGATGGGGCGCACGGCTCGGTGATTGGGACGGATGGGCCGTTTGGCAACCTGGTGCTGAATGTTTCCGCGAGCAACTTCAAGGAACTGGGCTACAAGCTGGGGGACCAGGTGCCGATTGATCTGGCCGGGAAGCATTACGTCTTCAAGTTTGTGAAGACGTTCAGCGACGTGCCGGTGGGCAAGGAGCTGTTTTTCATCGATTCGCGCGGGCGGCTCTCGATTGGAATCGACCAGGGGAATTTCTCAAAGGTCTATGGAGTGGGCGAGGGCGCGGAGTTGCGGATTCCGCGGAGTGGCGGGAAGTAGCTGGTTGGCGGAGTTAGCGGAAGAGCGGCGTGGCTGGAGAGGTGAAAGCGATGAGGATGGCTTTGGAGGTTTGCTTGTTTGCGGGGATGGTGGCTGGGGTGGTGGCGCCGATGGCAGGGCAGCAAGCGGCGCAGCAGGCAACGCCACCGCCGGTGCATCACTGGGCACTCGTGATGCATGGTGGGGCTGGGGTGATTGCGCGCGCGGATCTGGGGCCGGCGGGCGAGGCGGCGTACCGGGCTTCACTGGCGGAGGCCGAGGCGGCGGGAGCCAAGGTGCTGGACAAGGGCGGCTCGGCGCTGGATGCGGTTGAGGCGATCATCAACATTCTTGAAGATGATCCGTTGTTTAATGCGGGGCGGGGCGCTGCCTTTTCTGCCGAGGGAAAGAATGAGCTGGACGCTTCAATCATGGACGGGGCGACGCTGAAGGCGGGCGCTGTGGCCGGAGTCACACGGACACGGCATCCGATCAGCCTGGCGCGGGCGGTGATGGAGAAGTCGCCGCACGTGATGCTGGCGGGGCCGGGGACAGATGCGTTTGCGGCGAGTGTGGGTTTGGAGCAAGTGGAGCCGAGTTTCTTTTTTACCGAGGCGCGCTGGCAGTCGCTGGTGAAGCAGTTGCAGAAGGAAGGGCGGCCGGTGCCGGCGCGTCCGGCGGGCGCGCCGCCGCCGGGGCCAGCGGCGCCGGTGGCGCAACTGGATGAGGCCGAGGGGTCGCAGAATTATGGGACGGTGGGCGTGGTGGCGCTGGACCGGGCGGGGAATATTGCGGCGGGGACTTCGACCGGCGGGATGCAGGGCAAGCTGCCCGGGCGCGTGGGCGACTCGCCGATCATCGGCGCGGGGACGTATGCGTCGAATCAGTCGTGCGCGGTTTCAGCGACCGGGAGCGGGGAGTACTTTATCCGTCTGGGCGTGGCGCGGGAGGTGTGCAATCTTGTGTACTTCAAGGGCATGAAGTTGCAGGAGGCGGCAGACCAGGTGATCCACAAGGAGCTGGATACGCTGAAGGGGGACGGTGGGGTTATTGCCATCACGGCGGATGGGCAGTTGGTTTGGAGCTTCAACACGCCGGGCATGTTCAGGGCGCGGCAGGCGGAAGGCGGCAAGGTGGAGATTGGGATCTATAACGACGAGCCACCTGCGGTGGGGCCAACTGCTCGCTGACGCGCTCGCACCGGGCTCGTGGGATTCCGGTCACCTGCGGTGGGGCCAACTGCTCGCGGCGGGGAGAACCCGCGGTCGTGGTATCCCACCCTTCCGCCAAAAGCGGCGAAAGGGTGGGATACCCGTAAGCCCGTATACAGAACAATTGATTTAGTGGATGATTTCGAATTTTTCCCAGGGGCAGTTGCAGACGGGGCAGCGCTCATGCTCCTCTTCGGTCTCTGAGGTGTAGCCGCAGACGGGGCAGACGTAGAAGTCGCGGGCTGCGCCGATCCAGGAGTCTGTCTTTCCACCGGCGAGCAGAGCGATGGCTTCGCCGTAGAGGCGGGCGTGGGTCTTCTCGGCTTCAAGAGCGCCGGTGAAGGTGCGGACGGCGGCGGTGAGGTTACGCTCGGTGGCCTCGGCGAGAAAGCCGGGATACATATTGTCAATCTCGTACTGCTCGCCACTGAGGGCGGCTTTCAAATTGTCAAGGGTTGACTTGACGGCGACGGGATGGATTTCGCATTTGGCCTCGCCGCCGAGCTGCTTGATGACGCGGGCGTGATTGGCGGCGTGAATCTGCTCAGCGCGCGCGGCGGCGCGGAAGAGGCTGGCGGCGCCGTGGAGGGCGTCGGCATCGGCTCTGACGGCGAAGGCGGTGTATTTGGCGTGCGCGTTGGACTCGCCCTCATAGGCGGCGAGAAGGTTGTGAACCGTGATTTCGTTTTCCGCGGCAATGGCTGACATTCAAATGTTCCTCCGAAGCTCGGTTCAAAGGCTAAGGGGGGCGGTGGGTTTGCGCTGTGATGACGGCTACAGGAGCGGAAAGGGCGTGGGACGGCGGCTTTCAGGATGGGGCGCGGGCCAAATGTGTAAAACCGCTGATAGAATGTTGCGCATGGACACAATCCAATACAACCTCCCACAGAGCCGGATTCCGCTCGCCTGGTACAACATTGCAGCGGACCTGCCCAAGCCCATGGCGCCACCCCTTCACCCCGGCACGCTCAAACCGCTGGGCCCCGACGATCTGGCGCCGCTGTTTCCGATCAGCCTGATCATGCAAGAGGTTTCGGCGGAGCGGGAGATTGAGATTCCCGGCGAAGTGCGGCAGATTTACGCGCAGTGGCGTCCGTCGCCGCTGTTCCGCGCGCGCCGGCTGGAGAAGGCGCTGGATACGCCGGCGCACATTTACTACAAATATGAGGGCGTGAGCCCGGCCGGTTCGCACAAGCTGAACACGGCCGTGGCGCAGGCCTACTACAACAAGAAGGACGGCACCAGGCATCTGTCGACTGAGACCGGGGCGGGCCAGTGGGGCTCGTCGCTGGCGATGGCCTGCTCGTTCTTTGGGCTGGACTGCAAGGTGTACATGGTGCGCGTGAGCTATAACCAGAAGCCTTACCGTCGCGCGCTGATGGAGGCCTTTGGGGCGCAAGTCACGGCGAGTCCGAGCATCGAGACGGAGTCAGGCCGCGCGATTCTGGCGGCGCATCCGGATTCGAACGGGTCGCTGGGGATTGCGATCTCAGAAGCGGTGGAAGTGGCCGCGAAGGACGGGAACACGAAGTATGCGCTGGGCAGCGTGCTGAATCATGTGCTGCTGCATCAGACCGTGATCGGCCTGGAAGCCATTGAGCAGATGGAGTTGGCGGGCGACGATCCGGACGTGATTATTGCGTGCGCGGGCGGGGGCTCGAATTTTGCCGGCCTGGCGATGCCCTACATTGGGCGCAAGCTCAAGGGGCAGAGCAAGGCGCGGGTGATTGCCGTTGAACCGGCGGCCTGCCCCAGCCTGACCAAGGGCCGCTTCACCTATGACTTTGGCGATACGGGCCACCTGACGCCGCTGGTGAAGATGCACACGCTGGGCAGCTCGTTTATGCCGCCGGGGATTCATGCGGGCGGGTTGCGGTATCACGGCATGGCGCCGCTGGTGTCGCACGTGATGGATCTGGGACTGGCGGAGGCAACAACCGTGCAGCAACTGGATGCGTTTGCGGCGGGGATCCAGTTCGCGCGCTCGGAAGGCATCATGCCTGCTCCCGAGGCCAACCACGCGATTGCGGCAGCCATTGGCCAGGCTCTTGAGGCCAAGACGGAAGGCAGGGAGCGGACGATTCTGTTCAACCTGAGCGGGCATGGCCATTTCGACATGCAGAGCTATATCGACTACCAGGCGGGGAAGCTGGAGAACTATGAGTATCCGGCGGAGGAGATCGCCATGGCGCTGGCGGGGTTGCCGGTGGTGGGGTAGGTTAGACCGTCTGCAATCCATAGGCAGAAGGCCATCCTTGCGGGGTTGGCCTTTTGTTTAGGAGCCAATGTTCAATTCCCATTTGAGAGGAAGAGTACGTGAAGAAACTGACCAGAAGAAGCGCCCTTGTATCCATAGCAGCTTTCACCCAGGCGTGGAGACTTGCGCGCGCGGAATCCATGACTCCGATTCATCCTCTGGCGCTGTTGAGCGCCACTCCGGAAGAAGCACTTAAACCTCCCCAGCCTCTGAACGAATTGCAACTCGCACTGGTAAACCTGCGTTTCGGAATGTTTATTCATTTCAGCCCGGCGACCTACCTCGATTTGCCCGATCAGCTCATGCCCGATCATGCGCCTCCCCAGCAAGGCAAGGACGGAATCTTGGGCAACGCGGACGATCTTAGCCCTGCACTGGTGAATCCTGCAAAGCTTGACTGCGGGCAGTGGGCGGACGTTGCGAAAAGCGCACAGATGCAGTTCGGCGTTCTGACGACAAAGCATCACGACGGCTTCAGCATGTGGCCCAGCAAGTATTCCAGCTACACCGTCGCTCAGGGATGTAAGCGGGACATAGTGGGCGAGTTTGCCAGCGCGTTTCGCAGGCGCGGCCTCAAGGTTGGATTCTATTACTCCATCCGCGATCGGACCCGAAGGATATCCGGCGACGCACAGGGCGGAGGAGTCTCACCCGGGAAAGTTCAGTTTATCAAGAACCAACTCACCGAATTGCTTTCAAACTATGGCGAGATTCTTTACATCGTGTTCGATGGTTGGGGCAATGTCTGGCATGAGAGCCCCACTTTCTCTCAGATTCACTACTCCGAGATTCATGACCACATTAAATCGATCCAACCCAACTGCCTTATCCTGAATCACTCTCGTATTCGCTTTGTGAGCGACGTACCCCAGCTTGAACTTCGCGCGGGCATGGCTTTGCCCACGGGCGGGGATTGGCCGGCTGTGGGCGGGAATACCTTGCAGGATACATGGTTCTGGCGGAAGAACTATCCCTCTTCTCCGCTGCGCAGCGCGGATTGGATCGTGAATCAGAATCTGGTTCCCGATAACAAGCGCAACGTGGTCTTTCAATTGAACTGTGCTCCGAACCGCGATGGCTTGATGGATGACAATGTGGTCTCCCGCATGGCCGAGGTGGGTAAGGCATGGGTGCGCCCCGAACCACTGAAGATAGTTCCCGACTCGTGGAAGAACTGGCCGGTGCCGTCTTCTCTGCATTACTTCAGCGGGAAGGACATCGCTCAAGGAAAGCCCGTGCGCGTGTCGCCCAATCAGAAGGTAAACTCTGCCGGGCCTCTCGTGGATGGTAATCCCGATACTTCCGTTGATCTGGATAGCCCCGGCACATGGCTGGAAATCGATCTGGAGAAGAGTTACTCAGTGGCTGGGATACATATTTGGAATAGGTCTCCGGCTCACAATATCATGCTGGAGCAGGGCTTTATTTTTCTTTCAGAGATGCCCTTTAACTCCGACGATCCAGTCATTCTTCAGAAACAGCCGCATATCGCCTCTGTGTCAATCTCTGAGCCGCCTGGCTATCCAACTCCGTACGCCATCGGAGCGCCAGGGCGTTATCTGCGCATTGTCTCAACTTCAGGAAGTCCAGTCGGCATAGGTGAGATTGAGGTGTTTGCCTCCACAACATGAGTCCGCGGGACAGAAAATGTGAACCAATATCTACAGCGGTTCGCGAATTGGTGTAAACCGAAGCCGTCACTGTCGAGTGGCATTTTCCTCTCCGGGGTCCTCAGCGACAGGTCTTCGTCGCTGGGGTGGAAGTAAATGCCACCCTCCGCTGCATCGAAGAGACCACGTGAATTCGGGAACCGCTCTAACCAGCCAACTGCCACTTGGTGCGGGTGTAGGCGATGTGGAAGCCTTTGCGCTCGGCGTTGCGCTGGGAGTCGCTTCCGGGCAGGGCGACCATCATGGCGAGGTCGCATCCATTCTCGACTGCGTAGCGCATGCGGGCTTCAAGCAGGGCTGACTGCAGGCCGCGGCGGCGCAGTTCAGGAACCGTCGATGAGCCTGCGAAGAGAGCCACCCCTTCATGGATGGAAAGTGCGCCCGCTGCGCCGGGTTGTCCGTCAACCTCGGCCAAGAAGCAAACGGTCTGCTTGCGTGCAGCAGTCACCGCGCCGAATTCGAGCATGAATTCCATCAGTTCGGGATGGTCGTGGGTCCAGCCGCGGGCGCTGATCCGGCTCCAGAGTTCTGTTTCTTCGGGGCCGATGACGCGGACGGCGATGTTGCTGCGCTCAGGCGCGGCGGGAAGCTGGACGGGGCGGTAGAGCACGCTGCTCAATTCCAGGGGGCGGTAGCCGCGATCGCAGAGCAGGCGTTGCGCTTCAATACCGGCGAATGGGCTTACCTCGTGGAGCACGGGCGCCGCGTGGCTGTGGAAGAAGCTCTCGATGGTGTCGAGCGTGGCGGGCGTGAGCTCTTCAAAGAGGCCCAGGCAGAAGGTTTGGGTGCAGGGCGAGTTGACGCCATCGAAGACGGCGAAGGCTCCGCCGCACAGGATCGACTCCGCAGTGCTCTCAGGGAATTGGCGGCGGCGCGCCTTGGCGTATTGCGCGCAGGAGAAGCCTTCGGCTCGTTCAAGGCGCTGGGAAAGTGCGAGATCGGAGAAGGTCATCGGGTTCAGTGTAGGACCTGAGCTCACGCTGTCAAAGGACATAAGACGCAAAGGGCATGTTATGTCCATGGTGAGGAATTATGGCACGGGCAGGCCGGCCGCCTCAATTGGTGAAACTGCCCCATGCCGGGATTGGTCATATTTCGCAGAAGATGGGCTAGAATGTCGCTATGCCAGAGGTCTTCCGTGAGCGGGGATTCAGGTTCTTTTTTTATTCGAACGAAGGATCGCCGCGTGAACCGGTTCACATGCATGTTGAGAAGGGCAATGTGGAAGCGAAATTCTGGCTGTTTCCCGTGGCTCGTGTGGCCTGCAACGATGGTTTCGATGCACGGGCTCTTCGCGAGTTAACAGCAATTGTTGAGAGCAACAAGGGGCGGATCGAGGGGGCATGGAATGAGTACTTCGGCTAGCGCTACCGGTGTACGGTTTGACGCGGACAGCTTTTGGGTGGATCTCAGCGACGGCCGCACCATCGGCGTACCTCTGGCGTGGTTTCCCCGGTTGTTGCACGGGACTGTGGAGCAGCGGGAACAAGTGAGAATCAGCAGCCGCGGCCTGCATTGGGAAGCGCTGGACGAGGACATTTCCGTCGCGGGCCTGCTGGCGGGGCTTGGCGACCAGAGCACGAGCGACAAGACATTCGCTGCATAGGCTGCGACTGGATCAGCAGAAAAGGCCATCCCCTGGGGGATGGCCTTTTCTTGCATAACCTGGCATTCGCTATTGCGCGGCCGCGCGGGCTTCGGCCTTTTCGGTGAGCACCTTGTGGGCGTTGTCTTCGAGGGCCTGGGCTTCAGGCAGGAAGGTGATGGCCTTCTGGATCATGGGGTCCCAGTCAGCGAGGGTGCGCAGCCCCTGCAACTGGCCGAACTGGCTGGTTACGATCTTTTCCTTGATGCTGACTTTGAGCCAGTCCATGACGCCGTTGAGGTCGGCCTCAGTGTAGGCGATGTTCTGGCTGGTGAGGTATTGCTTGAACTCGGCGAGTACCGCGTCGTTGACTTCGAAGTTCTTGTCGACGGTGCGGTTGGAGAGATAGTGGGCGGCAAAGTGGAAGAAGGCTGATTTGTAGAGCAGGTCGTCCTGGAAGTGGTTGCTCTTGGGGCTCTCGATTTTTTCGTCGGGAGTGATGCCGCCGCCGCCGTAGACGGTGCGGCCGGAATCGGTCAGCTTGACCTCGCGGTTGGTGGAGTTGTTGGGCGATGCGCCGGCGTGGTTGTAGTAGTAGTCGTAGAGCGAGACGCCCTCGTAATTGCGCTGGATGAGGCGGCCCGAGGGCGTGTAGTAGTGATAGGTGGTGAGCGCCAGGCCGGTATTCTCGCTGAGGTTATAGACGGTCTGGACGAGGCCCTTGCCGAATGTGGTTTCGCCGACGATGAGGGCGCGGTCGTGGTCTTGCAGAGCGCCGGAGACGATTTCAGCGGCGGACGCGGTGTTGCGATTGACCAGCACGACGATGGGGAAGGTCTTGCCATCGTTGCCGTGGGTGGCGGCGTAGTTCTGGTCGGGATAGGCTCGGCCGCGCTGGGAGACGATATTCTGGCCCTTGGTGAGCAGGTGGTCGCAGACCTCAACGGCCTGGCTGAGCAGTCCGCCGGGATTGTTGCGCATGTCGAGCACCAGGCCCTTGAGGTTGGGAAAGCTGGCGATGGCCTCGATGACTTCCTGGGCGGTGGTTTCCTGGAATTGGGTGAGGTGAACGTAGCCAATGCCGGGGCGGATCTCGTAGCTGAGATCGACGGAGGGATGAGGAATCTCGTCGCGTATTAGGTCGAAGTCCATGGGTTTGGGCTGGCCTTCGCGAACGATGGTGACGAGGACGTGAGTGCCCTTGGGTCCTTTGAGGGCTTTGGCGACGAGGTCAGAGGTCATGCCGTCGGTGGTTTTTCCGTCGACGGCGGCAATCTGGTCGCCGGGCCGGATGCCGGCGCGGAACGAAGGGGTGTTCTCGTAGGGAGTGATGACGTAGGTCTTGGGTTGCCCCGCGATGACCTGCTGCTGGATGACCATGCCGACGCCGTAGTAACGGCCATGCTGGTCTTCACGCATCTTGGCGTAGGCCTTGGGGTCGTAGAAATTGGAGTGCGGGTCAAGCACGCGCAACATGCCGGGAATGGCGCCGCCATAGATGGCTGCATCGGCCTGGTCGTTGTTGAGCGGCTCGGCGTAATTCTGCTCGACGAGCGAGTAGACATTGGTGAACGACTTGAGGTTGTCGCGGAGCTGGCTCTCATCGGCGGAGGATTGCGCGCCGACCCTGCGCTGGAGGACACTGCCGGCCATGGCGCAGACGGCAAAAAAGAGGATCACGGTGAAGAGAGCGCGGCGGGCGCGAGGGGTCATAGCTGGAAAAAACCTCCGGACCGCAGGCGGGCCAGGCGTGTGGGAAAGGCCTGAAACGGCAGTCTTTGCGTAAAGTATAGCACCAGGGGTTTGACGCCGGCCGGGGGCAAACGGGTAGCGGGGCGCGGCGATCACAGGGCTTAGCTGCCTGTGGTGCAAGTCCTGATACCTTCGCACAAGATTTGGGCGCCATCCACAGGAGTGATTCTTAAAATCAGGTCATGGCGATGGGAACACGCAAGGATCGGGAGCGACAAGAGGATC
>Ga0302320_10013750_pt1 | contig 16854 bp, 12 predicted proteins | sample Bog_T0_3_FD_202130 | JGI IMG/M metagenome (GOLD analysis project Ga0302320, IMG submission 202130) | Peat permafrost microbial communities from Stordalen Mire near Abisko, Sweden - Bog_T0_3 | ecosystem: Environmental > Terrestrial > Soil > Wetlands > Peat | place: Sweden: Abisko, Stordalen Mire... | reverse complement strand
CCTCAAAAATCAATATGTACCCGAACCGTCGGCACATATACCGGCCCACGATCCCGGTTGTACCCCGGATCGTCCACATACGATCCACCACCCATCGCATACAACCCGCGCCACACATGCGCGTTGTAATACCACTCCAAAATATTCTCTCGTCCGTAGTTCAGGTTGCCGTCCCCCAGCAGAAACCCCAGCCCACCATAATGCAGATAATTCTGGTGGTCGCGCTTGATCGCGTTCGACACAAACGCAGCCCCCACCTTGTCATTGGCCCGCTTCCAATCCTTGCCGTTATAGTCGCCGCCCACCAGCACCGTCTGGCCCACTTCTGTATAAGCGAACGACTCGTGCTGATCCTCGTTCCATCCAAAGCGGCCGAACACTCTCAGTCTGTCGGTCACTTCCTGCTCCGTATTCAAACCAAATCCGTATTTCACTGCCCCGAAACGCTCGGTCGGGAGAATGTCGGGCGTCGCGATCTTCCCGGAAAGATATTGCTGCACCGATTGGCGATAGTCCCCCATGTGCGCATGGTTCACAAAGCTCAGCACGCGAACGGCTCCCTTGCGCTTCGCATCGAGCAAAGGCGCGAGCAGGCCCTTGCGCAGTTCGAACTCCCAGTTCTGCCCGTTGGCGCGGCTGATCGCCCAATCAAGATCGAGGCCGTTCGCCACCGTAGGCATCGCCGCAATGGCATAACGAGCAGACCACACCCGGTCGTCGTACTCCAGAATGCCGCCTACGGTGTAACCGCGCGTGTCAGCCGCATAGTCCCACGCGCCATTGTTGTCGATGGTCCAGTTGGTGAACTGCAGATGGCTGTCCGTGCCCACCGAGTTCACATCGAGCGAATCAGGAAGGCTCATCTTCCCGATGCGAATGTCGAAGCGGCGCACCGGGACTTTGGACGCGAGCGCGAACATCCCGCGATCCTGGTCAACCATCTCGTCGGTCAGTCCGATCGTCTGGTGAATCTCGCCGCGAGCCAGGTAAGGCAGAGAGCTCAGCGTCGGGTTACGCACCACGTCGAGATTGGTTGCGCCGGCCAGGCCAAGGGCCTGCGAAATCCCGCGGCCGCCCGCGTTCTCAACGTCGACGATAAAGTCCGTGTCAAAGCGCGAGTTCGGTTGCAGCTGGTAACCAAGATAGAGCGTCGCCACCTCCGACGCCTTGGTCTCAAACGTGTCCTGCAAACTGTTTGCGCCCTCATACGGGGAGCGAAAGTGCCCATGCATCTGGAAGATGCTATTGGCCTGGCCGGAGACCCAGTAGCGCGTACCGTCGGGATGCGGCGCCATGGTCAGCATGGGCCCCGGCGTTGCATCGTCGGCAGCGGCAGGCGGCTGCTGTCCATAAGCGCAAACCGAACCGGCGGCGAGCGCAAGTGCGGTAAGGCGCGGGATGGAGAAACGGGTTGGCATGAGGAAGTGGGGGAGATCTATACCCACCCTGGGTATATACTATACCCAGGGTGGGTATCTAGCAACGAAGGAGCCGAACCATGTCGCACCAGGAACGCGAAAAACTCAAGCTGCTGCAACGCCTCAAAAAACTCCGCGGGCAACTGGACGCCGTGGAGCGCTCGCTCGCCGCCGACGAGGACTGCGGCGGGCAACTCATGCAACTGGCGGCCGTGCGCGGCGGCGTAAATTCGCTCATGGGCGAGGTGCTGGAGACGCACATCCGCTTCCACCTCCTCGACGGATCCAAAGAGCAGATCGCGCCGGAGCTGGCCGAAGACTTGATCGACCTCGTGCACGCATATTTGAAGTAAAGCCATTGAGATCAGGTCTTTTCCTGTGGGGCAGTTCTCGCCGATCTTCCCACTTGGATGCGAAGCAAGGCATCCCGTCTTCATCCTATGGGCTCAAGGGGCCAGGGATGATGAACGTTCTGTTGATTTGCATGAGCGCGGGATTCGTTCCGCAGCCTATGGGCACAGGATCGTGAGCAGGGTGTCCTTATTGAGAACGACGTTCACTGCTCTACCGTCGTGGGCTCCGCGCCCGGAGCGCCGAGAGCAAAGTCCGCGTCCGCCGCACTCCTGCTCATCACCGGATGCTGATGCGACCCATCTGCCGACACGCGCGCCGTCACCTGTTGTGCCACCGTGCTGTAGACCTGGCTCAGTGGCGTCGTGCCATTCCCATTCTTCAGCGCCTGCAACAGGAAATAGGTGAAGTAGCCGTGGCGAAGCGCGGGGCTTTCTAGGGACTCTTCGTTCACTTGGCTCGCCGACATCACGATCCGCCCTGTTCCCTGGCTCATGCGTTCGAGCATTTTGTCCGACGGCCCCTTAGTGGCCAGCGAGCCCGCCGCATCGCCGCGAATCGACCCTCCGCTGTAGCACGTGTCCAGAATGATTGCCGTCCGCAGCGCCTTCATCCGCGAAGCCACAGAGTCCGCCAGTTCCACCATCGGATAGGCCGTCGCAAACATCGCGTCTTCATCGAAGCTGCCGCCGCTGTAAACCTCGGTATCGTACGTGACCAGATAGTTCGCGCCGCCCGCCGTATCCATAGTGCGCGGCGTGCCGTGCGTTGCCACATAGATCACGACCAAATCGTTCGTTCCCGCATGGCGCGCAATCCAGTTCAGCCCTTCCTTGATGTTCTTGGTCGTCGCCTGCTCATCGGTCAGCACGCGCACATGGCTCGCCGGAAAGCGCCCGATGTTTGCATCAGTCAACTCCGCAGCAAAGGAGTTCGCATCCGCGGTGGTGTAGTTGAGGCGGGGAATCTTCGCGTCCGTAAAGCGCGAGATGCCAACCACCAGCGCCCACTTCTGCGCGACCGGTCCTGCGGGTCCCGAAGAAACCGGAGCAGGTGCAGCAACTTTTGCAGGCGTCTCCTCGATTTCGATTCCTCGTCCCGCAGGCGTGCTCAACATCAGCGGATTCAATCCCTGCCCGAGCGCCTCGGAGTTGTTGAAGCGCGCCTTGTCCATCGCGTACTTTGCCAGCGCGTCGTGGCCAAGCTTCTGCTCCACAAGGCTGCGGTAGTACCACGCATCGCCCAGTTCGCTGCACTCCTCAAGAGCATGCTTCAGCAGTTGCAATGCATCCTGATAAGTGCCGTTGTCGCTCGCGGGCGAAATGCGCTCAAGCGCCTGCACCACCAGGTCCTTGCCCGCGCCGCAGCGATCGTCTGCCGCACGCGCCTGCGTGCAGCAGCATGCCGACACGACGAGCATACCGATGGCGGCGACACAACGCGCGCACTTCATTTCTGGGCCGTATGCGTGGTGCGCGCCGCACGCGTCTTCATCGCCGTGATCACCGGACCACTCACACCGCCTGCGGTCAGCGCCTGCTGTCCCGCCGTAGTCAAATCGAAGTGAACCAGTTTCGCCGCCTTCACCGCCTGCGCGACCGTATCGTCATCCATGCCCGACTTCACCATCGCGATCACCTGCTCGTTGGTAAGCCCATGGGCCGCAGCGGATCCTGCCTTCGCATCCGTCGCCACAGTAGGCGGCGGTTCAGCAACCGGCTGGTGGCGATTGCGCTCGTTAATCTGTCGATAGTGTGCAATGGCATCTTCAATGCGCTTTTGTGGCTCCAGAAAATAATGTTCTTCCGGCCTTGAGTCGATCGCCTTGCCATAGTTGATCGCTGCCTGGTCCAGATACTTCATCGCCGCCTGCGGATCTTCCGCCTGGTAAGCCAGCGCCTCGTAAGCAACGCCCGTGTCGTAGAGCCGGTAAGCATCCTCCGTCGGTTTCGGCGAAGGCGTCGCTGTTTCGAAGGTTTCCAACGCGCGCTCCCACAGGCCCGCTGCCGCAAGCTTGTCGCCTTCGTCGAGCGCGCCCTTCTGCTTCGCCAGGTAAACCTCAACCGTCTCACGCGTGTTCACCACCTGCTCGGCAATCTGGTGCACCGCATCCAGCAGCAGATGATTTTGCAACTCCGCATCCGTGGGCGGATTCAGGTCTTCGCTGCCGGCGCCGCCCGTCACGCGTTTCCATGCGCTGGTCACCGTTCCCTTCACGCCTTCTGAAACGGAGTTCCCCGACGCATCGAATTCGCGGTCGTACTTCGCGATCACGTTTTCTGACGCAACGCTCCGCCCTCCCGCGCCCCGCGCCTGAAAGGCAATGGTGAGCGACCCGGTTACCCGCAGGTAACTCAACTGCTTCGGCGGATTCTTTCCAACCGCAACCGAAGGCCGCGTCGATACTGTCGGTTTCGGATGAGCAAAATCGATAATCCGGCAAGTGAGTACGTCCGCGGGATAGCTCTCATCCACGCGCAGCGCAGGGTTGCTCTTCGTGATTTCCGTTTCCAGCATCGACTGCAAATCGCGAGCCAGCTCCGACTGATCGCTGCGGCCCACCACTTTCACAGCGAACGTTGCACCGGTAAGAGGAACCAGCGCCGGCAATTTACGCAGCAGCGTGACTTTCTCTTTCAAGCCCATCAAACCGAATCCCTGCGCTCCCGCGGGCGCAGCCGCCAGCAGCCCTATGGCCAGGCATGCGGCGAGTTGCAAATGGGTCCCCAGCTTCATTCGATCCTCGATTAGTTTGGATGCCGATGTCGGCGTTGCAGCAAGGCCGCGTCTGACTCAGGACGGCCCAATCAGGATCAGACGCGCATTTTATTTCTTCGTGGTAGATTTCTTCTTGCTGCTTGAAGACGACGACGAACTTGAGGACGAAGCGGCCGCAGGGGGCGGAGCCGGCGGCTTCGGTTTGGCGCCATTGGGATCGAGCGGCTTTACGCTCACTTGCATGGACGCGTACGTGATGCCGGGAATCGCACTCTCCGCGCGTTGCTGCAGAGGCAAACTCGGATCGGCGTCTTTGTGCACCAGGTAGCCGTTTTCAAGCACCAGGTTCGGCAGCGAGCTGGAGAGTTCATCGGTATGCTTTTGCGGCACCATCAGGTAGCTGCCCGACAAAAGACCGATATAGCGGTCTTCGCGATCGGGGTCGCCGAGAGCTTGCTTTGTGGCGATCCCGGTCGTCAGGTTGCCAGCCATGATGAAGCGAGTGCGGTCTTCCCAGTAGCTCAGCGCCTCGGTAAATGCGCTCAGTGCCGGCACGCTGATGGCCGGCAGCGTAACCATCGGAGCCACAATCTTTGCCCCCTGCATGATCACGTTCAGCGCCTTCACAAACATTGATTGGCCGCCGGCCTTCGAAATATTCACCGACAGTTTTCCGGAGCCCTTCGTCAGCAGAATGTCCTTGGTTCCGTCGCTTGCCTGCGGATTCCTGAAGCCAAGCTGTTCCAGCGACACCTTGCCCGCCTTGTTCGGTTCAATCGAAGCAATCGCCGTCCACGCCAGCGGCGCAATGATGTTCATGTAAGGATGAATCTGCGTGGTGTCAATGCGAAGCTGCGCCGCGTGCGCATTGGCTTCGGCGCTTGCACTGGCCGGATGGTACTGCGACAACGCAATGCTCACCGACACATCGCCATCGTGATCCAGCAGCTCATCCTTGCTGATGTCGGTGGCATAGCGAAGGCGCTTTGCGCTGTCCTGGTAATGCAGGTACTGCGTTTCGACAGCGGGATCGGGCAACTGATCGCCCGGCCCGCGCGAAGCGGACTTCTGCCCGTAGTTGGGCGCGAGCGGGTTCACCGAATCAAAGAACCCGCTCCAGAAATCGTAGGAGTCGTGGGGTTGATCGGCGGAGGCTTCCTGGGGAGCGGCTTTTTGGGCCGCGGCAAGTTCCGGCATGAGCGCCATCAGAATTCCAAGCGCTGAGGCATCGGCAACAAATTGGCGTCGAGAGACGGACATGGGAATTCTCCTTGAACCGTTACAAAGATGAGTCATTCAAGCAATCAGGCTTTGATGACAGCGGCGGCGCCTGTTTTTGTTTTTATTGCGCCGTCTGTTTCGGAACACTGCGCATGGTCGTGAGCGCAATGCCCCAGTTGGTTGGCACTTCTCCGGATAGGCCGCGAGTTCCTTTGCTGGTATCGGCCAGCAATTTCTGAAGGGGCGAGTCCATGCCCCGCGCACCACGAGTAGCCACGCCCTCAAAGTTCAACGCCGAAGGGTCGGGAAGCGGCTCTGCGGTGCTCAGCAAAATCAGTGTATCCACGCCGTACGGCGGACTGATGGCCAAGGTGCGCGCGCCGGGCAGCAGGAACTGCCGCCCGCTGTCAGAATCGTTGGGAAATTGGTTCTCGGCAGAGTCCCTGGGATAAAGCAGAGTGCCTCGCCCCTGGCAATCGATGTCAAGCACATACACCCAACGCTTGTCGATCACCCGCTCGGTCGACGCCAGAGCCATCTTCACCTTGTCACCTTGCTTCACGGGCACATCGCTCGGCACGGCCTGCGCTGCCTCATCGGCCGTTGGAGCCACTGCCGGCACCAGGGCCAGCGAGTAATAGGTATCGCTCGATGCATCGGCCGGACTGTCCGCCAGGTCGAGCCACCCATGCACCTTCACCAGCAGCGAAGAATACTTCCCCAGCTTGTTGCCGGTTGCATCCACATCGCCGAGCCCGGCCATCGTCACCCAATCGCTCCGCACTGGATATTGCGACGTCGCCGAACATCCCGGACTGTGATCGCCCACCCCCGTCGGCGGCCCCGCGACCAGTTCGCCCTTGTGGAACCACGCATACGCTGGTCCACTTGCAGTAAGCACGCCCGCGAGCGCATAGTCGGCATCTTTCAAATTGGCCGCAACCTTCAGCGGGCTCGCCGGATCGCTCGGAGTCAGCCGCATTGCCAGTTCCTTGGGCGCGGGAAGGTTCACCCACAGCTTCGCGTCCGCGCCAAGATGCGCCTTCAAGGCAGCAGCGCTAAGTTTCGGCCCCAGCACTTCCGCCGCCGGCGCGCCCGCCTTCTGCAGGGTCCAATTCGTGCCGTCCCAGCACAGGATGTGCGTCCACGGCTGATCTGCCGGATCAGCAACCGACGCAACGCCGGCTGCATTCACCGCTGCCGCAGCAAACAGAATGTCCTGCTCAGCCAGAGTCGAAGGCCACAACCAGATGCGAAGCGCCGCCTGCTCCGCCGGAACCCACTTGGTGAGCTCAAAAACTTCTCCCGGAGTAACCGTAGCGCCCGTCTGACTCACAATCGAAGCCGTCGACCGCGCAATGCCTTCCATATCGGTCACGCGTAGCTTCACTATCTGCCCCTTGCTGTCCGGGCTGATCGCTGTGAACTCGCTGCCCACACCCACGCCCGAAACGCGCCCAATATCGAGTTGCACGCCATCGTCGCCCGATTGCAGCGCCGCGGTAAGAATCTTGCTGGAGTCCCCAGCCTTGCCACCAAACAGCGGCTGCTCGCGGCGCGCGGCCGGGGCGTCGAGGTCGGGCTCCTGGTCCGGCACGCTTCCACCCTCAAGCACCGCCTTCACGCGCTGATAGATGAGCGATGCCGGCGTCGATGCGGGCATCACCTGCAGCGCCTCAATGAGCGCGGCGGTGAAGGCTCCGTGCGGCTCAGCGGCTTTGTCGGCCGGCGGCATCTCTTTCGCGGTCTGGTCCTGTTGCGCCGCAGAGAAAACCAGCGCGGGATTGTCGGTGCGCTGCGTCGGCGCAGGCTTGGGCTCGCCGTTCGGCAGCGTGTCGGGCGCTTCGCCAATGTCGCGCGGATCGTAAGCCAGCGTCCGCTCAATGTAGCGCGGGCCAATGCCGCGGCTGATGCCGCCGCTATGGCAGCTGTCAAAGATCGCCGTCAGGTGAATTCCCTTGTCGAGCGCAGCGTTGAAAATCCGCGACATCTCGCGATCCCTCACGTCGTATCCGCCCTTGTAGGCATCGGCGGGAACCAGCGTGCTGTCCGCATGCACGTACTGCCCGTTCACCAGAATCGTCAGCTTTGTGCCCTTGCTGTTTACGCGAAGCGATCCGTGGCTGGCGTCGTAAAACACCACCGTGTCGCCCGGCTTGGGCAGATCCACGAGATATCTGCGCATCGCCGCCAAAATGCCGTCGTGATCGGTTTGCGATGCGGGAAGCACCACCACTCCCGAGCGCGGCTGCGGCGGCGCGGGATTGGTGAGCAATTCAACCTGGTTCGCGGGAAATCCAAACTTGGGACTGGTCAGCAGATCGGCCATGGCCTGCGCATCGTTGACCGCTCCGTCGAGATTCTGGAAAGCTCCCAACTCGCAGCGGCCGTAGATGCAACCAGCGGGATGTTGCGCCGAAGTCCCCGCCGGCTGGTACGTATTAATCCCAATCAGAAGCGCGCGCTGGGTCTGTGCCGCAGCGGTTGTTGCAGTCAGCGCCAGAATCAGGGAAGAAAGAGAGGCAACGTACATTTTCATGACAGTCCCACATGCAATGAAACGGAAAATGTCGTAAAGTTGCTCTCCGTGCGGAGAATTTTCCTATTGTATAGCTTTCAATCTTCGAAGGAAATGGAAATTCAAACGGCTATCGAATGGCCCCCGAGCCGCCCGCAGTGGAGATTACGAGTGTATACCGCTTCGCACAAGTTCCGCCTCCGGCGCCAGCTCCAGGAACTCCTGAAACACGTCGTTCGATAGCAAGCGCCCGCGTGGCGTGAGCCGGATTCGCCCGCGATCGTCGATGAGCAGCCCGTCCTCCACCAGCCGCGATACAACTGCCAGCGCCGGTTCAACCATGAGGCGGCCGAACTCGCGTTCCAGCTCTGACGCCGTTACACCCGCGTTAAGGCGAAGCCCCAGAAACCACGCCTCCTCATGCTGCGCCGCAGCCGAATGCCATGCAGTTTCGACAGCCTGCGGCGCTTCGAGAAAAGCTGCCAAGTCATCGGTGGTTGTCGCGCGCAAAACATTGCGCAGCTCGCCACTCTGTTTCGCCGGCGCGCGTAGCATCGACGAAGCATCGAGCCCCAGGCCAAGATACGGCCGCCGCTCCCAGTAGCGAAGATTGTGCCGCGAACCAAATTCCGGCCGGCTGAAATTCGAAATCTCGTACTGCGCCAACCCCGCTCCCGCAAGAGCTTCGAGCGCCTCGATATACATGCGTGCAATCGCATCGTCCGCAGGCACAAGCTCCGCGTGATAGCGAACGCCGCCCGCAAGCATCTCGCGACCCAGGCGCGAATCCTCATCTACCTCGAGCATGTAGACGCTGGCATGCGGAACGCCCGTGTCGACGAGCACCCGTAGCGACTCCGTCCAAGATGCGAATGTCTGTCCCGCAAGACCCGCAATCAAATCCAGATTGATATTTCCAATACCCGCGGCCCGCAGCCGCCGAAGATCTTCAAGAACGATCGCCCGCGAGTGAAGACGCCCGCTCGATTGCGCCTCGCGATCGATAAACGACTGCACGCCGAGGCTCACGCGATTCACACCCGCGGCATCCAGCGCGGCGAGCGTATCATCGGCAATTTGCCCCGGCGCGCACTCGACGGTAATCTCAGCATCGGCATCGAACTCGAAGTTCGCCCGCATCGCCGCAAAGAGCTTTGCAATCAGGTGTGGAGCAAGAAGGCTCGGCGTTCCACCGCCCAGGTAAACCGTGTCGACGCGGCCCGGCAATTCCACGCCAGACTCATCGGCCCACGCCCGCGCCGAGTTCAGATCGTGAACGATGCGTTCCACATAGCGCTCGTGTTCGCTCGCCGGATACGCCCCCGAGGCGAAATTGCAGTACGTGCACTTCGACCTGCAAAACGGGATCGAGAGGTAGAGCCCCAGCGCATTGTCGCGATCGGCAGTCACAAGCCGATTGTTTCACGAAATATTCACGGTCATCCGTCACAGCCATCGCTACCGGAGTTCGTGTCATCATGGATACAAGGAGTTATTTTTTGAAAGCATGGCCAATTCTAGGCATTTCAATTGTTCAAGTCATACTGCTGCTGGCGCACTGGTTTCTGTTCTTTACCTGGATTCATTTTTGGAACAGTCCCACATTGAGCGAAGTCGCCGCAATGCGGATCGCACTGCTCGTGCTCGCCCTCAGTTTTGTCTGCGCCTCCATGCTGAGCTTCAAATTTCATAATTCCCTGGTCGCATTCCTCTACAAGCTCGCGTCCATCTGGCTAGGCTTCTTGAATTACTTCTTCTGGGGGGCATGTCTTTGCTGGCTCGCTTGGTTCGGAATGCTTGCCGCAGGGCTGAATGCAAATCCTGCAATAGCGCGGCAGGTGATTGCCTACGTTCTGTTTACCGCGGCATTGGTGACGGCAACCTATGGACTGTTGAATGCACACTTCATCCGCACACGTCGGATCGCGTTGGCGCTGCCGGGACTCCCCGACAACTGGCGTAATCGCAAAGCAGTCATGCTCAGCGATCTCCATCTTGGCAACGTTAACCGCGCTGGGTTTGCGCGGCGCGTGCAAGCGATGGTCTCGGCCTTAAATCCGGACATCGTCTTCATTCCCGGTGACCTCTTCGACGGCACCAGGGCCGATCTCGATCAACTGGTTGCTCCCTTGAAGGAACTCACTCCCCAGTTCGGAACCTGGTTCTCGACCGGCAACCATGAAGAGTTCCGTGACACGGGGCAGTACCTTGCCGCCGTGGCTCGCGCAGGCATGCGCATCCTCAACAATGAAGTCGTAACCGTGGATGGCCTGCAGATTGCCGGCGTCACATTCGGCGACTCCACGAGCCCCATCCGCCTCAAGCAACTGCTCGATGGAATGCAGTTGCAACCCGCGCAGGCGAGCGTTCTCTTAAACCACATGCCCAGCCGATTGCCTATTGTGGAGCGCGCAGGCATAAGCTTGCAGTTGTCCGGCCACACGCACGGCGGCCAGTTCGCTCCCTTCAACTGGATCACGCGCCGCATCTTCGGCCGTTTCACGCACGGCTTGCATTCCTTCGGATCGTTGCAGGTGTACACTTCGACAGGCGCCGGCACGTGGGGTCCCCCGATGCGTGTTGGAACGCAACCTGAGATTGTCTTAATCGAATTCATTTAAATCCTGTTGGTTCCCATAGAGCTTAAATAAGGAGATTCCCTTGAACACTGAAACACCTTCGCACAGCGATGCCGTCGTTCGCACGCGCCTGTCGGGCTTTGACCTGTTGATGAATCCGCGACTCAACAAGGGAACCGCATTTACCAATTCCGAGCGCGACGCTTTTGGGTTACATGGATTGCTGCCTCCGCACGTGGGCACGCTTGAAGATCAGCGCGAGCGGCGCAAGACCTCTCTCGCGAGCCGCACCTCCGCCTTCGCCAGGTACCGCATGATGCGCGATCTGCAGGACAATGACGAAACGCTCTTCTACTCGTTCATTGAACACAATATTGAAGAGCTGCTGCCGATTGTCTATACGCCCACGGTAGGCGAAGGCTGCCAGCGATTCTCCGAAATATGGCGCAAGCCCCGCGGGCTTTTCCTGAGCTTTCCCCAAAAGGATCGCATCGATAAAATCCTCGCCAACCCGCGCTATGACGATGTGCGCTGCATCGTGGTCAGCGACGGAGAACGAATCCTCGGCCTCGGCGATCAGGGCGCGGGCGGCATGGGAATTCCCATCGGAAAGATGGCGCTCTACACAGCGCTCGCCGGCATTCCCCCCGAGCATTGCCTGCCCATCCTGCTCGATGTAGGCACCGACAATGAAACGCTCCTCAAAGATCCCATCTACATCGGCTGGCAACACAACCGCGTGCGCGGACAGGAATACGACGACTTTGTTGAAGCCTTCGTTTCCGCCGTGGAAAAGCGCTGGCCGCACATTCTGCTGCAGTGGGAAGATTTCGCCGGCGTCAATGCCGCGCGACTCCTTGAGCGATATCGCAACCGTCTCTGCACTTTCAACGATGACATTCAGGGAACCGCTGCCGTGACGACCGCAACGCTGTTGGCCGGCGTGTATGCCACCGGGATTCCGCTGCGCGAGCAGACCATAGCCATGTTCGGAGCAGGCTCCGCGGGCATCGGCATCGTCGACATGCTCATCAAGGCCATGCAGGAAGAAGGCCTCACGGAGGAGCAGGCGCGCAAGCGCATCTACGCCTTCAATCGCTACGGCCTCCTGGTGGAAGGCTGCCAGGGCATTCGTCCCGGGCAGGAGCCGCTCGTCCGCAAACGCGAAGATGTTGCCGGATGGAAGCTCGAAGGCAGCGGCGCAATCTCTCTGCTCGATGTTGTGCGCAACGCAAAGGTCACCGTGCTTGCCGGCGTCTCAGCACAAGCCGGCGCATTCACGGAAGAAATCGTCCGCGAGATGGCGCGCCACATTGAGCGGCCTGTCATCTTTCCCCTCTCGAATCCGACCTCGAAGTCAGAAGCCTCCCCCGCCGATCTGCTCCGGTGGACCGACGGCCGCGCGCTGGTAGGCACCGGCAGCCCGTTCCCTCCTGTCGAAGTCAACGGCAAGCTGTTTCGCATTGCACAGGTGAACAACTCCTATATCTTCCCCGGCCTCGCGCTGGGCATTCTCGTATCGCGCGCGCGCCGCGTTACTGACTCCATGTTCATGGCCGCCGCCAAAACGCTGGCCTCGCTCTCACCCGCCCGCGTGGACAAAACCGGGGCCCTTCTGCCGCCCATGGCCGACTCGCGCAAGATCGGGCTCGTGGTCGGCGAAGCTGTCGCGCAGCAAGCTGTCGCTGATGGCGTAGCCGACGCGAAAAGTGCGATGAACCTGGAGCAGCGGCTAAAGAAATACATGTGGGAGCCCGTCTATCTGCCCTACGAACGGATCGATTGACCCCAGTACTTTCAAAATTGCGGGTGTCCCCGGTCCCTGCCGGTGCCCCTTCCTTGCCGGCTTTTCGGCAAGGGTGGGCTCGCATGCACTTAACCCGAGAGCCTTTTCTGAACACTGACCACGGATCCCTGACCACTGGTCTCCCCCTGATATCCTGAATCAAATGGCATTCTCAGCGATGAACAACGGTACGAATACATACCATCGCCCCTCGCAGACACCCTCCGTACTGGCTGTCTGGCTCCTTCTGGTGGCCGTTTTCATCGCCATCCAGTTTGCTTCGCTGTTTTCTCCTCCACTGCTTGACGACGTCGATGCCGCTCACGCCCAGGCCGCCCAGCACATGGCGGAAACCGGCGACCTTATCACGTCCAAAATCAACGGCATCCGCTACATTGAGAAACCGCCCCTGCCCTACTGGATCGTCGCCGGCACCTATAAGATCTTCGGCCAAAACACCTTCGCCACCCACTTGCCCAATTCTCTGGCCATGCTCGGCCTTGCTTGGCTCGCCTGGCTGTGGGCGCGCAAAGCTTGGGGCAACCGTGCCGGACTCTACGCAGGCCTCGGCGTCCTCGCCTCTGTCGGAACCTTCCTCTTCACACGTTTCATCATTCCCGAGGCCGAGCTGGCATTCTTCCTGCTCGCCGCGCTCTACTGCCTCATCTCGGGCCTCGAGTTCGACCGTTCCGCGCGCTTCTACTGGATCTATGTCTGCGTAGCCCTCGCCACGCTCACCAAGGGACTTATCGCTCCCGTCTTCTTTATCGGTGCAGCCGTGCCCTACCTGCTCCTCACCGGCCAATGGCGCCGCTGGCGCGTGCTCAAGCCCTTCACTGGAACGCTGCTCTTCCTCGCAGTTGCCGCGCCGTGGCATATCCTCTGCGGCATCTATAACCCTGACCAGGGCCATCCCATCGGCAATCACCCCACCATGGGCAATGTCCATGGCTTTTTCTACTTCTACTTCATCAACGAACACTTCCTGCGCTTCTTCGGCTTGCGCTACCCGCACGACTACAACAAGATGCCCGGCTGGGCCTACTGGCTGACGCATCTCGTCTGGCTTTTTCCCTGGAGCATCTTCCTTCCCGCCGCCATCTATGCTGCCTGGAAGACCCGCCGCAACTGGATGCAGCACCTCAATCGCGATGCCGGCCAGACCGTCGACTTCTATCTCGACAACGCGATCCGCGAAGATGTCGGCAGCTACGTCGGCCGGCTCAAGTTCCGCGTCCGCACCATCTGGCTGCTCTCCCTCTTCTCCGCGTGGACGCTGTTGTTCTTCTCCATCTCTACCAATCAGGAGTACTACACCTTCCCTGTCTGGCCGCCCCTCTTCATCCTCATCGCCGGCGTCGTCGCCGGCATTGAAGAAAATCGCGCTCCCAACGGCACGCCCGACGGCACGCCGTCCCTGCTATCCACCAAATGGCTCACGGGTGCGCAGGCGTTTCTTGCGGTCATCGGCCTGCTCTCGGCGATCACCCTCTGCTGGGGACTCTGGGTCTCGCGGAACCTGCCCTATGTGTCCGACATCGGAACACTCCTTGCTCATCGCGGCGTAGGAGACTACACCCTCTCCATGTCGCACCTGTTCGATCTCACCGGCGCATCCTTCGCCGCTCTCCGCCTTCCCGCCGCGCTCGCTGCCATCGCACTGCTCCTCGGTCCCATTGCCGGATGGATCCTGCGCCTCCGTGGCAAACATCTCGCGGCGACCATATCGCTCGCTCTCACCTTCACCATCTTCTTCATCGCCGCGCACATCGCCTTCGCCCGCTTCGAGCCCATGCTTAGCTCCAAGCCCATGGCCGACACCATCATCGCCAAAGGCGCCCCGACAGACACCTTCATCATCTACGGCGATCAGTCCAACGCCTCCTCCGTCATCTTCTACACGCACAAATTCCTTCAGGGCCGCCTCACCGACATCGTCACCCAGCAATGCGGCCAGCACGCGGAAGGCTCCACCCTCTTGTGGGGATCCTGCTACCCCGACGCCCCGCGCATCGACATCAGCGAAGACCAGCTCTCAAAAATGTGGGGCTCCGGCGACCGCAAGTGGATCTTCGCCCAGGCCGATGACCAATCCAAGGTCGAGCAGTTGCTAGCCGGCCGCCTCTACCCAGTCCAATCGCTAGCCGACAAAACCCTCTGGACCGACCGCCCCTTGAAATAGTATTTCTGTCTGAATCTAATCTAGTTTTTCTTGAAACCGCATCCTGCAGAGAGTAGCACCGTGCCCCATCCTTTCGACCTTTTCCCGTCGAAAGGGTGGGACAGCAATGAACTCAACCCGAAAGCTTTTCTAATCCCTAATCCCTGATCCCTGTTCCCTAGCCTCTCGCATCTTCCCCCCCGGCAGCAACTCAAACACCTTCCCCCGCCACAAAATCCTTCTTCCCCAATAACTAGCTGCCCAAAAACAAAATCCCATCAAATCCCGCACCGGATAAAGCACCAGCAATCCAAACCAACTCTTGTCCTCGACCACAAGACCACCCACGGCAATCGACATCGCCAGCCGCGTCGCCAGAGTCCACGCCAGCAGCCCCGCGCCCCACCACACATGCCCCATCCATGCGCCAGCCGCAAGCCCCAGCAACCCGAACGGCATGCCAAACGTAAGCGCCGTCCCAAAGTGCCCCTTTGGCCTCGAGAAACGCGTCGACTTCATCCACCGCACCTGGTGCTTCATCGACGAAACAAACTTCGAATTCAGCACCACGTGATCGATCGCGTGCGTGCTCAGCGCCACCGTCTGGCCCAGCTTGTACGTCTCATTGCCCAGCACAAAATCGTCGGCGCAGTAGTCGGCCGTCACCTTGAAGCCGCCCATCTCCCTTATCGCCTCGCGCCGGAACGCCATCGTCGGCCCCAGCACAAACTGCATCCCTTCCACCTCGCGCGCCACCAGGACGCCCGCAGTCATCTCCACGCTCATGCCCACGGCTTCCAGCCGCGCCCACAAGCCTCCATCGGCCGCAATGCCGCGATACGGGCAGCACATCGCGCCCACCTTCTCATCCGCAAACGGTAACGCCACCGCCCGCAGATAATCCGACGTCACCCGCACATCGCTGTCGCTCACCACAAGCAGATCGTACGCCGCGTGCGCCTCCATCAACTCCATCGAAGCCACCTTCGCGTTGATGTAGTCTGGCACTCCGCCCGTTGAAAAAAACTTCGCCTGCACCTGCGGATACTTCGCCGCCACGCGCCGCGCCGTCTCCAGCCCAGCATCGTCCGCCTCTCGCGCGCAAAAAAGAATTTCGTATGTGGGATAGTCCTGCTCAAAGAAAGTAGCCAGGTGCGCCTCGAGCCCAGGTTCAGCCCCATGCACCGGCTTCAGCATCGACACTGGCGGAGTAAACCCCGGCCTCTCCGCAAGCGCAACCAGCGCCGCCCGCCGCTCGCGCAGATACCGCGGCACCGCCCACAACACCATCCCCGCAAACACGGTAGACGACACAATCCCGAAGCAAGCAAGACCAAACAGAACGTACGACATGCAGCATTAAGCATACCCGCTAAGGGGCAAATGAGAGGGACCAGCGCTCAAGATGTGAGTTTGAATTTCTTGAAGGAAATGGAACGATATGAAGGCCGGGTGCCCGGTGCCCCATCCTTCCGGTGCTTCATCCGGAAGGGTGGGCTCGCAGTTCACTCAACCGAGGTGCTTTCCTAATCCCTGTTCCCTGTCTTTTTCCCGGTCGTCGCCTTCGGCACCACCACCATCGGCCGCCGCATTGGCACAATCGCCGCGCCGCTCCCTGGAGCATTCTGCTGGAACCGCGACAGCATCTCGCTGCGCACATACTCCACAAAGCCCTGCATCTGCCGGTTCATCTCTTCCATCCGCTCGCGCATCTGCAGAATAATCGCCATGCCCGCAATGTTCACGCCCAGGTCCCGAGCCAGGTTCAGGATGAACTCCAGCCGCTCCAGATCCTCGTCCGTGTAGTAGCGAGTATTCCCCTCCGAGCGCGACGGCTTCAGCAATCCTTCACGCTCGTACAGGCGCAAAGTCTGCGGATGAATCTCATACATCTCAGCCACCGCCGAGATCATGTAAACGCCCTTCGATTTGCGTTTCGCCGCCATAGCCATCACCCGAAATCAGCTTACCGTAATCGTTTCCCTGGATAAATATTCTTCTCGGCACCCTGTCCAATGTTCGCCGCCGGCTGCCCCATCCTTCCGCAGCTTCATGCGGAAGGGTGGGCTCGCAGTTCACTCAACACAGGTGCTTTTCTAATC
>Ga0302320_10013749_pt1 | contig 16855 bp, 15 predicted proteins | sample Bog_T0_3_FD_202130 | JGI IMG/M metagenome (GOLD analysis project Ga0302320, IMG submission 202130) | Peat permafrost microbial communities from Stordalen Mire near Abisko, Sweden - Bog_T0_3 | ecosystem: Environmental > Terrestrial > Soil > Wetlands > Peat | place: Sweden: Abisko, Stordalen Mire... | reverse complement strand
CGTGGGGCATCAAAAACTCTTGTAACGACCATCCGCTCAACTTCGCTTACCGTGTTTTCTGTCATCTCTGACCTCCTCTTTCTTCATTTGATTTAGAACCACTTCCAGCTTGTCGAAGCTCTCTTCCCAGAATCGGCGATAGCTCATCGTCCAATCGCTGACGGTCTTGATCGCCTCCGGCCGAAGCGTGCACACACTCTCTCGTCCACGCTTCGTCTTGATCACAATCCGCGCCCGCACCAGGGTCGCAATATGCTTTGAAATCATCTGCTGCGAGAGTGCAAACGGCTCCGTCAATCCATGCACGGAGGCAGGCCCATGGGAGAGCCGTTCGATCATGGCCCGCCGGGTTGGATCAGACAAAGCCGCAAAGGTTGTACCCAATCTATCCACAACCATAGGGTAGTGGATTTTCTGCCAATGTCAAGTGTGAATTTTGCCGGGTGCGCCATCCATGGGCAGGCCGGATGCCCCACGTGTCGATCTTGAGACGTGGGTTCGTAGCATGTATTCTCGCCACCATGCGCCTCTTTGCTCTCGCGCTCCTCACGGCCACCACCACCGCCCTGGCCCAGACCCCAAGTCTGCCCACGCCCGAACAGGCAAACCTGCAATTCGAGGTAGCCTCCATCCGGCCTTCCAATCCAGATGCTCCACTCGGCTCCATCAAGCCCGCCGCCGGTGGCGACGGCTACACCGTCCAGGGCGAACCCGTCCGGCTGATGATCTCTCTAATGTTCCGTATCCCTGAACGCCAGATCAAAGGCCCCGACTGGATCGAGAAAGATCGTTTTGACATCGTGGCCAAAGCCAACAAGAAGTACACCGTCGACGAGTTGCACGCCATGTACCAGAATCTGCTCATCGACCGCTTCAAGCTCAAGTACCACTTGGAGACCAAAGAAGCCAATGCCTACGTTCTCACCGTCGATAAAGGCGGACTGAAAATGGTCCCAGATGACAAGCCAGAGGACTTCAGTATTCCTTGGATCCCGCAGGGCTACGGCTCTGTCAAGGGTACCCGTGTTCCCATTCCATACCTCTGCTGGCAGCTGGGACAGATTCTTCAGGATGACGAACGCCCTGTCGTCGACGCGACCGGCCTCAAGGACAAATATGATTTCACCCTCATTTGGCTTCCAGGCAACGCCGACCAGTTCCGCGACAAGCTGCCGCCAGATGTCTTTGACCGTCCAGTGATTTTCTCCGCGGTTCGCGATCAGCTTGGCCTAAAGCTCACCGCCCAGAAAGGCCCAGTGACGTACTTCGTCGTCGATCACATCGAGCGTCCCACCGAAAACTAAGGGGACCAAGGTCTCCAAGCGGATCTTATCCACCACGTTGAACGCCGTGTGCCCCTCCATGCGCAGCGAGCGGGGTGGCAGAGCGCATGAGTGGGGTCGCGAAGGTGCTATGCTGCGAAATCATGCGCCTCTTCGCTCTCACACTGCTTGCCGCCACCGCAACCGCATCCGCCCAGCTCACTGCTGACACCGAAGCCAAGGTCGCCGCCGCCGCCGAAAAAGTCCTGCATGACACCGGCGTTCCGTCGGCGTCGGTCGGCATCGCGCAGAACGGCAAGGTGGTCTATGCGCGCGCGTTTGGCCTCGCGAACGTCACGCCGCCGAAGCCCGCGACCGCGAGCATGGCCTATCCCATCGGCAGCATCAGCAAGCAGTTCACCGCGACCGCCGTGCTGCTGTTGCAGCAGGAGGGCAAGCTCTCGCTCGACGACAAGGTCGCGAAGTACTTTCCCGAGCTCACCCGTGCCAATGAGGTTTCGCTGCGCAATCTGATGACCATGACCTCCGGCTACGAGGACGACCTGCCCCAGGACTACATCATCCCCGCGCTGCGCCGGCCCACTACGCCCGAGCAGGTGATGCACGAGTGGGCGGAGAAGCCGCTGGACTTTGACCCCGGCGCCGAGTGGCAGTACTCCAACACCAACTACGCTACCGTCGCGCTGATTGTGCAGAAGGTCGCGGGCGTTCCGTTTGCGCAGTTCCTTCGCCAGCGCGTGCTGGCGCCGCTCGATCTACAGGGCGTCTTCAATACCTACACGCAGCGCGAAAAGCTTGAGGTCACGGGCTATGTCTCGAACGCGATGGCCGCGCCGCGTGTTCTGCCGCTCGAAGCTCCCGGGTGGTACGTCGGCGACGGCGACCTCGCCATGCCCGCATCCACGCTGCTCGCCTGGGACATCGGCATCATGCACCAGAGCCTGCTCTCGCCCGCCAGTTACAAGGAGTTCGAGACGCCTTTCGTTCTCAAGAGCGGCGAGAGCTCCGGCTACGGGCTCGGTGTGCGCATTCGGATGCGCAACGGCCATCGCGAGCTGGAGCACAGCGGCGAGGTCGGCGGCTACGTTGCGGAGAACGTGGTCTATCCCGAAGACGGCGTGGCCATCGTGGCGCTCACCAATGAAGTTGCGTCCAGCGCGGCGGGCGACATCGTCAACGCCATCACGCCGCTGGTCCTCCCTGCAGCGGTACCGCCTGCTGCTGCGCCGGACACCTTCGCGCCGCAACTGCAGGCGATTCTCGGCGGTCTGCAAAAGGGCCAGATCGACCGCGGGCTGCTCACGCCCAACTGCATCACGTACTTTGATGCGGACACGCTGGCGGACTTCCAATCCACGCTGGCTCCGCTCGGGACCGTGGTCTCGGCCACGCGCACCTACAGCGCTCCGCGCGGAGGCATGACCTTCAGCGGCTACCGTGTCGCCTTCTCTGGCGGTTCTGCGGTGCGGGTCAGCGTCGCTGTAAAACCCGACGGCAAGATCGAGCAGTTATTAGTCATTGGCAAAACAGGAAATCCTTAGCCGGCAAACAGGAGCGCAGCTAATACATAATGCTGAGCTTGTGCAGCTGCGTCAGGCGCTCGCGGCTGATCTGTGTGGCGACGGCGTCACTGGAGACCGCGGGGTTCACCACGCCCTCAAATGCGCGCCAAGCGTCGCGATACTTCAGCCACGCCGCCTGCGTCTCATCCACGCCCGCGACGGTGATGGTGGTGCCCAGGAATATCTTCGCCCCGTTCACGCGCACACTGGTGTAGTCCTTGTTGATTAGCGCGTCCACCGTGGCCAGCGTCACCGGCTGCGAGTAGTTGGGCGTGGAGAAGAGCTTCAGGTCGCTGACGAACTGCGTGCGTACGCGGTCCTGCTCCTGCAGCACCCACACGCCGCGCGCCGCGCCCGTCAGGTCGATCTCTTTCTGCGAGCGCGCAGCCTCATAGTCGCCCTCGGCGGCCTGCAGCTTCTTGAAGGCCTCCACGCCCGCCGGCGACAGCTTGTCCACGATCTTCACCATCTCGTCATAGCGTTTGCCGTCCGCCACGCGCAGTTGCAGGCTGGCGCACCAGCCGAGGGTCAGCGAGGTGGTGGCGACACCGCACAGGCTATAACGCCCTGCCGTCTGCGGCGTCTTCGCGATATTGTCCAGCACCTGCAGCCGGGCCGCCGTCTCGGACGTGGCGGCCTCCTTGTTCTCGCACACAAAGCGCTTGGCCAGGTTGATGTCGCGCGGCGTGCCGTCGCCGTTCGCGTAGATCATGCTCAGGATGCCCGCGCCGGGAAACGGGCTGCCGTCCTTGGCCTCCACGTGGTTGATGCGCTCAATCAGCGCGCAGCTCTTCGCCGCGTCGTAGTCCCGGTCGCGCCCAATGCCGTAGTAGAACGCGGTGGAGTCGCAGTCCGGCTCAATGCGCGGGTCCAGCCCGCCGTCAAACGGCCTGGACAGCGCCGCGATGCACTCCGCCGGGGGCGGCGCAACCTCTTGCTGGACCGCCTGCGCGATCGCGCACAGCGGGATGGCGAGGAACACGGCAGCGAACGAGGCAACGGCTGGCAGCCTTTTCATCGAGTGGCTCATAGTGACGCTATTTTAGCCGCGAACACGGCCGTCTCCACAAACGTTTCGCCCACGTATCTCGCAGGCCACGAACCTCAAGGCCGGTTGGCAATCGCGTTGTTCTTCACGGCCACCGAGTGTGGCGTGACCACCGGCGCCGCAAGGCCCAGCACCTCGGTGACGAAGCTGGCCGCGCTGGTGGCGTAGTAGTCCACCCCGGTCAGCCAGACGTTGCCCGACCCGTCAATGCCAATGCCCCCGGGCGACGTCAAAAGGTTGGAGGTGAGCGCCTGCAGGCCACTGCCTCCGGTGTTGGGCGCTCCACTGGTCGGTTGATACCCGTAGGCCGGCGACACCACCGCGCCCGAGCTGTTCAGCTCCACCAGCCGGCCGGGGTAGGTCGCCGCTCCGTTGCCGGACTGGTCGTAGACAAAGATCGAAACAAACGCGTTGCCCAGTCCATCCAGCGCGAGATCCTGCAGCAGGTTGAACTGCCCGGTGGCCGTGTTCTGCCCTGCAATCGCATAGGAGTGCAGCAGCGCGCCGGTATTGCTGTAGACCTCCACGCCGTTGAAGCTGGTGCCGTCCGCCAGCCAGACGTTGCCCGCGTGGTCGACCGCGCAGCCCGTAATGTATGACCCGCCGGAGTCGGGAGTGATCGTGGTCTTGGTCAGCGCGGTCGTGTTGTACAGCGTCACCGCGGACCCCTGGTTGTAGCCCGCTGCAACCTCCCACACGTCGCGCGACATCGGTCCGATGCACACGGCGCCTCCACTCGACTCCGTCGTGGTCACCGTGACCGCGTTGTTGGTGTAGGTCCCGCTCTGGTCCTGCAACTCCTGAAAGGAGCTGTACATGTTCGTCCAGTTGGAGCTCCAGATGTCGCCGCTGCCGTCCACCGCAACGCCCAGCGGGAAGGTGACCGGGAACTGGTTGAAGACCGAGCCGTTGGGATTGAAACCGATCATAGCGTCCGTCGTCGTCGGCTGCAGGGAGTCGCTGTTGCTGGCCACCCAGATCACGCCTCCCGGGTCAATCGCCATGCCCGTGAAGGAGACCACGCCGTACGTCGGCGTCTGGTAGCCGCTGGCGGCGCTGTACTGGCCGCTGGGCGTAATCTCCATCAGCGCGCCCAGGCCGCCGGTGTTGGGCGCGTTGGCGGTCACCCAGGCATCGCCCTTGGCGTCGATGCCGAGGGCATAGCCGCCCTCGTTGGAGATCGTGTAGCCGTTATAGCCGATGGCCAGCGTAAAGTCCGCCGGCGGCGTGAGGGAAGCGATGGCCGGAGCGAAGGGCGGACTGGTGCTCGCCAGGCCGAAGAGTCCCGGCACGTTCGTCCCCGGATGCAGTGCCATGTTCAGCGCCGCTTGAAAGGTGTCGATCGGCGCAACGCCGGACACCGTCGTATTGGAGATCAGCGGCGCGCAGGTCGTGGACGCAGGGCCGGTGCTGTTCACGCACGCTGCCAGAATATTGCCCAGCGTGTTCACCATGTACGTGGGCAGCACCATGCCGGACAGTGCAGTGGTCGGCGTAGCCACTCCCAACGTGTACGAGACCAGGTTGTTCGCCGGATAGAACGCGTTGTTCAGCCCCGTCACATTGGTCGAAGACGTCCCAATCGCTGTGCCGCCCGAGGTGACTGAGGCGAACGGCGCCAGCGCGTAGGCGGCAGCCACCGTCGTCAGCTCATTCACCACAACGTGGGTGGTGGAAGACAAAGTGGAGCAGTTGCCCAGCAGCGCCGCCTCGCCCACGGCGGAGTTGGTGCCGGAGCCCGGATTCCCACCCGATATCTGCAGGTACACCAGCCGGTCCGGCGTAGGACAGGTATAGCCCGGCAGCGTAAAGCTCCCGGCCCCGTCCGTGCTGGTGCTGGTCGTCGCCAGGACGGACGGCGCTGAGCCGTAGCCGGTGATGCCCGGCGCCATCAACTGCACCAGCGCGCCGCCGATGGGCTGCTGGCCTCCGCGCACCACGCCGCTCGGCCCAGCCGTAAGCGTAACCGCCGTGGGCTCTTCCATGGGCGCGGCGCCGCAGCCGGCCAGGGCAAGCGAAAAAACAGGAAGTAATAGCAGTGGGGTGGCTGCCGTAATCCGCGCGGGGCCCAGTTCGTGGCGCAGGGAAGATGTCATCATGTCTCCTGATTTCCAGACGGCAGAGACTTTCAATGCGAATCGCGGACGTTCGAGCGGTGTGCATTTTCGAGCTTATGACGTACCTGCCCGAATTGGCAAGATAGCTGTTTGCATGGCTATCGCGCCCGCGCATTGCCTGGCAGCGCGGAGTCACGTACTATCGCTGCTGCGCTGGAACTCCGCAAAACCATCCTCGCCGTTCTCGAAAAAGGGCCCCCATGAATGTCATCCTGCAGGAAAAGGCAATCGCACTTCGTCCCGTCTACACCATCACCACGCCGAATGGCGAACTCAGCGCCGTCAAGGCCTGGATGCCCATTCCTCCCAAGGTCGAGGTGAAAGGTCCGAACCGCGATATCGTCGCCACCCTGAAGGGGCCGCTGTTCTCGTTCTTCAAGCCGAAGTGGACCATCACGCTGGCCGACGGCCGCTCCTACATCTTTCACTGCGAAAAGATCATCAAGAAGACCTTTACGGCCGTGAGCCCCACAGAAACATACACGCTCTACACGCACCGCAACCTGCACTTTTCCATCTTCAAGGGTGAGACCCAGATCGCTGCATTCACCCGCAATCGGCTGTCCATCGGCAGCGGACATACCTACTCCATTGACATGAACTCAGACGCCGACGTCGTCCTGGTCTCCAGCATGATCCTTGCATTGAACACCCTGACCGAGGACAAGAAGGACAAGGGCCTGGTCGGAGTTGGCGTGGAAGTTGGCCACATCGGCCCCGAAGACCGCCCCAACGATACGTCCTGGCAGGCCGCGTAGATCAATCTGGTGCCGAATACCCCATTCATGACAGTCCTATCGTCATGCGGCCGGGTGCCCCATCCATACGCGGCTTCCCTGCGGATGGGTGGGATGCATCGCTCTTACGGACGCGGCCTGCTCATATACTCGACAGCTTCACCATAGAGCGGGCCTTCGATCACATCGACTGTCTCATGGCGAATATCCTCCAGCGATCCGAGTTTGCTGGTCCACGCCCCGGATTCCAGTTGGCGGGCGGCATGAGTGGGAACAATCCATCCGGTGGCATCGCCTCGCCCCATGAGCACGATCTTTTCCACTCCCGCTTCGAAGGCCCCGTCCCCGCACGGCTCAAAGCCGAGCGTCGCAAAGGCCACAAGGAACGCCTGCATCGTAACTTCCCTTGGTGCCGAAGCGGGCCAGAAACCGACGCCCATCGGATCGGGCCACCACCGGCGGAAGTCCTCACCGGCTGCCCACGCGATGCAGTTGTAGTGTTTGGTTGCGTGGCTTGTGACGTAGGAGTTGTGTTCACTCAGGGCGGGAAAATCGCCTTCAACCCAGCTACCCGGCATAACCTGCTCTCGTGCCCCACGCGATCCATGCCTGCGCCATCTTGCGGAAGTTACCCTGGTCCTCCGGCGCGACGGGATTGGCTTCCGCTATCGCCCGCAATGCCCAGAACCATTGGTCCGGCTCATCGCCTTCTGCTTTGAGCTCGTCGAGGATCAGCGGTATCGCGGCCTCGCCCATGCCGATGATCTTCTGATACGCAGGCAGCATCGACATCTCCGAGATCGAGGACATCGCACCATGCTGCGCGCGCCACTCGGTGGCCAGCGCAAGAAACTTCGCCCGATCTCTTGCGGCACGAGCAACAGCAAAATCGCCGGCAGCCGGCTTCTCTGGCAACACACTTTGCTTGGCCATGGGAACCTCCTCGACCGATTTCCGTCGCTGCCGACTCTGGCAGAAGTATAAATCTACCGCCTCTTCCGCTGCCGCTGCTTCGCCTTCCCGCTGAGCTTCTTCTCCTTGGCCTTGGCCTTCTTCGCGTCACTCTTGCCGCTGCGGATGGACTGCGCGCCGGTGTTGGCCTTGGGCTCCGTGCCGGGCAGCAGAGCGAACTGCAGGCGCCGCTGCTGGCGGTCGATGCGGTCCAGCAGCACGTGCACCTTCTGCCCCAGCGAAAACACATGCCCGGTGCGCGAGCCCACAATCGTGCGGTCCGTGTCGCGGAAGCTGTAGTGGTCGCCCACCAGCGAGCCCAGCGGCACCAGCCCTTCGATGAACATCTCCTCCAGCTCTACGAAGAAACCGTACTTGGTGCAGGAGAGGATGACAGCGGGGAAGTCATCGCCGACCTTGTCCTCCATAAAGCGCATCTTCTTCCACTCGATCAGCTCACGCTCAGCATCGGCGGCGCGGCGCTCGGCCTGCGAGCTTTCAATGGCGATGTCGTTCAGCTCCTCGGCGGCGATAGGGTCGAACGTTGCACCGGGTGGCCCATCCTTTCGCGTTCTTTGCGAAAGGGTGGGGTGCTTGCCGCGCTTGCGGTCAAACTCCGCCTGCCAGGGCTGCACATCGTCGCTGCGGATTGCTCCACCCCGCGGGTTAGCGCCGCGCTCCAGCATCGCCCGCACCAACCGGTGCACGATCAGGTCCGGGTAGCGCCGGATCGGCGACGTGAAGTGCGTGTAGCTGGGCGAGGCCAGCGCGAAGTGCCCCTCGTTCTTCTCCGCGTAGCGTGCCTGCTTCAGCGAGCGCAGCATCAGGTAGGCCAGGATGCGTTCTTCTGGTGTGCCGCTGATCCGCCGCACCAGCCGCTGGTACATCTGCGGCGTCACCGGAATGCTCTCCGGAACCTCATGCTGCTGCGCCGCCCGCGAGTCCCGCCCCCGCGCGCTGCTCTTGCGGCTGTCGCGACGGTCAGCCTTCATGGTGAACTTCCGCACCGGCAGGTTGCCCAGCCCCAGCGAGTGCCCAAACTGCGAGGCGGTCTCCTCGAACTCCACGATGCGCTTGGGGTCGGGCATCTCGTGGATGCGGTAGATCGACGCGATGCCCTGCGCCTCCAGCCAGTGCGCCACGCACTCATTGGCCGAGAGCATGAACTCCTCGATGAGCCGGTGTGCCCAGCCGCGCTCTGAGCGCACGATGGCCTTCATGTTGCCGTCGGGGTCGAACTCCACCACCGGCTCGGGCAGATCAAAGTCGATGGAGCCGCGCCGGACCCGTTTCGCGTTCAGCCGCAGGGCCAGCTCGAGCATCTGATCGAACTTCTCGGGCAGACCGGGCTGCTCGAACTCCACCCGCTCGCGCTCGGCCAGATCTTCCGGAGTGGGTGCGCTGAAAGTGCTTAAAATGCGCTTAAAAGTGAGCTCAAGACGCTCTTTTGCGTCACCCGCAGGGAGCGCATTCAGGCACTGCTGGACGCTGGTGTAGGTCATCCGCCGCGCGCTGCGGATCATGCCTTCGGCGACGCGATAGCCTACGATCTCGCCCTGCGGGTCGATCTCCATGATGCAGCTAAGTACAAGCCTGTCTTCATTTGGCAGCAGGCTGCACATGCCGCTGGAGAGCGCATGCGGCAGCATCGGCACGGCGCGGTCAGGGAAATACACGCTGTTGCCGCGCAGGCGTGCCTCGGTATCGAGGGGGTTACCAGGTAGTACATAGTGGCTCACATCGGCAATGTGAACCTGCAACTCGCTGTTTCCATTGGGCTTCTGGCGCACCAGCACGGCGTCATCGAAGTCCCGCGCGGTTTCGCCGTCGATGGTAACGATGGGCAGGCCGCGAAAATCTTCCCTGTTTTCAATGGCTTCCGGCTGAAGCACAGCCACGGTTTCGAGCGCACGGTCCGCGGCCTCCGCCAAAACAGGGGCAGGGAAGGTGTGTGGAATGTGATGTTTACGGATGATGATCTCCACATCCACCCCAAACGCATCGGGCGGCCCCAGCACCTCGATCAGCCGCCCCCGCGCCGGATGGCCGGGCGTGGGGAACGCCGTAATCTCCACATCGACCGCGAGGCCTTCCAGCGGGAAGCGCGGATCTGCCTGACGCCGTTGGGCTTGCGCCTCCTCGCCCAACATGCGGTGGGGGCTCTGCGAGGCCTCCGGGACAATCTCACCCCCCGCAGCGATGGAGATCGCGCCGGCGATGCGCTCATCCAGCGGCGTGACGTAGTTGCCCGTAAGCCCTGCGTTTTCAGCGTGTCGCGCTTGGGGCCGGGCGTAGTGGAAGATGCCCACTACGGTGGGGTTGCGGCGTGTGAGCACGCGGGCGATGCGCCCGGAGCGCCGTCCATCCCGCCCCGGAGGCGCCTCATCTACAAGGACTTGGTCGCCCTGCATAGCGCCATTGATCTCATTGGGAGGAATGAAGATATCGTCTTGTTTGCCGCTGCCGGCCGGCTCCGGGCGGACGAACCCGAAACCATCGCGATGCAGGTCGAGCCGCCCGCTGACCAGGCGGTCGCGGCCCAAGCGCATGGAGGGCTCTAAGGCCTTGCGCCGGCTGGCCGTTGGACCTGCGTCCGGCCCCATAGAGGAAGTGATGGACGAGGCAGGTTCGCGCCTCGGAACTGCCCACATCTGGTCGCCGTCACGGATGAGGTCTCCCCGGGCGACCATGCGGGTGAGCTGTTCCACCAGCAGCCGGCGTTCACGGCCTCCACCCAGGCCAAGCTCACGGATGAGCTGTTTGTAGCCTGCTTTGCCTCCCGCCGAGCGGCCGATGCGGGCCAACAAATCGCGATCTGTGCGCGGATAGGAAGATCTGGACATCATCTGTCACGAGCATACCCTCCAGCGTGGCCCATGACTTCGGCTGCGCCAAAACGCGCTCGATGCGGAGAGGAGCGGAGTTACTCGAAGGGTACGAAAGGCGTCAAAATGCCCGAAAGCTGGCGATAGGTTACTATGTTACTTCGGTAATAGTTACTGAAGGATATGTAGGTATGTACTTGAGAGTAATGGACTTATCTATTCTTCTACCTTATCGTAACGACAGTTAAGTTGTCCAGCGGTTCTTTTGACATATTTCGTTCCAAGGAGATTGTATCCCTATGAAGACCTCTCTCGTTCGCGGTTTCGTTGTTGCACTTGCCATTGTCGGCTTCACTGCCTCCTCCGTTGCGGCCTCGCACTCCGCCTCCAAGACCAGCAAGATCGGCTCTGTGCCCCAAACCGCCGGTTCAACCCCGCTATGCGCCCCCAGCGACCCCAGCCACTGCGGCCTCGACTAAGCTTTGTGAGTCTTCTGGATGTGGGCCTGGCTGGTTGAAGCAGGCCCGCGCAGAATCGGATCGTAGCTGTTCCTAATCGGTCCAGATCTGTCTCTTCTAGTGGGCGAAAGTTCTTTGCAGGGCCGGCGTTCCCATGTACCATCGAGTGGTGAGGGCTCGATGACCACCAAGCTGCTTCTGGAATACGCCGATATCCTGACGGCGCTGCTCTGCGTCGCTGTTCTGGTCGCCATGTGGCGGAGACGTGCGCTGCGGGACTTTGCCCTGCTGGCCACGTTTCTAGCAACCGAGTTCGTCAATCAATCCATTCAAGTACCACTCATGTTTTTCCGGAGGTCCACTGGAATCAGTGTGGGCTCCGCTTACAACATCCTTTTCTATAGCCATACCGCGATCTTCTGTATCCAGTCGTTGCTGCTGATTGGTGTGATCTACAGCGTGTTCCGTCTCGCCATGCGGCCATTGGTCGGTTTGCACAAGATCGGCAAGGTCGTCTTCCGCTGGGTCGCGGGGGTTGCAGTGACGTTGGCGGTGGCCTTCGCACTCGGTCCCCACCTCATGATGCCTGGGAATGCAGCGACCTCCGAGATCACCCGGGTCAGCAGTCAGCTACAGCAAGGCATCAACGTTCTAACCATATGCCTGCTGCTCTTCGTCTGCTTCTCGACCCGGCCGCTGGGACTGACCTACCGCAGCCATATCTTTGGGGTGAGTCTAGGTCTGGGAGTGTTCTCGACAGTCGAACTTGTCCAGGCGGCGTGGTATGCCACGAATCAGGCGCACTCCGTGTACTCTCCAATTTTCCTCTTCGGCACCATCGGAGTCTGCGCAGCCTTCGGCGTCTGGGGCATCTACTTTGCCATGCCCGAGCCCAAGCGCGGCATGGTGCTACTGCCGACGACCTCTCCGTATTTCCTGTGGAACCGCATCTCAGAGGCGCTGGGTGACAACCCTGGCAACGTCGTCGTCTCCGGCTTCAAGCCGGAGATGCTGCATCCCACGGAGTTGATGGTACTGACCGCACAGTCCAAGGTCGCGCAGGAGATGCGTCTGGCGGAGTCGCAGTCTGATGCCGCAGCGTCCGAGGCGATGGAGTCCGAAACCTCCTCCGTGCCCTTAAAGACCGCCTCGATGCGGTAGCACTCCGCGGCGAATGGAACCGGTCACCCACATCCTTACAGGTGCCTGTCTGGCGCGGACCGGCCTGAACCGGCGCGCGGCTTATGCAACGCTGACCATGGCGTTGGCTGCTGAGTTTCCTGACATCGATACGCTGTGGGACCTGCGCGGGCCCGTCGAAGGCTTCACCCACCATCGCGGCATCACCCATACCTTTGTGGGGCTGCCGTTGGAGGCGGCCATTCTGGTGGCGGCGGTCTATGGACTGCATTGCTGGCGGCGTGCGCGTGTGGCCCATGCGCAGCCCGCCAACGACTGGCAAAGACATAAGCCGTTGACGGCCGCGCCGGTGCGTTGGGGCCTGCTCTACGGCTTTACGTTGCTGGCGCTGCTCAGCCATCTGCTGCTGGACTACACCAACAACTACGGGCTGCGGCCTCTCTTCCCCTTCAACCCGCACTGGTATGCGGCATCCATCGTCTTCATCTTCGACCCCTGGATCTTTGCGGTGCTGGTGGCGGCGCTCGTCGTGCCTTTGATCTTCAAGCTGGTGAGTTCGGAGATCGGAGCGCCGCAACAGGCGTTCCGCGGACGGGGTTGGGCGATTGCCGCGCTGCTAGGCATGGTGGCCTGGTGGACGCTGCGCGAGGTGCAGCACGAACGCGCGCTGCAGTTGGCGATGGCTCAGACCCTGGCGGATCCACAGGCGCCGGGTCCGGCGGCCCCTCCGTGTGACGCTGCGGAGTGCGCGCCGCCCGACGAGCCGCCGCCTTTGTATCTGGCTGCCGAGCGGGCGCTGGCAAGCCCGGACCCCATCACCCCATTCCGCTGGTCGGCGGCGACCGACTTCGGCCCGGTGGTGCAGATGTCCGAGATCGACACCCGCAATGGAGCCGTCGTCGCCGGCGCGAACACCTACGCCAAGCCGCTCCAGAGTGCGGTGCTAGAAGCTGCCGAGGCCAGCCCCCTGGGGCGGGCTTATCTGGACTGGTCGCCGATGCCGGTGCTGAACGTGAGCCGGCCTCTGGATGGTCCCGCGGCGGCGGCCAGCGGCGATCCGGGCGCCGAGGGCTCGATCGTGGTCACCTTCCGCGACCCGCGTTTTATGGGCGGATGGATGCACGACAACCACCGCTCAGCGCTGACCGGAGCGGTGTCGCTCAACGCCGCCGGGCGCGTGGTGCGCCAGACCATGGACGGCCGGCCAGAACCACAGCGCTAGACCAAAGGCAGAATCCACCCCGGCGCGAACAGGCGGTTCCATTACAATTCAAGCAGCGATGCAGCGGCACCGGGCCTCGTGACTCCACCACCCTCAAGGTTGATAGCCATGACAGCTTTTCTGGTTCTTCTGCTGGCCGCGCTGAGCCGCCTGTTCCCGCACCTGATGCACGGCACGGGATACAACTTCACCGCCGTCGGCGGCGGCCTGCTGTTCTTTGGCTCCCGGCGTCCGCGCTGGCAGGCGCTGATCGCCATCGCGGTGCTCGCCTTGACGGACGTCTACCTCACGACCCAGGTCTACGGCTACGCCTTCCATGTGAGCCACTACCTGGTCACCTGGGCTTGGTATGGCGCGGTCTGCCTGATGGGCAGCGCGCTGCTGCGCAAGGTCACCGGGCTGCGTGTGATCGCTGGTGTGCTGGGCTCTGCAACCAGCTTCTTTCTTGTAAGCAACTTCATGGTATGGGCGGTCGGTGAGATGTATCCGCACACCCTCGCCGGGCTGGGAAGCTGCCTGGTCGCAGGCCTGCCCTTCTACTGGAACGACCTGGCGTCCACGGCTCTGGTCGCCGGCGTACTCTTCGGCCTGCCGGTACTGGCGGCGCGCCTGGTGGACACGATGCGCGCTCCGGTCAACCGGCGTTAGCAACCTGCAGCATCCTGCCGAGGCCGCGCATCTTGACGCACGGCCTTTGTACTGGTCCGGAATCAGCACTCATCCTCATCCAGCAGGACCATCCCCTTGCCGCGGTCGAAGAGCCGCCTCACTACCAGAAACGCCAGCCATAGCCCGGCGGCGATGGCGATGCCGACCACCACGCTGAAGTGGCGGTGAATCTCGTGGGAGACGGTTTGGACGATCGTCGGCCCCAGCCAGATCGTCGCCAGCGAGCAGACCAGATACTGCACCAGCTTGCCGCTGAAGGTTGCCAGCGCAAAGGGCAGCAGCTTCATCTCGAAGACTCCGGCGGCAAACTGGAAGAGTTTGAGCGGCGTGGGCGGCGGGCCCAACGAAGGGATAAAGATGGCGAAGAACTCCTGCTTCTCAAAGCGGTCGCGCATCCGCTCATAGCGTTCGCGGTTGATGCGCTTAAGCAGGAAGAGTTCGCCGCCCGCGCGTCCCACGGAGAACGGCACCAGCGACCCCAGCGTGGAGGCAGCCGCGGCCATCAGGCAGTAGAGCAGGAACAGGCGCGGCTGGGCATGGACGTAGCCGATGATCACGCCGTCCATCGAGCCGGGAATCGGAATCAGCGCGGAGTCGATCAGCGCCAGTCCGCCCACGCCCCACACACCCAGCGGTTTGAGGAAGGCGAACAAGACCGCTGAGATGTGATGCAGCAACGCGATGGGATGGAGTTTCACGAAGGGATTTTCACCAGGGTCTTCCTCCTCATCTTATCTTGCCTGCCGCTTACGCTCCGTGGCTGTGACCGGTGCGGCCCGCCAGCAGCTCCAGAGCGTGCGGCAGCAGCGCGAGCACGGCCCGCAGCGAGCTCTCCGCACCCTGCGGGCTGCCCGGCAGGTTCACGATGAGGGTGGTGCCGCAGACGCCCGCCACGCCGCGGCCCAGCGCGGCGAACGGTGTCTGCCGCGCGCCGTCCTGTCGTATCAGTTCGGCCAGGCCGGGAACCAGGCGGCTGCAGACGGCGAGCGTGGCCTCCGGCGTTACATCGCGCGGCGCCAGGCCGGTGCCGCCCGTGGTGATCACCAGAGCGGCGCGCCCGGTAGCCTCACGCAGCGCCGCCATCAACTGGTTCAGCTCATCCGGTACGATCACGATACCAAGTACCTCGGCACCCGCGTCCTGCAGAATACCCGCCACGGCCGGTCCGGAGAGGTCGGTCTGTGTGCCGGCAAAGCAGCGGTCGCTGGCGGTTATTACCACGGCGCTGCGTCCGGCCAGAGGAAGCTCCATCTCAGCAGGATAGATGAGAAAATAGAAGAGCCAGCATCCTTCGCCCCTCAGTTGTGTTGGAAAGGGTATCCGGTCTGGCGATTCGCTCTGCGCGGGCGCAACCTTCGCCGCAGCGCATCCGTCCCAGACACAAGACTAAATGCCGACCATCACCCCCAAAACCGACCCCGAGCCCTCGCTCGAACCCGAAGATCTGCGCGCAGGGACGGAGACGCAGGATGCTGCATCGGCCGCCCCCGAGACGCCCACGCCTGGCGCTCCGCTGACCTTCGTTCCGCACGACCCCAACGGCGCCAAGCCCATCCGTACCATCCGCACCGGCCGCTACGGCGAGTTGGAGGAGCATGAGCTCATCCACCTGCTGGACACTATCGAGGATGAGCGCGCACGCGGCCGCTTCCGCGAGTCGATCTACATCTCGCTGTTTGTGTGGCTGGCCATCGCCTGGGTGGTGCTCTACGGGCCGCGCTACCTGTGGCACGCGCCGCAGTTGCTCAATCCGGCGGACGTTCTGCGCCAGCGTGAGATGGTGCAGCTGAACGCGCCGCTGCTCTCGCATGTGCCCGCGCCCACGGCACATCCCACGCCCAAGCCCACGCTGGACAACAAGACGCTGGAGCATCTGCGTGCCATGGCGCCTCCCGCGCCTGCGCCTCCTCCTCCCACACAGCCAATACCCTCCAACGCGGCACCCAGCATCCCTGCGCCGGTCGCGCCGTCGCCGACGGCGACCCGCCCCGCGCCGCCCATCGCGGAGGCGCCCGCTCCGCAGCCCGCGACCCGGCCCAACTTCAGCACGCCGGGCACGGCGGGCGACGCCATCCAGCAGGCCATCCAGAACTCCGCGAAGCATCCCGGCGGCGGCTCCATCAGCACCGGCGGCTCCTCCGGCCCGCTCAACATGGGCGGCGTGGACATCCTCTCCGACACTCAAGGCGTGAACTTTGAGCCTTATCTGCGCCGGGTCCTCCGCCAGATCTACCAGCAGTGGCTGCCGCTCATCCCAGAGGAGGCGCGGCCGCCGCTCAGCAAGCAGGGCGTGACCCAGATACGCTTCTCCATTGGACCGGATGGCAACGTCTCCGAGATGCACCTGGACGGCTCCACCCACGATGACGCTCTGAACCGCGCTGCCTGGGGATCCATCAACGGACAGCAGTTCCCGCCGCTGCCCAAGCAGTTTACCGGCCCCAGCCTGGAGCTGCGCATCCACTTCCTGGTCAACAAGACCACGGAATAAGGGGCGCCGTGCCCTGTCCGGGACCCTGTCCCAGAACCTTTACAGATAAGCTGATTCCATCGGTCTGGCTTTGAAGATTACGAAAATCTATTAGCTTTGGTGTTGAAGGGTACGAGCTTCTGCTCGTACATCCAGCGCACTCCTTCCTGCGGCTTTAGCCGCGGAGGGAATGTCGTCACTTTAAGGAACTCATGCCCGATTCCGAAATGCCTTCCGAACGCCGAGCCGATCCGCCCCGCCCGCCCGCGCCCTCGCCGGAGGTGGAGCGCATCCGCGCCACCGAGCAGCTCTACAAGGAGGACCGCGAGCGGGAGCAGCGCCGCAGCCTGTTGCGCGGGCTGCTCTGGCTGCT
>Ga0302320_10013748_pt1 | contig 16856 bp, 15 predicted proteins | sample Bog_T0_3_FD_202130 | JGI IMG/M metagenome (GOLD analysis project Ga0302320, IMG submission 202130) | Peat permafrost microbial communities from Stordalen Mire near Abisko, Sweden - Bog_T0_3 | ecosystem: Environmental > Terrestrial > Soil > Wetlands > Peat | place: Sweden: Abisko, Stordalen Mire... | reverse complement strand
ACGGGGACGTTGTCTCTGAGTCCACAGGAAGTCGCCTTCGTGAAGACCGACGGGCAAAAAGTCTTTACTGCTCTAGCTCCTCAAATAAAGTACAGGAGAGATCCCAATATGGGTGGCGGCGGTGTCTTCTCGCTGGCCGCTGGTGGAAAGTATGCGAGATTGCTTTACTTGGCGCAAGGCCTAGACTGTCCTGGTCGACAGGAGAGGTTTCCTGTGTGTCCGCCAGAGGGGATGGAACAACAAAACTTAGTTTCCGATTGGATAAAGCAGGCCCTGGTGAGACTAGCATCCGGCAGCTCCAATGCAGTTCCACAGAAGTGAAATCGAGAGAGCGTCGCCATTCAGGAACGCCCCGAATCTCGACGAAATGCACACAGCCAGTTTCCTGATAACAAATCAGGCCTTTCGTCATCCACACCCCCACATCCCGTGTCTCAAGGGAGGGCCTTGGCCTCTAGTCGATTATTCTAGCGGAACTGCGTTGGGGGTGTTTCCTCTGCAAGCCGCTGCTTGGCGTCAGACGTTGGTAAATCGCCGAGGCGCTCATCGACAGGCAGATCGGCCTTGATAAGTCGCCAAGAATTTACCGACTTGCCTGGGTAACAACGTCAACTGTCGCTGACAACTCGATGCACGTTTCCATCTCCCGGTGATCCGTTTTTTGTGGGTTCTGGCCGCATTGTCTCCTATTGGAACTGCATCGCTGCCTTTAGGCCAAAAAAGCGGGAAAGTCCCCTACAGATTGAACAGATCCCGCAGCCGTTTGGTCTGCGCGCGGCTCACCGGAATCTCCGTCTGCCGCTTGTCGTTCATGCGTAATTGATAGCTGGACTTGAACCACGGCACCACTTCACGAATATGGTTGATATTTACCACGAAACCGCGATGCGCGCGCCAGAACAACGCCGGGTCCAGCAGGTCCAGCAGCTCTTCCAGCGTGCGGCACTTCGACTGCCCCTCAAAGTTCTGCGTCGCCACGCGAATCACGCCCTCGTCGATGGCGGCAAAGCAGATGTCGGCCTGGTCGATCAGCAGCAGCCGGTTCTGCGCCTGCACAATCAGCTTGGCCGGTTGTACTGCCAACTGCGGGCGATTCAGCAGCCGCAACAGCGCTTCAAGCTGCGACTCAGGCAGGGAACCCGGCGATGCCCCCGGCAAAACGGTTGCCAGCCGCGCCCGCACGCGCTCCACGGCTTGCTCCACGCGCGTACGGTCAAAAGGCTTCAGCAGATAATCCGCGGCGTTCACGTCAAAGGCTCGCACCGCGTACTGATCGTAAGCCGTCGCAAAGACAATCTGCGGCAGCGCCACCTGCGGAGGGGCCAACAGCGCCTGCGGCGCGCCGCCCCCGTTGGCCTTGGCCCGACGCACCAACAGTTGCTCGATCACCGCAAAGCCATCCAGCCCCGGCATCTGCACATCCAGAAAAACCATGTCGGGACGGTGCTCCTCGATCAGCTCCACCGCCTCGATGCCGTTGGCTCCCTGCGCCAGCACCTCAACGCCGCCCACCTCGTCCAGCAGGTAGGCAAGCTCCTCGCGAGCCAGTTGTTCGTCGTCGATAATCAGCGCCGAGAGGGTCATCGCATCTCTTCCTAAACCAGATTACTCGGCCAGCACCCGCAGCCGAGCCGGCATATGATCCCGCGAGAGTTCATGGCCGCAGCGGGTGCAGAATTGATCGCTGGCCCGAACTGTCCTGAAGCAGTTTCCGCAACTGGCGCTGAGCTGATAATCGCACTGGGGGCAGAAGTGAAAGTCGCCCTGTACTTGCGTTGAGCAGGCTGGGCATCGGGATACCTCCGGCTGGCGCAGCAGAAAGTAAAGCACCGCGCCAATGCCGCCCGGCATGATGAAACAGAGCACCATCCAGAAGCGCGCGCTCATCGCCCGCCGCGGTGCGTCCTGGCTGACGTAGCCCACCATCAGAAAATAAAGCGAGGCCAGCAATCCCCAGGAGAGATTGAGATAAATTCGCAGCCCGATCGGCGGGCCTGGATGGGTGCGCTGCCCCGGCAGAATCGCCCAAAAGTAGTACTCCACCAGGACAAAAGCCGCAATAGACGCCACAATTGACCAGACTGGTATCAGTCGTGCGTCGTCGTTGACCGTTATCGATTGTGGATCGCGCATACGCAGACCGTCTTTCAAAAGCGCCGAAGCCGCTCAAGCCAGCTTGGGACTTATTCTGAATGACGGAGCAGCGTCGCGGGAAGTTGCGCTCCGATGCACCTGGCGTCAAAAATGGCATAAGGATTCGCGGATAACGCGCAGCGCCGCACTCCACACAAATAGGAAAAAAGCTTGATTTTGGACTGGCGTGAATCCCGTTGATTGGCTAACGGGCATTCTTTTTACGGCCATTATCAGCTCTTGCGGCGCAGCCACCCCGCCAGCACCACCGAGGCCAGTAGCGCCGCGCTCAAAAAGAAGATCAGCATCGTCAACTCCCCCGTCAGCCCGGTCAGATGCTCCTCTTCTATAAAAGTGTCGGCAATCCACCAAGCCAGCGGACCCAGCACCAGAACCACCACCAGCGTAGCCGCCAACGCCACCGCGCGGCACCGCTTGCAGCCGGCCTTCTGCTCCCGCATCACGCCCTGAGAGGCGCTGACCATGCGTCTTGTGCGCCAAGCCACGGCGCACTCCCTGTCCGCCTGCTTGCCCGAGCAAGCAGAAACCAGTTCGCGTTCAGCTTGGGCGCTTTCGTCCGTCTTCATTCCGTCCTCAAAACCAGAGGGGCCATCAGCTTGGGCTTCAGTGCCGCCAACCCCCGATAGAGCCTTGATTTCACCGTCGAAAGCGGCGCTCGCGTCACCTTGGCAATCTCCTCCAGTGACAACTCCTCGTGGAAGCGCAGCACCAGAACCTCGCGATAAAGCGTCTCCATCTTCAGCAGCGCGCCGGCAATCCGCTCCCGGTCTTCCAGGTTCTGAAACAGCTCCAACGGGCTCTTTTCCGACCCAACTGGCTCCAGGCTCATCGGTCTGTCGTCCTCGCCGCCGACTTCAAACATCTCGTCCAGGCTCGCCATCGTCCTCTTGCGCCGCTGGTCGATCACGAGATTGCGGGCGATGGTAAAAAGCCAGGTGCCAAAGCGCGCCTTGCCGTTGAACTGCGACCCTCGCACCAGAACCCGCATCCAGACCTCTTGAAAGAGATCTTCCGCCATCTCGCGATTCCCAGTCAAATACAGCAGATACCGCATTAGCCGGTGCTGGTACTGCACGATCAGCTCATCGATCAGCCCGGCATCCTGGCGCTTCAGCCCCGCCGCCACGGCAAGGTTCTCCTGCCGCACCTGCTCAGCCAACGCGGCTTGTTCAGCTAATCCAACCTGTCCAGTAAGCCCAGCGCCAGCCGTTAACCCGAAATATGAACTCACCGCGAAAGATTCACTCATCACATTCAGTTAGACACCAGGCTCGCCGCAAAGTTGCAGCGCAAAACCCGAAGTCTTCCCAATCCTCCAACATCTGAAATAAACGCAGTATTAAAGATAGAATCTGTACTGTTCCGATACTGCTCCATCCTCCACAATTTGCCTGCCCCCACCCATAACCGCAAAGGCAAGCAACCTCGCCTCCGAGCCCTCAATCACCCCGTAGAACCATCTCCCAAACCTCGGGAATCTTAAGCAAAGCAGACTTCAAAGGACTCAACTATTGATTCGGCCCATAAATACTGTGATTTGGGTGTCCCATCCATTCCGCGTTCTTTGCGGAATGGGTGGGGCAGCTTAACACTATTAACGGGCCGGATCAATAGACGAGCACTGGCTCTTTTCGGCGGGCCAGAACGCAGGCTGCAACCAAGGCAGCGGTGAATGCCGCCGCGGCGCCAACTGCCAGCGACCAGCGAGGACCAAAGTGATTGGCAATCCATCCTATGATCGGTGCGCCAATCGGTGTTCCTCCGAGCGCGATGGAAACTCGCAGGGCCATCACCCTGCCTCGCATCGCCGGCTCCGTGGAGAGTTGCATCATGCTGTTGGTGCCGTTGACAAAGGTCAGGGCTGCCGCGCCGACAATCATGAGAGCGACCGCGAACCACCAGTAGCCGGGAGCCAGCGCGGCCAGGCCACAACCCAGGCCGAAGACACCGGCGCCTGCCAACAGCGAGGTCATGCTTGGTTTCATCCGGCTGGCGGCGAACAATGAGCCGAAAAGAGTGCCCACGGCCATGAGGGAAGAAAGCAGGCCGAATCCTCGCGCATCGGTGTGGAAGACATTGACGGCCATGGTTGAAATGAAGATGGGAAAGTTGAATCCGAATGTTCCGATCAGAAACAACATGACCAGAATCGCTCCGAGGTCCGGCCTTTTCCACACATAGTGAAGGCCCTCGATAAATCCACCTGAATCGCGATGGGCTCTGGGGTTGGCGCGCAGTTCCGAGAGACGAAAGAAAGACATCGAGATGAGCACCGCGGCAAACGAGAGCCCGTTCAGAAGAAAAGCCCATCCGATGCCAACGCTCGCGATGAGAAAACCGGCAACGGCGGGCCCGATCATCTGCGCGGAATTGAATGACATTGAGTTCAATGCCACGGCATTGGGTAGATCTCCATCGCCAACCATCTCCGCCACAAAGGTCTGCCGGACGGGAGCATCCAATGCCAGCGCGGAGCCGGACAGGAAGGCCAATACATACACGTGCCAGAGCTGGATGATTCCAGTAACCGTGAGAACTCCCAGGATGAGCGCAAATACACCCATCGCTGCCTGGGTGAACATCAGGAGTTTACGCCGATCAAGGCGGTCGGCGGCCGATCCGGTCCAAGGAAGGAACAGAAGGAACGGAGCGAACTGCAGGCCTATGACAATTCCCAGCGCCGACGCATCGTGATGAGTTAGTTGCGTCAACACAAGCCAGTCCTGCGCGACGCGCTGCATCCAGGTGCCGATGTTGGAAATAAGGGCACCAGCCGTCCACAAGCGGAAGTTGAAGCTTCTCAGGGAGCGAAAGGTGCCGGCTACTTGATCCTTCATGAGCGGGCGGGCGTGTTGCCCCCCTGAAACTTGCCGAAGTGACGCGACGAAAAGATGCTGATCAGCAGCGCGCCCAGGCCGAACGCGAGGATGTGGTTAGTCGCCCGCGGATTGAAAGCACCGACGCGCGCGACCAGCAGATACCCAACCACAGCGTTGAAGAATCCCCAGACAACATTGACTGTCGCGGAGGAGAGCCCTTCGCCGGGCGGTTTGGCAAAGGGACTTTGAAAGGCGTACCCCATCGAGCCCGCGACAAAATGAGGAATCGCGTTTGCCGCAAAAACGCCCCCAAAGAAATACGAAACAAGCCAAAGCCAAATCATGATGCGGATCTCCTTCTTTTGAATTCAAAGCTGGAATGGTTAAGAAGTAGGACGCGCCGGGTTCACTCCTCAACCAGCCGCGCAAGCAGTTCGAGTGCCGCCTGAAGCTTCTCCTGCTCGTGAGCAGAAAGCTTCTGCGCGATGGTCGCGGTGAGCCAATCCTGTCTCGCGGCCCTGCCCTCCTCAAGCCGCTTCAGGCATTTCGGAGTGAGAGACATCAGAGTTTGCCGCCCATCGCTCGGGTCCGGTGTACCGCGGATCAGGCCGGACTCCTGCAACGGCGCAACGACAGCTCTCATCGACTGCGGGCGCATCCCCTCGGTTCGCGCCAGACTTGAAACCGTTGCAGAACCGTCCTTCTCCAATCGAAGAAGAACGGAGATCTGGGACGGCGTCAGATCGTTGCCGCCCCCATGCTCCCGCACTCGCAGCTTGAGCTTGCGGAATACCGCGCGCATCTCGGCGGCCAATGTTCGAGCGGGTTCGGTCTGAATAGAAGACTTTCGATTACTCACAAGATCAATATCCCATTTATACAGTTAAACTGTCAAGTTTGCCTGTATATATTTCCAGTCGCCGGGTTGCCCGCTCATCAGTGGGGCGGCCCGCTCATCAGCCCCGAACAAGCACCATGAGCCACTGAAATCTGTGCTCCATTCATCGCGGCGTGATGGTCAAGTTCCATGACATCCTTGATCGCGATGAGTGGGAATCCACCAACCCCATCGCCAAACATTCTCACCAAACTCGTGCATATAATTACCACCAATTCCTGCACAATCAAGAAAAGCGGCCAAAAATCCAGCCGCGCCAGAAGCCGCCATGACAAACGTCCTCCAACCCGCCCCGTCGCCCACCGAGCAAGCCGCCCAGCTCATACCCGCTGCTAGCCCGCAAACCCAGAAAAACCTGAGAAAAGGGGTGATAACTTCTCCAACCCTTCGTCTGATAGCCAACCGTGAAAGTTAACATGCCTGTTATCAATCAGATAACAAAAATAATAACGCTTTTTCTTTGTCTTATATTCCCGTTATCTTCGCTTTTTGAGCAACCATAAGAAGTTAACATGCCTATTATCAATAGGTTGGGTAAGAAAAAAACGCGAAATACCCCTTTTTAGATTCCCTTTTCCTTCGCCATTATCGATCAAATAATTCATTTAATTGATTTTATCCGACAATTTATCATTCGCTATACATTCGCTTTATCCTGAAATCCCTCGTCTTCCCGCCCAGCCCCAAATGCTTTTGCCGTTTTTCTCCGGGGGAAAGTCTGGATCGGATTTCAGTTTCAAGACTCTCGTACGAAGATTTCGTATTCCGCCCCGGCCAGCTCCAACCGAACCTCATAGCGCGCACTGAGCCGCGGCGCACAAACAAGTGGCGGTCGAAAACAGGCAAGACATATCCCGTCCTTCTGCCGAACGCTCGGATACAGAATCCCGTTCGATTGCCGGTTCATCAGTTGTTGCGCCAACTGCTGGCTGGCCGCGTAGCAAGCAGGAACCGGCTCGGCCCGCAGGCATTCCGCAAAATCTTCAACGGGATGGAGAACGTGAAAAGTGGAATGAAAATCGGCCTGCCAATCGTCGTACCCGCTGATCTCCTCGTCCGGTTGCCGGCCGGGCATCTCCGGCACTACGATCTCGGCCAGATTGCGGGCTTTGCGATCGATAACCTCTGCCAACGCAGTCTCCAGGCTTTCGGCGCAATACCAAGCGCCTCGGCTCGCATCGTTGAATCTGGAGCCGAACGGGCTGGCGTGAAGAAATGCCGCTCTCGCGATCTCCGCATTGGGAATCCCGTAGACCAATTCGATGCTGCTGATCCCGCTCAGTCCCTGCCGTTCTCCTTGGATGCGATCATTGGTGGCGCCAGCGAGCAGTACAATCTCCGCCAGCATCGCATCGTCGTCGCAAATCTCCTTCAGAACGCCAGCTTCGCCGTTCTCATGCGAAGGTACCAGCCGGTGCATTCCTTCGCGGCTGAATTTGCGCTCGGCAGGTTTCACCGTCCACCTCGCCAGGCATCCAGCAAGCGGCGAACCTCAACCATTCCCGGCTGCCCCTGGCGGATCATGTAATCGATGGGTGCGCCGCCGACAAAAAGCCTTCCCCGATTCTCCAGCGTCATCCACCGATCCGCCCAGGGCTTGCCAAAATAAATATTGAGAGCCTTGTAGATGCCAATCACCAGCGAGATCCGCATCAACGTATCCTGATCCAGTCTCTTGCCCTCGGGGCTCGACTTCCAAGCATGAAAGGTCGAGGACGCAACCCCGCCCAGCAATCCTCGCGCCTGCACCTCATTCAACTCCCAGCGGCGAATAATGGTGACAAAGGCCTTGATCGCGCTCGCGCTCAAGCGTTCGCGCTCTTCCGGGTCGGCCAGATTGGGCGCCTCGTCAAGAGGGTATCCCGCAACAAGCGGCGTTGAAAATGCTGTTTCCATTAACTTGTCTCGAATTCAAAATGAATTATCAACGGTTTCGAGAAAGTCGGCAAGTGGAAATCTATTGAATCAAAAAGTCTGCCGGCAATCACCAGCCCATTTGGTCCATCCGCCTGACAATTACCCTGCTGTAGCTGTTCATGCGCTCAGGCCGGCGCTTCAAGGGAGCTGGCAGAATCGCCGCCAGCCGCGCCGATTGTTCCCGCCCAATACTCCGAGCCGATGTTTTGTCCCAGGCACGGCAGGCCTGATCCGCGCCATAAATGCCGGGGCCCCATTCCACCACGTTGAGATAAAGCTCCAGAATGCGCTGCTTGCCCAGCACCAGTTCCGCCACCGGCACCAGGGTGAACTCCGCGCCCTTACGAAAAAAAGATCCGCCGGTTCCAAAGAATAGATTCTTGACCAGTTGCTGCGTAAGCGTCGAGCCTCCACGGGTGCGCCCGCCTTCCATGTCCTCCTGGGCCGCCAATTCGATCGCGTGCCAGTCGAAGCCGTGGTGCTGATAGAAGCGCGCGTCCTCGGCGGCGATCACAGCATGTTGGAAGTTGGGCGAGATTTGGCTGAGCGGAATGAATGTGTAGCGCTCGCGATAGGGCTTGCCGTGTACCCAGGCCTGCAAGCGGCGCTCAATGTGCAATGCCGTTGTCGGCGGGTCGATCCACCGCGCGGCCACAAGGGACAACGCGGCAAACGACCAAAGAAGCACAATAACGATCGCAAGCCATCGAAGAAAGAGCCGCAAAAAACTTTTCTTGCGCGGAGGATAGGGGAGTGTGTCTGGCGTTGTAGTCACATTTCAGGATAATTGGTTTTTAGGTTGCCACTTTCGCATTGTGCAGCTTGAATAGTCGATCCTGAAAAATGCGTAACGCCGGGTGCCCCATCCATTCCGCTCCTGAGCGCAGTTGAAAGATCGGCGTTTTTTTCCGCGGAATGGGTGGGACAGCACGAACCTCAACCAGAACCTTGTTCATGGGGAGCAGCCCATCTCGCCTCCACCAGTTACGCCTGCAATGAACTGCCGCCAACTCGCTAACTTGCGATTTCCGCGCAGCGGAAGCTAACTCGCTGATTTTGTTCGTCAAACGCTTTCAGCAACTTTTTTGTTCATGCGGTCTGCCATCCGCGCTAGAAAAATGCGAATGATGGGGAATACGCTTCAAAGGCTGGTCAAGGGCGAGCTACCCGCACGACTCGCCAATCGCGTTTAGAGGCGCGCGTCGGGCAGGCCCATGCGCTGCTTCAGGGCTAGAATCTCTTCGATCTTGTTGCTGGGGATTTGCTGGAGCGGCTTGCCGATCTGTTGTGCCAACAGATAGGTTTTGCAGCCGCCTTCAAAGATCTCGGCCAGCCACTCGGCGTGGGTGACGGTGTCGGACCAGCAGACGATGCCGTGATTGGTGAGCAGGATGGTGTTGTGCTCCTGGACGAAGGGCAGCACAGTCTCGGCAAAGGCTTTGGTGCCGGGGGTTTCATAGGGCGCCACGGCGACGGGACCGATAAAGATTTCGAACTCGGTGATGAGGCCGTTGGGCGGCGCCACGCCGGTGATGGCAAAGGCCGTGGCGTAGGGCGGATGGCAGTGAACGACGGCGCGGGCGCGTGGATTGGCCTTGTAGATTTCCAAGTGCAAAAGCAGCTCGCTGGTGCGGGAGCGTTCTCCGGCCAGAATATTGCCGTCGAGATCGGAGAGGCAGATGTCAGCCGGAACCAGGTCGCCTTTGCTGACCAGAGTTGGTGTGCAGAGCACATACCGCGAGCCGAGCCGGACGCTGATATTGCCACCGTTGCCATCCACATACTGGCGCTGCCAGAGCTTGCGGCCGGCGAGGATGATCTCTTGCCTGAAGGCCTCGGCCTCCGGGGAACTGGCGGCCGAGAGCGGCGAGTCGTCCGTCGGCATTGGGGCACTCACAATCCCGGCTGATGCAATCTCGGCTAGGGACTGCTGCTTTTCGCCTTCCTGTTCCGAGATAGGAAGCTGTTCCTGCTCCATCGTTGACCTCTCGCCTGGGATGGATCGCCGCACTCGGCCAAGCAGCGGCAGTTGCTCAGATTACTTATAGCGAGTGATGGGCCGATACCGTGGTGACAGAGGTCACGAAAGCGGATGCGCTCAACCTTCGGCGCGCAAACTCGACGGCGTTACGGCCAGAATGCGGCAGCGGTGCTTGCCGGATGCGCTCCAGCCCAACGCCATCTCGCTCTCCATGTAGGCGCAGTCGCCAGCCTCGAGCACCTCATGCAGACCGCCGGCATCCAACTGCAGTTTACCTTCCAGCACGTAGACCATGCCGCTGGCTTCGCGCAGCACATCGGCCGCGGCCGAGGAGCCGCCGGGAGGGAATTCGATCATTCGCGCCACCAGCTTGGCTCCGTCGCTGGGCACACTGAGCGGCGTAATCTTGGCTGGCTCCGGGCCGCGGTTGTTGCCTTGCAAGTGAGCCTTGCGGGTGATGGAAAGCGTGTGCTTGGCGGGCTCGCAAAAAAAGTAGCTCATGCCGACGCCATAGACCCGGCTGATTGTCGCCAAAGTTGGCAGCGTGGGAATCATGCGGTCGGTCTCCAGCTTGGAGAGCAGCGCCGTGGAAAGCTTGGTTTCAGCCGCCAGACGCGAGAGCGTGAGGCGCTTCTGGGTGCGCAGTGAGCGCAGCTTCATTCCGATGCAATAAGGCTCAAGAGACCACTGGGCGTAAGAAACAGTTTTAGTCATAAGAAACTCCCTTTCTTTAGTTTGCCTGCCGGACTGCGGCAACGCCTGAAGAATTGCTGAAGTTTGCTGGAAGTCTCGCGATTTGTTGCAATTTGTGGTTCAGCTTTGTTCATGAGGAGCGCGATTTGAGAGAGAATATCATGCCACCGCGATGGACAACTTTGGTTACCCAGTAATAGCCCTCGGATTACTTAGTGAATAAGAAATTCCTCATTGAAACCCTTCCCGTGGGCTTTACAGGGGCGGATAATGAACCTGTTACAAAAAAAATACTGGGCTCATCGAAGCACAGAACTTCGCAGGGATTGTTGCATTTTTTCCCCATAGGGTTGTCTATCACGCAGCTTCCCGCGACCTCTGTCGGCGGCTGCCCTCTCCGAAGCGCCAGGTGGCCAGGAGATGGGCAGACCTTTTGCCCGGAATTCGAGGCATTCCATTGGCTGCGAATCGTAGACTTCTCCCGGATTTGGCAAGTACCCTGGATGCGGAGTCTCCCGCTGTTACTCCGGAGATGCGCGCAGTGGAGCCGCTCATTCCTGCGCCCAGATTGGGGCGGCGGGCAACCGATCGAGAGCAGTTGATGGCTTCCGGACGACGCGCCAGCGATCGCGAGTTTCCCGCGACGAGCCCTGGCCGCCGGGCGGGCGATCCGATTTTTTCCTTTGCCGGGCTGCGGCTGGAGTCTGACGGAACGCTGTGGCGCGGCGAGGCGGTGGTTCATCTGCCTCCCAAGGAACTGGCGGCGCTGCGGCTGCTGATGGCTCACGCTGGCCAAGTGGTTTCTCCGCTGCAACTGAAGCGCGCCCTTTGGGGCGATGTGCATGTTACGGCAGACAGTGTGCCCAAGTGCCTTTCATCACTGCGCGCGCGGCTGGAGCCGGACGATTGCATCCAGACTGTCTACAAGCGCGGCTATCGCTTTTCAGCCGAGATTGCTCGACACAGCGTGGCCTCGGACGGCGCGCCTCTCCGGCTGGCTATTCTGCCCTTCGCAACGCGGTACATGGTTCCGGAGTTTCTAGGGCCGGCGATTGCCGAAGAGACGATCGCCGCTCTGGCCAGCGCCCGTCCGCCAGCGGTTTTCGTCCTGGCTCGCGATTCGGTCTTCAACCTGGCCCAGCGCGGACTGACGGCGCAGCAGATTGGCAAGGAGCTGAAGGCCGACCTGGTGCTGACCGGGAGTTTGCAGGCATTCACTTCGCATTGCCGCCTGCGCGCGGAGATGATTCGCGTCGAAGATGGAGTGCAAATCTGGGTGGAGGATCTGCTGGGACCGCATACCTGGACTGGCGAAATCGAAAAGGAATTGCTGCAAAGGCTCTACCATCGCATCGGCGCCGTTCCCCGCGGAGACAGGTCGTTGCTGCCGGCGCCGAGCATGGAAGGCCTGGAGATTTTCGCCTCTGCGTCCGCCAGCCACTTTGATGAAGAGCGCGGCTTTCAGCAGCGGGAGGCTTACGAGACCTACCTGCGCGGTCACCATGAGTGGCAGACGCTGCATCGCCATCGAATGCAAGATGGATTGCAGCACCTGCTGCGAGCCATCGAACTTGATCCCACCCTGATTCCAGCCAAAATTGACTTGGCGCATCTGTGCGTGACCCAGGCCTTTTATGGCTTCATGCCGCCCGGTGTGGCGGCCGACCACGTGCACCACGTCGCCGAATCGATTCCCGATCACGCTCTGCGCGCCCCGACGCTGCTGCCCGCGCTGGGCTGGATACAATTTCACTATGATCGCGACCTTGCCGCGGCCCGGCAAACCTTTTCTGTGAGCGCGCACCTGCCCCACGATCCCTGGATCACGCGCGTCCGCAGCATGTTTGCCGTCAGCCGTCACCGTTTTGCCGAGGCGATTGGCTTGCTGCGCGGAGCCATCCGGCTGGACCCGTATTCGCCATGGCTGCAGGGTCGCCTGGCCTGGGCGCTGCATCTGGACGGTCAAGCCGCCGAGAGCGTCGAGCTGATCAAAAGCGCCCTCAGTCTCTTTCCCGAGCATGAATTCATCGGCTTCTACGCAACGCTGATTCTGGCCTTCAACGGCGAGGCGGCGCGCGCTACCCAGGTTGCTCAGGATCTTTCCCTGCGTTTGCCGCACTTCGACCTGGCCGCCGCGGCGCACGCCTACACGCTGGCCTGCGCGGGACACAAGGACGAGGCGCGCGTGATTCTGGAGCGCCTGCAATGGCTCAGCCGTGAGCGGTTTCTGCTGAATTCTTTTACTCCGGCGGTGCTGGTGGCTCTGGGCGATCTGGAGGAGGCCATCGACGAGCTTCAAGCCGCGGACCAGGCCCGCTGTCCGTGGTTCTTCCAGATGCTGGCCGATCCGCGCTTGAAAGCCCTTCATGGGCATAGGGAGTTCGAACGAATGCGCGCGACACTTGCCGCGATGGAGGCCGAGGCCACTGAAAAACTGGGTTCGGAGGATTGACGGTGGTTCAGAGCGACTGAGCTTCTTCGGGACAATGCTCACCCGGATCTGTTCTGCATCCGATTGCGCCGTGAGAGTGAATCAAGCCTGACGTTGCGAGTCAGAATTTCTTATCTTTAATTCGGACTTCAGTCGGGAAAACCATGCCAAACTACCTCTGAATCCCATTTGGTAACTAACATGGAGTAATTACAGTAAACCTGATTTGACCTCCGCATGGGTCATCCCATGAGCACCTCATCGGTTTGCTCCAGTAGGGAGCCATCGAAAATAGCCCAGGGCAAGCAAAGCGCAGCCCTGGGTAAAATGCAAAGGAAGGTCACCGCCCCGGAGGGGCGAATCGAATACTTTATGTACGATGACAAATTGGTCTGAATCCAGAATCCAATCCTTATCTTTCCCAGATGGAATTGGGACAAGATACAAGCAGACAGATTCACGTTTTCAGTTTCGACTCTGTAGCGCAATCTCGCGGAATTCGACAAACTTGGGCCAAACTCCCAGCGCCTCAAGGCATGTCCGGTCTGACTCCTCCAATTCAGAACCGATTGTGTCTACCGGATGAGCTTCCAGCTCGTTTGCCAATAGGTCGGCAACATAGACTACCGCTGTGCAGTCGAAACCGGCGTTTGGTATGCGGGTGGGGTGGTGGTGGTGCGCAATGGCCTCGACGGTAAGGCTAGGGATGCCCCACAACCCCAGCAGGTACGCGCCTATCTCCGCGTGAGAGCTTCCAAGCAGTTCCTCCTCGGCTTCAAAGGGCTTGCACCCGCGTTCACGGGCGCGCCCCAGAACGGCGCAGAACTGGTCGGGCATGGAACTGGCCAGAAAGAGTTTCCCAATATCGTGGAGAAGCGCGGCAATGATGGTGACATCGCGATTGCATTTCTCCAGGGGAAGCGCGCTGGCGATTTCGGCCACCCGGTGCGCGTGTTTCTCCATCGACTCGCAAATGGAATGCGGAATGCGCGAGTGGGGTTGAAGCACCCGGAAAGCTTCCGAGGTCAACGCCAGATTCTTGATGGTTTGCATTCCCAAATAGGAGACGGCATTCGACAGAGTAGTGACTTTCTGCGCCAGTCCAAAGAAGGCGCTGTTGGCAAGTTGCAAGACCTTTGCCGACATGGCGACGTCTCCCTCTATGATTCCCGCTAACTCATTGATGCTGCTGTCCGGGTCGCTCACCGCCTGTGTAAGGCGCGTGTAGGTGGTAGAGAGGGAGGGAAGTTCACCGATGCTTCCAACGAGTTTGCGAATATCCGGCGTGCTCAGTACATCCTGAAGCGAGCACACCCTTTCGATCATGGATCGAAGTTCGGAGGAACTGCTGGGCTTGGCCAGAAAGCGGTGCGCCACGGGAACCGCCCGCCGGGCCAGCGAGTCTTCCGAATATCCAGACAGAATAATGCGCGCCGTGGCCGGATAGCGGTCGCGAATGTGGCCCAGCAGAGTGGCGCCATCCATTCCCGGCATCCGCATATCGGAGATGACCACATCGAAGCTGCCGGCCTCGCAGGCCTTCAACGCCGCTTCGCCGCCGAGGACAAATTCCATCTCCCATTGTTTTCGCTCCGCGTACAACATACGGCGGAGTCCGTCCAGAATCCTGCTTTCATCATCTACAAACAAGATGCGTTTCATGCGGCCGCCTCCATGGCTGAAATTACCTTGCCGTTATGAGGCAGGCGAACGATAAAGGTGGTGCCCTTTCCCGTCTCGGTCTCAAAGTGAATGCTGCCGCCGTGCTTGTTGATAATCACCGATCGCGCGATGGACAGGCCCTGCCCGGTTCCCTTGCCGATTTCCTTGGTCGTGAAGAAGGGATCGAAGATCCGGTTTTGCACCTCTTCGGGGATGCCGGTGCCCGTATCCTGAATGCGTATCTCTACCCACTCCGGGCAATTCAGAGTCCGCACCTTGATCTTCCCCATCGCCGGACCTCCCTTTTGAGCAACATCGGCAATCGCATGCGCGGCGTTCACCAGGAGATTCAAGATCACCTGATTGAATTCGCCCGGCAGGCATGGGACCAAAGGCAGCGACGGGTCGAATTCGGTTTCCATCTCCGCCACGTATTTCCATTCGTTCCGTGCCACCGTAATCGTACTGCCGATGGCGTGGTTCAAGTCCAGCGGAACTTTTTCTTTCATATCCGGATGGGAGAACTCTTTCATGGCGCTCACAATCGTCGATACTCGAGTGACGCCTTCGAGCGTTTGGTCGATGGCCTTGGGAATCTCATCCAGCAGATATTCGGTATCGATGCCTTCCACCGCCTTCCCAACTTCCTGAACGGTTTCGCTGGACAAGGCATTGCTTTTGGCCGCCGACAGCATCCGTTCATAATTTTCCAGCAGGCTTTTCATATCCAGAAAAGCGTCCTTCAGAAAGCGCACATTGTCACCGATGTACTGCGTCGGCGTATTGATCTCATGGGCGATTCCGGCGGCAAGCTGACCCACCGATTCCAGCTTCTGCGCCTGCAGAAGCTGTTCCCGCAGCAGGATGCGTTCGGTGATGTCTTCGCACATCCCTTCATAGCGGACCACCTCGCCGTTTTGACGAATGGCGCGTATGCTCATCGTGAGCCATATCTTGCCGCCATCTTTGCAAAAAACCTCGCTTTCAAAGTTCTTCACGCCCCCGACTTTGTCCATGACGAGCAAGAATTCCAAGCCTCGCTTGGGGCTCACAAAAAATTGCCGGGAAATGTCGGTGATGCCGGCAATCACCTCCTCCGGCGAGTTGTAGCCCAGTGTGAAGGCCAGGGATGGGTTGACGCTGAGAAAGCGCCCGTCCGGCGTACTCTGAAAGATGCCGAAAACAGCTTTGTCGAAGATTCCGTGATAGTTTTGTTCCGCCTCCCGCAGCGCCTCCTCCATCTTCTTGCGTACGCTGATGTCTTCGCTCATCCCCTCATAACGGACCACCAAATCGTTTTCACGAATGGCGCGCGCGCTTATGGCGATCCAAATCTTGCTGCCGTCTTTGCGAAGAACCTCGCATTCATAATTCTGTGCGGCTCCGGATTTGTTCAGCAGGAGCATCAATCCTTTGCGGCGCTCGGGTTCGACATAGAACTGCCGGGCAATATCGGTGACGCTCGCAATCATCTCCTCCGGGGAATCGTAACCCAAGGTATGGGCCATGGAAGGGTTTACGCTGAGGAAGCGGCCGTCCGGCAAGCTCTGAAAGATGCCAAAAACTGCTTTGTCGAAGATTCCCCGGTACTTGAGTTCCGCCTCCCGCAGCGCCTCCTCCATTTTCTTGCGCGCGCTGATGTCGTGGCCTATGCCCGCGATGCCGATGATATGGCCTTCGCTGTCGAGCAGCGGCACTTTTGTCGTAAGAACGTGGATCTCGTTTCCCTTGCTGTCTGTGCCTTTCTCTTCGCGGTTGTATAAAGGCAGCCCGGAACGGATCACATTCTGCTCGTCTTTAAAGAAGCCGTCGGCCATCTCCCGCGGGTAATAATCGAAGTCGGTCTTTCCCAGCATTTCTTCCGGCGCCTCTACTCCAACCGTGCGAGCCAAGTGAAGATTGGCAACCATGAGCCTGCTCCCGGTATCTTTCACATACATGAAATCCGGGATATTGTCGATCAGGGCGCGAAGCATTCTGCGCTCGTTGTCCAGTTCTAAATGGGTCTGATGCAGAACCTCATCTTCCCGCCTTTTAACGGTGGCCTTGATCAACGTGCGGGTACTGAAGAACAGAGCGACAATCACGCCGGCCAGCACCACGGCCTCAAGTACTCCCTGAATGCTTAACAGCTCATTGATCAAATCCAATTCGGCCCTGAAATCGCGTGTCAGGCCGCCGTAGACTGCTGCGCAGGAGATGCGGGCTGATTACAGTTGGTGGTCAAGGCGATATCCTCCCGGTGTGGTCTCTCGACCTGCCGTGACGAAGATCGCTCCCTGTACTGGCGCTCGGCGGAGA
>Ga0302320_10013741_pt1 | contig 16864 bp, 10 predicted proteins | sample Bog_T0_3_FD_202130 | JGI IMG/M metagenome (GOLD analysis project Ga0302320, IMG submission 202130) | Peat permafrost microbial communities from Stordalen Mire near Abisko, Sweden - Bog_T0_3 | ecosystem: Environmental > Terrestrial > Soil > Wetlands > Peat | place: Sweden: Abisko, Stordalen Mire... | reverse complement strand
AAGCATTGCCAGTGTTGCTCAGCGTGGCAGCTAGAGCAGCCGCGGTCGCGCCGACGGTGGTGCTGGGGAAGGCCGCCGGGGCGGTCAGCGAAGCGATCGGCGCCGCCGCCGCCGTGCCCGTGCCGGTAAGGTTAGCCGTCTGGGTTGAGGTGCCGGAGGTTCCCTCGCCAATCGGCCTGCGGGAAGTGACGGTGACTGTCTGGCCGCCAGAGGCATTGTCGGTGATTGAAAGTGTAGCTGCGAAGCTGGTGGCCGAACCCGGGGTAAAGGTGACATAAATGGAACAATTGCCGCTGGCGGCGAGCGTTGTGCCGCAGGCGTTGGCGCCGGTCGTGATGGCGAAGTCAGTTGGGTTGGTTCCGGTGATCGTGATGCTGTCGATAGTGAGCGCGGCGGTGCCAGTGTTATTGACCGTGATGGCGAGGGGAGCCGAGGTCACGCCGACGGTAGTGTTTGGGAAGGCCAGCGAAGAGGGAGTCAGCGTAACTGTGGCAGTTGAGACGATCGCAAAGTTAGCCGTCACGCTTTGCGGTGCATTCATTGTGACGGTCGTCGAGGCGCTGCTTGAACTGGACACGGTGCCCGTCCAATTGCTGAAGGTATAGCCCGGGTTAGGCGTTGCCGTGATGTTCACGACCGTTCCCGCGGGGTAGTAAGTGGCTGCCGTTGGCGTCACCCCGCCGCCGGCCAACGGGCTGGCCGATGGAGTGAGCAGAAATGCGGTGCTGAAGGTGGCTGTGTAACTGGTCACGGTCGATGAAGCCGTGACTGTATGCGAGAGCGCTCCGGCGTCGGACCAGGAACTGAATGTGTTCTGCGTTCCCGCGCTTACCTGCACCGAGGTGGTGGCGATTGTGTGCGCGGAGCCAATGTTCCAAGTTAGAGTTTGGCTGCTCGTGTAAGTCGTTCCGTCGACGGTGAACGACAACCCAGCCGGAGTCGTCCCCACTGACACCTGTACGGTTGCGGCGGTCACACTTACGGTGTTCGATCCCGTGGCGTTGTTATATGTTGCCGAGCTGTTCGAGTCGGGCGTGTAACTAACCGACAATGTATCGGTCCCGGTCGCCAGCGATCCGGCAGGAATGTTGATGGTGGCGCTGCCGCTGATCAGAGTGGTTGCCGCTGAGGTATAGCTTCCACTGGCTAGCGTCACCGATCCGGTTGGCGTAGGATTATCGCTCCCGCCGCTGACGCCGACTGTCACCGTCAGTGCCTGCGTGGTTGTAATGCTCGCCGGAGACGGAGACACCGTAACCGTGGGCGCAATCTTCGGCGGGGTCGTTACTGTAGCCGTGTTCGATCCCGTGGCGCTGTTGTATGTTGATGAGCTGCTCGAGTCCGGCGTGTAACTTACCGAAAGAGTATCTGTCCCTGTCGCCAGCGATCCTGCGGGGATGTTGATGGTGGCGCTGCCGCTGGTCAGAGTTGTTGCCGCTGACGTGTAACTTCCGCTGGCCAGAACAACTGATCCAGTTGGGGTTGGACTATCGCCTCCACTGACGCCAATTGTTACCGTTAACGCCTGCGCGGTTGTAATGCTCGCCGGCGACGGCGACACCGTGACCGTGGGAGTGATCCGCGCTGCAGTCACGTTGAAGGCTACCGCGTTGGAAGTCCCTCCGCCCGGCGATGGATTGGTGACGGTGACCGCCGGTGTGCCCGTCCCCGCCACGTCTGTCGCGAGAATGGCCGCCGTGAGCTGACTGGCGCTTATGTAGGTAGTGGCTCTCGCATTGCCGTTGAAGTTCACTGTCGAGCCGTTGATGAAGCCTGAGCCATTGACGGTCAGCGTGAATGCGCCTGAGCCTGCCGTTGTACCCGTAGGCAGCAACGTAGTGATTGCAGGCACTGGATTGGCGGCTGCGGTCCCGTCCTGATTGATGGTGAAGGTCTCGCAACCGGCGGTGATGGTGAGGGTACGCGGCGCGCCGGTGTTCTGGCCTACCACGTAGTAGACCGAACCGGTGCCGGTTCCAGAGCTGCTGTTGGGCAGCGTCAGCGCCGTGCCGTCACTCGATGCCGCGTTCCATTGGCAGGTCTGATAGGAAGGGGTAACGGTGAAGGAGTTGGCTGCGCCGTTGGCGGAGATGTTGACTGTGGAAGGCGAGATCGTGAAAGTGCATGAGAATGCCGAGGGTTGATTCACCGCGAAGATCGAAGATCCGCCATTTTGATCGCCGATGGTGATGTTGCTGGTGAGTGCCGTGCCGGTGTTAGCCGCCACTGAGAAGTTGACCGTGCCGTTGCCGGTGCCGGATGCGCCGGAGGTAATGCTGATCGGAGAGGAGGCTGCTGTTGTGGCCGTCCATGCGCAGCTCGGAGAGGACGGTGTAACCCCCACGGAGCCAGTGCCGCCGCCGATGGGCAGGAGGGTGGAGGTGGCGCTCAGGGTGTAGTAGCAACTGGGCGCGGCCTGAGTTACTGGGAACGGTTGTGTGCCAACCACGAGATAGCCGGAGAGCGGCCCGCCTGTGTTCGGTGCAACGCTGTATGTCACCGCCCCGTTGTCGCTAAAGAAATAGGCGGATTGGGGAATGGTAATCCACGGCGCATAAGACGCTGCGGAGTAACTGAAGCAGGTGGAAGTCACTTGGATGGTTCCAGTCCCGCCCGCCGTGGTGAACGAAGCTGAGGTGGGGCTGAGCTGGTAGCCGCAGCTTGCGCCGGGGTCCTGCTGTATATCGAACGTTTGGCCGGCGATGGTGACGCTGCCGGTGCGAGGGTTGACGGGATCGGCGTTCGGTCCGATCGCGATATCGACGGTCTGATTACCGGTTGTCGAGGCGTTATCCAGGACCACGGCCCAAGGCACCGAGGATGTCGCCGTCCACGGGCACGTGGGTGCACTGGCGGCTACCTCGACAGAGCCGTCGGTCCAGTCGGTCCCACCGCTGGGGATCGTGGCGGGGAGCGTCGAAAGGAGGGTGAAGGGGAAGGTATAGGTGCAGGAGGCAGCAATCGTGAACGTGGCGGTCGATGCGCTGGGGCTGTAGCCGTATGGGGCCGGGCTCGGATTGATCACACTGATCGTCGGCGTGCCCGCAGTGGTCAGCATAGACGCCGGAACCAAGACTTGAATCGCAGGGCAGTACTGCGTCTGCTGCCATGCGCAGCCCTGATTGTCCAGAAAGGCAACCGTATTGACAGGATTGCCGTTGAAGGTCACCGCTGAGTTGGGAAGGATCCAGAACCCATAAATTGTCACCACCACATCGGGACTGTTTACCAGTACCGAGGCTGGGCTGATCCGGTCGATAAGTGGGCTCTGAAAGGTAACGGGCTCTGTCACGCTGGAGGTGTTGTTGGCCAGAACCGGATCCACTTCCGTGGCGCTCACTGTAGCTGTGTTGGTGATGCTGCCCGAGGCGCTCGCTGCCACCGTCACCGGAATGGTCACCGAAGAGGTCGTTCCGGGCGGCAATGTCCCAATATTGCAAGTAACAGTGTTGCCACTCACCGCGCAACTGCCAAGCGAAGTCGTGATTGGGCTCTGGCATGCGCCTAGGTTGCAAGATGCGCTACTGACGCTCAGCCCCGCGGGCAGTGCGTCCGTGAAAACTACATTGTGCGCCGTGGCGGGTCCGACGTTGGTTACAGTTCCCGTGTATGTCTCCTGCCCAAAGTCCGCCCCGGCCTGCAAGCCGAAGTAGTTACCCACCAGCTTTACACTCACGTCTGCCTGAGTCAGGTTCACCGGATCGCTCACCGGCGCGGCGCAGGTTCCGTCGGTAGTGACAGTCGTAGAACCGATATACGTCTGCCCCTGGCCGAATCCCGAAGCGTCCGCGCTGGGACTTGAAAAGAATTCAATCGTATAGGCCGTGCCGGGCAGGCTGTTGAAAGTCCCCAGCAGGTCGAGCACATTTCCGCTCAGCGATTCAGGCACTGAATTGGAGAACTGAGAGGTATTTCCGCTCGGGTCTGTTGCCGTAGCTGAGATGAACGCCGAGCCGGAGCCGGCGGTGAGCGAGGGCGCGTTCTGTGAATTGTTCGCGCCGCTGATGGTTGACTGACAGTTTGTGTTCAGGTTCGGCCCGGCCCCGTTGAGATTGATGCCCAGAGCTCCGTTACCGAAGATCGAGTTATGGCTGATGCGATCCTGGCTGCCGGTGTTGATGCGCACGCCCGAGCCGGTGTTGGATAAAATCGTGTTGGCGACCGTCTGGTTACCTGTGCCGGGCCCGGCGGCTCCGGTGCCGGGATCGATCAGCACTCCGTTCTGCTTGTTGTAAGCAATCAGGTTGCCTGCCCCCGGCGCCGTGCCGCCAATCAGGTTGTTGGTCGCCCCGGCCTGAAGGTACACGCCGTTGCCATGGTTGGGAATCGGCTGCGTGCCGGTATAGTCTGTGCCAATAAAGTTGCCTTGAATGGTGTTGCCCACCAGGTAGCCATACCCTGCGGGGTATTGGCTGGTTCCGGAGATATTTATCCCGTCGGAGCCGTTGCCGGAGATCACATTGCCCGCCCCCGGAACCGAACCGCCGATATTTGACAAGCCGGCAGGTACCACTGTGCCCGCCACGCCATCGGTCGTCTCGACCACGCTCCCGCTCTCATAGCCATAAGTCAGATTGGGCAAAGCCACCGTCCCGGTAATATCGGTGCCAATGTAATTACCTTGAACTGTGTTGTTGAAGGCATTATCGAAGACATAAACACCAGTCACATTGCCGGAGATCACGTTGCGCGCCGCCGGTGTGGTGCCGCCGATGGTCATGTACGTCGGATTGTTCAGGATCGAAATGCCGGATCCACCAAAGGTCTGAGCGCGCGTCCCCGTTCCGTCCGTGCCGATCAGGTTGCCCTGGACAAGCGAACCCGAAGCTCCGTTCTCCTTGGTCAAGTCGTTCAAGTCCACATTGGTCGGGTTGTCGCTGATGAGATTCCCCGCCCCCGGAATTGCACCACCGAAGTTGACCTGGGATCCATTCGTGCCCACCCCGTCGGTCAGGTTCGACAACGCCGCCGCGCCGGTGATATCCGTCCCGATGAAGTTCCCTTCCACCGTCGTCTCAACGACGCCGACCAGGACCAGCACGCCGGCCAGGTTGTTGCCGGAGAGAATGTTTCTGGCCTGCGGTGCCGTACCACCAATGACGTTTCTGATGCCGCCATCCGCAAAGACTCCAATGCGATTGGGGGCGGCGTTCTTGCCCGTGGCGTCGGTCCCCAGGAAGTTGCCCTCTATGAAGTCACCGCTTCCGAATGCCTCAATTCCGCAGGCGCCCGAGGCGCCGCCGCCGCTGGCATACGCGTTGGTCCAGCCGCTGAAGGCCAAACCGCGGATCACGGTCCCGGAGTCGTCAAAGGGCTCAAGGCCGTCGTTGCCGGGGGTGGTGGAGGCGCCGCCGTCGATCTGGATCAGAATCACCGCGTTGTCCGTGGTTGTCGAGGTATTCGGGCTGGCTCCGGGTTGCGTGTAGCCGTCAATGGTCACCGTATTCCCGATGTAGTCCAGAGCGAAGCCGAGCAGTTCAGCCTGGGTCCCGGTGGAAAGCGGCTGGATCTTCCAGATCCCCGTCGCCGGGTTATAGCCGGGATCGCTGGTAGGAATATCGAACTGGATGAGAGCAGGACCAGTGGCGTTGTTCGCGTTGTAGATTGCCGCGCGCAGAGATCCATCCGGCCCGGTGTACTGACCAGGCTGACCCGCCATCACAGCGTCCGAGGTGTTGGTGACGGTGAAGATGTTGGATGCCGGGAAAGTTTGAACCATCACGGTGGGCGAGAATTGCCCCCTGTGCAAGGTCACCAGACCGCTCAATCCGTTTCGGCTCAAGCGCATGGGCAAGACAGCAGCGGGCGCGCTGACGGCATCCAGCGAGTCGAGCAACCGCATGGAAGCTGGCGTAATGGCTGCCAGGTCAGGATGCGCCAGCAAGGCGTGAAGCCTGGCCGCCGGGGACGGCTCCGCCGCGGAACGCGTGGAAAGAACGTGAAGCTTGCTGTTGCCGCTGTCTGGTGCGATTATGTCGTCGTGCCCGGAGCCGGTGAGGTTAGCGGCAACCAGGCGCGGGCTGGCCTGGGCAAAGCCTGCGGGCAGCGCAACTACGCTGCGCTCAGTCCACTCCGGGGTGTTCGCGTCCGCTTGCAACGCCTGCCTGAGCGCGGCCTGCCGGGCCAGCAATCCAGGCGTCATTTTGCCGCTGGCGATTAGCCGCTTGCCGTCGGGTCCCGGCTTGGCCGTTTGAAAGGTGGGCTGAAAGTTGGGGTCGAGCAGAGCCTTGGCTCCGGGACCCGTCAGAGACACAGTGTGTTCGAGCACGTGAACGCTGCCGTCATTACCCAGTGCGGCAAGGGTTGGTCCGGTGCCAGTAAAATCGCCGGCCACCAGAGCGGTTAGGGCAAAGGGAAAGTTCTGCACGGTGATTTTGGCCGGCTGCACCGTCGCACGCTGTTCCGCGCTCAGAGAGAGCATTCGGTCGCGCCCATGGATCAGAACAACCTGGCTTCCAGATGCAACCGCCAGATCGTTCATCGCGCCGCCGTCAAAGTGCCCTAGAGCCAGCGATGTGGCCGGTGCGGGGAGGGTAAACACCTCCGGCTGATCCTTCAAAGCGCCCATGGGAGACTCGAAGACCAATGCCTGCGGTCCACCGGCGGAATTGACAGCCACAACCAGGTCGGTCAGTCCGTCGGCGCGATTGATCTCTCCAGCAATCAGGGCCGTAACGGCGCCCGTGAGCGGAATGCGCAGTGGCGCGGCAAATCCGCCATGCCCGTCGCCTTTCAGGAAATAGAGCGCATTGCTCCCGAGTTGCGCTGTAACCACATCCCAGTGGCCGTCAGCGTCAAAGTCACCCGTCGCAATGAAGTTCGGCGCCTCTGGCAAGGCAAAAGTCCGCGCATTCGGCAAGAATTCTGGCGGCGGCCCATTGCGCAACGCGGCGCCATAGGGCCACAGCGCGTCCACGTTGCCGCGGTGCAGGGTGATCGTGCCCCCCTTTCCGGCCGCGAATCCGCTCACCAGGTCGGGCATGCCGTCTTCGTCAAAGTCGCCAGAAGCCAGAGCAAGGGGTTGAGCTTGCCGCAACCCCGCAAGGCTGCCGCCGAGCGCATGGCCATCGCACAGGTTCAAAAAAGGAGCGCCACGCTGAGCTGCGTGAACGGTGAGCGCCGATGAATTCCCGCTTGCACAAGAATTGATCCCTGCTCGATTTGCCGCTTGGCTTGGCAGGGCCGCGGAAACCTGCGTTAAGCCGCACACACCCAAGGCAAACATCAACAGCGTCATTCCCAAGCGTGACTTCATCGTATTCACTCCTTTTCTGTCTGTTCTCAACATTGCAACTGCCCCCACATTGATCCCCAAGTTACCCTCACCGCATCGACTTTCGTGGAACCAAAAGCAAATCGCGTCGCCGGACTGGTCAGCCCGACGGGCAATTTCTCAAGTACGCTGCCGACTAAAAACGCCAAAACAGCATGACAACAACTTTAGAATGATAAGATTACGGGGAAACTTCGAGACGAAATCGAAACCTTTGCAGAGCATTTCTTCTTCGCCTGATTGTCAGACTCATTTTGAGCCTTCATACAGATGGCGTGAAACACGAGGAGAATGCGTCATGCTTTTCTCAAAGGCCGGAACCCGCGCCGGTGTTGCCGGCGCATAGAGCAGGCCCACGAAAACCACAGAGACGCCGCTGTCATTTCTGCGTCAGAAACTGTTTGTGTTCATTTGGAGGGGAGAGTAGCCAAACTGCAATCAACCGTAACCTAGTCTATCCGCGATTGTACAGACAAAACCTCAATTCTTTGTCCCTTGCGAGCCGCCCGCTTCATCCTCCTTGGAAATATCGTCTTGGTAAACAACATCCCGGGGAATCGACCGGATGGCTCGCCGGCAATCACCCCTTAGCAGCTTCTGCAGAAGTTTACGGACTCAATTCGAGGACGGAAGCAGAGAAAGCATCTCCGGTTTCAAGACAACCGGTGCAAGGCGATAGAATCTCTCTGGAATGATCGCCAAAATTGCATTTCTCTTTCCGGGGCAGGGTTCGCAGGCTGTTGGCATGGGCCGCGAGCTCGCCGAGCGCTTCCCCATCGCCGCTCAGACCTTTGCCGAGGCCGATGAGGCCGTTGGCTTCCCGCTCTCACGGTTGATCTTTGAAGGGCCGGAAATCGACCTCCGCCTCACCGAGAACACCCAACCCGCTATTCTCACCGTCAGCGTAGCCGCGTGGCGCGTGCTGGCCGCCCATGGCGTTGAGCCGGCGTTTGCCGCCGGCCATTCGCTTGGCGAGTGGTCGGCCCACGTGGCCGCTGGAACACTAAGTTTTGCCGATGCCGCGCGAGCCGTGAAGGCTCGCGGCAAGGCCATGCAGTTGGCTGTTCCCGCCGGCCAGGGCGCCATGGCTGCCGTTCTCGCGCTCGCCGCGGATCAAGTTGTCGAAGCCTGCCGCGAAGCCGAGGCCGAAACCGGCCTCGTGGTGGCCGCGGCCAACCTCAACTCCCACGGCCAGACCGTCATCTCCGGGGCCCTCGCGGCCGTCGAAAAGGCCTCTTCGCTCTGCAAGAGCAAAGGCGCTCGCCGCGCCCTCATGCTCCCCGTCAGCGCGCCCTTCCACTGCGCCCTCATGCAGCCCGCGCAGGAAGAAGTCGCCCGCGTCCTCGCAACCCTCAAGCTGGCCGATCCGCGCATCCCGGTAGCCGCCAACGTCACTGGCGGCCTGGTCGCCACTGCCGAGGAAGCGCGCAATGCTCTCATCCGCCAGGTCACCGGCGCGGTCCGCTGGGTCGATTGCGTCCAATCGCTGGTTTCCGCAGGAGCGGAACTGTTTGTTGAAGTGGGTCCTGGAAAGGTCCTCTGCGGACTGCTCAAACAGATCGACCCAGCGCAGAAATCCCTGAATGTTGAAGACGCCGCCAGCCTGCAAGCCACCCTCGCCGCCCTGGCCGGGACAGAGGCGTAGGACTACTGTTCTAGATTGCGGATTCTGGAGGGAGCCGGGGGTTTCAACCCCCGGAAATACTCGGCGGATAAGTCCAATGCTCTGCCTTGAGGGTTTTCCGGCCTATGCCGCGTTGGTTTTCTTGCGGGGCTTTTCGGCTTCTTCGACCACTTCTTCCGAGTGTTTATGAGCGGTCATCGAGTGTTCGAGAGCTTTCTTGCTCAGTTCATGAGCGGTCAAATGATCTGCCTTGCCGTGGGATTCTGCCGCGGCGTCGTGGGTATGGCTTGCCAGGTTGTGAAGTTCCGCGGCTCGACCGTGTGTACTTTGGGGCATTGTGTTCTCCTCCCCTGTTCGATGCAATCTGGACAGGAACGGCCATCGGAACGATTTCTCATTCCTTGGCCGGATGAGCCACACTGCAAGGGCTCCATCCTCTCCGCCGACCCGCGAAGAGAATGGAGCCCGAGAGCAACTTACGCCACAAACTCTGCTAACTTGCCAACCTTCCGATCCGCCCAGTCGCTGCTATCTACGGCCCCAAGTATAGTTCCACCCCCGGCGGCGAAAAGCTCAGCGTGTGCGCCTTGGGGTCGTAAACCAGATTCAGCGCCTTGCTTCTGCGTCCATTGATCAGCACAGCAACCAGCAACCCGTTTCCATACATGCGCGCCGCCGATATCTGGTGGTTCTGGATGGCGCCGTATTCGTTGTCCGGGCTGGTCGAGCTCCAGTCATCCTGGAACCGCGAAAAGGGGTAGGCCCCAGTCGGCGCAGGATGCTGTTGCCAATCCTTGTCGTGTATCCAAATTCCGTAGGCTTTGGGGAGGTCGTTCCCTTCCACAGCCGCCAGGAACTTGTTCACAGTCGACCGTCCCATCAGGTGGCTGTTCCAGTTCCATGGCCAGTCCACCGGCCTTCCGGCCACTAGCCACCAGCTCACAAACAGCACCAGCAAGACACCGCCTGCGCTGTACAGCGTCACGCGGCGCCGCCGGTCGCGGGCCTCATCGAAAACTGGAGCATCCATTAGTGTCATTGCGATATTTCCTCGAAAAACAGAGAACAAGGGTCAGCGATCAGGTCCTTAGCTGTTACAGGATATACCGCTTCCCCTTCTCTCTTAGACACCGGAAGCATGCGGTCTGTTCCCTGTTCCCTGATCTCTGACCCCTATTCCCTGCTATATGTCGTCCGCGTCTTTTCCGCCTGCCGCTCCAGTGCCAGCTCAATCAGCCGTGTAATCAGGTCCCTGTATACGACCCCTGAGGCCTGCCACAGCTTGGGATACATGCTGATCTTGGTGAATCCCGGCATGGTGTTCACCTCGTTCAAAAAAATTCGGCGCTTGCCAGCCGGCTCCATCAGAAAGTCCACCCGCGCCAAACCGGACAGGTCGCAAGCCCGAAACGCCGCCACCGCCATCTCCCGAATCTGCTTGCTTTCGGCCCGGCTCAGCTTGGCCGGAATCAGCGGCACCGAGCCCGCCGAAAGATATTTGTCCTCATAGTCGTAGAACTCCTTGGCTGGAACAATTTCGCCCACCACGCTAGCCTGCGGATCGTCGTTGCCCAGCACGGCCACCTCGAACTCCCGCGCCTTGCCGCTCTTGCCGCCCACTCCCTGCTCAACAACCAGCTTGCGGTCGTATTTGGCGGCAAGTTTGAGCGCCGGACCCAACTCCCTGCGGTCGTGAGCTTTGCTGATGCCCACAGACGAGCCCAGGTTCGCCGGCTTAACAAACACCGGATATTTGAGCGCGGCTTCGATCTGGGCGATTGCCTTGCGTGGCTGCTTCTCCCACTCCGCCCTGAGCAGCGCAACATGCTTCACAATGGGCAGCCGCGCATGGCCAAACAGCCGCTTCATCACGTCCTTGTCCATCCCCGCCGCCGACCCCAGCACGCCCGACCCGACATAGGCGATCCCCGCCAGTTCGAACAGCCCCTGCATGGTCCCATCCTCGCCAAAGGTTCCATGCAGCACCGGAAACACCACGTCCAGCGACTGTCCCCCTAGCGCCGCATGGCCACCGGAATCGGAATCACCCACTGCCGCCATCCCCGCAGTCCCGGCTGCTCCTGAATTCTGCGCCACGATTCCGTCCGCCTCCGGCGTAGACCCCTCCAGCATCCGCAGCGAAAGCGCTGAGGTCAACCAGTGCCCGCTTTTGTCGATCCCGATCGGAACCACATCGAACTTCTTCCGATCAATTGCCTTCAATATCGAAGCGGCCGAGAGCAGCGAGACCTCATGCTCGCCGCTCCGCCCGCCAAACAATATCCCAACTCGAAGTTTTTTCGTCATGTCATCTTCAATTCTAGTTGGGCAGCGCACTCAGCCTGTTGCTCATTCGGGTTACCGCCAGGGCCCACGCATTTCGAGTATTGAGACAAACGTTCAGTTGTCTAATCGCCGGAAAACCGTTTTGGCATGTCGACTCAAATGATTTCAGTCCGCCATCGACCACCCGGTGGGGTTCCGTGCTTTCCTGACGCATTGCATACTCCGCGGGATTAAGGGAGTGGACGGATTTTGCATGTCCGGAAGTCTGCTCGCTCTCTATCCCCGGTCAAACCCTATTCGCCCTCCATGCTAACCTGAGTTTTCTGGTCCAGGGAGTCTTCGTTTGCAATCCAGCGAGTTCATCATTGCCGTCTTCAAGTTCGTCCTGCTCCTCTTCTCGCTCAGTGTTCACGAGAGCGCGCACGCCTGGATGGCCAGCCGCCTGGGCGACCAGACCGCCCGCCAGATGGGGCGCATCTCGCTCAACCCCATGGATCACATCGATCCCATTGGCACATTGCTCATTCCTGCCGTGATCATTTTTGGGCCCTTGATCGGGTTCAGCATCTTTAGCGGGGTCTTGATAGGCTGGGCGAAGCCCACTCCGGTACTGACGCGCAACTTCCGCAAGATCGTCCGCGACGACAATCTGACCACGCTGGCCGGGCCGGCTTCGAATCTGCTGCTGGTTCTAATTGCATTCCTTGGGCTGGCCATCGTCTCGGTTGCGGTTCCAGATGGCCGCCTGGTGGTGCGATCCACGTTCCTCTCCCTCTTTAGAGAAGGTCTAGTCCTCGGCGTGCCGTCCGGCTTGCAGACTGTAGTTCTGCTCTGTTCGGTTGCCATACTGGTCAACCTCTCGCTCTTCTTCTTCAACCTGCTCCCCATTCCTCCGCTCGACGGCAGCCACATGCTGCGCAACATGCTGCCCTATAACGCTGTGCAGGTCTACGACCGGGTTCCAATATGGGTAAGTTACCTCTTTATGATCTTCGTGGGCGGGTGGGTGCTGATGGCGTTGCTCGACCCCGCGCTCGGACTGGTTTACGCAGGGCTTAGCCACTTGTAGGGCGCATCGACCGCAGCCCCGCGCCTCCCGGTACAATGGAATGAGCCGTTATTCGGGATTTGCCGAAGTCGGCGCATCTTTTTCGCGTCACCCCGGAATCGACTGAACAATGCCCGAACCCGCCCCTCTCAAGTCCCGTCCCCGCGTCCTCAGCGGCATGCGCCCCACAGGCAAGCTCCATCTAGGCAACTACATGGGCGCGCTGGCCAACTGGGTCAAGTTGCAGGACCAGTACGAGTGCTACTTCTTCATCGCCGATCTGCACGCGCTGACCACCGACTACGCCGACACATCGAATATCGCGCCCAACACGATGGAAGTGGCGCTGGACTTTCTGGCCGCTGGCCTCGATCCGAATAAGTGCACGATCTTTGTCCAGAGCAAAGTGCAGCAGCATTACGAGTTGCCCCTGTATCTTGGGATGATTACGCCGCTGGGCTGGCTGGAGCGCGTGCCCAGCTACAAGGAGCAGCAGGAGAACTTGACCGGCAAGGATCTGACCACTTACGGGTTCCTGGGCTACCCGCTGCTCATGGCTTCGGACATTCTGCTTTACCAGGCCGATTTCGTGCCTGTGGGGCAGGACCAGCAGGCGCACGTGGAAATCACCCGCGAGATTGCACGGCGGTTCAACCAGTTCTACAAGCTCGGAGGTGAGGAAGTGCTGCCCGAACCGAAGGTGCTGCTGACGCCCTCACCCAAGCTGCCCGGCACCGACGGCCGTAAGATGTCGAAAAGCTATGGCAACACGATCCAGATGACCGACCCCGAGCCGGTGGTCCGCCAGAAGTTGAAGACCATGGTTACCGATCCGGCGCGGGTGCGGAGGACGGATGCGGGAGACCCGGACAAGTGCCCGGTTGGCGACCTGCACAAAGTGTTTTCGACCGAGGAGACGCTTGCCAGAGTGTACGAAGGCTGCCGTACGGCCGGGATTGGCTGCATCGAATGCAAAGGCTGGGCGGCAAATGCGCTGGTGCAGATCCTTGCGCCGATGCAGGAGCGCCGGGCGAGTTTTACCGAGACGCAGGTCGGCGAAATTTTAGAAGACGGGAACTGCCGCGCCGCTGCCCGCGCCGAAGAGACCATGCGGCAGGTGCGCGCCGCCATGCAGATGAAGCTGCCGGGCGAGTGAGTGAAACAAGATCTGTTGGAAGTGTCTTGGTAGCAACGAAAGAGAACTGGAAGAAGAAATCGCCTTGACCGATCAGCCTGACCAACCCGAGCAGCCAGAGACCGCCGGAGAAGCCGCTGCGGCAGCCGAAGAGACGCTGGCTGGCGATCTGACGGCCGACGCCAAGGGTGAGGCCACTGAACTACCTCGCGAGGTCCCGCACCTGGTTCTGACCGCAAAGCCCGTTCCCGAGCCGAAGCCCATCGATCTGAAGTCGGCAGACAAAGCCGCGGCGAAGCAGAAGAGGCTTGACGAGGCCGCGGAGCAATCGCCTTTCTCAGTGTTTGTGGGCCAGGTCTATGACGGCCCGCTCGACCTGCTGCTGGACCTGATTCGCAAGCAGGACATCGACATCTACGACATTCCCATCGCCAGGATCACGGCCCAGTTCCTGGCTTACGTGAACCAGCTCAAGGCTACCGACGTGGACGTGGCCGGCGAGTTTATTTATACCGCTTCGCTGCTCATCCATATCAAGAGCAAGATGCTGCTGCCGCGCTCGCCGAGCGGCCCAGACGACGCCCCTGAGGATCCCCGCCGCGAGCTGGTGGAGCGGCTGCTGGAGCACGAACGATTCAAGAGCGCAGCACAGATGCTGCAACAGAAGCAGATGCTCGAGGCAGCCACCTGGACGAATCCCGGCTTTCGCGAGTTTCAGGACGATGCCGCCGCCGAGCCTGAGATTGCGGCCGACACGGTGGACCTGGTGCGCATCTTCCGCGACATTCTCGATCGCGCCCGCAACCGGCCGGTTTTGGATGTGGAAGAAGACTCGGTAACCGTAGGGCAGATGATCCAGTTCCTGGCCCGCCGCCTGAACATGGAAGACAAACCCGTGGCCTTGCGCCGGCTGCTCAGCCACACTCGCTCGGAGCGCGCGCTGGTGGCCATGTTCCTGGCGCTGCTTGAACTGGTGCGCATGCAGGCCGTTCTGCTGCGCCAGGACCGCGCCTTCAGCGACATCTTCATCAAGAAGCACACGGGCTTCGACGCGGTGATGAACCAGGGGCTGGCAAACGCTTTGGATGACTGGCGGTAGACGACCGATTCAAGCAGTTTTGGCAGCGGTGTATATGCGCTTCCCCGTTTCGCGCACGAACTTCAATGGAATCTTGGGATTGTTGATGTCCTTGTTGCCATCGTCGGCCCACTTCTTGGCCCATCTTGTGAAGTAGGGCTCAATTTGTGCGGGAGTTAAAAGGTAAATCTCCGTTAGTTCGATTCCATCGTAAACGGCAAATATCCAATCCACCTGCCGATACTTCCCTATAATGTGCGGATTCATATGGTGGTGGGTAGAAAAGCTCTGCGTGAGATGAATGTTCACCGACTTCAACTCGTATTCCCGGCCGTTCTCGTCCCGAGCGTCGTTTCCCTCACGGCCCGGCAGAATTGTCAATCCCGTATACAGGAGGATTTGGAGAATCTTACCGCCATTGTCTTGAAAGATGTCGTCGATCCCATGCGCGGAAGCAAGCCTCTGGAGCTTCCGGATTCCAGGCAGGAGAGCACCGAGTTTCGCGTGATCGGGATGCGGCTTCACGCTTGCTCCCTCGCCAGCAGGTCAACCACATCAACCCCCAGAACAATCGCGAGCCGCTCCATACTGTCGATGGAGATGTTTTTCTCGTTTCGCTCAACGCTTCCGATATAGTTCCGATGTAGGCCAGCGCGAGCCGCGAGTTCCTCTTGTGAGAACCTGTGTGCCAAACGTGCAGATCTCAAGTTGACCGCAAACCTTGCCCGCGCGGTAATCTGAGAGTTCGAGGTTTTCATTAACTTCCATGGTCGCCCCATGCTAAGCTGAAATCTACAGTCTATAGACTGTATGAGGTAACGATGTCGGCTACCCCCCTCTCTTCGAGTCCCGCCTATTCGACGCAACTTGGCGCCGCGTTTGTGGGCGATTCGATGCAATTACTTGCGGATATGCCCGACGGCTCGGTCAACCTGGTTATCACGAGCCCTCCCTTCGCGCTCCAGCGGCAAAAGGAATACGGCAATCTCGACCAGGCGGACTACGTGGATTGGTTGTTGGAATTTGGACGGCTGGTCCACCGAAAGCTGCGTGAGGATGGGAGCTTTGTTCTCGATCTCGGTGGCGCTTATCGGAAGGGTGTTCCGGTGCGCAGCCTCTACCAGTTCAGGGTTCTGCTGAGGTTCTGCGACGAACTTGGGTTCCACATGGCACAGGAGTTTTTCTGGCACAACCCGTCCAAGCTGCCTAGCCCCATCGAGTGGGTGAATAAGCGCAAGCTGCGGGCCAAGGATACTGTCAACACACTCTGGTGGTTTTCGCGCTCAGAATGGCCCAAGGCCAATGTTTCCAATGTATTGACCGAATACAGCCCGCGCATGAAAAAGCTACTCGAAGACCCTGCCGCTTTCTACACACCTAAGCTGCGGCCATCCGGACATGAGATCGGCCTTGCCTTCGCAACCGACAATGGCGGTGCCATCCCTTCTAACCTGCTGCAAATCTCGAACTCCGAAAGCAACGGCGTCTACCTGGGAGCATGTAGGGAGTTCGGGATTAAGGGGCACCCAGCCCGTTTTCCGTCCAAATTGCCTGAGTTCTTCATCCGCATGCTGACCGATCCTGGCGACCTTGTTGTAGACATCTTCGCCGGCTCCAACACGACAGGCATGGTCGCAGAGGCCGAGGGACGTAGGTGGCTTGCCTTTGAATTGAACCGCGAATACGTTGCCGCCTCTGTACTCCGTTTCGTGCCTAAGGGACTCACTTTGGCGCGAACTAAGGCGCTGTATTCTGCCATTCTAGGCGGTGAATCGGTTTCCATTGAGGAGGAAACTGGATTTCAGCCGCAGTTGCTTGCGGTATGAGCGAACTTGTTGTCAAGAAAAAGGAGAAATCTGCAAAATGGAGGAAAAGTCAAAACAGGACGATAGATCCCAGAGTCCTCGCTGGTTAGAATTTCAGGAAGAGGCCAAAGATGCCCCCGAACTCTCAAGGAAACTTGAAGTGGCGCAACGCGTGATTGAGAGGTACAGCGAGGCCTTGCAGCGGTTGGCGGATTCCTGACTCGCTGATGCGCTTTCGCCCAGTTTTGCACCGCTTCACCATTCCCACTAGCCAGCCACCCCCCTATCCGGTGTAGAATCAAAAAAGCAGAGCCAGACTCAACTGGCTCACCGAGCAAACAACTGCGCACATGAGTAGTTGTTGGGGTTTTATGGACGCCAATTTATCCGGCTCTTCTCTCGCCCACCACAGACGATCCCCCTTGTATTTGCTATTTAATTCCACCGTCGTGTTTCGACCGCGGAGGCCCAGGCTGCGCCGGAAACTAACCGGCTGCCTTGGAAACTTCTAATGGCCGATCTGGCTACCCTTATTGAAGTGATGCCGGCGAGCACTTCGGTTGTTGACCGAAAGCTCAAGAAGTCCTCAAGCCGCGGCGGCCTCATCCTGTTCCT
>Ga0302320_10013740_pt1 | contig 16865 bp, 14 predicted proteins | sample Bog_T0_3_FD_202130 | JGI IMG/M metagenome (GOLD analysis project Ga0302320, IMG submission 202130) | Peat permafrost microbial communities from Stordalen Mire near Abisko, Sweden - Bog_T0_3 | ecosystem: Environmental > Terrestrial > Soil > Wetlands > Peat | place: Sweden: Abisko, Stordalen Mire... | reverse complement strand
CGTATCTGGAAATGATCACGGCGCAGCAAGTGCTGCTCGGCAATCAGCGCCAGGCGGTTCAAGTACACGGCCAGCAATTCACGACCACGGTCTACTTGGTGAAGGCTCTCGGCGGCGGTTGGAGCGGCGAGTCCGCGCGGCTGTCGCGTCGCAATTAGACGGTCGGTATCCGCGGCGGTTTCGGCAGGCTCGATGGCTTGGCGAGCGATTCGATCGCCACCGCCGGCGATCTTGAGTTCGACTGCACGAAATCAACTCCGAGTGCGGTCAACCACTCCTGCTCCGCGACGGTTTCCGTGTGCTTTGCCACCGTGTGCATGCCGAGCACCCGTGCCATTTGCACCACGGCGGTGATGGCCGCTTGCGACAACTTGTCGGTACGCATTTTTGCGATGATCTCGGGATCGAGCTTCACGTAGCGCACGCCCGGCAGGCGCAGCAGCGCAAAGCATTCGGTGCTCATCGTAAAGTCATCCAGGACCAACGGGCAGCCGAGCCGATGCATGGAGGCCGCCACCTCGGTCATTTTGTCGGCGAGCTTGACCGCGGTCGATGTATCCACTTCGAATGCGATCATCCCCTTCGGCAGCGACGACTTGGCCAAACAGAGTTCCACGAACTTGATGAAGTGTTCGTCGTGCAGCGCCGTGGTCGTCAGATTGACGGAGAACATGTGCGCGGCGGACTTCCACACTTCCGGATGACGAACCAAAAATCCGATGAGCTCGGTCAGGACGCGCCGGTCGATCATCGACCCGAGTCCATGCTCAACGGCGGCTTTCAACATCGCTTGCGGCGCCGCGTTCGGCGCCTCGTCCGACTTCGAGCGCAGCAGTACCTCGAAACGTTTGAGCTGGCTGCCTTTGGCCAGGGGAACCAGCCGCTGCACATGCAGAACGATGGGGCTGCGGCGCAGCGCGGCGTGCAAGCGATCGATCTCGGGCGTCACGGTCGGTTGGCGCTTGGCGGTCAAGCCGGCCGGGGAACCGAGAGAGGCCAGAGGGCGAGGGCCGGGGCGCCGCACCGGCGCGGCGCTCACCAGGGTGAGCGGAGGCGCGCCTCCCGTCTTAGCCGGCGCGGAACGAGGCGGCGCGGAACGGGGCGGCGCCGGCGCAGTGGAGGGTGCCGGCGCTATTTGCGTCGCTGCCGGAGCCGGCGCCGGGCCGGGACGCATCTCGGCGAAATCCGTCAGCGCCGCCTGTAATTTTGGCGTCATGATTCTGACGACGCGGCGCGCATCTTGTTTGACGGCGCGCGCATCCATGACAATCATGATGACGCCGACCATTGCGCGCTCAAGGTTCACGGTACGCAGCAGCACGGCGGAGCGCGAGTCGCCCAAATCCGAGACGACGATCGGTGCGGATCCGGGGGTGGAGAACTTCTCGACGGCTTCGCGAACCGCATTATGTTCGTCCGGGCCCATCGAGCTTTCGCTCAACCACAAGACTTCGCCGTGTTCATCGTGCAGCGACACGGCGTGAGCGCGCGCCGGCTCGACAGCTGCTCGCACCTTCTGGCAGACGGCATCGAAATCGACGAGAGCGCCGTCCGTCGCGCCGAAGGGAATGCCGTTCTCCATAGATCCTGCGTGGTGGGTGAGTTCCTATAATTGCGCACGGCCATGGTTGCTGGTGTGATGCTCTTCGCCAAACCGCGACAGTTACTTATCCGGTGTTACATATCATCGCAATCCGCTGGCGCTTGCTACACTTACGCTGTGACGACAGCTCAACCGGCCCGCCAATACCGCTACTACGATTTTGTGATGGCGGCTTACGTGTGCGTTTTGTTGTGCTCGAACTTGATCGGGCCGGCCAAGGAAACCACGATTCCGTTGCCGATTGGTGGCTCGCTCACGTTCCTGTCCGGCGTGTTGTTTTTTCCGATCTCCTACATCTTTGGTGACATATTGACGGAGGTGTACGGCTACGGGCGCGACCGACGGGTCGTCTGGGCCGGATTCGCGGCCTTGGCCTTCGCCTCCTTGATGGCGGCAGTGGTGGTGCATTTGCCGCCGTCCGAGAATTCGCGCGGCACCCAAGCAGCAGTGGAAGCGATTTTCGGCAATACGCCGCGAATCGTCGCCGCCTCGATCGTCGCGTTCCTGTGCGGCACCTTCGTCAACAGCTATGTGCTCGCGAAGATGAAGATCTGGACTCACGGACGCTGGCTGTGGACGCGTATCGTCGGTTCGACCTTGTGCGGCGAACTGGTCGATTCGCTGATTTTCTATTTCGTGGCGTTTTACGGCCGCATGCCGCTCGAGCATCTCATCGGCCTGACCTTCACGCAGTACGCGCTGAAAAGTCTCTGGGAATTCCTCGCGACGCCGCTCACCTATCTCGTGGTCGGCTTCTTGAAGCGAGCCGAGAACGAGGATTACTACGACACCGACACCAACTTCACGCCGTTCTCGCTCAAGGCATAAGCGCAGCGTCTTGAGCTTCGCGAATTGTTCGCCGCTTCGCCACTATTTGCCCGAAACGCGACCGCGGCGCGCCCGAATGCAAGGTCCTAATAGCTCTCACGAGGCGACGGTCGTCGCTTCCTGGCGAACCGGAGTGAGGAGCTCAAATGAATACTGTGTTGTCGAGAACCGTTGGGACGATCGGGCTATTGGGAATTAGCGTGGCGGCATTTGCGGGCGAGCCCAAGCCTGCAGCTGCGCAGGAGCCGATCGGCTTCGTCAGCGGGGCCGTGATCGGCGCATTCGCCGCCGGCCCCGTGGGCGCCGTCGTCGGCGCCGGAATCGGGACTTGGCTCGGAAACCGCGTGCATCGAGCCGGGGACGCCACCAAAGCCGAAGCCACCGTTGCTGCGTTGCAGACCGACAAGGCCGAACTGCAGACGGAGATTTCGAGCCTGGGGGACGAAAAGAGCGCCTTAACGCAGAGTAACCACAGCTTGAACGCGCGTCTGGATGATCTCTCTCACCAGATCGAAAGCGCGCAAAAGGCCATCGCGGAAGATGGCAGCGATGTTCTCGATGGGCTGCAGGGCGATGTGTTGTTCCGCACCGGCAGCGCGGAGATCACTCCGGAGATCGCGCACCAGGTGCAGGTGCTGGCCGAAGCCGTTGCCAAGTCGCCGGCCCTCAAAGTCCGGGTCGACGGCTATGCCGATCCGCGCGGCACCGAGGAGAGCAATATGAAGCTGTCGGAAGATCGAGCCAACGCGGTACGCGACCTGTTTCTGGCGGCCGGCATCAAGGAGGAGGCACTCGAAGTCAACGCCTACGGCAAAAGCCAAAGCGTCGCCGCCGATAGCGACGGCTACGCGCTCGAGCGCCGCGTTCGCCTGACGCTGCAAGCGCAGGGCGACGCCGCGGTGGCTCAAATAGGCGAGAACGAGTGATTCGCGGCCAGTGAGCGCAGTGGCGGCGGCCCGGAGCGTCAAGCAGCTCCGGGCCGCACTTGTTTCCGTCATCAACCCCAGCCTAGGATAGGCTATGAGCGCGCCCCCGAAGATCGTCATCATTGACCGGCTGCAGACCGGCGAGTCGGCGAATCCGTCACCGGAGAAGATCCTCGCCGGCATTCCGCGTACGCGCGTTTCCAATCAGTACCAAGAGCCCACGCAACAGTTCTTCTGCGGCCTGTGGACCAGCACCGCCGGTAAATGGCGTGTGAGCTATACCGAGCATGAGTTCTGCGTGCTGATCGAAGGCCGGGTGCGCATCGAGTCGGTGTCGGGTGAAAAATACGAGCTGCGCGCCGGCGATGCCTTCGTGGTGCCCGCCGGGTTCGAGGGCATCTGGGAAGTCACCGAGCCGTGCAAGAAGTGGTACGCGATCTTTGAACCGAAGACCTGATCGGACAGGCGACGTGATGCGATTCGTGACTCGCACCTTGATGATGCTGTGTGTTGCGGCGCTCGCGCGCGGCCAGGCGCCGCATGCCGATGCGCCGGGCATTGCCTGGTTCCAGGGCGATGTGGCCGATGCCTTCAAGTTGGCGCAGGCCGAGAAAAAGCCGGTATTTCTGTATTGGGGCGCCAAATGGTGCCCGCCCTGCCAGCAGCTGAAGGCGACGGTCTTTTCGCGGACGGATTTCATCGCCAAATCGACGCAGTTCGTCGACGTTTATCTCGACGGCGATGCGCCGGGATCCCAAAAATGGGGCGAGAAATTCGGCACATCCGGTTACCCCACCGTGGTGATTTTGCGGCCCGATCAAAAAGAAATTACGCGCATCAGCGGCGGCATGGATCTATCCCTGTATGCGGGTCTTCTGGATGCGGCATTGAATGACCTGCGGCCCATGGACGATGTCGTTGCGGCGCTGCGCAGCGGCGCGGTGAAGTCCGCCGCCGATTGCCGCAGACTCGCCTATTACGGCTGGGACTTGCGCGACTTTTCAGACGCCGAGCACAAGTCGCTGGCACGGGGCTTGGCGCGGGCCGTCCCGCATTGCGGCGGCGCTGCCAGCCTCGAGGGGGCGAGATTATCGATCGCCGCCGCCGCCTTCGATCCGACCCCGCCCAACGTGACTCGCGTGATCGCCATCGTCGAGGACCCGGCCATCGCGCCACGCGCCGCCGACTCGCTGGAAAGTCTGGGGGCTCCGTTCTACAAAGCGGTCTATGCCCGCGGGCTGCCAGTGCGCGAGCAGTTCGCGGCTGCCTGGAGCGCCACCCTGCAGGGCGTTGCCGATGATCCTGCCGTCACGGAGGCGGACCAACTGGCGGCGCTTGCCACCCGGCTCGCGTTGCTCAAGGAGTTCGCGGCCGATAAAAAAGTCCCCGCCGATATCGCGGCGGCGGCGCGCACGCGCACCCGCGCGACGCTGGCCAAGAAATTCGATCCCTATGTGCGTGCCGGCGTCGTCAACGCAGCGTCGGCCGTCTACGATGAACTCGGCGACTTGGACGCCCAATACGCGCTGGTGAGCGGTGAATTGAGCACGTCGCACACACCGTACTACTACATGGCCGATCTCGGTGAAATCGAGGAGTCTCGGCATCACACGACGCAGGCACTGGCCTGGTTCGAACGCGGCTACCGCGAGTCGGAAGGCGTCGCGACCCGATTTCAATGGGGGGCGCAGTATGTGAGCGCCTTGTTGCGCCTCGCGCCGCAGGATCACGTGCGCATTCGGGACGCCGGTATGGCGGTGATCGCCGAACTCGACGGGCCGGATCGGATTCAGGCGCGTACCCGCTATGGGTTGGGAAAGCTCGACGGCAGGCTCAAGAAATGGAATTCAACTCATCAATACGACGCCGACATTCACGCCTTGCGCGCGCGCATGGACGCGACGTGCGCCAAGCTGCCGGCGCTCGACGGCGGCCGCGAAAGCTGCCGGAAATTCTTGAGCTAGCGGCCCGTTCGAGTTAGGCGGTCTCGCGAATGACCGTGCCCAAGGTCTCGACCATGCGCGCGATCTGCTTGGAGTCGATGATCAACGGCGGCGACATGGCAATCGTATCGCCGGTCTGGCGCACCATCACGCCGCGCTCAAAGCACTTCAAGAAGACTTCGAAGGCGCGCGCACCGGGCTTGCCGGCTCGCGGTTCGAGTTCCGCGGCGCCGATCAGTCCGTAATTGCGTATATCGAGCACATGCGGCAGGCCGCGCAGCGAATGCACCGCGTCCTCCCACTCGGCGGCGAGCGAGGCCGCCCGGCTCAGCAGTCCCTCCTTGGCATACACATCGAGCGTCGCCAGCGCGGCGGCGCACGCGACCGGATGTGCGGAATAGGTGTAGCCATGAAACAGCTCGATGGCGTTTTCCGGCCCCTGCATGAAGGCGTCATAGATTTTCCGGTGCGCAAAAACGGCGCCCATGGGGATGGCGCCGTTGGTGAGCCCCTTTGCCGTGGTCATGAGGTCCGGCGTGACGTCGAAGGCCAAGCTTGCGAAGGGTTTGCCGACGCGTCCGAAGCCGGTAATCACTTCATCGAAAATCAGCAGAATCTCGTTCTTGTCGCAGATCTCGCGCAGGCGCTTCAAGTACCCGATCGGCGGCAAAATGACGCCGGCAGAGCCGGCAATGGGTTCGACGATCACCGCGGCAATGGTCGATGCATCGTGCAGAGCGATCAAGCGCTCCAATTCGTTGGCGAGATGCGCGCCCCATTGCGGCAGGCCGCGCGAGAAGGCGTTGTGTTCGATCGACAGGGTGTGCGGCAAATGATCGACGCCCGGCAGCATGGCCGGACCGAAGAACTTGCGGTTGTTGACCATGCCGCCGACCGACATGCCGCCGAATCCCACGCCGTGATAACCCTTTTCTCGCCCAATGAAACGGGTGCGCTGGCCCGCGCCGCGCGCCCGGTGATAGGCGATGGCGATCTTGAGCGCGGTATCCACCGACTCGGACCCCGAGTTGGTGAAGAAAATTCGGTCGAGTCCGGGAGGCGAGATTTTTGCCAGCCGATTCGCGAGTTCAAAGGCGATCGGGTGACCCATTTGAAACGCCGGGGCGTATTCCATGGTGCCGAGCTGCTTGGTGACCGCTTCGGTAATTTCGCGCCGGCCGTGACCGGCATTCACGCACCACAGGCCCGCGACCCCATCGAGCACTTCGCGGCCATCGGATGTCCAGTAATACATGCCCTCGGCTCGGGCCAGCAGGCGCGGATTGGATTTGAATTGCCGGTTGGCGGTGAACGGCATCCAAAATGCGTCGAGATCGCCGTCGGACAGTGCGGGAGTTAGCTGGGCGTTCATTGCAGGTCCTTGCGGGTATTGGGCCATCGAAACGGGTCAATGATAAGGAAAATCAACACTCAGCTCAATTTTTGCGTGTAAAACCCGGCGACTGTCTATTATAATAGACGGCATGAGCTTGGATGTGGGTAGTCACTTGAAGGCCGTGCGTCAGATGTATGGGCTGTCGCAGCGCGAACTCGCGAAACGGGCCGGCGTCACCAATGGGTTGATTTCGCTGATCGAACAAAACCGCGTCAGTCCGTCGGTGAGTTCGCTCAGAAAAGTGCTCGACGGTATTCCGATGGCGCTGGCGGATTTTTTTACCTTGGATCTCGGCGGCCAACCGCAAGTGTTTTTCCCCCGCGAGGAACTGAGCGACATCGGCACCGGCAGTGTCGAGCTGCGCCTGGTTGGCAGCCGGCTCGCGAAACGCTCGATGTCGATACTGCACGAACGCTACGCGGCAAATGCCGATACGGGCGAAGAAATGCTGACCCATGCCGGCGAGGAGGGTGGCGTGATCGTCAAGGGAAAAATAGAACTCACCGTCGGCGGCGAAACGCGAATCTTGGGACCGGGGGATGCCTATTATTTCAAGAGTTCCCTGCCGCATCGTTTTCGCAACCTCGGGCGCGAAGAATGCGAGATCGTCAGTGCGAGCTCACCCCCAACCTTCTGAATGCTTGAGGTAGCATAGCGCGCATGAGCAAAGTCACCGTGGCCGCCACCCAGATGGCCTGCAGTTGGGATCGCGATGCGAATATCGCACGTGCCGAAAAGCTGGTTCGTGAGGCGTCGAGCCGCGGCGCACAGATTATCTTGATTCAAGAGTTGTTCGAGACGCCGTATTTTTGCAAGGACCATGATTCGCGGCATTTGGAATTGGCCAAGCCCTTGGAGGGGCATCCTGCGGTGGAGCATTTCAGCGCCGTCGCGCGCGAGCTCGGCGTGGTACTGCCCATCAGCCTGTTCGAGCGCTCCAACAATGCATTTTACAATACGGTGGTGATTCTCGATGCCGACGGCGCGGTGCTCGGCAGCTACCGTAAGTCGCACATTCCCGAAGGCCCGGGGTATCACGAGAAGTTCTATTTCTCGCCCGGCGACACCGGCTTTAAGGTCTTCGACACCCGCTATGCGAAGCTCGGCGTCGCGATTTGCTGGGACCAGTGGTTTCCCGAAGCGGCGCGGTCCATGGCGCTGATGGGCGCCGAGATCCTGATGTATCCCACGGCGATCGGCTCGGAACCGCAGGATGCCAGCATCGATTCCAGCGGCCATTGGCAGCGCACCATGCAGGGCCACGCCGCGGCCAACATCATGCCGCTGGTCGCATCGAATCGGATCGGCACCGAGGCGGGCGAAAAATACCGCATGACGTTTTATGGCTCATCGTTCATCGCCTCACACACGGGCGAGAAAGTCGCCGAGGCAGATCGCAGCAGCGAAACCGTCCTCACCGCCGCCTTTGATTTGGAAGAGGTGCGTCGCTACCGGCAGTCTTGGGGAGTGTTCCGCGATCGCCGGCCCGATTTGTACTACCCATTGCTATCGCTCGATGGCCGCAGCTGAAGGTCTTCCCGAGGATCTCGTATTCGTCGACTTGGAGACGACCGGCGGCAATCCGGCAATCGACCGCATCACTGAAGTGGGTATTGTGCGCGTCAGGGGCGGCGAACTGATCGAGCAGTGGAGTTCGCTGGTCAACCCGGAATGCGCCATCCCCCCCTACATCGAGGCCTTCACCGGGATCAGCAATGAGATGGTGGCCGACGCGCCGTTATTTGCGGCGATCGCCGCATCAATCCTGCAAAAAATCCACGGCGCGGTGTTTGTCGCGCATAACGCGCGCTTCGACTACTCGTTCCTGCGCAACGAATTTCACTCTGCGGCCCTGCATTTTTCCGCGCCGGTGCTGTGTACCGTCAAGCTCTCGCGCCGCCTGTTCCCCGGCCATGCGCGCCACAATCTGGACGCCGTGATGGAGCGCAACGGACTCACGTGCAGCGCTCGGCATCGGGCGCTCGGCGACGCCAAGGTGCTGAGCGATTTTTGGTTCAAGCTCAGGCGCGATTTCCCCGAGGCACAACTCGCCCCGGTGGTGCAGAGGCTGCTCGGCGCGCACGTGGTGCCGCCTCATTTGGCGGATGTCGTCGACGATTTGCCGGACGGGCCCGGCGTGTACCGATTGTTCGGCGACGATAATGCCTTGCTGTACGTCGGCAAAGGCGCCTCGTTGCGCAGCCGTGTGTGCAGCCATTTCGCGCTGGGCGAAGCCGAAGGCAAAGACCGGCGGATGGCCGCTCAAGTGCGGCGCATCGAATGGGAGGCGAGCGCCGGCGAGCTTGGCATGCTGCTGCGCGAAATACAGTGGATCAAACACGCGCAGCCGTTGTACAACCGGCGCGCCAAAAACAACGAGTATTGCTACAGCCTGTGCGCGGGCAAGGTCTACCCGGTCGAGCCGCGGGCGATCGAGGATCTGCAACGCGGCGACTTGACGCAGTGTTTCGGTGTGTTCCATACCGAAAAGGATGCACGCAAGGCGCTCGGCGACATCGCTCGTGCGCATCAATTGTGTCTCAAGGTTTTAGGTCTCGAGGAGGGCTCAGGATCGTGCTTGGGCTTGCAGGTCGGAAAGTGCAAGGGCGCCTGCCTCGGCAAGGAACCGCTGGTGCTGCACAACATGCGCCTGCAAATGGCGCTGTCCTCATTGAAATTGAAGACTTGGCCATTCCCCGGGCGCGTGGCGTTGCGCGAGCGCGCGGCGCACGGCACCGAGCTGCACGTCGTCGATCAGTGGACCTACCTCGGAACGGCGCGATGCGAAGAGGACATCGCGACGCTGGCAGTGGGCGCGCCGTGCCAGGCCTTTGACGTCGACGTCTACAAGATTCTGATGCGCCACCTCGCGAGAAATCCCAAACTCGATTGGCTGGATCTGCGCCGCACCGGATCCGCCGATACCTTTGAGAGCCGGGCGGCGTACAATGCCGCCGACCAACCATAACTTACAATTCGGGGATCCGCATGCATCCGCTCAACACCGTCAAAGGCGCCATCATCAGCGGCGTCGCGCTCGCCATCATCATCGGGATTTGCCTCAGCGTCTTTGCAGGTCCGGGGACGGCATTCCATCCGATACGCATCGACCGTTGGGTGCACATTGTGTCCGGGGTGACTTGGATCGGTCTGCTGTATTACTTCAATGTCGTGCAGACGCCAGGGCTTGCCGCGGCGGCGGCCGACAAAGGCGGACCGGGCGGTGCCGGGATCGCCAAATACATTGCGCCGCGCGCGCTGCTCTGGTTCCGCTGGGCGGCGGTGGCCACCTGGTTGTCGGGTGCGATCTATCTGATGGTGGGTTACGGCAACTGGAGCGGCATCGTCATGGCCTTCGGCCTGCAGCCGGGATTTCGCAGCATCGGCGTCGGCGCCTGGCTCGGCACGGTCATGCTGATCAATGTCTGGGTTTTCATCTGGCCAAACCAAAAGAAGATTTTGGGAATCGTGCCGGCGAGCGACGATGAGAAGGCGGCGGCGCGCAAGATCGCGGGCCGCGCCTCGCGCATCAACTTCATCCTGTCGCTGCCGATGCTCATGTGCATGGGCGGCCAGTCGCACGGCTTACCGTTCTAGATGACGCTGGCGCAGCGACGAATCGCGCGGTAGCGCTGCCGGTGGAGAACGTGCGCTACTGGATCGCGACTGCGCCAGTAGGCGCAGCCTCGGTGCTGGCGGAGGAACTCGGGCAATTCGGTGCGCTCGAGATTCGCGAACGCAGTCACGACGTAAAATTCCAGGGTACGCTCGAGGTGGGCTACCGCACCTGCCTGTGGTCACGCACGGCGACCCGAGTGCTGCTCAGTTTGGGCTCGATCGATGCCGGCAGCAGCAGCAGCCTGTACGAGGCCGTCAAGCGCATCGATTGGCGCGAGCATCTGCTGCCCGGTGCGACACTCGCGTGCGATTGCAGCGGCGGCAATGAGTCGATCCGCCACACCATCTACGGCTCGCAGCTCTTGAAAGATGCGGTTTGCGACAATCTGCGCGAGTCGACCGGCGAGCGGCCGAACATCAAACCGGAACGCCCCGACGTCTTGTTGCATCTGCACGTCGAAGGATCGACGGCGCTGTTGTCGGTGGATTTTTCCGGCGAGAGTTTGCACCGGCGCGGTTATCGTGCCGAAGGCGGCCGTGCACCGCTCAAGGAAAACGTCGCCGCCGCGGTGCTGCTGCGCGCCGGTTGGCCCGAGATTGCCGCGCACGGCGGCGTGCTGCTCGATCCCATGTGTGGCTCGGGCACGTTTCTCACGGAAGGCGCTTTGATCGCGGCGGATGCGGCGCCCGCGCTCGAGCGGGATTACTTCGGCTTTAGCGGTTGGCGCGGCCACGATCCGAAGCTCTGGGAGCAATTGCGCGCCGAGGCGCGCACGCGCCGCGCGGCGCGCGTGCCGCGGCGCTGCCTGTTCGGGTCTGACGTCGATGCGGATGCGGTGCGCATGGCGCAGGGGCACGGCGCGAACGCCGGTGTCTCCGAGTGGCTGCACATCGAGAAGCGCGCCTTGAGCGAGCTCGCGCGGCCCCGAGGCGAGCCGGGTCTGCTCGTGGCCAATCCGCCGTACGGCGAGCGTATCGGCGCCGAATCCGGGCTCCCCGAGCTGTATGCCGAACTGGGGCGCGCCTTGCGCGACAAATTTCAGGGTTGGCAGGCGGCGATTCTGACCGGCAATCCGCCGCTCGCCAGAAACTTGAAAATTTACGCCAAGCGCACGCATCGGTTTTTCAACGGCAACATCGAGTGCCGGTTGCTCAGGTTCGATTTGAACGAAGCCAGCGAGCAGCGGCCGGCGGAGGTGGTGCGTGCGGACTGGTCGGCCCGGCCGGGCGCACAGATGTTCGCGAATCGACTGCGCAAGAATCTACAGCGCCTCGATGCCTGGGCGCAGCGCGAACACATCGAGTGCTTTCGCGTCTACGACGCGGACATGCCGGAATACGCATTTGCCATCGACTTGTACGGCCGCGTCCCGCGCCACGCCTACGTGCAGGAGTACGCGCCGCCCAAAACCGTGTCGCAGGAAAGCGCGCGCGAACGGCGCCGCGAGGTGTTGGCGGTGCTGCCGGAAGTCCTCGCCCTGCCGATCGCCCAGATCCACTCCCGGGTGCGCAAGCCGCAGAAGGGCAGCGAGCAGTACGAGAAGCAGGCGGCCGTCGCCGAGCGTCACGTCGTCGCGGAAGGCGGGCTCAAATTCTGGGTCAATTTCCGCGATTATCTCGACACCGGATTATTCCTCGATCACCGGATCGTGCGCGGCCTGCTGCGTCGCTTCGCGAAGGACGCGGATTTCCTGAATCTATTTTGCTACACCGCGAGCGCAACGGTCTATGCAGCCGCGGGTGGCGCGCGCCGCACCGCGAGCGTCGATCTGTCGAATACCTACTTGGAGTGGGCGCGGCAAAATTTATTGCTCAACGGCTTCGATACGTCGAACCATGAGCTATTCCGCGCGGATTGCCTGCAATGGCTCGAGGAGCACGCAGCGCTCGGCCCCGAGTTCGATTTGATCTTCGTCGACCCACCGACCTTCTCCAATTCCAAGCGCATGGCCGGCGTCCTCGACGTGCAGCGCGATCATGTGGGCATGATTCGGCGCTCGATGAAGCTCCTGAGGCCATCGGGCCGTTTGCTGTTTTCGACCAACTACACGCGTTTCAAGCTCGATACGCAGTCACTCAGCGACCTTCACATCGAGGATATCAGCGCGCAAACGATTTCCAAGGACTTCGAGCGGCATGCACGCATTCATCGCTGCTTCGTGATCACATAAGATCGCGCAGCCGGTAGTAGAGCATCGCCATCACCAACGATGGCCGCCTGAACCAAGGACCTCCCGGAAAGTCGCGATGCGGGATGCGCGCGAATACATCGAAGCGCTCGGCGGTCCCGGCGACGGCTTCGGCCGCCAGTTTGCCCGCAAGCCCTGTCAAGGACATGCCGTGCCCGGAGAATCCCTGCATGTAGAACACATTCGGCGCCAGACGGCCGAAATTCGGGGCGCGGCTCATGGTGATGTCCAGGAAGCCGCCCCAGGAATAGGCGACCTTGACGCCGGCCAGTGTCGGAAAGATCCGCAGCATGCGCCGGCGCATCGACTCGGCCAAGCGCGGCGGCTCGACCGCGCTGTAACTGACGCGGCCGCCGAACAGCAGGCGATGATCGGCGGAGCGCCGGAAATAATCCAAGATCCAGTTGATATCCGCGATCGCGGCATTGCTCGGCAGCAGCGCGCGGAGGCGTTGCTCATCGATCTTTTCGGTGGCAATGATGTACGTGCCCACGCCCAATATGCGGCGCGCGAGCGATGGCGCGACAGCGCCGATATAGGCGTTCGCGCACAGCACAAGATGCGCGCAGCGCACCGTGCCGTGCGCGGTGTGAACCGTGACTTGTGCGCCATCGGTGTAGCGCAGGACTTGGGAATTCTCGAAGATCAGGGCGCCTGCCGCTTCCGCGGCATGCGCCACGCCTTGCGTGTATTTGAGGGGATGCAGATGGCCGCTGCGCGGGTCGATGAGGCCCCCCAAGTAGCGCTCGCTGCGCACATGCTGCTGCAGCTCGTCGCGATTCAGGAGCCGCACCGAGGAGTACCCAAAGTCCTCGTGCAGTTCACGCGCCCACTCCTGCAACTCCTCGACATGACGCGGCTTGACGGCCACATGAACGTGACCGCTCTGATAGTCGCAGTCGATGTGGAAGTCGTTGATCAGCGATTGCGTCAGATCCAACGCTTCGATCGACAGGTCGAACAGCTGCCGAGCCGCGTCGCGACCGACTTCTTTCACGAGCGCGGCCTGGCTCGAGGCTAAGCCGAAAATCGTTTGTCCGCCGCTGCGTCCGGATGCGCCGTAGCCGACGACCCGCGCCTCGAGCAAGGCCACGCGGTAGCCACGCTTGGCCAAATGCAGCGCAGTCGATGAGCCGGCGATGCCGCCGCCGACCACCACGACGTCAAAAAAGTGTTCGCCGCGCAAGGTTTCGCGGTGCGGCCGACCGCCCTCGGGGCGCAACGTCGCCGACGAGCAAACCGAGGCAGCGTAGTAGGAAGGGGCGGGTGGATCGGATAGTCGCAAGAGACCCTGCACGGAGAATGTGTTTAAGATCTTATAGCTATTGACAGGATTGGACGCCTGTGAGCCTACCGGGTTTTTTGATCATAACGCAATGCTGCTGCGGCGCACAAATCGTCGCTAAGTCGCGGAAATGCCTAATTCTTAGCCAATTGTGTCACCTCGGACAGGACGAGTCAGTGCCGGTGTGGTGTAATACAACCGTTGAAGAAGCCCAATCGTCCATCTGGACGTTTAATATATTAAACATGTCTCGCCTGCCGCTCATCGGAATTCCAGCCGACCGCAGGCTGTGTGGGAAGCACTATTTCCACATGGTCGGCGAGAAGTACATCGAGGCGGTGGCCGCCGGCGCCAACGCGGTACCGGTGCTGATACCCGCTCTCGGGGCCGAGATCGACTTGCCGTCCTTGCTGGACGCCTGCGACGGTCTGTTGTTAACCGGGAGTGCATCGAATGTCGAACCTCACCACTACGGAGGACCGGCGAGTGAACCGGGAACGCTACATGACGCAAATAGGGATGCTACGACGCTTCCGCTGATTCCGCGAGCCATCGCTGCCGGCTTGCCGGTGCTGGCCATCTGCCGCGGGTTTCAGGAAATGAATGTCGCCTACGGCGGCACGCTGCACCCTCGGCTACACGAGGTTGCCGGGTTTATCGATCATCGCGAAGATGAATCCACTTCACTCGATGTGCAATACGGACCGGCCCATGAAGTCCTGCTGGAGCCTGGAGGGACGTTGCGCAACATCGCCGGACAGGATCGCTTGCAGGTGAATTCGCTGCATTGGCAGGGAATTCGCACGCTCGGCAAGGACTTGGCGGTCGAGGCGCGCGCACCGGACGGAGTCATCGAGGCTTTCCGGGTCGCCAACGCCGCGAATTTCGCCTTAAGCGTGCAGTGGCATCCGGAATGGCAGTTTGCACAGAATCCATTTTCGCGCGCGCTGTTTGCGGCGTTTGGCGATGCCACTCGAGCGCGCTCAGTTTAAAGGTGAGTTATGGCCAGTACGATTCAGCAGTTCCTCAAGGAACACGGTATTTCGGAAGTTGAAGCGATCATCCCCGACATGGCGGGGGTCGCGCGCGGCAAGCTGATGCCCGCGGAAAAGTTTGCCGAAGAAGAGGGCATGCGCTTGCCCGAGGCGATCTTCCTGCAGACGGTAACCGGCGATTATCCGGACGATCAGAGCGCCATGAATCCGTCCGATATCGACATCGTGTTGAAGGCGGACCCGAAGACGGTGCGCGTCGTGCCCTGGGCCGCGGAACCGACCGCGCAAGTGATTCACGATTGCTTCTACGGCGACGGCCGGCCTGTCACCATGGCACCGCGCTATGTGCTGCGGCGTGTCCTCGACCTCTACGAGGCGCATGGCTGGGAGCCGGTGGTGGCGCCGGAACTCGAGTTTTTTTTGGTGGAACCCAATGTCGATTCCGACTACCCGTTGAAGCCGCCGGTGGGGCGATCCGGGCGCCCGGAAATCGGCCGGCAGGCCTACAGCATCGCGGCGGTCAATGAGTTCGATCCGCTGTTCGATGACATGTACTCCTTCTGCGAAGCGCAGGACATCGAGATCGATACGCTGATTCATGAAGCCGGCGCCGCGCAGATGGAAATCAACCTCCTGCATGGCTATCCGATGAGCCTCGCCGATCAGGCTTTTCTGTTCAAACGCACCGCGCGCGAGGCGGCGCTGCGCCACAAAATGTACGCCACCTTTATGGCGAAACCGATGGGCAAGGAGCCCGGCAGCGCGATGCATTTGCATCAAAGCATCGTCGACATAAAGACCCGCAAGAACATCTTCAGCAACGCCGACGGTACGCCGACGGCATTGTTCTTCGGACACATCGCCGGTTTGCAGAAGTACTTGCCCGGCGCCATGTCGCTGTTCGCGCCGAACGTGAACAGCTATCGGCGCATCAGCCGTTACTCATCGGCGCCGATCAATGTGCATTGGGGTTATGACAACCGCACCGCGGGGCTGCGCGTGCCGATGTCCGGACCGGAAGCGCGCCGCGTCGAGAACCGGGTGGGCGGTGCCGACGCGAACCCGTATCTCGCGATCGCCGCGTCGCTGGCCTGCGGCTATCTCGGAATGATCGAGGGTTTGAAGCCCTCCGAGCCGATTTCCGGCAGCGCCTACGATCTCGCGATCGCCCTGCCGCGCACCTTGGCGGAAGCCCTGCGGTTGCTGCGCGAATCGAAGCCGCTGGTGGACTTGTTCGGCGATCGCTTCGTGCTTGCCTATACCGCGGTCAAGGAAGCCGAGTACGAGACCTTCGCGCAAGTCATCAGTTCCTGGGAGCGAGAGCATCTGCTGCTGAACGTATAGCGCGTCCCGCGCCGCTGCGATATAACTACGGCACATGACAAGGGGATGCGTTTGATGGGAAACGTTCGTCGGATGGCGATTCTGGCCCTTGGCTGTGTCCTGGCGGTGAGCGCCTGCGGCGATAAAAAATCGACCGGGCCGGCGGCGGCGAACGGCGACAAGGAGGCCGCCGCGACCGGCGGCAAGGTACTGAATCTCTACATCTGGTCGGACTACCTGGCCGCGGACACCTTGTCGAACTTCGAGAAGCAAACGGGCATCAAGGTGCACGTGGCCTATTTCGATACCAACGAGACGCTGGAGACCAAGCTGCTCGCGGGCAGCAGCGGCTACGACGTCGTGGTGCCGACCGCCTCCTACTTCGAAAGGCAGATCAAGGCAGGCGTCTATTTGACGCTCGACAAATCGAAATTGCCGAACCTCAAGAACATGGATCCGCAGCTCATGGGCAAGGTCGCGCTGCACGACCCGGACAATGCGCATGGGATCATTTACACCTGGGGCAGCAACGGCATCGGTTACAACGAAAAAATGGTGCGCGCGCTGCTGCCGGATGCGCCGCTCGACAGCTGGCGCATGGTGTTCGATCCGGCGGTGGCCTCGAAGGTGGCCAAGTGCGGCATCAGCGTGCTCGATTCGCCCGCCGAGATGATGCGCGCCGTGTACAGCTACTTGGGCAAGGACCCGAACTCGCAAAATCCAGAAGACCTGGCGCTCGCCGACGGCGTGCTCACCAAG
>Ga0302320_10013739_pt1 | contig 16865 bp, 9 predicted proteins | sample Bog_T0_3_FD_202130 | JGI IMG/M metagenome (GOLD analysis project Ga0302320, IMG submission 202130) | Peat permafrost microbial communities from Stordalen Mire near Abisko, Sweden - Bog_T0_3 | ecosystem: Environmental > Terrestrial > Soil > Wetlands > Peat | place: Sweden: Abisko, Stordalen Mire... | reverse complement strand
CGGATGGAGGATGGAGGATGGACGATGGACCATGCGTTCCCCTTCCTTCTTCCCTATCTTCCACCTTCCATCTTCTATCTTCTCCCGATCCGGGCTCCAGGCGCAAGGCCAAGCCTGGCGCCGTCCCGGTTTCATTTAGAAAAACCAGGGCTCCCTCTGGAACGAACGTTTCCACTTCCGTCTTCGGGGGGCGCGAACGGCCCCGTTTGGCAAAGAAACTCTCGATATGCGCCACCATGTCCTGATTTTGCACCAGCCTCCGGCCCAGCATCTGCGCAATAAGTTCCCGTGTGATGTCGTCGGAAGTGGGTCCCAGGCCGCCGGTGGTGATCACCAACTCCGCGCGGCCTAACGCCTCCTGCACAGCCTGCTGAATCTCGCCTCCGCGATCCGCCACCGCCACCTGGCGGGTGACCATATGGCCCAGGTCGGCCAACCGACGGCACAACCACTGTTGGTGCGTGTTCAAGACGCGGCCCAGCATGAGTTCGCTGCCAGTATTGACGAGTTCAACCTTCAATTGGTAGTGGAATTGGCGGGGAAGTTACGCACGCCGGCGCCGTTGACGGTCACCTGATCAAACGACGCATGGCACAAAGTTCCCGCCTTGTGCGAAGTCACGGCCAAACCTGCATAGACGCCTGGCTTCATGGCCAGCGTCGTGGACCCCGTCGGCACCCAAGTCTGCCCGTCTGCCGACGAATCCGCGGTGAAGACATCACCCCGGCGCGTCAATCGCACCCAATACGGCGCGCGCACATGGGGTACGCCAGGCAGGGAGGTCGCCTGGACGCCCGTAGTCGATCGCTGCTGGAACGCCACGCCATTGTTCGGCGTCACACAAATCATGACATGCGCCGAATCGGGCGCCAAGGATTCGCGCACCATCAGACCGGCTTTGGCCCAGGGATCCGTGTTTTGCACTTGCAGCACATGAGCCGTCAGACTCACGTCGCCGCTCGCGGCACGGGAGACGAAGTGACAAGCGTCCCGCTGAGACCAAATATCCGCCCCGGAACCGGCCAGGGTCAGGGTCTCTCCCTCCTGGCTGATGGCGCCTGCCGCCCCCACCGCGCCAATGTCTGCCGCCTGCCAATTCCCATGGGCAGAAATCAGACTTCCGCCGAAGAAATGGACACCCGCCCACGCAGCCAGCACCAAGGCCAGTATGAAGGTCACCGCCGCCGTGAAGCTCTTGGCGGGTTGGGAAATCTTGGGGTGGGTGCGAGCCGCCAGCAGGGAGGTTTTTCTTTCTCCCGCTTTTGAGCCGGCCAGCAGTAATTTCTGGTCCGCGCCGGCCGGCGCCTGCGGTACCGTGATTTGTTGGAAACAGGTCGGGCAGTCCATGACCGTGCCCGTCTGCGACGAATCGCACTGGATATGCTGGCCGCACACCGGGCAGGCGTATTTGAACTCGCTCATGTCTGACCGGAAACATTTCACATCCCTGCCCCGGCGGCAACCTGTTTTTTACGTGTCTTGACTGGAGCCGTTTTCTTGCTATTCTACCACGCTCCGGTTTTTGCGCCGGAAACGAATTATTAGAATTTATGAAACGCCAGTATCAACCGTCCAAAGTCCGCCGTAAACGCCAGCACGGGTTTCTCGCCCGCTCCGGCACCAAGCGCGGCCGTGCCACGCTCGCCCGCCGCCGCCGCGCGGGCCGCAAACGCCTCACCCCCGTTTAAGCTCTCGCGCGTCATGTCCGCGCCCTCCCCAGATGCCAGTCTCCAGCCGCCGGTCGCCAGGCGTCTGCGCTTGGGGCGCCGGTCGCGCCTCGCCCACAGCCGCGATTTTGCGCGCGTGCGGCAGATGGGGGAGCGTCTGGTGCAAGGCTGCCTGATTGCCAACTGGCATCAGCTGCCCGCTGGGTCCTCGGCCCGGCTCGGCGTGGTCACTAGCAAGAAAATCGGCGGCGCGGTCGTTCGCGCCCGCGCCCGGCGCCTCCTCCGGGAAAGTTTCCGGCGGCACCAGTTCGCGTTGGCGCGGCCGGTGGAACTGGTCTTGGTGGCGCGTAATTCCATCGCCGGAAAAAAATTCGCCGCGGTGGAAAAAGACTATTTGACCGCGCTGAAACGGGCGGGGCTGTGGAAAACCGCCGCGGAATCGATCGATGCTTGAATCGCAATGACTAAAGAAATCCAAATGACGAGGGTCAACCTGGGCGCGCCCGCGACGCCCGCTGACTCGTCCTTTGCCTTTCGTCCGGCGAGCTGCGCCGTTCGCTGCCTCACGCTGGCCATCCGCGCCTATCAATTAACGCTTTCCCCGGCGCAGACCTTTTTGTTCGGCGCCGTGGGCGGCTGCCGCCATACGCCCACGTGTTCGGTCTATGCCATGGAGGCATTGCGCGAGCACGGCGTGATCGCCGGAACACTGCTGGCAGCAAAGCGCATTTGCCGCTGTCATCCGTGGGGTGGCTGCGGCCATGATCCGGTGCCGCCCAAGTGGCGCCCGGAGACCGGCGGTCAGCGACCGGCCGTTCGGGTTCAGAATTCAGAAGCCAGGATTTAATTTGCATGGATAAAACAGGAATCATCGTCATCTCGATTTGCGTGCTGCTGCTCGGCTGGTGGTTTGTGGAGCAAAACAAATTCGCCCGGCAGCAGGCGCTGTATCGGCAGACCAACGAATTGGCCCAGGCCCAACTCCAATTGACCGCCACCAATGCGGGCGGCGCGGAGGCCACTCCGGCCTCCCCGAGATCCGCGCCTCCCCTCCCTGCGGCGTTCAACTCGAGTCTGCCCGAGCAAATCCTCGTGATAACCAATGCCTCGGCGCGGTACACGTTTACCTCGCGTGGCGGCGGCTTGAAACTCGTCGAACTGTTGCATTATCCGCAAACCATCTCGGCCCGCTGGAAGACCAAGAGCGGCTCGCAAACCAATGGCGTGGCTTCGCTGAACACCCTCGCGCAGGTGCCGGCGCTGGCCGTGCTGGGCGATGACAGTCTGGTCGGCGACGGGAATTTTACCCTGACCCCGGACGGCGACGGTGTGCGCGCGGAAAAAACCTTCACCAGCGGTCTGCGATTGATCAAGGAATTTCATCCCGGCTCGAATTATCTGGTCCAGGTGAGCGTGCGGCTGGAGAACACGTCGGGCAAACCACTGACCCTGCCGGCACAGGAACTGGTGGTGGGAACCGGCACCCCGATGGACGCCGACGACAACAATTTCCTCAGCTACGGCGGCGCAATGTGGTTCGATGGGACCAGCCCGCAGGTCTGCAACCCCGGCTATTTCAACACCAACACGTCCATGCTGGGTTTCATTCCCCACACGCCGCACAGCGACTATCGGGCGGGGGCCAGCAATGTGGTTTGGGCTGCGGTCTTTAATCAGTTCTTCGCCTTGGCAGCCATGCCAAAACAGCCGGCGGAACGGATCCTCGCGCGTCCCGTGACCCTGCCGCCGTTTGCGAACATCGAACAGGCGCCAGGCACGCCGCCCCCGCTAGGCGTGCAAGCGGCCCTGGTGTATCCGGCGCTAACCCTCACGGCGAATTCCTCCGTCGAGCATCAAATCGTCTTGTTCGCCGGGCCCAAGGAATACCGCACCCTGGCGCGCGTCGGCGCGGAATTGCAAAACCATGCGGATTTGGTCATGAATTTCGGCACCGGCTTCGCCAGCTTCTGGGGCATCGGCACCTTTTTTGCAAAATTCCTGCTCTCGGGCATGAATGCCCTGCATGATCTGACCAAGCTGGGTTATGGCTGGACCATTGTGGTGATCACGGTGTTATTGCGCGGAATATTCTGGCCGTTGATGGCCGCCAGCACCCGCTCCATGAAGCGCATGCAGGCGCTCAAGCCCGAGATGGACGCCCTCAAGGAAAAGTACAAGGATGATCAGCAGAAATATACGCAAAAACAGATGGAACTGTGGAAAAAGCACGGCGTCAATCCCATGAGCGGCTGCTGGCCCATGCTGCTCCAAATGCCGGTGTTCATGGGGTTTTTCACGATGATCCGCAGCGCCATCGAATTGCGCGGCGCCTCGTTCCTGTGGGTCACGGATTTGTCCAAACCGGACACCCTGTTTATGATTCCGGGTCTGAATTTTCCATTCAACCTGCTGCCCCTGCTCATGGGCGGCGCCATGTTGTGGCAGTCGCACCTGACCCCGCCCTCGCCCGGCATGGACGCGTCGCAGCAGAAGCTGATGCGCTACATGCCGTTGATTTTCCTCGTCTTTCTGTATAATTATTCCGGCGGCTTGGCCCTGTACATGACCATCAGCACGAGCCTGAGCGTGCTGCAAACCAAACTGACCAAGAACCTGAAAGATCCGGCGGCCCCGGCCGCCCCAGCCGGGCCAAAGGTGAATCCAGCATTGACGCCCGCCTCAAAATCGAAAAAATAGCCATATATGCCCGTGCAACCGAAAGCAATCCTCGAAACCATCCTCGGCGCCTTGGGGTTCACCGCCACGGTGGAAGAACACACGCTGGACGGCGACCTGACGCTGGATGTGAAGACCGAAGAAGCGGGTCGGCTGATTGGCCGCCAGGGCCAGACACTCGCTGACCTGCAATACTTGGTGAACCGCATTTTGTTCCAGCAGGATCAGCAGTCGCCCAAAGTGATGCTGGACGTGGGCGGCTACCGCGCGCAGGCCCGCGAAGCGCTGATTCAGAAGGCCAAGGAAGCCGCCGAAAAAGTCCGCCGCTGGGGCGATGCCGTGGAACTGGAGCCAATGGGTTCCTACGACCGCCGAGTGGTCCATCACGCGCTGCGCGCGGATCCGGATGTGGAAACGCATAGCGTGGAAGTGGACGGCACGGAGAAGAAGGCGCTGATTCTCCGCCCTAAGAAGCACTGAGCTAAGGCCCCGTCGGGGGACATAATAAGGCTTGAATCCGTCGGCTTTTACGTTAAGCTGATCCGGTTATGTTCGCCATTGACAGCCCCTTGACCCAGGCTAACTCTGCTTTGACCGAATTAGTGTCCCTCACTGGAGTCAACGGCACCGCCGGGCGAAAACGGCGACCAACCCTGTTAATTGTGGATGATGAGGAAGGACCGCGCATGTCATTGCGCGTGGTGTTCAAGGACAATTTTGACCTACTGATGGCGGAGGACGGCCCGACGGCAGTTGAGCTGGCTCAGAAGCACCCGATCGACGTGGCCATTCTGGACATCCGCATGGCCGGCATGTCCGGCATTGAGGTGTTGGAGCGGCTGCGGTTCGTGCAGCCAGACATCGAGGCGATCATGATCACCGCCTTCGAGACCACCGACACCATTCGGCAGGCGTTGCGCTTGCGCGCAGCGGACTACATCAACAAGCCGTTCGACATCGCCACCATCCGCAACGCGGTGAGCGGGGCCTTGCAGCGCCGGATGCTGGAAGGCGAAATTCATAGCAGCGCCGAGAAAGTCAACGAATTGCTGGGCGAATTGCAAAACCAGAAGGTGGAGGAACAGATTGCCCGAACACGCGGCGACATTTATGCCAGCATCATCCACGACATCAACGGCCCCTTGACCGTGGTGTCCGGCTTCATCCAATTGCTGAACAAGAAATTGAACCGGGTTTCGCGCTTGGAGCTGGAAGATTTGGAATTCATTCGCGAACGGTTGGGCATCATTGAGCGGCAGATCACCAATTGCATCGAAATCTCCCGGCGTTATCTCGGTTTTCTCCGGCATCAGGCCGATGAAACCCAGCTCACCGGCGTGTGCCAATTGATGCACGACTTGGAGCAACTGGTGCGCGTGCATCCTGCCGTCCAGGAGAGCGAGTACCAGTCCGCTCCGCCGCCGACGGACATTTGCGTGAAGATCAATGGCACGGATGTGATCCAAATCTTACTGAATCTGGCGGTCAATGCGTTTCAGTGCCAGCCGCAACCACAGCGGGTCACTGTGGCTGCGGAGATCCTCCAAGTGCCGCTGGACCTGGCGCGCTTCAAGGATGGACCCCGTGACCGCTGCCTCAATTTGGAAGGCTTGGAGAACACCGTGCCGCTCGTGAAATTTTCAGTCACCGACCAGGGTCCCGGCATTCCACCGGAAGTGCTGCCGAAGATTTTCCAGCCCTACTTCACCACCAAAGGTCCGCGTCATGGCACCGGCTTGGGACTCAACATTGTCCAGCGCCTCGTCAAGGAAGGCAACGGCTTCCTCCACGTCCACACGCAACTGACCCAAGGCTCGACGTTCACCGTCTATCTGCCCGGCTTGGAACCGGGAAAGTAATTCTCCCTCTTTCAGCCAACGGCACAGCGCGCCCCATTTCTTTGCTGCTTTAGGTCATATCCTATGAGAAGGTAAGCGCCGGTTCGGATTAACGGTCTGGTGATGAATACAGCCGCTATGTTCGCTTTTGCCACCGCCATCTTTTGTGGCGGGGTGGCCTTGGCCGTGATTTGGAACGAACGTCGGTCCATTGTGTTTCTGGCGTTTGTGACGGGTATGGTGTTGCTCGCCGTGGAGAGCATCTTCAGCGGTTTATCCTGGCAAGCGATGACGGGGACAGACACGGCAGCCAACCTGGGGCAGATGATGGACTGGCAGCACCGCAAATTGGTCGTCCGGGCGCTGCTGCCGGGGGTGTGGCTGTTTTTCGCCTTGAGCTATGGCCGCGGCAATTACCGCGAGTTTTTGGGGCGGTGGAAATTCTTATTGCTCGCCGCGTTCAGCCTGCCTGTCGCACTGGTGGTCATAGACGACAATTTGATCACCCCAGTCTGGCTCCAGGACGGCTCGTGCCGACTGGTGCTTGGCGGCATGGGCGGCTTTATCTTCTTTTTGTTGTTCTTGGGCGGCCTGATGTTGGTGGGCATCAATTTGGAGAAAACCTTCCGGGCCTCGGTCGGCGTTATGCGCTGGCGCATTAAATTCATGATTCTGGGACTGGCGGTCTTATTCGTGGTGCGCTTCTGCACCAGCAGCCAGATCTTGTTGAGCCATACGCTGGATCCCCGACTCCAACTGATAGATGTCGGCGCGCTATTTGTGGCCTGTCTCCTGATGCTCCGGGCGTCGTTTCGAACCGGCCATTTCGACTTCGATGTGTATCCGTCACAAGCAGTGCTGCAAGGTTCCCTGACCGTTTTGCTCGCCGGAGTTTACTTGCTCGTGATCGGCGTGCTGGCCAAGCTCGTGACCCTGTTCCACGTCGGCGAAGGGGATCTCATTCAGTGGTTCGTGTTCTTGGTGGCAGCGGTGCTATTCGCCATCTTGCTGCTGTCCGACCGCGTGCGGTTGCACCTCAGTCGGTTTGTGAGCCGCCATTTTCAACGCCCGTTGTATGACTATCGCACGGTGTGGCGGCGGTTTACCGAAGCCACAGCCTCCTGTGTGAACCAAAACGATCTATGCCAGGTGGCGGTCAAAATGGTGACCGATCTCTTTCAGGCGCTGTCGGTGACCATCTGGCTCGTGGACGAGCCCCAGGGCCAACTCGTGTTCATGGCCTCGACCTTTCTCTCCGAGGCCAAGGCGGCCACCTTGCGCCCCGGCAAAGAGGAATTCGCGGAAATCTTGCAAGCCCTGCGCACGCAGCGTGAACCAGTGGACATTGATGCCGGCAAGGCTAACTGGGCGGAAATATTGCGACGCTGTCATCCGGACGAATTCCATAAAGGCGGCAACCGGGTTTGCGTACCGATGATTGTCAGCGAGGAATTGATCGGCCTCCTGATCCTGGGAGACCGCGTCAGCGCGGCCAAATTCACCTGGCAGGATTTTGATTTGCTCAAGTGCATTGGCGATCATATCGCCGCCGGCCTGCTCAACACGCGACTGTCCCAAAAACTGTTGCAGGCCAAGGAACTGGAGGCCTTCCAAACGATGTCCGCGTTTTTTGTGCATGACCTGAAAAACACGGCCAGCACGCTCAATTTGATGCTGCAAAACCTGCCGGAGCATTTCGACGACCCGGCCTTTCGCGCCGATGCCCTGCGCGGCGTGTCCAAAACGGTCACGCACATCAACCGGCTGATCGGTCGGCTCGGCTCCATCCGACATGAGCTCCAGATTAAACCGGTTGAATCCGACCTCAATGAACTGGTGGCCAAATCGCTGGCCGGCTGGGAGGAGATTGCCGGCATCAATCTGAAGAAAGATCTGTCACCGCTGCCCAAGGTGACGTTTGACCCGGAGCAGATGCTCAAGGTGACGACGAATCTGATTTTCAACGCGCGGGAAGCCGTGGCACCGTCCTCCGGCCAGGTGCGCATCCAAACGCTGCAGCGCCCCGGCTGGGCCGTGCTGGCCATTTCCGATAACGGATGCGGCATGAGCCAGGAGTTCATGGGCCGCTTCCTGTTCCGCCCGTTTCAAACCACAAAAAAGAACGGGCTGGGCATTGGCATGTTTCAAAGCAAAATGATCGTCGAGGCCCATAAGGGCAAGATCGAGGTCGAAAGCGAAACGGGCAAGGGCACCACCTTCCGGATCTTCCTGCCGCTGGATCAACCGAGAGATTGATTCCAAAACCGGCGATCGGGCGGGATCGGACGGCATTTATGGCGACGGGCCAGATTCTCCCGCCACCAGCCCTGATAGTCCTTGAGCGTCTGGACTTCGATTTCCTCGTGCAGCGCCTGACGTCCGACCTCCAGATAGGCCTCGAGGTTGGCCAGATCCGGCTGGGGGAGATCCCCTTTTTGATACTCGTCCCACATCTGACGATACAAATCTTCCAACCGTTGCACCAGTAACGGCATGTCGAACAAGACGCAGTTGTTTCGTCCGGCCCGGAGCTTCTCGCGAATGGGTTGGAGCAGCGCGGGATTATTGCCAAACTCGACCGCGCGGTTGACGAAGTCCTCGGCCGACTCACAGACCAGTTCTGGCAGGCCGGCAGCGCGCAGCAGACTGCCGCATACTCGCGAAGCAAACGAGCGGCCACTCAAGGTCAGCATGGGCACGCCCGTCCAGAGTGCGTCCGAAGCCGTGGTATGCGCCCCATAAGGCGTCGTATCCAGAAATAAATCGGCCAGGGTATAGCGCGCCAGATGGAAAGGATTGGCCATTTTCGCGGCAAAGACGAGGCGTTCCGGCGCGATCCCGCGCTGTGCGGCATAGTCGCGCAGCCGGGCGTTCGCGGCCTCAGTGCTGCTCAGCAGCCAGAGGACGCTGCCCGGAACCCGGGCGAGGATCATCAGCCACCGATCAAAGGTGAACCGGCTGATCTTATGCGCACCGTTAAAGCAGCAATACACCATCCCGTTTTCCGGAAGCCCGGCTTCGCCGCGGGAAGGCTTCTGCGCAGCCACGATGCGCCGGCGGTTGTTGGGCTGATAGCACGGCAGCCGCAACACCTTCTCGGAATAGTAAAGTGCGTGGCTTTCGGGAATGATCCAGTCGTCGGCAAGGAGATAATGATGGTAGGGGCTGCCCATCGTTCCGGGGTAGCCCAGCCAGTTGACGATGACCGGCGCGGGCCGGAGCGCCACAACATTGAGGCGCGCCTCGCGGGTGTAACCGTTGAGGTCCACCAGAATCTGGATGCCATCGGCGGCGATCCGCTGGGCGGCCTCGTTATCGTCCAGATTGCTGAGAGAAACCCAGTGATCGCACGAAGCCTTGAAATTGGCCTGCATGGGATCCTGCACTTGCGGGCCGCAGTAATAAGCGAAAACCTCCACCTTGCTCCGGTCATGCAGCCCAAACACCTCGGCCATCAAATAACCGACGGCGTGTTCACGCAGGTCGGAGGAGAGATAGCCGATCCGGAGCGGGCCGGATTTTTCCGCCGCTCGGGGCCACTGGGACATCACGGCAGCAGGCATGGCCACATCCATCTTGTTGTAATGCCAAGCCATGGCCAGATGCAACATGGGATCGTCGGTATAGGCCGCAGCGGAAAGCGGTGACATGCCTGTCATCAAAATGTCCCGGCTCACCCATTCCCCGGGTGACACCACGGGCCATTCGCATTGGCGCTGCCGCAGCGCGACGAAATGCTGGGCGACTTCCCGTTGCTGGGGGGCAATTTCCAGGCTCTGCCGCAGCATGTTTTCGGCGGCTTCATCCTGGTTGGCCGTTTCCAACGCGCGCGCACTCTGATTGAGGGCCATGGTCTTATGGTTGAGGGCCGCGCCGGTGATCGGTGCAAGTTGGGCCAGGAGCGCGGACCATTGCACCACGGCTTGACTGACCATCCCGAGCCGCTCGTAAACCCGACCGAGATTGATATATGCGGGCATGAACCCCGGGTTGATGGCGATGGCGCGTTCAAGGCATGCCCGTGCCGGAGCCAGCTTGCCGGCATCCGCGAGCGTCACCGAGTAATTGAACAGGACCGCGTAGAGCAATGGGTTGTCCTGATTGTGTTCAATCCAGGTGGCATAGAGCGTTTGCATTGAATTCAACTGACCGCTCTGCTTCAAAGTGTCGGTGGTGCGAATCAGTTCGGCCACGCTGAAATCGCGTGCCATGGATTGAATGAGGGCCGAAGAAAGGATGTCGTTCGTCATGGTGGTCAAAGCTTAAGTGTGGTTCCGCGCCGTCAGGCCGTGGCGTCATAAAAGGCCGCCAACTGAGCATCGGACATGCCTGCCAGCTGGGTGGTGGTAAATGCCCCCAGTTGGGCTGCGTTCAATTCCTCCAGCACCGTGGTCGTGAAATACGGGATGTCGGCGGTGGGGATGGCCGAGATGGCCGTCGTGGTGATTTGACTGAGTTGATAAGACAACATCTCGCCCAGTTGGGTCTGCGCCAGGACTCCCAGTTGCATGCCCGACAGCCCGCCGATTTGCGTCGCAGTCAATGATTGCAACAAGGTCGTCGCCAGACCGTTCCATTCGGTAGCCGTCAGGTTCGCCACCTGGGCGGGGTCGAGGGACGAAATTTGGGTGGCGGCAAAGGCATTGAGTTGCTCCAAGCTCAGCGATCGGATTTGCATCCGCGTCAGGCCGCTGAGCTGCGTAACAGTCAAGGCAGTAATGTCGGTGGTGGACAAAATGGAGGTGTCGGTGGTGGGCAGCGCTTGGATTTGGTCCGGCGTCAGGCCAGCCAGTTGGGTGGTAGTCATTAGGCCGATTTGTGTCGTGGTCAACCCGGCGATGCCGGTGGGGGACAGGGCTTGGACTTGCGCCGCCGTCAGCGACTGGAACTGCGCGGTGGTGAGGGTTCCAACTTGGGTGGGGGTCAGACCGTAAAACTCGCCGGCGGTCAACAGTCCGATCTGGGTGGTGGTCAGGCCCGCGATTTGGGCTGCCGACAGCCCGGTGATGCCGGTGTCCGACAAGCTGCTGAATTGTGTGGTCGTCAAGGCGGCGAATTGCGTCGTTGTCATACCCGAGACCGCCGTGGAGGACAACGCGGCCATTTCCGTCGTTGTCAATGCCGCCAACTGGGTCAAGGCCAGTGCCGTCACTTGTGCCGCGCTCAGGCCGCTGACGCCGGTGGCGGACAAAACCGCGATTTGGTCGGTGGTCAGCGCCGCAAGCTGGGTGGTGGTCAGCGTCGCAACCTGCGTATCCATCAGGCCGCCGAGTTCTGTCGCAGTCAGGAGGGCCATCTGGGTGGAAGTCAGACTGGTAATCTGGCCGGTCGTCAGCGCGGCCATGCCAGTGGCAGACAGACTGGTGAACTGGGTGGTGGTCAGCGCCCCGAGTTCCGCCGGCGTCAGGCTGGAAAGCGCGGTGGTGGACAATGCCGCCATTTCGGTGGGCGTCAGTGCCGCCAACTGGATCATGGACAGGGTCTCGATTTGCGTCGCGGTCAAGCCGGCGACGCCCATGGTGGACAACGCGGCCACTTGGGTGGTGGTCAGGGCAGTGATGAGCGCGGCCGACAGGGCCGCCACCTGGGTTGAAACCAGGCCGCCCACCTGGGTGGCGTTCAAATTGCCCAGTTGGCCGGTGGTCAGCGCCGAAATCTGGTCGGTGGTTAGCGCCCCGATCTGATCCACGGTTAGCGCCTCCAGTTGTCTGCTATCCAACTCGGCGAATTCGACCACCGTCAAGCCAGTCACTGCTGTAATGGATAGGGCGGCCATTTGGGTGGTGGTAATGGCCCCAAGCTGGGCGGCTGAAAGCGCAGCAATCTGGGTGGAGGCCAAACCGGCCACGTTGTCCGTCGTCAGCGCCGCCAGTTGCGTGGAACTCACACTCGCCAACTGGTCGGTGGTCAGCGCCGCCAAGCTCGTGGTGGTGAGACCGTTCAACTGGGTGGTGGTCAAAGCCGCGACCAGCGTCCCCGCCAACTGTTGCACCTGCGTCGTGGTCAAACCCGCCAACTCGTCGGCGGTGAACGCCCCAAACTGCGCCGGCGTCAAGCTCTCGAACTGAATCTCGCTCAACCCTCCAATTGCATCGGCGGACAGACTCGCAACCTGCGTGGTCGTCAGCGCCCCCAGTTGCGTCGTCGTCAAGAAAGTCACTTGGCTGGAAGTCAATCCCCCGATCTCGGTAGGGGTCAGAATGGTCATCTGCTCCGGAGTTAGATTCCCCAGTTGTGTGGTGGTCAACGAGGCGGTTTGCGTTGAGGTTAGAGCCGCGAGCTGTGTGGTAGTCACGGCCGCCAATTCGGTGGTGGTCAGGCCGCTGATGCCCGTAGTGCTCAACGACCCCATTTGGTCGGTGGTCAAGGCCGCCAACTGCGTCGTGGTTAGCAATCCGACTTCGCCGTCGGTCAGTCCATAGAGCTGCGTCGCCGTCAACGCCGCGATTTGAGTAGCGGTGAAGGCGTTCAGTTGCGTGGTTGCCAGCAAACCGATTTCGGTGGCGGTAAACCCCTGGATTTGGGTCGTCGAGAGCGATGAAATCTGGGTCACGGCCAGCATGGCAAGCTGGGTGGTCGTCAAGGCACCCAGTTCCGTGCCCGTCAGGGCACCCAGTTGCGTTTCCGACAACGCCGCGAGCTGCGTCGCGGTCAGGCCGCTCACGGCGGTGGTGGACAGGGCGGCAATCTGGGTGGTAGTCAGTGCCGCTGTCTGGGTGGTGGTCAGCACGGCCATCTGCACGTCGGAAAGTCCGCTCAGTTCGGTGGTGGTCACCACGCCCAGTTGGGCCGTGGTCAACGTGCCGAGTTGGGTGGTCGTCAGGGCGCCAAATTGGGTGGAGGTCAAGGCGGCGAGCTGCCGGCTCGTCAGGGCGGCCAGGCTCGCGCCGGTCAGACCGGTGATCCCCGTGGTACTCAATGACGCCAGTTGAGCGGTGGTCAGGGCCGCAAGCTGGGTGACCGTCAGGAGGCTGGCTTCCGTGCTGGTCAAGGCACCCATTTCTGTCGTGGTCAGCCCTGCAATTTGCGTCGGCGTCAGCGCGGCCATCTGGGTCGCGGTGAGGATCTCAATCCCGGTGGTCGTCAAGCCGGCGAGCTGGGTGGTCGTAAGATCGCTAATCTGGCTGGCGGTGAGGGCGACCACTTGGGTGTCCGCCAGACTGCTGACTTGAGTGGTGGTCAACGCGCCCAATTGGGTGACCGTGAGCGCTGCCATCTCGGTCGTGGTAAACCCGGCCACTCCGACCACGGATAACGCCGCGAGCTGGCCGACCGAGAGGGCGGCGAGTTGACCTGGCGTCAGCGCCGCCACCTGCGTGTCCACCATGCCGCTGATCTGGGCGGTCGTCAGGGTGGCAAGCTGCGCGGGCAGGAGCGATTCAAGTTGAGTGTCGGTCAGCGTTCCGAACTGTGTTGACGACATGGCGGCCAACTGGTCGGTCGTCAAGGCCGTCATCTCAGTCGTCGTCAAGCCGCTGATGCCCGTCGCGGAGAGCGCGGCGACTTGGGTCGGCGTCAGCGCGTCCAACTGGGTGGTGCTCAATACCGCCACCTGCGTGTCGAGCAAGCCGCCCACTCCGGCCGTGGTCAGGGCGGCGAGCTGGGTCGTGGTCAACGCCGCCATTTGCGACGTCAGCAAGCCGCTGACCGTGGTGGCCGTGAGTGCCGCAAATTGGCTCGCGGAAAGCGCGGCGATTTGCGTCAAGGACAAAGCCGCCGCCTGCGTGCTGGTGAGGCCGCTGATCTGCGTGGTCGTGAGCGCCGCCAGCTCGGTGGTACTCAGTGCCGCTAGTTGCGTCGTGGAGAATGCGCCGACCTGGGACGAGGTCATGGCGGCAAACTGACTGGCAGTCAGCGCCGCGGATTCGGTCGTGGTCAACCCGCTGATTCCCGTCGTTGAAAGCGCGGAAATCTGCGTCGTGGTGATCGCGGCCAATTGGGGCAGGCTCAGCACCGCAATTTGGGTGGAGGTGAGTCCGGCCAATTCGGTGACGGTCAGCGTCGGAATCTGCGTGGTGGATAGGGCGCCCAACTGCGCCGCCGTTAGATCCCCGATCTGTGTCGGAGTCAGGCTGGCGAGTTGCAGCGTAGTCAGACTGCCGATTTCGGTGGTGGTCAACGCCGCGACTTGGCTGTCGCTGAGACTGCCAATCCCGGTGCTGGTCAGGGCCATAAACTGCGTGGTCGTTAACGCGTCCAACTGCGCCGCCGTCAATCCGCCGATTGCCGTGGTGGACAGCGCTGCAATCTGGCTTGCCGACAGGACGGCCAGTTGGGTGAGCGCCAACGCCGCCGCTTGCGTGCCGGCCAATCCGCTAATCTCCGTGACCGAGAGGAGGGAGAGTTGCGCGGTCGTCAGTGACATAACCTGAGCCGTGGTCAGCGCGCCGATTTGGGACGGCGTCAAAGCGGTCAACTGATCGGTGGACAACGCCAGCAGTTCAGTGGTGGTCAACCCGCTGACCACCTGGGTGCTCAGCGCCGGTATCTGACTGGTGGCCAGGGCGGCCAGTTGTGTCAGAGTTAATTCGACCGCTTCGGTGCTCGTCAGCCCCCGGACCTGCGTGGTGGTCAACGTCGCCAGTTGTGTCGTCGTCAATGCCGCCAATTGGGTGTCGGCCAGGAACCCAATAGCGGTGCTGGTCAACCCCTGGACCTGCGTGGTGCTCAGCCCCGCCAGTTGCGTGGCCAACAGTTGCCCCACTTGTATCGTGGTGAGCCCACCCAGTTGGGTCGAGGTCAGCACGGCAAATTGGGTGGCCGGCAGCGAGGCAAGTTGGTCACCGGTCAGTCCGCTCATCTGGCTCGCGGTTAGGACGGTGAATTGCGTGGTGGAGAAGGCCGCTAGTTGCGTCGCCGCCAGCGTGCTTATTGCGGTGCTGCTGAAACCCGTGACTTGGGCCACGGAGAGCGCGGCCAACTGCGTCACCGACAGGGCGTCAACCGCCGTCGTGGTGAGCGCCCCTAACTCGGTGCTGGTTAATCCCTCAAGCTGCGTCGTCGTCAAAACCGCCACTTGCGTGCCGGCCAAGCCGCTGATCGCCGTCGGTGTCAAAGCGCGAAGTTGGATGTCGGTCAAGGCCGACAATTGTTCCGTCGTCAGTTCGCTGATTTCAGTGCTGGTCAGCCCAACGATCTGTGTCGTGGCCAGCGCCGCCAATTGCGTTGCCGCCAGTGCGCCCAACTGGGTGTCCGCCAAAACCCCAATGCCGGTGCTGCTCAGCCCCTGAACCTGCGCGGTGGTCAAAGCCGACACTTGCGCCGCCGAAAGTTGCCCCACCTGCGTCGTTGTCAGCGCGCTCAACTCCGTCGCCGTCAGCGCCGCCAATTGCGTGCCGCTCAGCGAGACGATTTGATTCCCGCTCAAACCGGTCATCTGCGTGGTGGTCAAGGCCGCGATCTGGGTGGTGGCCAGGCTCGCCAACTGCGCCAGCGTCAGCGTTCCGATGTCGGTGCTCGTCAATCCTTGCACCTGCACCGTCGTTAGCGTCGCCAGTTCAGCCGTCGTCAAAGCGGCCACCGCCGTGGTGGTCAGTACCCCGAGTTCGGTGCTGGTCAATCCCTGAAGCTGCGTCGTGGTCAGCGCCGCCGCCTGGGTATCGGCCAGGCCGCTGAGGGTCGTCGGCGTCAGCGCGCCAATTTGGGTGGAGGTCAACACCGCCAGTTGGTCCGGCGTCAGTTCGCTGATTCCAGTGCTGGTCAGCCCGGCGATCTGCGTGGTGGCCAACGCCGCCAGTTGCGTCGTGGCCAGCGCGGCCAACTGGCTGCCCGCCAAAACCCCGATCCCCGTACTGGTCAGTCCCTGGACCTGCGCGGTGGTCAAAGCCGATAGTTGCGCCGCCGATAGTTGTCCCATCTGCGTCGTGGTAAACGCGCCCAACTCGGTCGCCGTCAATGCCGCCAGTTGCGTGCCGTTGATCGCAGCGATTTGGTCCCCGGTCAAACCGGTCACCTGCGTGGTGGTCAAAGCCGCAACCTGCGTGGTGGCCAGGCTCGCCAACTGCGCCAGCGTTAGCGTCCCGATGTCGGTGCTCGTCAGTCCTTGAAGCTGCGTAGTCGTCAAAACCCCCAATCCACTCGTCGTCAAAGCGGCCACCGCGGTCGTCGTCAGCGCTCCCACCTCCGTGCTGGTCAATGCCTGAAGCTGCGTCGTGGTCAGCGCCGCCGCCTGCGTATCGGCCAAGCCGCTGATGGTTGTCGGTGTCAGCGCCGCGAATTGAGCGGATGTCAATACCGCTAGTTGGTCCGGCGTCAATTCGCCGATCTCGGTGCTGGTCAGCCCGGTGATCTGCGTGGTGGCTAATGCCGCCAGTTGCGTCGGCGCCAGTGCCGCCAATTGGGTGCCCGCCAAGACCCCGATCCCCGTGCTGGTGAGTCCTTGGACCTGCGTGGTAGTCAACGCCGCCAGTTGCGCCGCCGAGAGTTGCCCCACCTGCGTCGTGGTCAATGCACCCAGCTCCGTCGCCGTCAGGGCCGCAAGCTGCGCGCCGCTCAGCGAGGCCATCTGGTCCGCCGTCAAGCCCGTCACTTGCGCGACGGTTAACGCCGCGATTTGCGTGGCGTCCAGAGTGGCCAGCTGCGCCAAGGTGAGGGACCCAATTCCGGTGCCCAGCCCACGAATCTGCGTCGTGGTGAGGGCGGCCAGTTGCGTGGTCGTAAGGGCGTCAACGTCCGTTGTGGTGGC
>Ga0302320_10013738_pt1 | contig 16866 bp, 7 predicted proteins | sample Bog_T0_3_FD_202130 | JGI IMG/M metagenome (GOLD analysis project Ga0302320, IMG submission 202130) | Peat permafrost microbial communities from Stordalen Mire near Abisko, Sweden - Bog_T0_3 | ecosystem: Environmental > Terrestrial > Soil > Wetlands > Peat | place: Sweden: Abisko, Stordalen Mire... | reverse complement strand
AAGGTCGATCTTCCCGGTGCCCAACACCGGCAGTGCGTCGACATGGAAAAACTGATTCGCCCGCGGCTTCCAAAGCGCCGGAAGATCGCATTGAGGCAGCTTCTCCAGCACCCTCGCGAGCCTCTCGTTCGCGAGCGTCGTGATCACCACGATGCGCTCGCCCTTCTTTTCATCCGGGAGTGACGAAACGGCAAACACCTGCTCCGTCACTCCAGCCATTTCGTGCAGCTTGTCTTCAATCTTGATGTGCGGCACCATCTCGCCGCCGACCTTGCTGAACCGCGAAAGACGGTCTGTGATGGTCAGAAATCCGTCTTCTTCCATCATCGCAACGTCCCCGGTTGTGTACCAGCCATCGCGCAGCACCTCGGCAGTTTTCTCCGGCTTGCCCAGGTAGCCCTTCATCACGTTCGGGCCTTTCACCAGCAGCATCCCCGCTGTTCCAGGGGGCACCGGTTCGCCCGTGTCCAGATCGACAACCTTCACCGACACACCCGGCAGCGGATGCCCGATCTTGCCGCGTCTTGCGCCCACCTGGCGAAAACCCGGCGCACGAAAGTCGCGTCCGTTCACCGTCACAACAGGCGAACACTCCGTGCACCCGTAGCCCTCAAGTGGTCGAATGCCGAAAGTATCTTCGAAGGCAAGCGCGACGCGCTCCGGCAGCTTTTCGGCCCCGACCAATACATATTGCAGGCTGCCAAAACTTTCCGGCGTGCACCGCCGCATGTAGGCCTGCAAAAACGTGGGCGTGGCGATCAGAAACGTTACCCGATACTTTTCAACGAGCTCACCGATCACCTGCGCGTCCAGCGGGTTGGGATGGTAAACCACGCCAACGCCGTTTGCGGCCGGCATCCACAGAGCGGCCATGAAGCCAAACGAATGAAAGAACGGCAGGATGCCCAGGATCTTGTCGCGCCCACCGAGCATGAAGATCTGCGACACCTGCTGAATGTTCGACATGATATTGAAGTGGGTCAGCATCACGCCTTTGGGATCGCCTGTGCTGCCGCTCGAAAAGATGACCGTCGCGACGCTGTCGACTGCCAGGACTTTAGCGCCGGATGATTCTGGTGCATCCAAAATGGCAGGAACTGTGCGGCGCGCGCCGAGCGCCCCGCGAAGCAGCGCGGAAGGCACGAACCATGCAAGCGCAAGCGCCGTCAGCTTTTCACTGAAACGCGGCGCGGCCAATGCGTCTTCGAGAAAAAGTGTGCGGCCAGGGATAACGAGATTTGGAAAGCGCTCGACAAATGCCTTGGAAGTGATGACCACATCGACGCCGCACTGGCTTGCACAGGACGCGATCGTTTCGCTCGACGAGGTGTAGTTGAGATTCACGGCCACGCGGCCCAGCAGCATAAGCGCATAATTGGTCAGCGCTCCCCCAACCGATGGCGGCAGCAACATGCCGACCATTTGCTGCTCGCCAATCTGACGGCGCAATTTGCGCGCGATATACATCGTTTTGCTCAGCGCCGACGCGAAGCTCACCTTTGGCGTCTTGCCGTCGGCCATCATGAAGCGCAGAGGGTGGCGCCGCGCAGTGCGTACGAACGCGCGATCGAGCGTCTTCATGCTGCGCTTGCGCCTCTGGAAGGCCTCGGCGTGCAGTTCCTGCACCGCACTGCGCACCTGGATGGCCGTCGATTCCGGCGGCATGGGCGTGCCAAAGCTCACCGTGACCGGGTAAGGAATGCGTCGCGGCATCTTCCACAAAAAGCGGCCGCGCTCAAAGCTGAAGATGCTTCCCCACACTCCGTCCAGATTCACCGGGATGATGGGAACCTCGACTCCCTTCATGATGCGTTCAAGTCCGCGCCGGAACGGCAGCATCTGGCCTGTGCGCGTAATCTGTCCTTCGGCGAAGATGCAAACCACTTCGTCCTGGCGCAACGCTTCGCTCGCGGTGTGCAGCGAGCGAATCATGTCGCGAGGCCGTTGCTCGCTCGAGATGGGGATGGCCTTCATCATCCTGGCGAACGGCTTCACGATCTTCTGTTCATAGATGCCCTTGTACATCAGAAAGCGAATCGGCCTGTCGGTAGAAGCGATCAGCAAGGCTGCATCCACAAACGACATGTGGTTGCACACCAGCAGCGCGCCAGTCTTCTCCGGAAAGTTATCGCGGCCAAGAACCTTGACGCGATAGATGGTATGCGTGATGAAAAACAGCAGAAGCCGCCCGAACCATTCCGGCAGCAAAATCAAGACATACACCGTTCCGGCAGCGGTGATCATCGAGGCCGCAAGGATGACTCCGCGGGGATCGAGATGAATGTATGCAGTAAAGACGTAGTACACGCCCGCGGACAGCGCGATGCCGACGAACGAAAGCAGGTTCGCCGCGGCGATGATGCCGCCCTTGTCTTCCTCCCTTGGGCGGTGCTGAATGAGCGCGTTGACAGGCACAGCGAAGAACCCAGCCCAGAAGCCCAGGGCGCCGAGCAGCAGCGCAGAGCCCAGCAAGCCGTGATGCGATCCACCCAGCAACAGGCCGGTGACGGTCATGCCGATCGAGCCGAGAGGAATCAGGCCGTATTCGATCTTGTTGCCGCTAACCAGCCCCGCAACCATGCTGCCTATGCCGATACCCACAGCGAGGGTGGCGTTCAGGTAACCAGTCTTGGTCTGGCCGATGTGCAACACGTCGGGACCGTAGACAACGATGGTCGAAAAAAGCAACGAGCCCAGAAACCAGAAGTAAGTATTGCCGGCGACAGCAAGAAACAGCGGCTGATCGCGCCGCATCATTTTGATTTGCTGGATGAGATCGCCGAGGATGTTGGCGCGGAATTTCTTCTCCGGCGCTGCGGCAGGCACGCGATCGACGCCCAGGCTGGTCAGCAATCCAATCAACGCCAGGGCCATCAGCACATAGCCGGCATAGATTTCATGTCCATGGAAATGCTCGGCCATGGTCGCGCCGGTGACTGTGCCGACAATGATGGCGAGGAACGTTCCCAGTTCAATGACGCCGTTGCCCCAGGACAAACGCTTGGCGGGCAGCAACTCCGGCAGCAGACCATACTTCGATGGCCCGAACAACGCGGCCTGTGTCGCCACCAGCGTAAGCGCAACAAGCGAGATGGTGAGCGAGTGCGCGGCCAGCCCGGCCGTAGCCACCACCATCGAGCCGATCTCCATCACTTTGGTCCAGATGGTGATTTGCCGCTTGCTGAATCGATCCGCCAGCCACCCGCCCGGCATGCTGAAAATCACAAAGGGGATGGAGAACATCAGCGTGACCATGGAGACGAAGCTCTCGCGCTCGTTCCTGGCCAGCCCCATGCCGACAATCATCGAAAGCAGCAGGTTGCGCAGAATGTTGTCGCTGTATGCGCCTTGAAATTGTGTGGCGATCAGCGCCCAGAACCCCCGCGTGCTGCGCACCGATTCAGCCTGCGCGGTCGGCATTTCATTGGCGCTGCTACTTATGGTTGTCGTCATATTTGGCAGGCTTGATTCTGTGGTGCTGATTGTAACTTACCCAAAGATCGATTCAGCTAGCTAGTTTCGCCATGACATTCACATCGCAATGGAATCATCAGAAAACGCTTCCTAGAGTAACTTGCGAAGCGCGGCCCCGAAGCGCGTGTAAAGAAAAGAGACGGCCAGCAGCGCCAGACCCAGCACAATGAGCGTGGTATAGCGGTCCGAAGGCGAGAAATTAAAGATGTCTATCAGCCCAATCTTGCCCACGCAAACCAGCAGCAGCCCCAGTCCAGTCAGCCGGAAGCTGCGCTCGCCAACCGCCAGCGCAAATAGAAAGACACCCAGGCCGAGCAGGCTCCATGCGATGGTGATGTGGCCCGAACTGAGCTTGAAAGCCAAAGAAACAAGTTCCAATGCAAAGGCAGCGAAGAAGAACCACTGCTCGGGGATGCGCAATAGCATCGCCAGATCCGGAGCAAGTGAGATGGTCGAGGCGGGCAGCGCGCCTTCCCTGCGCAGCAAGAAGGCAAAGGGCAGAGCGGCCAGCAGAATGATCGACGTCACACCCAGGTGGAAGAGCGGGCCATGCCAGAAATCCGTGGGACTATCGGCAAACAGATCGAGAAAGAACCCGCGCGCCACAACAGCGACAACCAGGGCCATCGCCTGAACCAGAAAAGCTCTGCGTCGCATCAGCCACGCAAGCGCAAGCAGCATCGTCGCCATTCCCGCCCAGATCGCGGTAACCCAAGCCTCACCACCCGGGACAGGAACCCAGGTCGATGGGAATCGATAAGCAAACCACAGCGCGATCGAGAGCGCGCCCAAAGAATCAGCCGCCAGACCAACGCCGTATTCACGACCAGAGCAGCGCTCGCGATTGCGCGTCCGCTCAAACAGCCAATAGCCGGCGGCCGCGAGCACCAGCACTTCAAGCAAAAGTGAGTTGGTCAAGCTGATGCCGCCCACGAAGAGAGCAGGCTGCCGCATCTGCTGAGAAAAGCCAAAGCTGTCCGGGAGATTGATGGCGAGGAAACGCCCGAAGGCGACGACGACCAGAAGAAATCCCTGCCAACGCAAAAAGCCCTTGCGGCTGAGACGGCCAATCTCAAAAAGTATCAGTCCCAAAACCGCATATGCCGGCGTGAGGAAAACGACGGAAGAGATCTCCGCGGCCACAAATGTCATCAGCAGAGTCGCCGTCCACGAATAAGCAGGAGCCACGTACCTTCCCGAACCCTCAAGAACGGTCTTGCGCCGCATTCCCGCATAGAGCAAGACGATGGAAGCAATGAGCGGCGCCTGGTGATCCCACCATCCGTGCGTCCAGGCATCCCAGAAGAAGAGTCCGGGCAGAGCAACCACAGCCAGCAGATCTGCCTGAAGCGCAAATGTCTGCGCCTTCACCCAATCCGCACCAATTCCCAACAAGAAAACCAGCCCTAACCAGCCCACAACAACCCACGGAGCGGGCAGAAACACCCACAATGCCGAAGCAGCAGCAGCCACGCCCAGCCAACTGATTACTGGCAAAGCGAAGGCCTGCCAGCCGCCCAGATCGAAATCCGATGAAGGGGCTGAGGCATTTGAATGAATGAGGCGCGGATAAAGTTCAGAGCGGATCCAATACGCTACGGCCGCAATGGCAAGCACCACAGTTTCTACTGGATGATGGCTGGGATCGGGATAGTCCAGCCGGAACAAGACGAGCGGTGCAACATGGTGAAAGGCCAGCACCATTGCCGACAGCAAACTAAGAGCATCCGCTTCAAGCGTCATTGGAGCAGAGCGAAGCAGTTGCGCAACAAGCGCAAGCAGCAGCACAAGCGCGAGCCAGCCAACCGGGACCCAGCGATCGGGAAGAGCAACCCACAAAGCCGAAGCAGCCGCGCCTGCGCCCAGCCAACTCAATAGCGGCAGTGCAAATCCCTGCCATCCGCGCACGTCAAAATCGGAAGCAGAGACAGAGTCGAGCCGAGGCAACGCGCGCGAATAAACCTCGGAACGAACCCAATAAGCGAGAGCAGCCAGCGCAAGAACAATAGTCTCGGCGGGATGATGGCTAGGATCCGGGTAATCCATTCGGAATAGGAACAGAGGACCCACGTGATGAAACACCATCACGGCGGCCGAAGCGAGAGCCAGAAGATCGGCCTGGATCGCGAGCCGGACAGCGCGGAACCAGTGTGCCGCGAAGCCCAGCGCAAGCACCAGCGCCAGCCAGCCAACCGGAACCCAGAAGTCGGGCAGCGCTACCCAGAAAGCCGCGGCGGCAGCGGCAGCTCCGAGCCAACTGGTGATGCGCAGCACGAATGCTTCGCGGTCGTCCGCGGCAATTTGCGGCCAGCGGCGCGGGTAGACTTCAGCGTGTACCCAATAAAGAATCGCGGCCAACACCAGAGCCACCGTGAGAGAAACATGATGGCTGGGGTCGGGATAGCTGAGACGGAAAAGGAGGAGCGGCAAACCTTCGTGAAAGGCCAGCACTCCGCCTGTCACCAACCCAACCAGCAAGCCCAGCCTGCGGAAGACCGGTTCGCCCAGGCGCAACCCGCAGATGGCCAGCACTTGCGCCTGCACGAGCCAAAGCACCGGCCAAGTCACGCCCTGAAACTTGAATGGCACTGCGGAGACCAGCAGTACGGTAGCAATGGTTGAGAGCACCACGAAAGCCTGCCGTCGCCGTGCGCGCACTTGGAATGCCAGGCCCATTTCGATCGCGCCCAGCGCCACAAGAGCCCAGAACGCCCACTCCGGATGCGCCGATTGATACTTGAGCAGCCCCAGTACTCCGATGGAATTCAACACGGCGGAAAGGCTCGATATGTTTTCTTCGCTCCGGTCGCGCGGTGTGCGAAGCACATAGGCCAAGCGGAAGATCAGCCAGTACAGCAGGATCAGCGCCGTCGAGGGCCAGAACTCGGTAAACGCCGCGTGGTTCTCCGGCAGTACACGCGTCAGCCACACAAGGTGGCTGAGATAGACGGCGATCAGGCCAGTCAGCTCCAGCCAGGCCCAGTGACGCAGCGTGGTGACGATCACCAGCGCCACGGCCAACACAACGCTGGCCATCAGGCTGAACCAGACATCCGCACCGGTCGCCTCCAGATGGCTGGTCAGCAGCGTTGCAAAACCCAGCAGAAAGGCCAGCCCTGTGACTGCCTGCGAGTTGTAACGCAACGAGTGTGCCACCATGCCCGCGGCCACCAGCAGCATCAAGACCAGGTCAGCGGCAAGCGAAGGCAGAACGCGCGCAGCGGAAATATGGTACATCGCATACGTCGTAAAGAAGGCCAGTGCCCACCCCCCGCCAATGCCGCCGCGCGCGAAGATGCGATAAGTCACCTTGCGCTCAAGCCAAACCCCACCCCCCAGCAGCACGAGGCTCACACTGTAGCCGCAGAGCACCTTGCCCGCCGGCCCCCAGGTCTGCAGCTTATAGGCGAGGAAAAACGCCAGTCCCACCACGAGAATCGCAACACCGAGCTTGTTGAGCCAGTTGGCGCCGAGTTTCTCTTCCAGTGAAAAGAGCGCTCCCGCCGAGACTGGCTCCGTCTCATGTGCAATGATCTTCGGCGTCTCGACCGGAGGTTTGGGAATCACTGGGCTGGGAGCCGCCGGCATCGGCGGTGGAACTGGCGCGGCTGCAGCAGGAACAGGCGGCGCGACTGGAGTCGGCGAAGGCGCGGGCGGCCTGAGTGGGGCAATCGGCGGCGACGGTGCGTGCTGTGCGGTGACTGCCTCCGCTGGTTTTGGATGAGGAGTTGGCTGCGGCACGACTTCCGGAGGACTCACGGGCCCGGTCGGTGTTGCCGGGGCCGCTGTGCTTGCCGCATTGGAGGCGGCAGCGCGCTCGAGCGTGTTCACCCGGCCCCGCAGCGTGCCAATCTGTTGTTCAAGGCCTTCAACGTCATTGCGCAGCTTATCCGCTGCGTTCCGGCCGCTGCGCCAGACCGCAAACAGAATGATCCCGAAGAGCACAGTGAAGAATGCTTCCATAAGGACAGTTGGCGGAATTATACTGCGAATCCCTCGCTCACTCGTGAATTGCAGAACTTCCGGCAACCAGCAGGCGGCAAGCAGCCTTCCCGAAATTGGCGAATTTCAGGTGGGCACTTTGCCCTCCCCGGCGTAACTTCTAGTAGTGAGTCACAAGAGGGGTGGTTGAAACCATGAGCGTTATTACGGAACTGCTGGACGGCATCGCTCTCCCGATGATGGTCCGGGTAAGGCAGGAATTCCCGGCACTGCGGGTCCCCAGCGTCGCCGCTGCCTTGCGCGATCAGATGCGCAAGCCGGAGATCGCTCAACGCGTCAAACCCGGCATGCGCATCGCCGTGGGTGTCGGAAGCCGGGGCATGACCGAAATAGCTCTGATTGTCCGCGTCACCGTCGAGGAACTGAAGCGGCTTGGGGCTGAGCCTTTCATCGTGCCTGCCATGGGAAGCCACGGAGGCGCAACAGCCGAAGGGCAAAGGCAAGTACTCGCAAGCCTCGGAGTGACCGATGATAGCGCCGGCTGTCCGATCATCTCCGACATGGATGTTGTCGAAGTCGGCGTTCTCGAGAACGGCCTTGCCGTGCTGGTGGACAAACACGCATACCAGGCCGACGGGATCGTCGTCATCAATCGCATCAAGGCGCACAACGCATTCAGCGGCTCCAACGAAAGCGGCTTGGTGAAGATGATCACCATCGGCCTAGGAAAGCAGAAAGGGGCCGACGCTGCTCACGTGCTCGGTTTTGGGCGCATGGCCGAGCTCAGCGTCGAAATGGCCAAACTCAAGCTGGCCAGGCTCCCCATCCTCTTTGGCGTCGCGACTGTTGAGAATGCCTACGATCGCGTAGCAAGGATCGCGGCGATTCCCGCCGAGCAGATCGTAGATACCGAACGAAAGCTTCTGGCTGAATCAAAGACCCTCATGCCCCGGCTCTCGTTGCAGCCGTTCGACATACTGGTAGTAGACCAGTTGGGCAAAGAGTTTTCGGGCGGCGGCATGGACCCCTACATCACCGGGCGCGCTCCAACGCCTTTTCTCGATCCGGGGCCCTCGGCCACGCGCGTGGTAGTTCTCGACGTAACAGACCGCAGCCATGGAAACTGTTGCGGAGTGGGCATGGCTGACATTACAACTCGCCGCCTGTTCAATAAGATGGACTTGGAATACACGTACGCCAACGTTTTGACCTCGACGGTAACAGCATCTGCGCGAGTCGGTTTAATCATGGACTCGGATCGGCTCGCCATTCAGGCGGCAATGAAGACCTGCAACGTTCCGGACTCCAGCAAGAGCCGAATGGTCCGCATCGCCAACACGCTGCATGTTGCGGAGATGCAAATCTCCGAGTGCATGTTGGAAGAAGCCCTGCATCATCCCAGCATCACTTTGGTCGGCGAACCGCAGCCGTGGCCTTTCGATGCGGTTGGGAACCTGCTGAATCTCGGCGTTTGGCATCGCCCCGCGCAGTAATCCTCAGTCCCCCAAGACCGGCGAATCGCAATTCCGTTCATCGCTTGACAAGCGCATCACCCGAAATCTAGTGTTTCGAATTGCAATTTATTTCTCTTTCGATGCTCTGCTGGAACAGACACCCCGGAGTTGACCTCATGAAGCTCAATGTCTTGATTTTTTGCCTGCTTGCATCTTCCGCAACCGCTTCTGGGGCCCAAGCCACCGCTCCTCCAACGCCAAGGCCATCGCCTGACGTCGTCGCCGGCATTCCCGTCAACTACGACGAAGCCAAGGTGGGCACGTACACTTTGCCCGATCCCTTGAAGCTCAACGATGGCAAGACTATGCGCAATGCAAAGACCTGGTTCGCCAAACGCCGCCCCGAAATCGAGCAGCTGTTTCTCACGCAGCAATACGGGCGCGATCCAGGCCGGCCCGCTGGAGAAGCGTTTGAAGTAACCGACAAGGGAACACCCGCACTGAACGGAAAGGCCATCCGCAAACAAGTAACGATCCGGTTCTCCGAAGACAGGAGTTGGCCAACGATCAATCTGCTCATTTATCTGCCCGCGGCTGCAAAAGGGCCGGCGCCCGTGTTCTTCAGCATCAACTTCGGCGCAGTGCAGAATGCCGTCGAAGATCCGGGCATTCTGCCTGATGAAGTATGGGACCCCAAGACCAACACCAAGGTTCCAGCGCCGAAGGGACGCGGCTTTGGCCGTTTGAATATCGAGCCATTTCTCGACGCCGGCATCGGCGTTGCAACCTTCTATTACGGTGACGTCGATCCGGATGACCTGAATGGTTTCAGCAACGGCATCCGAGCGCGCTATCTCAAACCCGGCCAGACCGAACGCGCACCGGACGACTGGGGCTCAATCGCCGCGTGGGCCTGGGGCATGAGCCGCGTTGAAGATTACTTCGAGACTGACAAAGGCATCGATGCAAAGCGAGTTGCAATCCATGGCGTCTCGCGGCTTGGCAAGACCGTGATGTGGGCCGGCGCGCACGATCAGCGTTTTGCCGCCGTAATTGCCAGTTGTTCGGGCGAAGGCGGCGCGGCTCTCAGCCGCCGCAACTATGGCGAGACCATTGCGCACCTCACCGCGCCCACGCGCTATCCCTATCAGTTCGCGGCAAATTACGCGAAGTATGGCGGGTTCCCTGATACCGCACCGATGGATGCAAACCTGTTGGTCGCGCTGATTGCCCCGCGCCCTTTGCTGCTTCAAACCGGCAGCACGGATAACTGGTCCGACCCCAAAGGCGAGTTTCTGGCAGCAGTATCGGCCGGCCCCGTTTACAAACTTCTTGGAAAAGATTCGCTCGACACCGATGTGTGGCCAGCCGCGAAAACTCCCATCTTGCATGATCTTGCCTATTACATGCACGAGGGCGGCCACGGCATGGTGCCCACCGATTGGGACATCTACGTCCAGTTCCTCAAAATGCATCTGCACCCGTAGCAGTAGCTCGCGCACTTGCCGGGCGTCGTCGTGATTGTTCACGGCCAGCGAGCAGGAGAGAAGACCATGCGCAGGAACAAAATTGCGTTGATGGCCGTTGCCGTCGCCTTACTCACCGCTTCAACCACGGCAACGTCGCAAACTGCGACGGACACATTGGCGCAAGGTTTTGTGACTCCCCCCGATTCCGCCAAGCCCCGCACCTGGTGGCACTGGACCAATGGAAACGTCACGGAAGACGGCATCACCAAAGACCTTGAATGGATGAAGCGCGTCGGCATCGCGGGCTTCCAACTTGTCGATGTTGCGGCAGGCAGGGGCCAAGAGGTCGATAAGAAGATCAACTTCGGCACACCGGAGTGGTATCACGCCGTGCGCCATTCTGCGGAAGAAGCAAAACGGCTTGGTCTCGAAATGTCCATCTTCAGCTCAGCCGGATGGAGCGAGGCCGGAGGGCCGTGGGTCCAACCGCAGCAGGCGATGAAGCGGCTGGTGTGGAGCGAAACGGCAGTTGAAGGCCCTGTAACGTTCCATGAAAAACTTCAACAGCCGCCTTCCAACGAAGGGCCGGTGCGCGATTTAGCCACCGGTCCGCAATCCGACACACCCAGGTTCTATCGCGACAGCGCGGTCCTCGCCTGGCGCACTCCGGCGAGCGAAGTGCCGATGGCCTCCTTGCATCCGAAGGCGACCACAAGCAACGGGCCAATCGATGCCGGCCCGCTGCTCGACGACAGTCTGAACACTTCTGTGAACATCGCCGCGCCCAAAGACGGCAGCCCAGCATGGCTTCAGTATGAGTTTGAAAAGCCATTCACCGCTCGCGCTCTCAGCCTCGGTTGCCGCAGCAGAACTCCTGTCGGCCGCGTCCTCGCAAGCGACGACGGCATCAGCTTTCGCACCATCGCCGTGACACCCGGCCCGCAGGGCTACCACGGCGCCGCCATCAGAACCTTCGCATTCCCCGCAGTGACGGCCAGGTTTTTCCGCATCGAGTTGGGTGGCGCTGGCCTTCTGCCCGCCGCGGTCATCCACGGCGGCCCGGCGATTCCGGCAGCGCAATATACCTTGACCGAAGCAATCTTCTTTTCCGATGCGCGCGTCAGCCGTTGGGAAGACAAGGGAGCCTTCGGCAGCCTCATGGATGTCTACGATGCGGTTCCCACGCCAGCCGCTCCCCAAGATGCGGAGATTTCTCGTGCCAACATCGTCGATCTGACCGGGAAACTCGACAAGGATGGCATCCTGAATTGGGATGTTCCGGCTGGCAAGTGGACCATTCTGCGCATGGGCTATGCGCTCACCGGCGCAACCAATCGTCCCGCGACACCGGCCGGCCGCGGTTACGAGGTGGACAAACTCAGTGCGAAGTATGTGGAGCAATACTTCCACAGCTACATGGACCCAATTCGCGAGCACCTCGGAGATCTTACCGGCTCGACCCTTCAGTACATGACCATGGATAGTTGGGAAGCCGGCATGCAGAACTGGACCGACGACATGATCTCCGAGTTCCAGCGCCGCCGCAGTTACGATCCGACCCCCTATCTGCCCGTCCTCGCCGGCCATGTCGTCGAAAGCGCCGATACAAGCGACCGCTTTCTATGGGATTTCCGCCGCACCCTCGCGGACATGTTCGCGGATAACTTCTACGGAACCATGGACAATGAGCTGCACAGAAATGGCATGCGCGCCTACGCGGAGGCTTCCGGCGTGGCTCTTGAAATCCCCGAAGATACATTGCTGAACAAGAGTTATATTGACATTCCGATGGCTGAGTTCTGGGTCCATGCGCTTCATCCCGAGTCGATGTACTACGCGGACGTTCGCGGCGCAGCGTCTGCCGCTCATGTCTATGGCAAGCCAATCGTCGCCACCGAGTCCTACACCGGAGGTGGATACGAATCCCCTTACACGCTGAAGAAGATCGCCGACTACTGGTTCGCGCAAGGCGTCAATCGGCTCGTCTTCCACACTTCCGCCGAGCAGCCCCTCGATACCAAGCCCGGCAACACCATGGTCGGAACCCACATCAATCGCAACATCACCTGGGCAGAGCAGGCCGCGCCGTTCATGACCTATATCGCCCGCACTTCCTATATGCTGCAGCAGGGAAATCCAGTCGCCGATCTTGCCTATCTGCTTCCCGAAGGTGCGCCCTCCACGATGCCTTTCTGGGGCGCCGGTCTTCTGCCTGCACCGCCCGCCGGTTACGACTACGACTACCTAAATACGGACATCCTCCTGCACCACGCCAGCGTTACTGCCGACGGCGGAATCCACATCGACGGAAGCGGCACCCTTCCCGATGGCATGAGCTACAAGCTTCTCGTTCTCCCTCCAACCACCCAGATGACGCCAGAGGTGCTGCAAAAGCTCCACGATCTCGTCGCCGAAGGCGCAACCATCGTCGGACCCCGGCCCACCAGCTCGCCGAGCCTTCAGCATCGCCCCGATGCCGACGCGGATGTCCATGCCCTCGCCACAGATCTATGGGGTGACTCGGACGGCGTCACCAACACCCAGCACGCATTCCGCAAAGGCATGGTCTACTCCGGCGTGGCCCTTGATGAAGTCCTCAACCGGCTCAAGACTCAGCCCGACTTCGCTTCAAGCGGAACGTTAGGCGTCTCACCTGTCTGGATTCATCGCCGGACCTCGGACGCGGATATCTATTTTGTTGCGAACCAAACCGACGCACCCCAGCACATCGATGCGCGGTTCCGCGTCGCTGGAAAGAACGTCGAGATTTGGCGACCGATGACCGGGGACATATCCGCGGAAGTTGCCGGTGAAATGGACGCGTTTTCGGCAAGCGCCTTCGAAGACCGCAGCGGCAATCGCCATCCCGCCATCGAGCCGGCAGCTTACATTGAAGCGTCCGGTTTCACCACAGCCCCGCTCGATCTCGCCGAGCGTGAATCCGTCTTCGTCGTCTTCCGAAACGCCTCGACTGTTGCTTCGCACGCCGCGGCTCATCCCATCGAGACGACGCTCAACACTCTCGCCGGCCCCTGGACCCTTTCGTTTCCCGCAAACTCCGGCGCGCCGGCCAGCATTCAATTGCCTGCTCTCAATTCGTGGACATCGAATGCCGATCTCGGCGTGAAATATTTTTCCGGAACCGCAACCTACACCAAAGTCGTGCAAGCCCCGCCGTCCTGGTTTCATCCCGATCAGCGTATCGTTCTCGATCTGGGCAAGGTGCGTGACATTGCCGAAGTTGCCGTCAATGGAAAATCGGTAGGAATGGTCTGGGCGCCTCCTTACCGGCTCGACATCACCTCCGTATTGAAACCTGGCGTGAACCGGCTTGAGATCGAGGTCACAAACGAGTGGACCAACCGGCTCATCGGCGATCGTCTCTTGCCGCCCGGAAAACGTTTGTTGTCTCAGGTAGATGTGGCGCCGCCGCAAGCAGGCAATACAGGCTTCTTCGGCGGCCCTCAGCAGCCCATCGAGTCCGGGCTGCTCACCACTGTCAGTTTGGTTGCAGAGCGAACCCGCTGAGGCGGTCAAGGTAGCCCGCTCAGCGAGGCTTGCGTTCGAGCGCCCGGATCGATCCCCTGCAAATCCACAGAGGGATGCAGCCGAACACACCGAAGCTACAATCGATGAGCCGCCAGCCGAGCGGTATCCCGCGAATGGGTCCGGCAATGAGCGCAAGCGGAATCACTCCCGCGCAAGCGATCAGGCCGAAGGTAATCACCCACTTGTTGCGCACCGGATCGAGATACGGGCCCACGAACGCAACGGCGATGACAAGGTGCGCAAATGCGAGCCAATCCGTACCGTAGGCGAGGAAGGGATAGCGACCGTTCGTAACCGAGAGCCCTTCGTTCACCCGTTCAATCCAGGGAAGCAGATGAGCGGATTCCGCAATCGGCTTTAGCCAGTTTCCATGTAGGAGGGAAACTAACCAGCCCAACTCGGTTTGAATCGGGAAGGCCGTCACGCCGCTTAAGACCAGTCCAATGATGAAAACGGCGAGCCAGAGGCGGATGCGTCGAAGATGATCGAGTTGCGTCATAGATGAGGTCAGTGCAGCGGGTTGGGGGCAAGCGCATCGGCCGGTTGGATTGTCGATACCAATTTTACGTTTTGAGGAACCCTTCCGTAGCGAACATCAGATGAGGGAGGCGGACGGGTTTCCCATGCGTCTTCGATCCGGTACTCTTTTCTTCCTCGAGTGACGCGTGAGAGAACCCCTTCAAGCAATGGTGTCACCCGCGTCAGTTGTCGAGCCCGAATCAGCAGATCCCACAGTGGTTCGAACTTCTTCCACCCAGCCGCATAGAAGAAGTGTTTGGCCTGGTGTTTCACCGTCCCATGATGCAGCGATGCTCGTGCAATCGAGCCCCACCGGTAGAACTCACGATATGCCCAGTCGTAGCCTTCCTTCAGAGCCTCCGGTTTGAGTTTCGCCGGCCGATAGACGACGTGTCTTGTATCGTAAAGGTTCCAATCGCGGGTCAGCATCCGGCCTTCGCTCGTCATCCGTGCATGAAGCTGCGTGCCGGGATAGGGCGTCTGAATGTGAAACGTCGCCGTGGTAATCCCGCGATCCACCGCCCAATCGACCGTGCGCTGAAACACGTCTTGTCCATCGTCATCCATACCAAAAACAAAGCTCCCGTTGATCATGATGCCCAGCGAGTGCAGTCGATCCGCAACCGCCTTGTAGTCGCGGCCAAGGTTCTGCCTCTTGTTGCTTCGTCTCAGGTTCTCGGGTGTGAGCGTCTCAAAGCCGACAAAGATACTGCGCAGGCCCGCCTCCGCGGCACGCTCGATCAGGTCGCCGCGCAGAATTGAATCCACGGTCGCCGCGCCCTGGAACAACCGCCTCATGCCCTTCATGCCTTCGAAGAGCGCTTCCGCAAATCGACGGTCACCGAGCAAATGATCGTCGAGGAAATAAAGATGGCGGCCCGGCAACCGCTCAATCTCGGCCAGAGCATCGTCCACTCGCTGTGTATAAAACCCTCGGCCGTTCTGAAAAAATGCGTCCTTGTAACAGAAATCGCAATGCTGTGGACATCCGCGCGTCACAACAATCGAGTTGGGTACAAGGTAGTAGCTTCGCTTGATAAGATCGCGGCGAATGGGCGGGACGCGCTCCAGCGTTCGGCCTGATGTCGACGCATAAACTTTCTCCGGCCTCCCCGCGCGAAAGTCCGCGAGAAATTGCGGAAACGTCTGCTCTCCTGGTCCCAGAAAGATAGCATCTGCGTGCGGTGCAGCCTCTGCGGGAAGCGAGGTGACGTGCAACCCTCCGAGGCAGACAAATGCTCCCTGTTGCCGATAATGATCTGCGATCCGGTTCGCGCGATACGCGTTGGTGATGTACACCTGGATCACGACCAGGTCCGGCGAGTCATCGAGTGTCAGCGGCTCCACATGCTCATCCACAATCACCGCGTCGTCGCCGGGATCCAGATAGGAGGCCAGCGTTGCCAGCCCAAGCGGAGGAAACAGCGAATACTTGATGGGACGCCAGTAGGGATCGGTTGCCTCAGTCAAGGCAGGCAAAATGAACTTGGCGTGAATCGTCCGCGAGGCTCGCGGCGGACGCGCATCGGTCGCGGTCATCGCGCGCCGCCCATCGTGAGCGCGGCCGTTTCCTGCACACCGCCAAAGCGGCGCTCCCTGCGGCTGAATTCGTCCAGTGCGGCATCGACATCGGCAGCGTCAAAATCCGGCCACAAGCGGTCCGTAAAAATGAGCTCAGCATAAGCCGACTCCCATAGCAGGAAGTCGGACAGGCGCTTCTCACCGCCCGTGCGAATCAGCAGATCGACATCGCCGCTCGCCGCCGTCAGCGTCTGCTTCAGCGCAAACGTCATCTCGTCGGCCGAAGGCGGCAGGATTCGGTAAAACCCTGCGGCAACTTGTGCCGCGGCACGCGCAATGGCATCGCGGGAAGAGTAGTCAATGGCCACTCGCAGATGAAGGCGCTGTCCACTCGCAGTCGCAGACTCGGCCTTGTCGATCTCGCGCAGTGCGGATGCTTCCAATCGATCGCGCCGTCCAATCACCTCAAGCCGCGCGCCCCGCTTGCGGAGTTGTTGGGTCTCCAGACGCAGGAAAGCCCGCAACAGCCAGAAGATGCCCCGCACCTCAGAGGCAGGCCTTCGCCAGTTGTCAGAGGAGAACGCGTAGACCGTCAGGCAGCCGATGCCCACGTCTTCCGCGCGCTCCACGACACGCCGCAAAGCGGCCACCCCAGCACGATGCCCGGCTATGCGAGGCAACCCGCGCCGCATCGCCCAGCGCCCATTGCCGTCCATGATGATGGCTACGTGCAACTCTTTCCGGCGTTCGCTTTGCATTGCAAAGTGATTAGGCGATGAATAGGAGCTTTGCATGGTAAAGTTACCTCTCAAAAAAACTTAGGCTCGCGTGGGCGCCAACCCGCGCATCAGGCTGGCCCCTTGTGCTTTCTCGCTCCCCTTCGCCGCGTCCCTGACAACCTGTTCCAGCGTCGAAAGATACTCGAGATAGCGCTTGCG
>Ga0302320_10013737_pt1 | contig 16867 bp, 14 predicted proteins | sample Bog_T0_3_FD_202130 | JGI IMG/M metagenome (GOLD analysis project Ga0302320, IMG submission 202130) | Peat permafrost microbial communities from Stordalen Mire near Abisko, Sweden - Bog_T0_3 | ecosystem: Environmental > Terrestrial > Soil > Wetlands > Peat | place: Sweden: Abisko, Stordalen Mire... | reverse complement strand
CGCCAACCTCCGCGACCTTCGCTCTCAGGCCGGCCAGATCGGCGCCGCTCGCCACTTCGCGCTCTTCCGCGCCGCTCGCGTAGTAATCGCGTCCGCGCCATGTCAGCTTGAGATTGTCGAAACTCACGCGCCCGTTGCCGCGCGACCCGCCGCCGCCCAGCGCATCATCCTGGAGCAGCGCAAGACCCTGCACCAGCAGCGCGGGCAATACCGCATCTTCCGCACAAAGCAGATCGAGCACCATGCGGATCTTAAATCGCGCGCCCGCAGGCACGCGTTCGAGAGTCCGCGGATTCGCCTGCGACGTAATGCGATCGATCGCATTTTCGCTCTTCACTTCGGTGAGCTCATCGTCGAGATTCTCGCGCATCTGCGGCGTAATGCTGCCCGCGATCAGCGGCGCGTCGAACACACTGAGCCGAGCCGGTGTCGCATGCACGCCGCTCTCATCGCCGCCGCCGGCCTTTTCCATGCGGCCCGGGCTGCGACCAAACAGAATGCAGATTTCGTCGTCGGGCCGGTCGCTCTGGTGGATGCGAACTTCCTGTCCCTTGCGCTTCGAAATATAAACCAGCTCGGAAGGCACCGCCATCCCGGTGGCCTGTTCGAGCAGCGAACGGATGCGTCCGCGGAGCGAACTGCCAGGCACATACGGCCGCCCCTGTGCATCCTTCACGACCGGATTATCCGCGCCGCCAATCTCAAGCGAGCCCTTGCCCGCGCCGACATGCAGACCGGATTCGCAGAGCATCTCGCCTTCGAGGATCAGCTTGCCGATCAGCTTCAATTCCGTTTGTGTGGTGTGCGCACTCATGTCCTGATCCTTGTTTACTCGTTGTAGGCGACGATCGCTTCGAACAGATCCCGAAAACGTTCGTAGCCGCGCGCTTCGTTCTTCCGCGTGACCTGCAGCAGCAGCCGTTCGATCTGATCCAGGCTGCGCAGCCCGTGCCGCGCAATCGTATAAGCCAGCCGCGCGCGCAGCATCACAAATTCGTGCTGCCGTTCGTTCTCCGACGCGCGCGTCGCCCGCCGCACGGAGTTGTAAAGCCGCCGCAGCGTGCTGCGCGTGCCCGAATCCATATCGCGAATCCGCACCACTACCGCGTGAGCCTGATTATCCAGATACAAACTGTCGTTGATCAGCTTCTCGAGATCGATATCCTGGGGGAAATCGAAACGTCCGCCGCCCGGCCGCGGACCGCGATCGCCGCCCGGACGACCCTCGCCCGATCGACCCTCCGGACGTCCTTCACGACGCCCCTCTGGCCGGCCACCTTCGCGTGGCGCACCGCCTTCACGCGGAGCCCCGCCTTCACGCCGTTCGCCACCCGGTTTTCCGCCACCCTGTCCCGGCGGACGCCCACCTTCACGCGGACCTCTGGCCTCGCGCGGAGGCCGGTTTTCACGCGGCGCGCGCTCGCCCTGTCCGGAAGGGGCCGAGGCGCCGGAAGCCGGGCCCAGCGGTTTATTAGCGATACCTGAAGCCAGTTGCGCCGCCAGGTCGGCTACGGCGGGTTTATCTTGCGGTGTATTGGACTGTTCGTCAGCCATATTGATCTCTCTCTAATCTCTTCCGGCGTTAGTCTTCGAGCAGCCGCGCCCATTCGAGCGCAACCAGACCTTCCGGTTTCAATCTCAGCTTGCCGCGCGATTTGCGGCCCGTCATTTCCTTCATCAGATTCGCCCGCAGCTTAAGAAACTCCCGCTCGCGGCGATTCGCCACACCCGAAAAACGCCGCTGAAAACGCGCCGCGCGAACCATCAGGCGCTCATCGCCGGTGCCATCGGGATCGGGCGACTCCACCTTACGATACAGGTTCCGCAGCTGCACCAGAAAATGCTGGCCGCCGTGAAACTCTTCGTTCAGCTGCACCAGCGCATCCTTCAGTTCGGCTGCGTCCTTCCACTGCTTCCATTCGAGAACATGATCGAGGATATAGAAGCAATCCTTATCGGTAGCCTTCGCCACCGAAAGATCGCGCGTGCTCGCTTCCCAGACGCGCGCCAGTGGCGTCGCCGGTTCGGCCAGCGTCAGCGCCATGGTCAGCGTTCTGGCTTCGGCTCCTGGCAGGTCTTTCAGATTCTCTTCGGCGAAACGCGCAAAAACGCGTTCCAGTTCACGCGCAAATCCGGCCAGCGCATCCCAGCTTCCGAACAACGCGAAATCCGCGCTGCCCGCTTCGAGCACCGTTACGCGCCGGAAATAGTCGGCATGCGAACAGAGCAATTCAATTTCGCCCGCCAGAAACTGCTGATACGTCATCGAGAGGCTCACGTGCTCTTCCACGCTTGAAGCTCGCCGGATGCGATTGCCGTAATCGTCGATCTCGCCGCGCAGCACGCCCCATAACTTGGCGCCTGAAGACCGCAGCGCCAGTTCTTTCGGCGTTGCCGGAATATCGCCATTCCTGGCAGCATGACGCGCCATCGAAATACTGGCTAATGAAGCGTGTCCACCCAAATCCCAGCGCAGTACCGACGGATCGGTCTCCGCTTCGGGCGCCGCAATCAGCGCCGCAAAATCGAAACTGAAGGCGACGGCCGCCGCATCGCGCAGATTGCGCGGAATACGGTCCGCACTCGAAACGGGCGCGGCTGCCGGTTCAAAGAAACCTTCGGCGGACACGGCGGGCCGCAAACTGATGCGCAGCCCTTCACTCAGCCGTTTGCGCACGACGGTCCAATCGCCCAGATTTTCCGTGGAGCTCCATACAATCCGAACTCGGCCGCCGGTCGCCTCGCTCAGCACCACATTGGCTCGGGTCAGAAATTCGCCCGCCTGATCCGCCCGTTCCCGATCCGGCAAAATCGCCAGAAACCGACCACCGCCCGAAGAACCCAGCAGCAGCGGAGGCAACTGCAACGTAGCGAGCAACGCGCGCGGCAACACTTCACCCAGCAGATTGAGCCAGGTAAGGCGTGCTTCAAACGCACGATTGTCGCGATCGGCCGGCCCTGCGAGCAGAAATTCTTCCGTGCCCGTGAGCCTGCCCTGCACCAGTATTTGCGAAGACATTGCGAGAACCTTCCGTTAGGCTATCACGCGACGCTACCGTAGACCCCCTTTACGTATTTTCCCTGGCACGCACCCCTTCAAGTGCGATATACATATCTGTTATGTTCAGAGCCCACCATTTTGACCGCAACGTCGACCGCGTCGCCAATCGCAGAGCCTTTCTCTCCACCCTCATGGGAGCCGCCGCCGCAGGCGCGCTGACCCAGGCCGCTCACGCACAAACCGTCAATCCCGTCCCTGCCCCGCGTGACTGGTCCGGCAACGCGCCGGTCCAGTATCCCGATCCCGATGTCATCGCGCTCGACAAGCGCTTTGAACCCTACATCATCGGCAACACGCCGATGCAGCGTCTCTTCACCGGCACGTTCTGGGCGGAAGGCCCGGCATGGAATGGCGTTGGCCGCTACCTGGTGTGGAGCGACATCCCCAACAATCGCCAGATGCGCTGGACCGAAGAAGATGGCAAAGTCAGCGTCTTTCGCAATCCCTCGAACTACAGCAACGGCAATACCTTCGACTACCAGGGCAGGGAACTGTCGTGCGAACACGGTGGGCGACGCGTGGTCCGCTATGAGTACGATGGCACTCAAACCGTCATCGCCGACCATTTTGAGGGCAAGCGCTTCAATTCGCCCAACGACATCGTGGTCCATCCCGATGGCGGCATCTGGTTCACAGATCCCACCTACGGCATCATGGGAAACTACGAAGCCTACAAGGCCACGCCCGAACTAAAACAGGCGGTCTACCGCGTCGATCCCCAGACAAAGCAGATTGCCAAAGTCACCGAAGATGCCGATCAGCCTAACGGAATCTGCTTCACGCCGGACTATAAGAAACTCTACGTGGCCGATACCGGCGCGCCGCAGAACGTGCGCGTCTACGACCTCAATGGCACGAAGCTGGCCAACGGCAAGAACTTCGTGCAGCTCGACATCCCCGGCACCACCACCAAATCCGCGCCCGACGGCATTCGCTGCGACGTGGACGGTAACCTCTGGTGCGGCTGCCGCCCCGGCGTCCAGATCGTAACGCCTGGCGCCGAAAGAATCGGTATCATACGGCTGCCGGAAACCTGCGCCAACATTTCGTTTGGCGGACAGAAGCGCAATCACCTTTTCATGGTTAGCAGCCAGAGCCTTTACGCAGTCTATGTAGGCACGCAGGGCGCCCACATCTGCTAGCCGTCCGCCAGACACGCCAGCACTAACGCCTGACGTTCCTCGCCAGTTGCAGGAGCCGCGAACTGATTCGCAGGTGCTTCATCTTAGCCGCGTCGGAATTGATTTCAATGCCCACCCGGCCACCGTCGGTACGAAGGCTCGCAATGCCCCCCTCCGCAATGAAGTCGCTGGTATCGCCTACCGAAAAGACGCTCCGGTCGCCCAGGCTTTCGAGAATCGTGCGCAGCCGCAGGTGCTCGGAAGAACTGATATAAAGAATCTGGCAATCGCCAGCCTGTCGCCCATCCGCAATCTCGCGGATCACAAAGGTGCGCCCTTCCACCACCTTCCCTTCCACCAGGCCTTTCAGCGTCTCTCCGAAGGGATTCTGGCCGAGTACGCAAATCGCGATGGGCTCCCGCGGGCTCCTGAACGTCTCCGCGGGCCATTCGACGAAGCTGGCGAAGCTGGATACAAAGCCGGCTTTCACCTGATATTCATCCATCGTCTGCGCGCTGGCAAGGCTTGCCAGCAGTACAAAGGCAGCGCGCGCGATTCTGAGTCCCCTCATCATGACCGGATCAGTGGCTCCGCCAGGTCAGCTTCGCGAAAACGCTGCGGTCGACCTCTCCCGGTCCGAACAAACCGGTATCGTCCAAAAACTCGAAGTGCGGCCGGCTGGTAAGATTCTGACCGGTCACACTGAACTCCACAAACTCGCCTAAACGCCAGCCCACTCGCGTGTCGACCCGAACGTAAGCGGGTACGGCTTGCGAACTCAGCGCCGCAACGTACTTGAGACTGCCATCCCATTCGAAGTTTTTCCGCAAATTCAGCATCGAGCGGATTTCGAATTGTTGTTTCGGCGAGTCTCCCGGGGTGTCGGTGATCGTAGTATCGGTACCGCCCTGATCGCGCGCCACAAACAAACGCATGGCGGAATAACCTGGACTGATCTTCCATCTGTGGGTCGCCTGCCAGTTGGCGAAAACCTCGAAACCATAATCGCTGGCGCGCGCGAGGTTACGGTACTCCTCCGGTATGGTGAGTTGGCCATAGGCAACGTACGGAGTTCCCTGTTCGTTGCTCACCAGATTGCGATAGAAGTTCAGGAACGTCGTGGCGTCCAGTGACAGTCGCGGATTCAGCTGCGCGCGGTAACCGGTCTGATAACCCGTCATTTGCTCGGGCTTCAGAGTGGGGTTCCCCTGCAGCACCAGGGTTGCCTCGCCCACTCCGGGCACCGGCACGTAGCCCAGCGTGTAACTAACGTAGTTTTCCACCGCGTTCGGCTCACGCACCGCCTGGGAAGCGGATGCCCATACACTCTGCCGCGCGTTCATCGCCCATAACAGCTGGGCGCTCGGCTCCAGTTCAAAGCCTGTGTAGGCGTTATGCTCCAGCTTGCTCCCCAGTGTCAGGAATACCGATTTCGCCACCTGAACCTCGTCCTGCACGAACACCGAAAAAAGGTTCACCGATTGCGTAGCCAGATTGATCTGCGCCGCGGCGCTCGTTGTTGGCCGAAGGCTGTCGCGGGAGAATCGATAATCCAGACCCCAGACGATGTCCTGCCGCGATCCGACCGCGATGTGGTGTTCGAATTGCGCGTCAATCACGTTGTCGAATTCCCTCACCCCTCGCTGGTTGCGGTCCATGATACTGTCGTAAACCTGAAACGAGGTTGTCGAGCCGCCGGCCAGAGTATGGTCCCACTTTGCCAGCACGTCTCCGGAACGGTTCGTCAGAGGTGCATTGCCGGGGGATAGCACCGGTACATAAGTCGTGACGGCTTCGGCGGGCGTTCCTCCGCTGCCCGAAATGAAGTCTCCCTGCACGGACAAAGTATCGTGCGTAGAAAGCCCCCAATCGGAGCGGAAGCCCCCGTGAAGTGTGTGCCAGGCGTCGGCCGCCGTAGCTCCGCCGGGCAACGGCGAGCCCGCCGTATCGAAATATTTTCCGAAAACCCGGAATGCGCCCGATGAGCCCGCATCCCCGCCATACTGTGCAAGTCCCTGCGCCACTTCGTGCGAACCACCGCCGCCGCTCACCACCGCGCCCTTGGTATCCGCTGCGCTTTTCGTGATGATATTGATCACTCCGTTGACCGCGTTCGCGCCCCAGATGGTCCCTCCCGGTCCGCGAATCACCTCGATCCGCTCGATATCTTCCAGCGGGACGTCGATCTGGTCCCAGTTCACGCCGGATGTGAGATCCACGTACGCGGTGCGTCCATCGATCAGCACCAGCACTTTGTCCGAAGTCATGGAGTCGTTGAAGCCACGTATCGTGATGGCCCATTCATTGGCGTTGACCTGCGCCACTTCCACCCCCGGCGCCATTCGCAGAAGGTCTGGTATATTCGTCGCTCCGGAGCGGCGTATGTCTTCCTGATTGATGACGAACACGGCCGCCGCGGTCCTCGCCAGGCTCTCTTCCTTCTTCGAGACCGATGTCACGTCGATCTTCATCAGATCTTCGAGACTGGCCCCCGCCAGAGCCGGAGCCCCGCTTCCCTGCGCATGCACGAACGGTGCGGCAAGGGCCGCCACCGCCAGGATAAACCCCGTACGGGCGAGCCACGTCGCCGTCTTTGTTCCCTTCAACCCTCGTATCATAACTGTTTTCTCAATTGGATTTCCCGCTCACGAAGAATGCGTGAGGGTTTCTGCCTCCGCGGCCGCACCCTGTTCCCCGCCGCTCGCCGGCGACGAGGCAATCGATCCTTGCGGCGCTTCCGTTCGCCCTTCCAGCTGCCGGAAACCACTCTTCAGCTGTTCCACCTCAACCAGCGCAGGCACGGCCTCCGAACTCACCGGTTTCGAGAAGTAATAGCCCTGTGCGCGTCCACATCCAAGCGCCAATAATCTCTGCAGCTCGCCCTCGGTCTCCACACCCTCCGCAATCACGTCCAGTCCGAGAGAACGGGCAAGTTCCAGGATCGACCGGACGATTTCTCCCCGATCCTCCCCAATCCCCAGATCGGTGACAAACGAACGATCGATTTTCACCGTGTCGAAAGGAAGGCAGCTCAGATAACTCAGCGACGAATACCCGGTGCCAAAATCGTCGATTTCCAGCCCAACGCCGATGCCTTTGAGGCGTTTCAGCGTCTCGATCGATTCCTGCGGATCCTTCATCACCGCACTCTCGGTCATTTCCAGGCGAAGGCTGGCCGCGGGCAGCCCCGTTTCCGCCACAACGTCCCTCACCATTTCCACAAAACCCGCCACGGTCAGCTGTTTATACGAGACATTCACCGCGATCGTGAGCGCGGGATTCGGCGAGAACCTGTTCTGCCATTCCGCCATCTGCCGGCATGCTTCCTTCAGCACCCACGCGCCCAGAGGGACGATCAGATCTGTTTCTTCCGCCACGGAAATGAACTCGCCCGGCGCTATCATCCCGCGCTCCGGATGCTTCCACCGCACCAGTGCTTCAAACCCGGTCAGCCGGTTCGTGTCGAGCGAGATCTGCGGCTGGTAGTGAAGCACCAGCTGACCGTCTTCAATGGCTTTACGTAATTCGGTTTCGATCTCAAGCCGCGCCACCGCCTGTTCGCGCATCCCTTCCGTGAAGATCGCGCATCTTGCTTTTCCCGACGTCTTCGCGCGGTACATTGCCGTATCGGCGTTGCGAAGCAGTTCCTCGGGGGTTTCGCCGGAGCCACTCAGCGCAACTCCAATGCTGATGCCCACGAATATCTGGCGGCCATTAATATGGAACGGACGGTTCAGCTCCCGCTGTACGTCCTGAGCGAACCGCGTAGCCGCCGCGGGCCCTTCGATTCGGCACAGCAGGATAGCGAATTCGTCGCCGCCCAGCCGCGCCACAAAAGAAGCTTCCCCGGCCAGTCCGCTGGCGCACGCCGAACGGATGTTCCCGCGCAGCCGCGTGGAAACTCCCTCCAGAAGACTATCGCCCGCCGCGTGCCCCATGCTGTCGTTCACCGCTTTGAACCGGTCCAGGTCGAGGAACAGCACCGCGAAATCCCCATTGCTGTTCTTCGATCGCTCAATCGTGCTTTCCAGCCGATCCAGGAAAAACAGGCGGTTCGGCAAACCCGTAAGCGGATCCGCCACCTTGCCATGTGTGATATCCGTCTGCGATCCCGCCATCCGGACCGGAGTTCCCTCCGCATCGCACACCGCGATTCCCCGCGTCAGCACCCACACGAATGCCCCGCCGCGCTGCCGTATGCGATATTCCACCGCAAACTCCCCGGTGCTGTTGCTCCGTCCGCAGACCTCCGCTCTGACACGATCCCGGTCGGAAGCATGAATCCGCCGGAACCATTCTTCCGGCTCCGACCACGTTTTGCCCTCCGGATAACCCAGCATCTGGCTCCACCGCGGTGAAAAATAGATCTCGTTCGTCGCCAGCTTCCAGTCCCATAAGCCGTCGTTGGAACCTCGCGCCGCCAGCGCGTAGCGTTCCTCGCTTTCCCGCAATGCCTGGTCGCGGCTCTCGATCTGCGTCAGCATCTCGTTGAATGAATCCACCAGAAAGCCGATCTCGTCGTCGGCCGTCTTGCGGGCCCGCGCCGAATAATCTTTCCCGATGGAAACCGCTTTCGCGATGCCGGATAAATCCCCGATCGGTTGCGTAATCCCGCGCTGCATTCCTGCGCTGAGCAGCATCGTCAGCCCCAGCGACAACAACAGCACCACAATCACGATCGCCATGTACCGCAGCAGGCGCGCGTCCGCCTCCTTCATACTCGCCCTGAGAAAAAGCGTGCCGATCGTCAGCCCGTCGCACTGAATCGCCTGTGTCAGCACCAGGTCGCCATGGTCGAAGCGCGCGCCAGCCCGCCCCGCTCCTTCAGGCAATGCCCCGGCCACCGGCGACCCGCGGTGGTATGAGGCAAAAAGGCGTCCCGATGAAGTATAAATGGCGGCCTGTAAGATGTCCTCGTTGTTGTGCAGGGCGTTCAGCGTATCCGTCGCCGCCCGATCGTCGAGGAAGGTCAGCGGTGCCGAAGTACTGTCGGCGACTATTCCCGCCACGCTCGCCAGTTCCCGCTTGGCTGCCGTCTCGGTCTCGATCTTTTCGTAGCCGAACAGCAGCAGCCCCACCACCAGCAGCGTGAAACTGCCGTTTACGACAATCAGCCGGAAGAGTTTGCCGCGAATCGAATGGCGTCCAGGTATCTTGGGGATCATCGGTATTTCAACGTTGCTGCAGGGAGCGTAATCTTACAGGTGCTTATCGGCAGGAAGGCAGGTGTCCTTTATCTGTTGTTAATGCTGTGGCAGTCCGATCCTCTGAAATGACTTGATATTGCCACACTGTGTCTCGTATTTGCCACACTTGACACTCTCGTTACCCCTGCGAAATCAAATGTTTACAACTTTTCCGGGCATCCATCGGGCACCTCCCAGGGTTTAGGATGTAAGTAGTGAGATTCGAAACCACCATCGAACGTCCCGTCGAAGTCAGCGGCGTCGGACTCCATCACGGCGTGCCCGTCACCATCCGCCTCGTACCCGCGCCCGCCGGCACCGGCATCGTCTTCCGCCGTTCCGATCTCGACTATTTCCCCATCCCCGCCAACTGGAAGCACGTCGAGCGCGTCATCTACGCCACCAGTCTCATGCGCCAGGGCGTCCTCATCTCCACCACCGAACATCTGCTCAGCACGCTCTACAGTTTCGGCATCGATAATCTCTGGATCGAAATCGACAACCTCGAAGTCCCCATCCTCGATGGCAGCGGTAAACCTTTCGTCGATCTGCTGCGCGCCGCCGGCATCCGCGAACTCCGCCGCAAGCGCCGCTACCTCCGCATCCGCCGTCCCGTGATGGTGGAAGACGGTAAGAAGCGCATCTCCATCCTGCCCGACAATTCCTTCCGCCTCACCTGCGACATCGACTTCCCCCAGCCCATTGGCAAACAATCCATCGCCATGGAAGTCACCGCCGAAAACTACTCCCGCGAACTTTCCCCCGCGCGCACGTTTGGTTTTGAACACGAACTGGCGCAGCTTCGCGAAATGGGTCTCATCCGCGGCGCTTCTCTCGATAACGCCGTCTGCTTCACCCGGGACGGCGTCATGAATTCCGAAGGTCTCCGCTTCGCCGACGAATGCTGCCGCCACAAGGCGCTCGATCTGATTGGCGATCTCGCGCTCATCGGACGTCCGCTGCTCGGCAACGTCATCGCCGAGCGCGCCGGCCACGCCATGCACACCGCGCTCGTCGCCCGCATCATGTCCGATCCGTCGCTCTACGAAATTGTGACGTTCGATGAATTAGCCTCGCGCGTCGCCGAAGCCGTACTGGCATAAATGCCATGGCGAAACGCAAACGGAAAATCTTCAGCGCCGAAAAAGAAGTGAAGGCCATCGCACGCGAACGCGTCGGCACCGTCAAACCCGGCCAGGTGATCGTGCCGAAAAACGCCCGCAAACCCAAATACCCTCCCGATGACTCCCGGTGATATCCGCAACCCGGAAAATTGAGCTACAATGACTTCTGACCGATGGAGGTCGGAATCGATGAAAACAGCCCTGTTTACGCTGCTCGCCGCCGCAGCCGCATTCGCGCAACCCAAACCCACCTGCGCCGCAATCTCCCCAGCTGCCGCAAAACTCCAGTTCGATGCCGCTTCCATCAAGCCGGCCGGTCCCTTTACTCGCGGACCGATGGGCGGCCTCGGCGGCGGCCCCGGCACCAGCGATCCCGGCCGCATCACCGCCGCGCGTGTCTCCCTCGCGAATCTGCTCACCATAGCCTGGGATCTCTGGCCCGACCAGGTCTCCGGCCCCGACTGGATGAAAGACACCATCAACAACGGTTTCGCCATCACTGCGACCATGCCCGCCACCACGACAAAGGAAGAATACTGCGGCATGCTCCGCAATCTCCTCACCGAGCGCTTCCATCTGACCCTGCGCCACGAAATGCAGTCGCGTCCCGGCTTCGAACTCACCGTCCTGCCGGGCGGACCGAAATTCAAAAAATACGATCCGCAGGATCCCGGGCCCGAAGCGACCCCCGGCACGCGCAGCGACAAGAACGGCTTTCCGCTGCTCTCACCCGCTCAGCCGACGGCACTGAGCTTTTCCATCAGAAACGACGGCCTGACGAAACAGAGCTTCCGTAATGACATGGCGATGTTCGCCCGCGGGCTCGGCAATGCCATCAACCAGTCCAACGGACTCGGCGCCGGCGCTCCTCTTCCGCGAGTTGTCGATAAGACCGAACTCACCGGCGTTTACGATATCCGTTTCGAATACGCCGGCACGCCCATGAATCTCGCGCAGCCGCGTGATGCCGGTGGCGGACCCGCCGCCGCGCCCGATCCCGCCGATATCGGCCCCAACATCTTCAGCGCCGTCCAGCAACTCGGCCTCAAACTGCAAAAGGTCAAAGACATCCAGGTGGAAGTCCTGATCGTCGGGCACGCCGACCAAACCCCGTCGGAAAACTGACCATCCGCTGCGTCCGCGCGCCTCTTTTTTCACTTTGGCAATGCACTTGCCTTTATGTGAAAACAGAGGTGCTTTCCATGAAGTTTTTACCGATTATTTGTGTGGGGGCCGCGCTCCTCGCATCGACTGGCTGCGCGACCAAATCCTACGTCCGAAAAAGTATAGACCCCGTCAACGGAAAGGTGGATCAGCAAGGCCAGCAGATCGGCGAAACATCCGCCTCGCTCGCCAAGACGCAGCAGAACCTGCAAACTGATGAAACCAAACTAAGCGCTACCGATGAGACCGCCAAAGCCGCCGACGCTCGCGCCGGTGATGCGATCGCCAAAGCAGGCCAGGCGGACGATAAAGCCACCCAGGCCGGCAACCGCGCCGATCAGGCTAATCAAAAGGCCGATCAGGTGGGCCACGATCTCGGCGACCTGAAAACTCAGTTTGCCAATCTCGACGACTACAAAAAAGTCTCCGCCGCCACCGTGAACTTCAAATTCAACAGCGATAAACTCGATGCCGACGCCCGCCAGGCCCTCGACCAGATGGTCGCAGGTAATAATTACAAGCGTTTCTTCATCGCCGTGGAAGGCTTTACCGATCAGACCGGTAACGATGCCTATAACGAGGCCCTCAGCAAGCGCCGCGCCGACACCGTCGTAGCCTACCTCGTCTCCGATCACGACATCCCCGTCTACCGCATTCAGATGATCGGCCTCGGCAAAGACAAACCGGTCGACGACGCCAAAACCCGCGCCGCGCGCGCAAAGAATCGTCGCGTCGAAGTGACGGTGTTTAGCGCCGACCAGGCCCCCGGTCCAATGGCACGGAATTAGCAACTCGCATCATACTTAACTTCCTACCCCAACGGGCGGTCGTCGGTGTATCAACGCCGGCGGTCGCCCGCGTTTTTTTTTCCTGAAACGTACCGGGAGATATACTGAGGTTTCTCTCCGTCATCCAGAAAGGATTACACATCTTTGCGAAATAAACTGACCGTTATCGGCGCCGGCAACGTAGGCGCCAATTGTGCCGTCTGGGCTGCCAAGAAGGAGCTCGGGGATATTGTTCTTCTCGACGTCGCCGAAGGCGTTCCCCAGGGTAAAGGACTCGACCTCCTCCAGGCCGGTCCCGTCGAGAATTACGACGTCAACATCACCGGCGCCAACGACTATGCGGCCACCGCCGGCTCCGACGTCATCATCATCACCGCCGGTTTCCCCCGCAAGCCCGGCATGAGCCGCGACGACCTTCTGCTGGCCAATTACGAGGTCGTCAAAACCGCCACCGAAAAAGCCGCCGCCGTTTCGCCCAACGCCATCATCATCGTCGTCACCAATCCGCTCGACGCCATGGCGCAGGTCGCCTGGATGGTGTCGAAGTTCCCGAAAAACCGCGTCATCGGCATGGCCGGCGTGCTCGATTCCGCCCGCTTCCGCACCTTCATCGCGCAGGAACTTCAGGTCTCGGTCGAAAACGTAACCGCCGTCGTGCTGGGCGGCCATGGAGACACCATGGTGCCCGTCGTTCGCCTGTCGAGCGTAGCCGGAATTCCTCTCACCGAACTGATCCCGGCCGATCGCCTCGCCGCCATCGTCGATCGCACCCGCAACGGCGGAGCCGAGATCGTGAAGTACCTCAAGACCGGCAGCGCCTACTACGCACCGGCGGCCTCGGCCGTCGAAATGGCGGAATCCATCCTCCGCGATAAGAAAAAGGTTCTGCCCTGCGCCGCCTATCTCGAAGGCGAATACGGCATCAACGGCCTCTACGTCGGCGTCCCCTGCAAACTGGGCGCGAACGGCATCGAAAAGATCTACGAAATCGCGCTCACCGCCGATGAAACGGCAGCCCTGCACAAGAGCTCGGGAGCCGTCAAGGAACTGGTCGAAGTCATCAAATCGAAGATGAACTAAGAGGCTGTCAGCCGTCAGCTATTAGCCGTCAGCTGTCAGCGGTCAGCCAGAACGCGGTTTCCAGACTGGCCGCCGCTGGCTGACGGCGAAGCCGGAAGCAGCCGAAAGCCGAAAGCTGAAAGCTGAAAGCTGAAAGCTGAAAGCTGAAAGCTGAAAGCTGATAGCTGATAGCTGATAGCTGATAGCTGCATTGTCTTCGCCCCCCGGAACTGCTAAAACATAATAGAGGAGAATTGTCATCGTCAGATTTTGCGTGCTGGCCAGCGGCAGTGCGGGTAATGCGGCGTTTCTCTCCACATCGACGACACGGGTCCTGATCGATGCGGGGTTAAGCGTGAAGGAACTGACGCGCCGTCTTGCGGAAATCGGTGAAAAGCCCGAAGACCTCGACGCGGTTCTCATTACGCACGAACATTCCGATCACGTCGCCGGCCTGCCGCGCCTCGTGCGCGCCCGCGCCAAAAAGAAAAACCCGATCGCCGTTTTCATCTCCCGCCTCACCGCGCCCCTGATCGACTGGGAAACGCCAGCCGGCGACACCACCCCGCCTGTAGAGCATTTCCAGGCCGGCTCCGGCTGGACGGTCGGCGATATCACTGTTCAAAGCTTCGGCATCCCGCATGACGCCGAAGACCCCGTCGGGTTTTGCCTCGAAGCCGAAGGCGTCAAAGTCGGCATCGCCACCGATCTCGGCTACATCCCCGATTCCATCAAATACCACCTGCGCGGCGTCCACTTCCTGCTGTTTGAATCCAATCACGCCATCGAAATGCTGAAAGTCGGCCCCTATCCCTGGAGCGTCAAGCAGCGCGTCATGAGCCGCAAAGGCCATCTCTCAAACGACACCACCTGCGACTACATCGAGAAAGATCTCGATGGCAGCGTGCAGGCCCTCGTCCTCGGCCATCTGAGCGAACAGAATAATCATCCCGTCATCGTTCGCCAGGGCGCGGAAATGTCGCTGTTACGCCGGGGCATCGCGCCGCGTCTTGTTATAGCGGAACAGAAAATGCAAACTGAGGTCTTTACGTATTGATTCCCCGTTACACACGCCCGGAAATGGGCGCCGTCTGGAGCGACCAAAACAAATTTCAGCAGTGGCTTGAGGTGGAACTGGCAGCGTCGGAAACGCTCGCCGGTCTCGGGACCGTTCCCGCCGCCGATGCAGCCCTGCTGCGCCAACACGCTGGTTTCAACGTCGCCCGAATCGATGAAATCGAGAAGGTCACGCGTCACGACGTAATCGCCTTCACCACCGCCGTCGCCGAATCCATGGCCGCCGCCGGGCATCCCGAAGCCTCCCGCTGGTTCCACTACGGCCTGACCTCCACCGACGTCGTCGATACCGCGCAGGCACTGCAACTCCGCCAGGCCGCAGCCATCCTCCGCGCCGATCTCGAAAAGCTGCGCGCGGTATTGAAGCGGCGCGCCCTCGAATTCAAATACACCGTGCAGATCGGCCGCACCCACGGCGTTCATGCCGAGCCCGTCACGTTCGGCATGAAGCTGGCCCTCTGGTACGGCGAAGCGGGCCGAGACCTCAAACGTCTCGATGCCGCGGCCGAAGATCTCCGCATCGGTAAAATGTCGGGCGCCGTCGGCACTTTCGCGCACATCGGCCCGGAAGTCGAAGCCGCCATCTGCGCGCGCCTCCACCTCGAACCCGCACCCGTTGCCACGCAGGTCGTTCAGCGCGATCGCCACGCGCACTTTGTTGCCGTTCTCGCCACCACCGCGGCGCTCTGCGAGAAGATCGCGCTCGAAGTTCGCCACCTCCAGCGCACCGAAGTGCGCGAAGCCGAAGAGTTCTTCGCGCGCGGACAAAAGGGCTCGTCCGCCATGCCGCACAAGCGCAACCCGGTCTCCTGCGAGCAGATTTGCGGCCTCGCCCGCGTGGTTCGCTCCAACGCGCAGACCGCCTTCGAAGATATCGCGCTCTGGCACGAACGCGACATCTCGCACTCCTCCGCCGAGCGCGTCATCCTGCCCGATTCCACCATCCTCACCGATTATCTTCTTGACAAAACCACCAACCTCGTGGATAAGATGTTCGTCTATCCCGAACGCATGCGCCGCAATCTCGAACTGACGAAAGGCCTCGTCTTCTCCGGCCAGCTGCTGCTCGATCTCGCCGCCGCCGGCATGCTGCGCGAACAGGCCTACGCCATTGTCCAGAAGCACGCCATGGATGCCTGGGAATCGGAAGGCGACTTCCGCGCGGTCGTCGAAGCCGACCCCGAAATCGCTCAACTCGTCAGCCGCGAAAAGCTGGCCGAGACCTTCTCCGTCGAGCGTCAGCTGCGCAACGTAGACGCCATTTTCGCCCGCGTCTTCACGGATTGACTGCGCTACAGGACTATCGATAGATAGGTACCGTTACCCCTGGGTTCCTGGCGCAATTCGATTGACACCCCTTCGGGCACTATCGGATAATCGTGGAACTATGAGCAAACTGAGCAAAGTAGTTTCACTGATCCTTTTGGGTATCGGGGTACAGGTCTTCGCGTTCGGCGTTCCCGTTCCTGAGATCGATCCCGGTTCAGCCGCGAGCGCCATCGCTATTCTCGCCGGCGCGATCGTGGTCATCCGCGGACGTCGCCGAAACTAAATCTGGTCCCTTGCCGGAGAGCCGCCATCTTCGGGGGCGGCTCTCCGGCCCTTTTCTTCAGCCTTTGCGCATCAGCCAGATTGCAGGTGATGAGCTTCTTCGCCGACTGGCCGCTATCGGGCTGCTGTTTTCGGCTGAACTCGCGGTCATCACCCTTTGCCTGAATAACGACCACCTCCCTCTCACGGGAAGCCTGGTCGCCCTTTGCCATAACTGGGGCACCTTCATCCTGCGTGGCATCGTCGCGTTCTCCACCTTGTTCCTCGCTTTTGCCTGCTTCAGATCCGCTTCCCATCTTCAGTTCCTCTCCGATCGGATACGTCGCGTCCCCGTGAACCGGCGGCTTCTCGCCGGGCATCTGGCCGCCATCGCGCTCTTCGGACTCATTTCAGCCGTTCTCTATAACGATGTCCTGCACACCGGAATTCTCCGCGCCGGTCAGCCGGGTGCACTCCCCGACCTCATTGCCTTCCTGTGGCTCGCCGCCGGCCTGGGCGCCATCCTTCTCGCCGCAACCGCCATCATCGGCCCGCCGCTGTGGCGCGAGATTGCCCGCGGCACCGGTTCTCTCTGGGTGCTCGCGCTCGCCGCCGCCCTCATTGCTGCGTTCGGCGTCAACCCGATGCGGAGTTTATGGCCGCAGGCCACCTTCCTGACCTTCTCCATCGTCCGCGTGCTCCTGCGGCCGTTCGGTTCCTTCGTCGCCGACCCGAACACCATGACCATCGCCAGCGG